>Ga0307509_10002750_pt1 | contig 28041 bp, 20 predicted proteins | sample 10_EM_MG_FD_202245 | JGI IMG/M metagenome (GOLD analysis project Ga0307509, IMG submission 202245) | Populus trichocarpa ectomycorrhiza microbial communities from riparian zone in the Pacific Northwest, United States - 10_EM | ecosystem: Host-associated > Plants > Roots > Unclassified | place... | reverse complement strand
TTCGCTATGCGGTGAACACGTCGAGCTTGCGCTCGGCTTCCGCGAGCAGCATCTCGTGCGTCGGATCGGGCACCGCCTTGCGGCGGAAGTAGCCCATCGCGGACACGATCGCGTCGGTGCCGATCAGGGTGTCGAGGAGGACGTTCGCGATCACGCTCAGCACCGACGACACGACGCGCCAGGGGCCAAGGTTGAGCGCTTTGATGAAGTCGGTCAGCCCGTAGACCATGAACACCATCGAGACCACGAGCATCCCGATGTACATCATCCACACCTTGTGGACGCGCTCGTGCGACTGGTCGTGGGTCAGCGGCACCGTCAGACGGCGACCCGACACCGCGATGAAGATCTGCGCGATCAGCAGGCCCGCGTTGCCGGCGACGAAGAACCAGCTGCCGGTGACCTGATACGGGACGAGCACGATGATGTACGCGAACAGCGCGTAGAACGGCGCCGCGAGCATCATCAACCAGCCCGGCGCGGTCGTGCCGGGGAACAGGAGCTTCGTCACGACCGACGCGCGGATCAGGCCGGGCATCAGCGAGATGATCTTCGGACCGAGCGCGAGCAGCGCGTTGAGCCCGAACGCGAGGCCGACGATCATCCGCAGGTTGTGCTTCGTCGCGAGCGAGATCGAGCCGAGCTTCGACGCCTCGACCATCTGCTCCCAGTTCGTGATCACGCTGCGGAACGGGAACAGGTAGACGATGAACGGCGCGAGGAAGTAGAGCCCCCACGCGAAGAACAAGATCCGGCGCTGGCGCTTCCACTGCGCCCAGTTCTTCAGCTGGTCGAACGCGACCAGGCAGAACAGGCCCTCGGCGAACGCGGGCAGCATCTGGAAGATCCGGCCGGTCAGCGGGAGCTTCGGGCCGTCGAACGCCTCGAGGAACCGCGACACCGTGAGCGGGACGAAGATCAACGCGACGAGCAAGAGGACCGAGCGGCGCCACGCGAGGAACGCCTGCTGGTCCGGATCCGTGATGTGACGGGCCTCGGACTCGAGCGTCGCGCGCTCCGACGGCAGGACCTCGTCGGCGAGGATGTTGAGCCGGTAGCCGCGCTTCAACGAGATGCCGAGGAAGCTCCGCGAGATCGCCTCGGCGCGCTGCGAGGTCTGCGGCTTGACGATCGCCGCGGCGAGCTCCGGGGCTCCCGGCTGTGGCGCCGGATCGACGACGCCCATTCCGTGCTGCGTGTGTCGCTCGTCCATGGCGGGCCGCCATGTTAGATCAAGATCACGCGTGAGGCTGGCGAGCTGGATCTTCATCGTGTGTGCGGTCGTCACCGCGCTGTCGGTGTTCATGCCCGTGCTCGCGGTCGGAGGCTCGACGATCGTGTTGAAACGGCAGACGCTGTCGCTCCACGGCGCCGCCGAGAATCGCAAGCTCGTCCGCAAGCTGCTCGCCGCGTCGCGCCACTCGCACGCGCTGAAGCTCGGGAGTGTCGCGCTCGGCAAAGCCACGCCTCACGCGGGCGGTCGGACGAAGGACTACCTCGAGGACGCGAGCGACGCGTACGACACGGTGTCCGGGATCTCGGACGACGACGTGAAGCAGGCGGGCCGCGGCCTGCTCGCGCTGACCTGGATCTTGATCGGGCTGTGTGCGGCGATGACCGCGCTCGTGTTCTTCGACGTCGTCGGCGGGGTGTTTCACCGCGGCCGGATCATCGGCGCCCTCATCATTTCTCTTATCGTCGCGGCGCTCTGCGTCGCGGTGCGGATCGGCCTCGGCATGGTCGTGTTCGAGGCCAACGACGAGCTCGGTGCCGCGGCGGTCTCGCTCGGCGGTGGCGCGTTGGTGATGCCGCTCGCAGCGATTTCAGCTGTCCTGTTTTGCGTCGGCCTCCTCGTGCTCGAGATCCGGAGCCGGCGCGTCGCGTGATACCCTGCCCGACGGGTGGAAGACGCAGCGTATCGTCTGCTGTTCGAGGCCTCGCCACGCCCGATGGTGCTATCGGAGCGGGCGAGCGGACGGATCGTCGCGGCGAATGCGGCCGCCGCCGCGCTGTTCGGACTCGCGATCGAGGATCTGCGCGCGCGCAACGTCGCCGACTTGAAGGCACCGCCCGACGTCGAGCTGACGCCGACGGAGATCGACCTCGGCGGCGTGTCGCACGTGCTCGCGTTCGTGTACGATATCCGTCCCTACGCGACGCTCGAGCGCCGGTTCCGGCTGCTCGTCGAGAAGTCCGCCGATGGCATCGTCCTCACCGACGCGCTCGGCCGGATCACGTACACCAGCCCCGGCGCGGATCGCCTGCTCGGCATGGGTCCAGGAGAGCTCGTCGGCGTCGCCGCGATCACGCGGATGCATCCGGACGACGCGCGCAGCGTCCAGCGGGCCGCGCCCGGCGAGACCGTCCTCAACCTGCACCGCTCGATGCACAAGGACGGCAAGTGGCGCTGGTTCGAGGCGTACACGACGAACCTCACGCACGACCCGGCGGTCGAGGCGCACGTCACGAACTTTCGCGACGTCAACGAGCGCCACGAGGCCGACGAACGCCTCCGCCGCTCCGAGGCGAACTTCCGCTCGTTGATCGAGCGCTTGCCGACCGCGACGCTCGTCCATCGCAACGGCCGGTTCCTCTACGTCAACCCGGCAGCGGTCGCGATCCTCGGCTGGGACCGTCCCGCGGACCTCATCGGTCGCGGCACGCTCGAGTTCGTCCACCCCGACGACCAGGACCTGCTCCGCCAGGCGGTGGTCGAGACCTCGACCCACGGCGCGAGCCCGATGCTCGAGGTCCGGATGATGCGTCGCGACGGGAGCACGGTGACGATCGAGGGCAAGTCGGTGCTCCTCGACTACGACGGCGAGCCGACCCACGTCGTGCTCGCGAACGACGTCACCGAGCGACGCGCGGTGTTCGCGCGGCTGGCGGTCGCCGATCGGATGCTGTCGGTCGGCACGCTCGCGGCCGGCGTCGCGCACGAGATCAACAACCCGCTCGCGTACGTGTCGGCGAACCTCCAGATCCTCGCGACCGAGCTGCCGAAGATCCTCTACGACGAGGGGTCGCCGCGGTTCTCGCGCGAGGAGCTCGAGGCCGTGCTGACCGACGCCCAGGAAGGCGCGCACCGAGTGAGCGCGATCGTTCGCGACCTTCGCACGCTCGCGCGCACCGAGGACAACTCGACCGGGCCGGTCGACGTGCTGCACGTGCTCGCGTCGTCGATCAAGATGACGCACAACGAGATGCGTCACCGCGCGCGGGTCGTCCAGACCTACGCGGAGGTCCCGCCGGTCAACGCGAACGCATCGCGCCTCGGCCAGGTGTTCCTCAACCTCCTCGTCAACGCCGCGCACGCGATCGAGGACGGCCACGTCGAAGCGAACGAGATCCGCGTGCGGGTCCACGCGGACTCCGCGCGGGTCTACGTCGAGGTCGAGGACACCGGTGTCGGTATCCCCGCGAGTGTGTTGCCGCGGATCTTCGATCCGTTCTTCACCACGAAGCCCGCCGGCGTCGGCGTCGGGCTCGGCCTCTCGATCTGCGATCGGATCGTCGAATCGTTCGGCGGCACGATCACCGTGACGAGCAAGCTCGGGTTCGGCAGCACGTTTCGCGTGGCCTTGCCGATCGCCGTGCAGACGCCGCTCGCCCTGCCCGAGGAGCACCCCGTGCCGATCCAGCCACGCTCGCGCATCCTCATGATCGATGACGAACCCGCGGTCGGTCGTTCGATCCGGTTGCTCCTCGCCCCCGATCACGAGGTCATCAACGTGACCCGGGCCCTCGACGGCCTCGCTCGCCTCGAGAGCGGCGAGGCGTTCGACGTGATCCTGTGCGACGTGATGATGCCGGAGATGAGCGGCATCGAGTTGCACGAGCAGCTGGTCGCACGGTTCCCTACCTACGCCCGCCGGATCGTGTTCATGACCGGCGGCGCGTTCACGCAGCAGGCGCGAGAGGCGCTCGAGCAGCTCGGTGCTCCCCGACTCGAGAAGCCGTTCTCCGAGACGGCGCTGCGCGCCACGATCGCACTCGTGAGTCCAGCGGGCGACGTCGTGCCTACTGCAAGTGGCGACGTGCTGCGGCCAACTCGTTAACACGCTTACCTTGTTTGCCGGCATGGCTGATGCTGTAGCCACCTGCATGCAGTCGCTGGACGTCGAACAGCTCGCGCGGATCTGTGGCGGCGCCGACGTGGGGACGCCGCCCGACCCGAGCAACCCGAGCTTCGGGCGCTGCGGCCCGGGCACGGGCATGAAGTTCCTCGGCAACGTCTACACGCCGGAGTGCACGGCGCACGACCAGGCGGTCAACGACGCCCAGAAGAAGGGCGCGCCGTACTGGCTCGCCAACGTCGAGGCGATCCCGAAGCTACCGGCCGCGGTCTACTCGTACTTCCGCGCGCGGATCACCGGCCGGTAGTCGATCAACCAGATTTCACCTTCGGGTTCTTCCAGATGATCCGGACGAACTTCATCTGGGCGACCTTCGCGAGCACGACCTTGCCGTCGGTGCCCGGCAGCGCCTTGTCGTCGAGATAGAACGCGAGGTTCGGCAGCCGCTGGGACTCGCAGAACAGCGCGTGCTCGAAGTGCTCCGCGTTCGGCGCGTACGACTCGCGCTTGCACGCGATCGAGTCGTCCTTCGCGAGGAGCTCGGCGACCGTCGAGCCGACCCGGATATTGTCCTTGGTCGCGAACAGCCCCGTCCACACGTCGACGCGGAACGCGTGGGCCTTGTCGAGGAAGTTGTCGACGACGACATCGAACGCGTGCGACGTGCCGGCCGAGACCTCGTAGCGATCGCTCGAGTGGTCCTCGCCCTCGTCGTGCTCGACCTTGATGGTCAGGCCCGGAAAGACCTTCTCGAGCGTGGTCGGATCGGTGTCCGCGGTCAGCGGGCCGACGCCGTCGGGCGTGAGCTGCTGGTTGAACGTCGCGGGTGGCGGCGCGGCGTCGACCACCACCTTCGGCGGCGGGAGCGCCGCGTCGGCTGTGACGGGCGGCGGTGCGCTGCTCCCACGACCGGTGGTGGGTGCCGCCTTGTCGCTCTTGCATGCGGCGAGCGCGGCGAGGGTGAGCCATAGAATCGATCGCATGGCGGGCGGGGTCATCCGCGGTACGTTAACTGTTAAGCTCGCCGCATGCGCGGTCCCAGCACCGGCGTGGCCCTGGGGGTGGGCGCGGTCGAGACGCTCGTCCGCACGCTCGCCGAAGAGTTTCCCGAGCTCGACCGGGCGCGGCTGCGGACCGCGGTGGAGCGCGCGACCGCGCGGATCGCGTCGAGCGCACTCGACACCGAGGGCTACCAGGTCGTCGACCTCCATCTGCAACGCGCGGAGGCGAGCGACGAGTCGACCGAGCGCGCCCAGATCCTGCGCGAGCTCAGCGAGAACCTCGAGGCGCGCAAGGACGCCGACCGCGCGTACGTGGTCCGGCTGTCCGCGTTCGGCGAGCACGCGACCGCCGCGGATCTCGATCCGCTGCTCCGGCTCGCGAAGCTGACCGAGCGCTGGAGCGAGCTCCCGCTCGACGCGATGAACGCGCTGATCGACATCAACGACGAGGGCGCGGTGAAGCGGCTCGCCGAGATCGCCACGGCGTGGCACCACGTCGGGCGCGGCTACTACGCCGCCGACTGCTACGAGCGCGTGCTCCTGATCGATCCGGGCCACGAGCAGGCGAACGAGGCGCTCGAGCTGTTCTACCGCTCGACCGCGGAGTGGCCCGTGCTCGTCGATCTGCTCGGCCGCCGTGCGGTCCATGCGACCGACGATCGCGAACGCGCCGAGCTGCTCCGCGAGATCGGGTTGATCCACGAGCGGGAGCTCGACGATGCGGCGGGTGCGCTCGACGCGTACCGCGAGGCCGACCGGCTCGAACCGGACCTCCCCGACGTGCTCGAGGCGCTCGCCCGCCTCACGATCGAGGTCGGCGTCCCCGAGGAGGAGGCGCTGAACGTGCTCGAGCGCTCCGGCCGCGCGATCGTCGATCCGAAGCTGCGCGCGCGCGTGCTCGTCCGCGCCGGCGAGCTCGCGAAACTTCAAGACTGGGATCGCGCCCAGGCGCTGTTCGAGGCCGCCCGCAAGGACGATCCAGATCTCGCGGAGGGCGTCGATGCGTTCGTGCCGCTGCTCCGCGATCGCGGCCAGCTCGCCGACGCGATCACGCTGCTCCTCGCCGGCGCGGAGCGCCCCGCCCTCGCAGCGCATCGCTCGCGCTGGCTGACCGACGCCGGCGACCTCTGCGTCGCGCTCGGCGACACCGACTGGGCGAAGACGCTCTACCTCGACGCGCGCACCGCCGATCCGACGAACCACAAGGCCGGCGCCGCGGTGGTGGAGCTGTGCTGGGACTCCGGTCAGCTCGTCGAGCTCGCGCCGATCCTCGACGAGCTGGTCCGGATCACCGACGATCCGAACAAGCTGCGCGAGTACCTCCTCCAGCGCGGCAAGGTCGCCCAGCAACTCGGCGACAAGACCGGCGCGCGATCCGCGCTGTCGCGCGTCCTCGACCTCGATCCCGAGGACAAGGGCTCGCGCCGCGAGCTCGCCGACATGCTCTTCGAGGCCCAGCAGTGGGACAAGGCGCGCGGCGCGATCGAGGCGCTACTCGTCGACGAGGATCTCCTGCCGCCGGGCACCGCGGTCGAGCTCCATCACAAGCTCGCGCGCACCGCGAAGGAGCTCGGCGATCGCGACACGGCGGCGCGTCACGTCGACATCGCGCTCGTGCTCCAGCCCGATCATCGCGCGTCGCTCGAGCTGCGCACCGAGCTGGGGTCCGGCGATCCGCTGACCCGGATCCAGGATCAGCTGGCGCTCGCGAGCATCGCGCCACCCGACGAGCGCGCCGCCCGGTTCGCCGCGATCGGCGATCGCTACAGCGAGCTCGGCGATCGGCTGGCCGCGCGCGACATGTACCGCGAGGCGCTCGCCCACAAGCCCGGCGATCACCTGTTGCTCACCAAGTTCCTCGAGCTCGTCACCGAGGATGGCGACTGGAGCTATTCGCTCGATGTCGTCGGCAAGCTCGTCGACACCGAGGCGGATCCGAAGGTCCGCGCGCGCTATCGCCACCTCGCCGCGATGATCGCGCGCGACGAGCTCGACGATCACGAGCTCGCGATCACGCTGCTCGACAAGGCGATCGAGGATCACGCCCACGCGTTCGGCGCCGCCGACGATCTCGAGTCGCTGCTCGGCGGCGGTACCGATCGCGACGTCGTCGTCCGGTTCTACTACCGCCGGCTCGAGCAGGTCCGCGCCGACGAAGGCCGCGCCGGCGAGCGGCTCCGCCTCTGGGACCGGCTCGGCGAGCTGTCGCTCGATCTCGGCCGCCACGAGGACGCGCTCGTCGCGTTCGAGGTCGCGCTCGAGCTCGCGTCCGGATCAGATCAGGCCGCGCGCCGCCAGCGGCTCACGGAGCTCTATGCCGGCTCCGATGCGAAGCACGACGCGACCGCGATCAAGCACCATCAGGCGCTGCTCCGCGGCGATCACAAGCGAGTCGACTCGTACACCGCGCTCCGCCAGCTCTACGGCCGGGTCGGCGAGCTCGATCGTGCGCGCGCGTGCGACGACGCGCTGATTCAACTGGGTGTCCGCGCCACGGACGGCGCGAAGGGCATCGACGCGCTGTTCGAGCCGAGCGCGACCCAGGAGCCGATCCGCCTCGCGCCGCGCCGCCCCGCCCCGCAGAAGCCCCTCGTCCCCGACGACTGGGTCGCGCTCGCGCGCAGCGACGTCGACCCGCAGCTCTCGGTCCTGTTCGCGATCGTCGCGCCGCCGTTCGCGGTCGAGCGCGCCCGGATGCGCCCGCCCGTCGCGGTCCCGCCGAAGGAGCCCGAGCTGCCGCAGGCGATCAAGCGCGCTCTCGATCGCGCGATCAAGCTCCTCGGCACGCCGCGCCCGCCGGTCTACCTCGAGCCCGACCAGCTCGCGCCGATCAAGATCGGCATGCGCGCCCGCGGCGGTGCGCTCACCCCCGTGCTCGTCGCCGGCAAGCAGGCCGATCGACTCGACGAGCTCGAGCTCGTGTTCCGCACCGCGCGCCAGCTCGCCGACCTGCGCACCGATCGGATCGCCCGCCTGCTCTGCCCGCGCGCCGGCGAGCTCGCCCAGATCATCGAGCTCGCCACCTCACCGCTCGGCGAGTCCGCGCAGCACGCCGGGCGCTGGCTCCAAACCTCGCTCCACCCCGTCGAGCTCGAGCAGGTCCGCGCGATCGGGGCCAGGCTGCGCGAGCGCTCCGTCCAGCCGATGGCCGCCGCACTCGCCTGGTTCGCCGCGACCGAGCGCGCCGCCGATCGGATCGCGTTCGCGATCACCGGCGACCTCGCCGCGTGCGTCAAGATCCTCGAAACAGAGCCGGGTGGCCAGGGAGAGATGTCCACGCGAATCAGCGACCTCGTGTGGGCCAGCGTGACCGAGGATGTCCTCGGCGTGCGCGCCCGCCTCGAGGACTGGCCGCTACAGCGTCTCTAGGTACGTCACGAGATCGGAGAGCTGCGCCGCGGACAGCTGGCTGGTCTTGCCGTGGCGATCGCCACCGCCGCAGGTCGTGAACCGATCCATCAGCGTCGCCGCGCAGCCATCGTGCATGAACGGGGCGCGGGCGCCGACGCCGATCAGGCTGGGGACCTTGAACATGCCGCTGGTGCCGACGTCGACGATCTGCTTGGTCGTCAGGATCGTGCCGACGTGGCAGCCCTGGCAGCCGACCGAGGGATCCTCGAACACGGCCTTGCCGCGCGCGGCGGCGTCGCCATCGACGAGCGCGATCGGCGCGGGCGCCGGGATGCGCTCGAGGAACGGACCGAGCGACTTGTGCTCGCTCTTCGTCGGCGTCGGGCCCGACATCCGGTTCGCGAACACGTCGTCCATCAGGGTCGGCAGATCCGCCTGGTCGCCGGTCCAGTGATACGGCGCGCGCGACATGATCGATCCGGCGAGCACCTGCGTGCGGCGCGGGCCGAGCTCCTGGAACTTCCACACGAGGCCGTCGTCGCGGCCCTCGGGGTGACACGACGCGCACGCGAGGCCGCTCTGGGTCTGCTCGTGGAACAGGTTGCGGCCGGAGTCGTAGCCGAGCTCGCCGGGCAGCGCGATCGTGCGCTTCACTCCGTTGTGCGTCACGACGAGCCCGGGCAGCTCCGGATAGAACACCACGAGGTCGTTGTTGCCGTTGTACGCGACCGAGGTCGGTGCGCCGAGGTCGTCGGTGCCGGTCGAGACGCCGTTGGTCTGACAGCCGGTGTCGCCGCTGTCGACGACCATCGCGCTCGCGCCGACGGAGGTGACCAGCTTGCCACCCGCGAACGCGACCGCGAGCTGGCCGCTTGCGGTCGTCGCGAGGTCGACCGGGAGCGCGCCACCGGCGACCGGCGTGTACGCGACCGCGGTCCCTGGCGTGGTGCCGGTGCCGGGCGTGACGAGCGTGATGGTGCTCTCGATCGGCGTGTCGCAACCCGGACCGCCGTAACCGCCGTGGACGACGCTGAGCTCGCGCTGGACCGCGCGCTGGTGCGCGATCGCGATCCGGCCGTCGTTCAGCGCGACCGCGCGCCACGCGACCGCGGCGATCGCGTCGACCTTGCCGTCGTTGCTGCCGCTGCCGCTACCGGTGTCGTCGGGCAACGGCCCGCCGCCCATGAAGTCGAAGCGGCGGACGCTCGGCATGGTGGTCCGGCTGAGGATCGCGCCGTTCGCGTCGAGCGCGAGCAGCTGCGCGGTCTTGAACCGGGTCACGAACAGGTTGGTGTTGACGACGAGGACGTCGCGCAGATCGCGATCGACGAACACGCGCCGCGTCGCCTCTCCACCCGCCGCCGGGAACGTGACGAGCTCGCCGGTCGCGCACGCGACGTGGACCGCATCGGCCGCCGCGTCGTACGCGAGGCCGCGCGGCTCGGCGCACACCGCGCGCCGGCTCGTGATCTCGGGACCATTCAGCGTGAGGAGCGCGCCGCCGCGGCGAAGCACGACGTGGATCCGGCCCGCCGCATCCTCGATCAACCGGCCCGGCTCGTCGCCGGCCTGGAGCGGGACCTCGATCGTCTTGCCGTTCGACAGATCGACCCAGACGATGCGATCGCGATCTGGATCGGCGACCACGACGTGCTGGCTGTCGGAGGTCGCGAGGATCGTGCCGCCCGAGATCGGGACGCCCCACGTCGCCGGCGGATCCGTGGACGGCTTGGTGGTCGTGCCGCAGGCGGCGGCGAACAGCGCGATGGCAAGCAGGTGCTTCACTAGAAACCTCCGGGTTGGTCGTCTTCGAACACCGGACAGTTGGGCCCGCCGTTGAAGACCTGGTAGCTCGCGGTCACGTGAGTGATGCCGCCCTCGAACTCGACCTCGCAGCCGGTCGCGGAGCCGGACACCGAGTGCTGCGTCAGGACATACGTGCAGAGTGCCGGGCACGCATCGACATCGATCCGGCAGGACTCGATCTTGAACTCGGTCGGCGTGTCCGGATTCTGGAGGTCCCAGGTCTGATCCTCGGTCGAGGTGCAGTCCTTGCCGATCAGCGCGTCCTCGGCGCCACACGCCCCGACCGCGACGAGGATGCAAAGGAGTGGAATCCGCACGGACTGGGCGCGGTTGCAACGGTCAGGCCACGCCCTTCCCAGCCACATCTCGCCTACATGGCAGCGCCGCGTCTCGAAAATCTGATATCCACCACAGTGCAATGGACGTCTTCGGCAAGCTCTCGACCTACGACTTCGGCGAAGTGCACTTCAAGCTGGACAAGGCCACTCAGCTGAAGGCGATCGTCGCGATCCATGACTCGCGCCTGGGCCCGGCGCTCGGCGGCTGCCGGTTCATCGAGTACGCCACCGACGAGGCGGCGTACATCGACGCGCTCCGCCTCGCCCGCGGCATGACCTACAAGGCCGCGATCACCAACCTCGGTCACGGCGGCGGCAAGAGCGTCATCATGAAGCCCGAGCGCCACTTCGATCGGTCGGCGCTGTTCAGCGCGTTCGGCAGGTTCATCGAGGATCTCCGCGGTCACTACATCACCGCCGAGGACAGCGGCACGGGTCTCGAGGACATGGAGATCATCCGCGCCCAGACCAAGCACGTGACCGGCATCGATCCGTCGCACGGTGGTTCGGGCGATCCGTCGCCATTCACCGCGCTCGGCGTGCGCCGCGGCATCGAGGCGTGCGTGAAGTTCAAGCTCGGCAAGGACGACCTGAAGGGCATCCACGTCGCGGTCCAGGGCGTCGGCCACGTCGGCTACTACCTGTGCAAGGAGCTCCACGCCGCCGGCGCGAAGCTGACCGTCGCCGACGTCGACAAGCTCAAGAGCGAACGCGCGAAGCGCGAGTTCGGCGCCGCGATCACGACGATCGACAAGGTTGCCGAGGTCGACTGCGACGTGTTCGCGCCGTGCGCGCTCGGCGCCGGGCTGAACGACGACACGATCCCTCACCTCACCGCGTCGATCGTCGCGGGCGCCGCGAACAACCAGCTGCTCGAGCCGCGCCACGGCGACGACCTCCACGCGCGCGGCATCCTCTACGCGCCCGACTACGCGATCAACGCCGGCGGTCTCGTCAACGTCGCGCAAGAGGTGAAGGGCTACGACGCGAAGGCGGCGCGCGAGAAGACGCTCAAGATCTACGACACGATCTACGACATCTGCGAGCGCTCGAAGAAGCTCAACGCTCCGACCTACAAGGTGGCAGACCTGATGGCGGAGGAGCGGCTCGCGGCCCGCACGCGAGCGTAAGTGGACCTCGCCGACAAAACGGCGCGCAGCGCCGTCTGGATGGTGGCCGGCAAGATCATCGCGAACCTCGCGGGGATCGTCGGGACGATCATCGTCATCAACCTGCTCGACCGGCACAACGGGACGACCGAGTACGGTCTCGCGACGGCGGCGTGGTTGGCCGTGGCGGTCGCATCCCAGGTGACCACGCTCGGGATCGGCCAGTTCATCGTCGTCAAGGCTGCGAATCGCCGGGACCTCGCGTTTCACGCGACGGTGATCCACCTCGTGCTCGGCGTCGTCGCGATGCTCGGGATCTACGCGTTTCAGGATCCGATCGCGAACTGGATCAACGCCGAGGGCATGGGCCGATTCATCCCCGGTCTGATCGTCGCGACGATGATCGACCGGCTGTGCCTCGTCCCGGAGCGCGTGCTGATGCGCTCGCACGACTTCCGCACCGTCGCGCTCGCACGGACCGCCGGCGATCTCGTCTACGTCGCGTCCGCGATCACGATCGCCGCGCTCGGCGGTGGCGGTATGGCGATCGTCGGCGCGAACCTCGCGCGTTCGGGCCTGCGCGGCGCGATGTTCCTGCGCCGCGCCGATCGCCGCGACTGGCTGCTGCCGACGCGCCTGAGCTTCGAGAAGCTCAAGGAGATTTTTAGCTTCTCCGGTGCGATCTGGATCGCCGCCCTGTCGTCATTCGCCGCACGGCGCTGCGACAACCTGATCGTGTCGAGCTTCTACGGCGCCGACGTGATGGGTAGCTACAACGTCGCGTACAACCTCGCCGACAACCCGCCGGTCGTCGCCGAGCAGGCGATCGACGTGCTGCTGCCGTCGTACGCCCAGCTCGAGCATTCGCAGCGCGTGCGCGGCCTGGTCCGCTCGCTGTCGCTGCTGTCGTTGATCACCTCGCCGCTCGTGCTCGGGCTCGGGGCGGTCGCGCCCAGCCTCGTCGGTGCGTTCCTCGGCAGCGGCCGCGCGGAGGTCGCGCCGATGCTCAGCGTGCTCGCCGCGATGTCGTTGACCAGGCCGCTGATGTGGGCGAGCGCCGCGTTCCTCCAGGCGACCGACCGGCCCCGGATCCTCATGGTCCTCGAGCTGACGACCGTGACCACGATGGTGATCGGCCTGTTCACGCTCGGCCAGATCAGCGTGATCTGGGCGTGCGTCGCGGTGGGCCTCGCGACGTTCATGCGCGTGATCGTCACCGCGCTCGTCCTCAAGCGGCTTCACGGGGTGGGGCTGTGGGCGTTCTTCAAGCCGCAGCTCCAGCCGGTCGCGGCGTGCCTTCCGATGATCGGCGCCGTGATCGGGCTCCGCCACCTCCTGGCGGGGCCCATCGGGGCACTCGCCACGCACCTCACCGCCCACGGCATGAGCGAGGCCCACGCGTACCGGACCGGCTCGGCGGTCAGCCTCCTGGCCGAGGTCGTCGTCGGTGCGGTCGCCTACGTCCTCGCGGCACGGGTGGTGGCATCCGGCCCGTTCTTCGACGCCCTGAACTTGATCAAGCGCGCGATCCGGAGTCGGCGGGCTCCAAAACCGACACCGGAAGCACCATAGATCGCCATTTTCTTGGGTTCCGGGCTCTTGCTTCATGGCCCCCAACTGGTCGAAAACCCCGGCCATGACTCGCTTTGCCGCAGCCCTCTTAGGGACGCTCGTGCTCGGCACGACGGCCCACGCAGGCGTCGAGATCGGCGGAATCGCCGGGCTCCACGTCTTCTCCACCACGAACGGGCTCGGCGTTCCCGACGCATCGGTGAACCCGATGCGCGCGGAGACGAGCCAGAAGAACTCGGCGCTGTTCGCCCTGCGGCTCGGCGTGTTCTTCAACTCGCACCTCGGCGTCGAGGTCGAGGGCGGTGTCATCCCGACCGAGCCGAGCACGACCGTGTTCGACGTGTTCGACATCGTCGGCCGCGCGCAGATCGTCTATCGCTTCGCGTCTGCCGAGAAGGCGCTCCAGCCGTTCGCGCTCGTCGGTGGCGGCTTCATGCACGTCGCTTACACGGTGAACAGCGACATCATCCGCAAGGAGACGGACTGGATGCCGCACGTCGGCCTCGGCGTCGCCTACAAGACCGGTGGTGGCTGGGGCGTGCGCGCGGATGCGCGTCTGATCCTGCCTCCGAGCAGCCAGGGTGGCGTCACCCAGGACTACGAGGTGCTCCTCTCGCTCACGCGCACGTTCGGCGAGAAGGCACCGCCGCCCCCGCCGGTCGTCGAGAAGCCGAAGACCGCCGAGGCCGATAGCGACGGCGACGGTATCGTCGACTCGAAGGACAAGTGCCCGAAGGAGGCCGAGGACAAGGACGGCTTCCAGGACGAGGACGGCTGCCCGGATCCGGACAACGACGGCGACGGCATCCCCGACGCCCAGGACAAGTGCCCGAACGAGGCCGAGGACAAGGACAACTTCCAGGACGACGACGGCTGCCCGGATCCGGACAACGACGGTGACGAGATTCCGGACGCCGCCGACAAGTGCCCGGACCAGCCGGAGACCAAGAACGGCTTCCAGGACGAAGACGGCTGCCCCGACGAGATTCCGGAGAAGCTGAAGCAGTTCACCGGCGCGATCCAGGGCATCAACTTCAAGACCGGCGAGGCCGATCTGACCCCGCAGTCGTCGGCGACGCTCGACAAGGCCGTCGCGGTGCTCACCGAGTTCAAGGACATCCGCCTCGAGATCCAGGGCCACACCGACGACCAGCCGCTCAAGTCGAAGAAGTTCGCCGACAACCTCGCGCTCTCGCAGGCGCGCGCCGAGTCGGTGAAGGCGTACTTCGTCAAGAAGGGCGTCGAGGAGGCCCGCGTCACCGCGAAGGGCTACGGCGAGACCGTGCCCGTCGAGGACCCGAAGGGCCTCACCGGCAACAAGCTGAACGCCGCGCGCACGAAGAACCGCCGCGTCGAGTTCAAGCTCGTCCCGGCCGGCCCGGCGCAGGCGACCCCGCCGGCGGCAACCCCGCCCGCAGCCACCCCGGCGCCGGCGCCCGCGACCCCGCCGGCCGCCCCGGCCCCCGCGCCCGCCGCGAAGTCGTAATCGACCCCGCCGGAGCGGCGGTTCCCGCTCCACGAGTCACGCGAACGCCGCACTCACCGGGGTGCGGCGTTTGGCGTTTCGGCTGGCCGCCGCCTGCGCCTTCGCGGTCGCGGTAGCGGGAGCGGTTCCGGCACGGCTACAACCGCGAGCCGGATCGCCTCCTCCGTCGACGGCCGCGTGTCCCACGCCGCGCGAACGTGCTCGAGGCGGTCCATCAACAACAGCTCGCTTGGTGTGCCATTCGTCGCGTACGCGATCCGCGAGCGAAAACTCCTGAACTGGGTGTGACCGGCGCCCAGTTGCTCCATGTGTTGCGGGCCGATCGCGTGTTCGAGGAGCTCCGCGGTCTCGAGAAACGCCGTCTTCCGCAGATCGAAGGCGATGCGCGCGGCCTCCGCCGGATCGTGAGCCGGCCGCGGCAACCGCTCGGCGATGATCCGGCGTCCGTCGCTGTACACGATCAGCTCGGTCCGCGTACCCAGTCCCAGGCTTCGTAGCAGAGGTTTGTCGATGATGAGCGCGAGGCTGTTACCGAGATGACAAAGCCGTTTGGCTCGCTTCTTCATGCCTGTCGATACTCGATCGCAATGACAATACCTTCCGGTGTCGTTGTCCGGTTTTCGGACACTAGCAGCGTCGTGCCTGCGTCTGCCGATTGTCATCGCGCGGGTCTGTTCACGAGGTACCCTTCCGAAACACGTCCGTACCGTACGTACGCACGGCGACCTAGTTCCGCCCTGTTGGAGCAGCTCGATCCGCCACCGCGGATCCACGCGCATGTATCGACTGGAGTCGCGTCGCTAAACCATCGTGATCACCCGCGTGAAGGTTCGGCGCGTCGCTGGTCGCAGCTCCGCCGGTGACGCGCCATCAGTGATGGCGTGAACGCGCGCGTTCCTCCTGGATGGAGCGCGAATGGTTTCGCGCAGTTCCAACGCCCCGCGATCGCGATTCGCGCGCCAGACTGCACCGCGGCACACCGTCGCGCGCCAACTCCGCAGGATGAAAGGCGCGATCGTACGTACGGTCCGTACGTGTTCCGGACGGGGGGTGATCATGGGTGTCCCCGCCCGGTACTCCGCGACGACCGTTCGCCGGGCTTCGCGACGCGGTTCCCACCTGCGAGATGCACCGTGGGACGCGCGCGGTTACTCGACGCGCTTCATGACGTGGATGCCGAACGGGCTCTTGACCACGCCGACCTCGTTGAGCTTCAGGCGGAGTGCGAGCGCCTTGAACGACGGGACGAAGTTCGAGTCCGCGGTGACGTCGTAGCCGTCGCCGGACTTGGCCGAGCCCGGGTCCTCGGAGAGCTCCTTCATCACGTCCTCGACCTTCGCACCCTTGTTCAGCTTGTCGACGGTGTCCTTGACGGCCTTCTCGAGCTCGGCGCGCGTGCGCTTGGTGCCGCGCGGGTCCTCGGCGTGCGCGTCGACCCAGCCGAGGAGGACGTGCTTGACCTTGACCTTCGGCGCCTGGACCTCGCGCGCGAGGATGTCCTTCGAGTTGAGCGGATCGGGCGGGAGGCGCTTGATGACGTGGAAGCCGAGCGGCGACTTGACGAGGCCGACCTCGCCTTCCTTCAGGCGGATCGAGAGGTCCTTGATCGGCGCGGGGATCTGGTGATCGTCGGCGGAGATGTCGTAGGCCTTGGCCGAGTCCTTGGACTGGCCGTCCTCGGAGAACTCCTTCATCAGCTTGCCGAAGTCGGCGCCGGGGGCGCGCGCCTTCGCGAGGACGTCGGCGGCGAGCTTGTCGGCCTGCTCCTTGGTGCGGTCCTTCGCGCGCGGGTCGGGGCCGTGCTTGTCCTTCCACGAGATCAGGATGTGCTGGATCGTGGCGGCGTCGGTCTCGGGCTTGCGGTCGAGGATGTCCTTCGACTCGAGCGGATCCGGCGGCGGCGGCGCGACGCGCTCCATCACGTGATAGCCGAACGCCGTGCGGACGATGCCGACCTCCTTCTCCTTCAGGCGGAGTGCGAGGTTCTTGAACTCGGGGACGAACGGCGTGTCCTTGTCGACGGTGTAGGGCTCGCCGGACAGCGAGCCCGGGTCCTCGGAGTACTGCTTCACGAGCTCGTCGATCTTGTCCGGATTCGCGCGGAGCTGGGTCGCGATGTCGGTCGCGAGCTTCGCGGCGTCTTCGTTCGAGCGGTTCGCGGCGCGCTTGTCGATCTTGCCGTGATAGGTCTTCGCGTCGAGGTCCTTCCACGAGATCAGGACGTGCTTGACGTCGACCGAACCGGTCCCGCCCATCGCGCGGCCGAGGACTTCCTTCGAATCGAGGTCGATCCAGTTCTCGACGACCTTGGCATTGGAGCCGATGCCACCGGCGGCGGAGCCGACGCTGGAGCCCTGGTGCGGTTTGTTCGGATCTTCGTCGAGCTTGCTCTTGGCTTGCTGGCATCCGACGGCGGCCAGCAACATTGCGAGGAGGAGGGTGCGCATAGAAGCGCGCATCCTAGCCCGATTGGAACGGGCGGCGGCGCTCGGGCGGCACGAACCGCACGAATCCAAGCCAGCTCGTCATCAGAATTCCGGCGTAGAGCAACGCGAGGTACGGATGGCCCCGGGTCATCGCGACGAGGCAGATCAGCGAGAGCCCGATCGCGACGAGCGGCGTCACCGGATAGAGGGGCGTACGATATGGACGCTCGAGCCCGGGCTCGATCCGGCGGAGGCGGATCAGCGCGGCCCCGGAGATCACGTACATCGTGAGCGCGCCGAACACGGCGAGGTAGATGATCTGATCGGTCTTGCCGGTGACCAGCGCGATCAGGCCGACGCCCATGTTCGCGACGAGCGCGACGACGGGCGTCTTGCGGTTCGGGTGAACCTCGCCGAGCTGGTGCGGCAGGAACCGCGCGCGGCCGAGCTCGAGGATCGCGCGCGACGCCGCGATCAGGATGCCGTGGAAGCTCGCGATCAGGCCGACCAGGCCGACGCCCGTGAGCACGAGGAAGAACGGGCTATCGCGCGACACGACGTGGGCGATCGCGAGCGGCAGCGGCGAGTCCGAGGTCTTGGTGAGGTTCGAGGGATCGGGATAGACGACATCGTGCCAGCCGGCGGCGCCGACCGCGCCGAACAGCGTGATCGCCGTGAGCACGACAAGCGTCGCCATCGCGGCGAAGAACCCGCGCGGCAGATCGCGTTGCGGATCCTTGGCCTCCTCGGCGACGTTCGCGATGCCCTCGATCGCGAGATAGAACCAGATCGCGAACGGCAGCGCGGCGAACGCCCCGCCCCAGCCGTTCGGCAGCGGATCGGTCGAGAACCGGGCCCACGAGAAGTGCGGCAGCACGACCGCGCCGAACACGCACAGCTCGATCACCGCCAGGATCGTGAGGACGATCTCGAACACCGCAGACAGCTTGACGCCCCAGATGTTGACGGCGGTGAACACGAGATAGGTCGCGACCGCGACCGCGTAGACCGGGACCGACGGGAGGGCCTGGTTGATGTAGCCGCCGATCGCGAACGCGATCGCCGGAGGCGCGAGCACGTACTCGACGAGCTGGGCGATGCCCGCGACGAACCCGACGTGCGGCCCGAACCCGCGGCTCGCGTAGACGAACGCGCCACCGGCCTTCGGCAGCGCGCACGACAGCTCGGCGTACGCGAGCACGAACGCGATGTAGAGGATCGTGACGGCGCCGGTCGCGACGATCATCCCGTACGGCCCACCCTCGGGCAGCCCGAGGTTCCAGCCGAAGTACATCCCCGAGATCACGTAGCCGACGCCGAGTCCCCAGATCGCGATCGGGCCGAGCGTCTTCTGGAGCTGGGTCAAGCGCCAATCCTACGCGAATTGCCGGTGTATGCTGCGCGCATGACCGTGCGACTCCGCGTCCCGGCCGTCGACGATCCGCAGTTCGTCGCGGACTACGACGAGCGCGCGCGCGTCCTCAAGCTGATCGGGAGCGCCGACAACGCGACCGCGACCGCGCTCGGCCGGCTGTTCGACGATGTCCACATGGAGCTCTCCGACAAGCACGCGACCCAGATCGTCGTCGACATGCGCGACCTCGATTTCCTCGGCACCGCGTGCGCGAAGGAGCTGGTCGCCTGGTTCGAGAAGCTCGAGTCGGCCGCCGATCGCTACGCGATCAAGCTGCGCACCAACCCGTCGATCGCCTGGCAGCGCACGACGCTGCCGGCGCTCGCGTGCTTCGATCCGACGCTGGTGACGGTGGAGACGTAGTGGAGCTACCCGAGGAGATCGTCCAGCAGTTCCGCGCGATGGCGCTCGTCCGGATCGCCGAGATCGAGGCATCGTGGGCCCACGTGCGGACCTCGCTCGCCGAGGACGCGTCGCTCGCGATCCAGCGCGAGATCCACACGCTGAAGGGCGAGTCGCGGATGGTCGGGCTGATGGACGTCAACCTCGTCTGTCACAAGCTCGAGGACCTGATCGATGTCGCGCGCGCCCGCGGCTACGCCGTCGACGACGAGTTCGATCTCTCGGTCACGATGGCGCTGCGCTTCATCGCGATGCTGATCAGAAGGCCCGGTGGAGACGTGGCCGGCTTCGTCAAGCACCTCGAGGCGGTGCTCGCGCGTCACGAGCGCGCGGGCCGCGGTCGCCCGAGCAGCGGGCCACCGCTCCTGCGCGCGTCGTCGTCGACCCGGATCACGGCGCTGCTCCGCGGTCAGCTCGGTCCCGCCGCCGTCGACGCGTATATCGAGTACGCGACCGCGCAGGGCGCGCGCCGCGATCGGTTGCGCGGGTCGTGGCACATGCTGCGCGACTTCGTCGGGATCCATCGCGCGATCCTCACCGCGGCGCAACTCGCGAAGTACAAGCCGAGCATCGGCGCGCTCGCCCGCGATCTCGGCAAGGAGGTCGAGGTCTTGTTCGAGGTCTCGACCGCCGAGGTCACGTCCGAGGTCCTGAACGCGCTCGAGATCGCCGTGCTCCACCTCGTGCGCAATGCCGTCGACCACGGGATCGAGCGCCCCGCCGCGCGCACCGCCGCCGGCAAGAAGGCAGCCGGCACGATCGCGATCCGCGGCCACGTGCGCGACGGCGAGTATGTCCTCGAGGTCGCCGACGACGGCGCCGGGATCGACTTCGACCGCGTTCGCGCGCGCGCGATCGAGTTGCAGCTCGTGTCTCCGACCACGCCCGTCGATCCGAACCACCTCGTCGACGTCCTCGCGCGCCCCGGGTTCTCGACCCGGACCGAGGCGAGCGACGTCTCGGGCCGCGGCATCGGCCTCGACGCGGTGCGCGCGAGCGCGATCGATCTCGGCGGCACGCTCACCGCGAAGACCGATCGCGGCAAGGGTACGACGTGGACCGTACGCCTGCCCGTCCCCACCCTCGCCGTCCGCAACCTCGCGATCCGCGCGCCGGGCCTGCGCTTCCCGATCGTGCTCGATCCGAGCTGGACGCTGCTCGACAAGCGCCCGGCGCAGCCGCTGTGGATCGATCTCGCGGTCGGGCTCGGGTTCGTGTCGAGCAACAGCATCTCCGCGACGCTGTTCTGGTTCACGAACGGCGAGCTGTCGATCGGCCTCGCGTGCGGCGGCAAGCCCAGCTTGGTCGATGCGCGCCGTCTGGTGCCGACCCCGGCGAGCCACGTCGCCGAGGTGATCACCGTCGAGTCGGTCGAGGGCCTGCTGGTCCGGCCGGAGCGGATTCCCGGAGTTGTTGCGTGATCCATCAAAATTGGCCGTCTCAAGCGCGCGTCGTCATCATCGGCGGCGGCATCATCGGTTGTTCGGTCGCCTATCACCTCGCCCACATGGGTTGCAAAGACGTCGTGCTGCTCGAGCGCGACAAGCTGACCTCGGGCACGACGTGGCACGCGGCCGGCCTCATGGTCACGTTCGGCTCGACGTCCGAGACGTCGACGGAGATGCGCAAGTACACGCGCGACCTCTACGCGCGGCTCGAGGCCGAGACGGGCCAGAACACCGGATGGAAACCGTGCGGGTTCATCGAGGTCGCCGGCGATCGCGATCGGCTCGAGGAGTACCGCCGAGTCTCCGCGTTCAATCGCCACTGCGGCGTCGACGTCCACGAGATCTCGCCGGGCCAGGTCAAGGAGCTGTTCCCGCTCGCGCACGTCGACGACCTGCTCGCCGGGTTCTACGTCAAGGAGGACGGCCGCGCCGATCCGGTCGGCGCGACGATGGCGCTCGCGAAGGGCGCGCGCCAGATGGGGGCGACGCTGCTCGAGGACACGCCGGTGATCGACGTGATCGTCAAGCGCGGCGCAGTTGCCGGTGTGCGCACCGCGCAGGGCGAGATCGCGTGCGAGTACGTCGTCAACTGCGCCGGGATGTGGGCGCGCCAGCTCGGCGCGAAGAACGGCATCGCGATCGCGAACCAGGCGGCGGAGCACTACTACCTGATCACGGAGCGGATCCCCGAGCTCCGCAACGACTGGCCAGTCCTCGAAGATCCGGGCTCCTACGGCTACTTCCGCGAGGAAGTCGGCGGCCTGATGATCGGCATGTTCGAGCCGGTGTGCGCGCCGTGGAACGTGCGCAGGATCCCTGACGACTTCTCGTTCGGCGAGATCCAACCCGATTGGGATCGGATGGGCCCGTACCTCGAGAAGGCGATGGCGCGCGTGCCGATCTCGATGACCGCGGGCGTGAAGAAGTTCTTCTGCGGCCCCGAGTCGTTCACGCCGGATCTCCAGCCGATCATCGGCGAGACGCCCGAGGTGAAGAACTACTTCGTCGCCGCCGGCCTCAACTCGATCGGCATCCTCACCGGCGGTGGGCTCGGCCGGGTGCTCGCGCACTGGATCCTGACCGGCAGCCCCGACGTCGACGTCACCGCGATGCACGTCGATCGCCTGCACCCCTACCAGACCAACCCCGAGTATCGCCGGCTGCGCACCGTCGAGTCGCTCGGCTGGGTCTACTCGTGTCACTACCCGACGCGCACGCCGCAGACCGCGCGCGGCGCGAAGAAGTCGCCGTTCTACGAGCGCCTCGCCGCGCGCGGCGCGTACTTCCGCGACGTCAGCGGCTGGGAAGGCGCGGACTACTACGCCGGCCTCGGCGTGACGCCCGAGATGGAGCTGACGTTCGGCAAGCCGTCGTGGTTCGCGCAGTGGGCGGCCGAGCATCGCGCGGCGCGCGAGGGCGTGATCGTGATGGACATGTCGTTCATGGCGAAGTTCCTCGTCGAGGGCCGCGACGCGGGCCGCTTGCTCGAGCACGTCTCGGCCAACCACGTCGACGGCCCGCCCGAGACGATCACGTACACCCAGTGGCTCGATCATCACGGCAAGCTCCAGGCGGACCTCACCGTGACCAAGCTCGCCGAGGACAAGTTCTGGGTCGTCGCGAGTGACACCGCGCATCGCCACGTCGAGACGTGGATGAAGCGGGCGTTTGCCGACCACCACGCGTTCGTCGCCGATCTGACCGCCGCGTACGCGCAGCTCAACATCCAGGGCCCCCGCTCGCGCGAGCTCCTGCAGCTCGTCACCACCGCGGATCTCTCGAACGAGGCGTTCCCGTTCCGGTGCGCGCGCGAGATCGACATCGGCTTCGCGCGCGTGCTGCTGCTCCGGGTGACGTACCTCGGGGAGCTCGGCTACGAGCTCTATATTCCGACCGAGCAGGCGCTCGACGTCTACGATCGGATCGTCGCCGCCGGCGAGCACGTCGGGCTCGTCCACGCCGGCCTGAAGACGCTCGCGAGCTGCCGGATGGAGAAGGCGTATCGCGACTACGGTCACGACATCGACAACACGGACACCGTGCTCGAGGCGGGCCTCGGCTTCGCGGTCAACCTCGACAAGCCGGACTTCGTCGGCAAGGCATCAGTCGTTGCGCAAAAAGCGGACGGCACGCTGAAGAAACGCCTCGTCCAGATCCTCGTGAAGGATCCCGAGGCGTTGCTGTTCCACGCCGAGATCATCCGTCGCGACGGCGTCGAGCTCGGCTACATCCGCGCCGCGTCGTACGGCCACACGCTCGGCGGCGCCGTCGGGCTCGCGATGCTAACTGCGGATGTTCCCATCGACGCGAAGTTCCTCGCGAGCGGGACCTGGGATGTGCAAATCGCGAACACCCGGTATCCGATCGTCGCGTCGCTCAGGCCGCTCTACGATCCGACGAGCGCGCGTGTCAAAGGCTGACAGGTTCATGAAACACGCGTGAGATAACTCCACGCGCAGAATTCTGTACGACACGCGCATGGGGAAGCACGCACTGTTGCTGTTGGTGGTCGCCGCCTGTGGCTCGAGCCCGCACGCCGGCGGAGATGATGATCAGACGCTGCCGGATGCGCACGAGGGGTCGAACACGCCGCACGACGCGGCGGTCGACGCGCCGCCGGATCAGCTCACCGTGTTCACGATCGTGCTCGAGAACCACGACTACGCGGAGGTCGTCGGCTCCGCGAACGCGCCCTACATCAACTCGCTGATCGCGCAGGGCACGATCGCGACGCAGTATCGCGACACCAACCATCCGTCGCTACCGAACTACCTGCACATGATCAGCGGCGCCGATCAGTATCCCGGCTTCCTCGACATCGGACCGCAGCAGTTCCCGTACTTCCCGGCGAACCAGCCGAACCTCGGCACCCAGCTCGACGCCGCGCACATCCCGTGGCGGTCGTATCAGGAGAGCATGCCGGCACCGTGCTCGCTGACCGACAACGGCAACTTCGCGACGAAGCACGATCCGTTCCTCTACTTCACCGATCAGCAGATGGACGCCGCGCACTGCGCCGACACGAACGTCGACTACACGCAGCTCGCGCCGGATCTCGCGGCGAACACGTATCGCTACATCTGGATCACGCCGAACCTGATCGACGACGGTCACGACCCGCAACTCGACCCGGTCACCGGGCTCCAGCAGTGCGACACCTGGATGTCGACCGAGATCCCGAAGCTGATGGCGAGCGACGCGTACCAGCACGGTGGCATCATCTTCATCACGTGGGACGAGGCCGAGGGCCGCAACAACGACGACAAGGATCTGATCCCGATGATCGTCCTCCGCAAGACGATGCCGCATCCCGGCACCGAGGTCGCCGCGGCGTTCGATCACGGCAGCTACCTCGCGACGATCGAGGATCTGTTCCATCTGCCGCGCCTCGCGACCGTGACCGCGACGCCGAACCTGATGCCGATGTTCCAGTAGCGCTAGCCCGCGGTCTTGCGCAGGTGATGCTTCTCGAGGAAGCCGGGATGCGACCGGCGCAGCTCCTCCATGAGCTGGCTCGAGCGCAGCTCCGGGTCGCTCTGGCTGACGGACGCACGGGCCTCGGCGTCGCTGCTCGCGTCGAGGAGCGGCCACAGCTGGGCGCGAACATCCGGCGGCAGGATGCTCTCGAGGTATTCGAGCGCCATCCCGCGCAGGCTGGTGTCCTCGGCCTGGACCGCGTGGAGCGCGACGCGCAGGGGCTCGGCGGGGAGCACGAGCCCGAGCACGCGGAACACGTGGGCGAGCCCGAGGTCGGACTCGACCTCGGTCAGCGAGATCACCGCATCGTCGGCGAGCCTGCGGGTCTTCCACACCTCACGGCCGTCGTGGAGCTCCCTGCGCACGTAGTCGAACACCTCCTGCGGCGTGAGCGGACCGATGTGGACGCTCGCCGACAGGGTCGCGAGCACCATGCCGCAGTGGTAACGGACGTCGAAGCTCGGATCGAGCATCCCGCGCCACAGGCCCCATGCCGCCAGCTCGGGCGTGCCGGCGGCGATCACCGACGGTAAGCGCCGGCGCAACTTCTCGTCGCGCCGTTGGTCGAGCAACGCATCGACGAGCGCACCGGTGCAGCGCGGCGCCGCGACGCGTAGTGCCTCGCACGCGAGCTTCGCGACCTCGTCGCTACCGCCGACCAGCTCGATCGCGACCTGCGCCGCCTCGCTGATCAAGGGCTTCGCGAACACGGCGCGGAGCTTGTCGGGATCGTTCGAGCGGAGCCGGCGGATCACCTCGAGCAGCGGCTCGGTCGCGTTGGCGCCCGGCGCGGGTGCCGGGATCGCCGGTCGTTTGCGCTGGCGCCGCCGGAACTGCAGCGGGATCACGTCGCCGGGATGGTTGTAGCTCTGCGGCATCGCCGAGAGGCTGACCCACGGCTCCGGCTGGTTGTCGGCGGTCTGGAGCTCGCCGACCTTCTCCATCAGCCCTTCCTCGAGCGACCGGGTGTAGGCGCGCGGCAGGCGCCACGTCACGAGCACTCCCAGGCCACCGGCCGCGGCGGCGGCGAGCAGGAGTCCCGAGCGCCAGTCGACCGCGAGATACACGATCGCCCCGACCAGCTGGGCGGCGAGGATATCGCCGAGCTTGTCGGCACCGACGTCGAGCACGACCTTGGTCGGTCGCTTCTGTTCGGGCGCGAGCGGCGCGTAGAGCAACTCGTAACCGGCGCGGTAGATCGAGTTGCGCGTGACAAACTCGGCACCACGGGCGATGGTCGCGACGGTCGGCCCGCGGACGAACATCGTGAGCACACCGAACGCGGTGATCGTCCACGGCAGGGTCGACACGGCGCGCGGCACGCCGAGCCAGGTCAAGAGCGGACCGGAGAGCCCGATCTGGACCACCGCGGTGATGATGTTCGTCACCGTGTAGAACACCGCGAGCGTGCGGAGCAGATCGGCCCGCGAGCCACCGTGGACGAGGTCGGCCTTGAACACGTAGTCGAGCGCGCCGGCACCGACCGCGGTGATCACGACGACGAGACCGGCGCGGCGCAACAGGCTCGTTCGCGCCACCTGACCGAGTGCACGCCACGTCGACTCGGACTGGAGCTCTTCCTTGGTCTGGCCGCCGCGGCCGAACAGCCACAGCATCACGGCGCAGACCATCTGCATCCCCGCGAGGACAAGGAGGATCGAATCGGGCTGGAGATAGACCGCGGTGCGCTCGGCGACGACGCCGCCGAGGATGCCACCGAGCGTCGCGCCCATGCCGATCTGGCCGATGTGGCGCTTCGCGCTGTGGATGTCGAAGCGCTCGTTGACGATCGACCAGAAGCCCGAGACCAGCACCGCACTCGCCGTGCTGAGGTGGAAGAACACGATCACCGAGACGACCCGCGGGAAGCTATGGATCGTCATCCACTCGCCGACCGCGACCGCACCCGACACCGCGTTCATCACCGGGACCAGCCGATGCGGGCCCCACTTCACCATCAGCTTGCCCGCGATGATGATCACCGGCAGCGACAGGAGCGCGGACAGGCCGACGAACAGCGGCAGCGCGCGGATCGAGTAGTGCGTGAGGAGCGTCGCGTCGCGCGCGGCCTTCGCGGCCATGAACGCGGCGACCACGAGCAACGCCGAGATCGTCGCGAGGCGCGCGAGCCGTTTCTGGTCGTCGAGTGCGGCCATGGCCTAGACCGCCGACTTGCCCTCGCGTTCGGGGTGGGCCGCGATCAGCTCGTCATGCAGCTTGCCCGCGCGGTAGGCGAGGAAGAGCCAGACCACGGCGAGGCAGACGTTCATGATCGCGAACGCACGCACGCCGACGCCGAGCACCTCGACGAACAGGAACACGATGCCGAGAGTCGCGATCACGTCGCCCATGCGGAAGAAGAACGTGTCGATCGCGGCCTTCGCCTTGTACTTCGCCTCTGGCGAGGTCGGCAGGAACAGCGCCTGGCGCAGCGTGTTGTGGAGCGAGTAGTCGAGCGAGTTCTCCGTCGTCTTCTCGAGCCGGATCATCGTCAAGCCGATGAACCCGATCACGCAGACCCAGCCACCGAGCACGATGACCGGCATGATGAACAGCGCCTTGCGCATGCCGAGCGCGATCAGGAGTCGCGCCACGAGGAACGCTTGGAACACGAAGCTGACCAGGTTGACCCAGAAGTAGTAGCTCGAGAAGAAGTCGCTGAGGTACTCCTTCTTCGCCGCATCCGCGGCCGGATCGGTCTTGTTCGCGTCGGGTTTGGCCGCCGGCTTGCCGTGGTCCGCGCTCGGCTGGGTCTCGGCGACCGGCAGGATCGTCGCGCCTGGCGCCTGCTTCAGCTTGGCCGCCGCGTAGGTCTCGGCGTGCTCCTCCGCCATCTTGCTGATCACGTACTCGCCGGTCGTGTTGATCACGGTGGCGACGAGGAGCATGAGCGCGAGCACGCGCAGGTACTTGTCGCGGACCACGAGCGTGAAGCCGCCGCGCTTGTCCGGCTTCGCGTTCGCCTCGGGCGCCTCCTCCAGCTTGTCTGCGATCCGCTGATCCTTCTTCGCTCGCTCCCGCCGATCGACGATCTGATACAGCACGATCGACGCGCCGAGGCCGACGATCGCGAGCATCATCAGCCCGTCGAACCCGATCGCCTTGTAGAGCAGGTGCGGGGTGTAGGCACCGGCGATCGCGCCGATGCTCGCGCCGACCCCGATCACCGCGAACACGCGCTTGCCGTCCTTCTCGGTGAACAGGTCGTTCGCGAATGACCAGAAGTTCGACACGACGAGCGCGTTGAAGATGCCGAGCCAGATGTAGAACGCCAGCCCGATCGGCGCCTTGGTGCGGGCCAGGATGTAGAACCCGACGAGGCAGGCGATGAAGATGAGCTGCATCGTGGTCATCAGCCGGATCCGGCTGACCCGGTTCTGCAACCAGCTGAACGCAGGGACGACCGCGAGCAGCAGGATGACCTGCCCGCCCGAGGCGTACGACTTCAGCTCCGCCCCACCGCCGAGGAGGATGAGCGGCTCGCGCACGACCTTGAGGACGTAGTAGCAGAGCAGCAAGATGAAGCAGTTGAGCGCGAGGAGCGTGACGGTGAGGACCTCGTCTCGCTTGACCGGGAGCACGTTGCTCACCCATCCACCGACCTTCGTTTCTGGGAGCTCGGCGTGTCGGATTTCCACGGGGTTTCACGACTGCAATGCACTGGCCAAGGATTTACCTACGAAGCGTTGCCACTTGGAGCGAGGTGAGGCGAGCGCGCACGCACGGCGTGCCGACGGGCCCGGCAGGGTCACTTTGCTTCGACGGCCTCGACCAGATCCGCGACGCTGGGATCCTGCTTCTTGCGGCGATGGATGAGGTGGACGCTGGCGACCAGCGGGGGGATGCCACCGAGGAAGCCGCCGGCGACATCGAACGGCCAGTGCACGCCGAGGTAGATCCGCGACAACCCGATCGAGGCGATCAGCAGGATCGCGAACGCGATGATCTCGCGGCGCAGCTTCGGGAACATCGCGATCAGCACGGTGCACACCACGCCCCACACGCCCATCGCGGACATCGAATGCCCGCTCGGAAAGCTGAAGTCGCTCGGTAGCGGGATCTTGTCGAACAGCTGCGGCCGGGCACGCTCGAAGAAGATCTTGAGGAGTTGATCGACGGAGATCACGACGATCGC
>Ga0307509_10002749_pt1 | contig 28049 bp, 25 predicted proteins | sample 10_EM_MG_FD_202245 | JGI IMG/M metagenome (GOLD analysis project Ga0307509, IMG submission 202245) | Populus trichocarpa ectomycorrhiza microbial communities from riparian zone in the Pacific Northwest, United States - 10_EM | ecosystem: Host-associated > Plants > Roots > Unclassified | place... | reverse complement strand
AAAATTATAAATGGGTTCGATAATATGTAATTGACCCCAATACCCCCCCCCCCCCCCCGCCGCCCTTAGCTACGGTATTATACTTAATTCTGATCTGCTCTTCGGCCCTCGGGTCGAGTGATACCCCATGCACTATAGCGGTTTCTGTCCGTAAGCAACATAACTATCCGCCCGCCGCGTTAGCGCACAATAAGGGGACATAGGCGAAGGCAGATAGTTGGAAAGGGAGGGAGGGAGGAAGCTCACAAATTATGGTAAGAATGAATATTCCTATTTTTGATATCCTTCCGAACATCCACCAGGAAGGCCTCCACCTCAGGTAGTGTCCAGCCAAGTGCCCGTGTGAACAGCGCCACCGTGAGGGCATGTACACCGTCCAGGAGGTTCATCATTTGGTGCGTTCCTACTTCTTTCATCTTCCGGTCCTGTTCCTCTTTTTTTTGTTAGTTCGCTCCTTCGTGAGGGGGAGGGGGGAGGGGAATGGAGATCAAGGGCTGAGAATTGATTTGGGGGAAAAGGATATGAAGGGAGGAAGGAACGACTTTAGGCCAAGGATTGTTCGGGAGTTTGAAACATCGGTTGGTAACGTTCACGTATCCTGCATCCTCCATCCAATCCGCCAATTCTGCTGCTGCTACAACGCTCCGTCCATAAATTTCTGCTGCTTGGTTGAAAAGTCGGCACCACCTTGCAAGAGCTGAGTCTGGAGAGAGGGTTGCGTCGTCAGAGCGGGACTGGCTGTCAATTTCTTGGCATTCAAGCCACCCTCCGGGCTTTGTAGCGCTGATGGAACGTTAGGTCATGGAGAGAGACGAAGAGCAAGGAAGAGAGGGAGAGAAACGTGAACGATCTTCTTATTAATTTTGGCCAGTCCTTGAATGCCCCTATTAGGTAGCGGGTATGAATAAGGTCGAAAGAATCTGGCTTGTATGTCCATTCACTTTCTGCGTCATCAATCTCATAGACTAGGTTCGGTGGAACCCAGCTGCTTTGGATAGGGCTTAAGTCTGTCCCGATGACCTGGTGGGGTCAATATTGTTAGTTGTCCGATTTTTTCGTCCTGAATATATTTATTCCCATCTTCGGGGGAGCGTTTTGGGGCACCTACATGGGCTGAAGGATACATATCGGCAATATCTACTGCCCAAGATCCGGTACCGGTGCCAATATCTAGAATTTTCTGTGGATGGGGATCAATGGGGGCCCAGTGCAATCTTCCGCCAAACAGAACAGACATCATATGATGTTGTAAGTGGAGCCGCTCAATTTCTTGCTGCATACCCATTAGCATACGGGACGAATTGGCGGAGAATGCGACGTGCCTGATCATTTGGGAATACATAGTCTGTAGGGTTAACACGATTGAAAACTGTTCGGATTTAGAAGGGAAACTTACTCCCCTGGCGATATCCATTATATCTGCGACCGTTTTCGTATTGATAATTTGAGACGCTAGAGGCGAGACTAGCGGTATAGGTCGATCTATTTCGTTCGTTATGAGGTAGTGCTCCTAAAGAAGATAGAAGATCCTTACAAATCATCACCAATCCCTTGATCACTTGAGAAATCTGAAGCACTCTGAACATATTAGTATGTTTAAATTCAATATTACCATATCTTGGAGAGCTGGTATAAGGAAGTTTTTCCCGGAGGACCCCATCCCAGCTATGCACTATCAGCCAGTTACAGCAGTGGCTTCGAGGATGATTCCAGGCATTTTTTTATCGCTCTTAGCCGGACGCGCAATATCGTCCTGCGAGGCCATGCGTGAAGGAGGGGGGGGGTTTCAGGGGGGCTATAGAAATATGAATGATGCTAATGGGAGAGAAATGGAGAAAGGAGCAGCTTACATCGGCTTCCATAAGGTAGTTCTGCAGCCCTTCTTGACTCGAATTGTCCGTTGAGAGTCCCGTCTCAATGGAAGGTGGTACATTGGGCCAGGGAGACGAAGACATGTGAGCTCCAGCACTTGTAGAACTTTGACTGTAGTTGAAAGTTATCTCTTTGAAACTAGATATATAAAACCTGGGAAGCGAGTTGTCGATGGTGAAAAACAAGTCTTGTAGGTATTCGGGGTTGGACCAAGGGAGTCTTCAAGGGGGCTTATTTAACACATTTAACGCACAACCCACCAAAATATATATATCCATCCCTAGACCGCGCACAAACAGTTTAGAAGGAAGCGCTAGAATGCAAGAGCACAGATTAAGTAGGACAGAGCGCGAATTGTATGAAAGGTTCTTATCGCGTAAAGGTGATGAGGGAGAGAAATATTTGCCAAGCATAGGAACTCGAAATGTTGAAGCAACTCCGGGAACAAGAAAGAAAAAGAAAAGAGTGTGGAAAACAGCAACACCGCTAGCAGAAAGCCCGTAAAACGGATCTGCCGAATGGCCGCCCCGAATTGGGGGGGAGCTGGAGTGGATCCAGGTCCGTGCGAGGACCCAATGCCGATGCGTTGGAAACCATGATCTGAGGAGCTCGGGGAGGAACATCGCTCCAGCCCCTTCCGACGCGTAAACCCAATCTTATCAGATTTTTCGCACAATCGGTGGGACCGAAATTCGAGACTCGGGTCGCGAAGCAGGCTGGACTATTGGACGAGGACGAGAGAGGGAACCAGCCCAACCACCTTTAAGTGGTTATTAGCAAAAGTGGCGGTGTGTAACACCGGTGGACTAGTACCGGTAACGGAGAAGGATAAGAGACCCCTTGACAGATTCGGTATTTAGGCTTTCCGCCACTGTCTTGCGTGCTAGGACGTTTAATCTGTAGGGAAAAAGTAGGCTACGGTACGTACTATACGAGTGTTAGCAAGCGAGCTCAAATCTGTGATCCCGCGGTTACCGAATTAAAACTCACCCCAGAGTCTAATGAAGTGCCGACCTACTCTGGTAACTAACCAGCCCATACCTTATTAGTACTTCGCCGGATCTCCGTTTTAATAATGTGGCATCGGATTGGGACATTTTGTATTGCCCCGCAGACTATGCCGTACGGGGTTGGGGGACGATGGCAATCCCAATGATCAGCGTGCCCTCGTGTATCGCTATCTGAATGCGGTACGAGCACTGGGGTTTGTACTGCACGTCGCCTTCTTTTGTAACTCACAGGCCCCTTCCGTCGCAATTGCAATTACAGCGAATTCCTAGCGTAAACACCGTGAGCACCCACATTCATATGTGCGCAGCTAGCTTGCCCCCACTGTGCCCTCTCGTTAGGGTAATAGGGCGATATCTATGGGGGCGAGAGAGAATTGGCAAAGTGGAAAAAATCGGCGCCCCTGTTTCCAATCGGGATCGTATATATCGAAACGCAGTTAATAGGCGCCGTCGACACAAACCTGCGCCTGTGGGATATGTATGCACTCCTTTTTGCTGGGCCGCAGCACACGTGTCATGGCTCGGCATTGGAGGGCGCATTAGACAGGTGAATCTGGCGTTAACTAAAGACAAGCTGGCTAGCCGGTGGGAATGACAGGCCAGTTAGAGGCTGAGAAGACCCCATGTTTTACTGCACATGAGAGCAGTTGCAGGTGGCCCTCCTATCCTCTGCGGTCAGAAGGGCGCACGAGAGACAAAAAGGAAAGAGGGAGTGGGGATACCCGTCGAGGAGCGCGGAAGGAGACACGAGTGAGTGGCGATAGGTTTGAGAGGAATACCTGACTTTGTTCCCATAATACCTTCAAGGGCGGGGGGGGGGGTGCGCTAAATGAGGTTTGGCGTGGAAGGAGGTTGCGCTCATCTTGTTTACCTAACCCTGGAATCTCCACACAACGGCTCGGGAGTCACCGCCACTCGGGACTTTCTAAGCTTAAATATGCCAAGTTGTCTTAGCCTAACTGAGGTGGTGTGAGGCTATTATAAGACAAATTTTTTATCCAGGGAGACAGTTGCATTTACTTGAGCGGGTTTTGGGCCCAACGCTACTGACAGGTGTCAGAGCCAGTTGGCTGGGCTCACACAACATCTCTGCTGGTAATGTGTCCTCGGGAGAGACCCCTATGCAGAGGCCATGAGCTTGGTTCCGGTCGTGATTCGTTGGAGACTGCCGTGTCCACGCGGAAATGACACAGTCGGTCGAATCGGAGATTGAAAGTTATTCTGTATTACAGGTATGTGCGCAGGAGTGTTTTATGAAGAGCTTCTGATGATCGCTACCGTGGTATTTTACAATAAAATTGGAGAAAATAAAAGTAAAAATACCGGCTGCGTCGCTAAATGAAGGGAGAGATGGTTGCTCCGGAAGGAATAGGCTCCCCAATCCGAATCGAAGGAATATATTCGAATCATCTCATATCACGCGATTTGGCTGTCTGATGTTTATTCATTCCCGTTTTAAAAGGAAAGACAAGTTTAATATATTCCATGGCATAGCAAGCGCCCGTCGTAGCAGGCCATCTACCCAAATGCTAGCCACTATTGCAATCCCGACCGGGGCCCAACCAATTGCATCGCCTAAACTCACATGTGGCTGGCTATGGCTATGCCGTGGAGTACGTTAGTTATGGGATGAAATATTTTCATTTTTCAAGTTGGCATTGTGGGGCCGACATAAGCGTCGCGGCCCCATGGTTACTGGCATTACCGACACCACTCACTTCCTGTTACTGCAGGGATGGTGTTCGCGTTTGGTGCCCGAAAGGTAGCACTGTGTTTTCTCGGAAGCCTCATGGCTCTGTTTGCAGGGCTCGGCACAGGCTTCTGTTCCTAGAAGGTAAGGTGCAATATTTTCGGGTGGACGTAACTATGTCGGCGTTTCTGGCGGCCCGGCTGTTGCTTCTGTCTATAGTTTCAAGAATGACTATCAAGCAGCACTCCGCCGGGCTCTCAGAAACCAGCTCACAGGATGACCTTCAGGGGTTCTAGAGTGTAGGTCGCTCCTCTGTTGATACTTCCTTATGTCAATTAGTTAACTCATTTAATCACATTCTAAACTGCCCTCGTAATAGATTAGTGGGGTAGAGTTCTACTCTTGCAGTTCACATATTGAGAACCCTCCTGCTATCAATCCTCTGGATACAGTACGATTGGATGAAGGTAGGTATCTTTCTGTTCAACTCACGCATCCCGGGGCTAGAGAAGATTGTGCTCTCAGGGTTGAGATGCCCTATTGGACGCCACGAATAAAGCCTCGGTTTGTTCCGGATCAACAACAACGTATATAATCTATGGCTAAGTTAGTTTTTCTGCTAGAGTAGTCCCACGCCATCCCGTAATCTCGATTCCCCTCCACAGGGACTATTTGAGCGAATGATATTTTGTGATCCCCAGGAGGGATCTCATCTGCAGGCCGGAGGCAATTCGCGAAGTGTGAAAAATTTTCAGAACATTTGATTGCCGCGGCATCCGAAGAACCATTGATCAGTAATGCCGTATCTTCATGGAGGAGGTCTGTGCATAATGCTGATTGGACTTGTTGAATGGGTACTTACGTGGGATCATTTTGTATGGTGGAGGGAACAGGGGTATTTCCAATGATATGGGAGAGTATTCGACGTTTTTGTAGCCTTCGGAGCGAAGGTTACGTGGTCGTGGGCCAAGGTTCCGGTTGTTCCCGCGAAGCCAGGTGTCCACGATGCCACCAATCTTACCATAACTGGATCACTTATTTTTTCATGTTCTGCAGGGTTCGGAATTCCGCAGTAGTTGGTCAGGATTGTGCAAAGGCTTTGTGGCATGTGAGAAGGGCGGCCCGTGGCGGCGCGTGTGGCACCTGCTCAGGTGTAAGGAAGTTCCAGCTATCTAAACCCCTGTGAGTCCTGCAGTGTCAGGAAATATGCATACTGGATCCGCTGGCACGCTGAAGGGGTGGGGGCCCAGGAGTCTTCACAGATACTCACTCGATTAAATACTCGTTGAAGCTGGATAGCTGGGGCGGACTACCGTATGATGAGAACTGGAATAATTGAGAATTAAGCTAGGACGTCAAGAATCCCCCCCTTTGGATTAAGGGGGGGAATATAGTGAAAAGGATCCTTTAGCCCTCAGCTGAGACAATAGACCTTACTAGGAGAGGCAATTCTAACGTCAAAGCGACGTTCTCAACTATTCTAGTTTTTATAGTAGTACGGTAGAATGGGATGACCTGAGAAGGAGGGCGAAACTCAAGACCGGTCCGGAGGGTAGTCTTATTAGCAAGACTCTCAACTAACTGATGAAGGAGGCTAGGGGTATTGTGGATAGATGATGCCTGAGGTTATTGAGAGATATTGGTGAGAATTGTGTTGTGTATATTAGATCGAAGGTAGGTGGGAGTCACCATCGCTCACTCGGTATTGTGCGTGGACAAAATGTTGTTTGTTGGTTGCGGAGGTAATGATTTACCGTGAGGATTTTACGCAGTGGACTAAAACCGCTTAGGTGGAAATGAGAATCATGATTGATTGATGTCAACTTGGTGGAAGGAAAGACTTGAGGAAAGTTGTGTTTTTGGAAGAAAGGTGTGTTGTGAGAAAAGGTAAGAAGGAAAGAAAAACAAGTGGGGTGAAAACATTTTCAGAGCTTGCGCGTCCTTTGGCTAGTGCGTACGTATGCCTCTGCGGCCACAGAGAGCGGGCACATCCCACCAAGTGCGGCTATCAACTGCTATTTCCAACACAAAATTAACCTATCAACGATGCTCATAATTTTCTCGGTGATGTTGTCAACCTCCTCAATTCAACAACCCCAACTTAACCAGGAAAAATAAGTAAAAATGATTTAAATACATGGCAGTATTCAGTACTTGTATACCATCTATCAACCTTAATATAAAAAAAGGGAAAGTATTATGGGCTGCCTGTTGAGTGGTAATGATTTTTGTGGGTCCGGAAGGGATACGGTTGCCACGCTCATCGGGGTGATCGGTTAATTTGTCCACGCATAATAACAAGATGGAACAGGGTGTTGAAAATATTCTCATTGTCTCACATTGTCCACAAACAATCGCTTCGTAACATGTGTTTCTTTCCTATATCACTCGTTTGTATTGAGTTGCATCCACCTCCATGCCTGGATTGGCGGTGATACCGCGGGGGGTCAAAAAAACGCGAACCCCTTCTAGCTTACGATGAAACTCCGTTTTCACCACTAGGGATGGCGTCTTGGGGGAAGCGGAATCTAGGCTTTTGGAGATATCAGTTCATCACGCTGGTAGATTGTGTTGTGCTTGAATTTTTCAATCTTAACCTCGCAAATGCTATGCTTTCCTTTGCCAAGAGATATGTCGTCATCAGCCACGACAGCCGGGTTTAGGCCGAACTCTTCGCAATCCAATGCCTCTTTTCGGCCCTGAATTTGCTGTTGCGGGTCGGCAAGAGTATTGGGGGGGAAAGCCTAGGAGCTGGGGGTATGACATATAGGATGCTTGTGTCGTAGGGAAAAGCCGATATGTGAGCGTTGAGTAGAGCTGTGGGTGGCTGGGGTAGGGTTGCCGCTTGGGGTGAGGATATGGAACAATTGTCAAAGCTTTCGAGGAGCTCATTTGCCTGGTCCCTTCTCCGGATGGGAGTTTTCCGGGTTCACTAGATTTGGGTAACCCGCTCGGTCGCTGTCTTGTAGCGCTTCCTCTATCCTAAGATCTCGTGAAATCCGCCCACTAGCTCTTGATAGGTTTAGTTTGACGAGCCAATACTTGTGGGATTGCGAACAGAAATTAATGAGATCTAGATTTTATACTGTGTAAGGAAAACGCACAATATACGGACTCGAATAGGGGAAAAATGTGCTAGGGGGCTGGAATACTCTTCTCGGGCATCCGAGGGGAGACACCACAAACCCGACCCCCAATTGAGACACGCCAAAAGCAATATTCGCAGCGCCTTTCTGCAGGTAGGAGATTCAACTACAGTGTCTGAGCTTATTTTTCTTCTATTTGAGTTAGGGTGATCCTTCTTGGGAGTTTTTGCCCTTGAATCCGGAGATCACAAGATGGACGAAGGCAGTGGATCCCACGAGGTTTTACGGTGCAGTAGCTTGCTGTGAAGGAGTGACCCGTTGAGGTAAACCGTATGCAGTGTTCGCAAAGGTCTGGAGCTCCGAGCCGTCCCTCCCGGAAACTGCAGGGAAGACTAGGCCGGACGGGAGGTTTTGGTAGGAACCACAGGCCCGACGAGGTGAGACAATGTTTTTCAGTCCCGGCGCCAGGGCCGCGGGTGGTGGCAGTGGACTGGGGATTTCATCCAAAGGAGTGATCCGTGGGATCTGGGTGATAGAGGGTGCTTAGCAGCAGAAGGGGGAAGCATTAGTGTGTGGTGGAGAGAGTTAGGCCCTTTTCGCCATGCCACAAAGATGATGGGGTATTTCTATTTTTATAGCCTGTGTTTTATGGAAATTTTATTTTATTTTATAATTAACTGGGGACATTTTCGGCAGCCACAGATACTGTGGTATTTGTTTTTAAAAAAGTCATGATATTTCATACAGTATTTTTTAATCTACTGTTTTCTGAGATGATGTTGCGGTTTAGGGTGAGAGGAGAAAAAGTAAATAGTCTTGTCTTCAACAGAAAGGTGATGCCCAGATTTAGTGTGGGGGTTTATAAACTTATCCTTGTAGCTTCTTGTTTAAGGTTCTGTAAGAAATCAGATTATGATATGGTGATTTTATCATCTTAGCTTAGAAACAAAAAAAACCCAAAGTGAAAATTCCGGGACTCCCCAACGCATTTATTTTCATAACTACTATGGTATAGTATCATATTTCTAGAATGGTGTATGCCGAACAGGGCCTTAGGGCCCGTTTACCTAACCGTCCAGTTCTAAATTTTGGGTGATTCAACTAGACAGGGGCGTCTCAGGCAGCATCATTATCTGATAGGTGGTGCAAAAATGTTTGCCCAATTTTCTGCCGTCCTAATATCTGGTTGCTGGACTGGACTGTCGAAGCATGGCGTTGTCTCGGAGGTGAGTTAGCAAATTCCACCAAATGCCAGCCAGCACGGCACAATGGGTAGACACCATCTACTTGACCGTGCACCTCCACACGCTCCAACCGTCAAGCCCCCCTTAACGGTCGGTACTTTCTCGAGCTGCTAGACGGCTGTCTACAAGTATAGGTAAACAGGCCCTTAAAGATTTTATGGATGAAGCCGTTCGTTCCGTTTTCCCATACAAATGACAGTTTCCCTTCTGTTGTTTGTATAGGGCAACAGAACGGAACTGTGGCCGTCAAACAGGCCCTTGATGTATTCGATAAGTGGCCCTCGACCGATTTGGTTTCTCACTAAATACAGGGAGAGGAAAGTACAGTATACTGGTACTACCTCACTTACTTAGAAAAAAAACTATATATACAAGGCAATAAATAGAAAGAGGGGCAACAGCTGCCTTCCCAAGGTAAAAAGAAGCAACTATTATTATTATTATTATTTTTCTATTCTTACTTTTATATATTTTTATTTTTATTTTTTTTATTTGCAAACCCCCCTCCAATTCGTTTCTGCTACCCGCAGATCGCCAACATTTAAGGTCTAGGGTCAGATTCTACCTCCTTGTAGCAGGATTGATAAACCCCACAGCCCTATTGATGAAGGCTAGGTCCTCAAATCTCCCAGTCCTCATAGGGCAGGAGTTTTTAATTCTCTTGCCCTACATGACGGATTGTTCAATAATAACTGATTGTTAGCATGGATTGAACTCCTACCCGTAGTTTGATTTTAGTTAAATAGTGAAGTTGAGAGTGAGAGCGATCGAAGGAATCAAGCCTGAGAAGGAGCGATAAAACTTACATTCAATACCCTCTGTTTAAATTGTCAAACTGCAACATCTATTCTCTTAGTCTCTCATCTACTTCTGTGCCGCCCGTCATTTTCTACTTTGGCATGGACGATGGTCTACATTGAACTGGTACGGGACAAGTTAGAATTTGGCGTTAGATGTCAGCATGCGTGCTTTTGACATCACTCGAATCCCAACATTGTGGCTAATGCATGAGAGAGGTTTTGTACATGTCTCGCTGGACCGGGGGATATGAGACGGCATATTAGGTAAACACGCACCCATCCATTCTCCCTACACACCTTCCACCGTCCTGCCTTCCTTGACGGTCGTTCATAGGTAAACGGGCCCTTAGTAGAGGGATTTCGGAGCAAGAAAGCTGGTTAGTTCTAGCTTGTTGCGACGGCGACGGGTCACAGGTCAAGGCTCATGTTTCATTTAAGAGATAACGTATGATACGCTTAAAGTTCGGTTAGTTAAGCTAGGAGATGACGAATTTTCTTGGTGAGGCAAACAATTTCTTGCCACCCTAACTCTTCCAGAATCTGCGAAATCCCTATTTTTCAAGTTCGCTTGTTGCCACTGTAAACACTGTTGTCACAGAGATAACAGTGCCAAGGTTGTGACTCTGTCATAACCCCTCGATTGCTCGCTTGCTCGCAACCTTGGGCACGTCTTCTACTCGAGTATGTGCCCGACAGCTCAACGACAGATTCATGTATGTGAATTTAAGAATTATCAACCACCACCAAACATCTCCCAATGCATGAAATGTCCTTCTGGCTTTCTCATCAATTTTTTAAGTCCTTGCCAATAAGCCTTCAACTTTTTTTCCCTCTCCTTTCCAACATTTACTCACGCTAGGGGGTCTTTAGTTTTTCAATGTAAAGGTGACATTGAGCCGGATCTGGTGAAAAAGGGAGGGAAAAAATGGGAGGCTTATTTGCAAAGGCCTAAAACAATGTCTGGGAAAGCCAGGAGGACATTTCATGCATTGGGAGATGTTTGGTGGTGGTTGATAATTCTTACAAAAAGGAAGTGCAGGTGAGCTGTCGGGCACTCTACGAGAGTGCCCAAGATTGCGAGCAAGCGTAGGTTGTGACTCTGTCACAACCTTGGCACGGTTAGCGATCTCTGACTTTACGTTACGAAATCCCTCTAGTGTTTCGTGACTTGTGGTAAGGAATTCAGTATTTTGAAAAGTCTTGGACACCTAGTCCATGCCAATTTTCTCGAGTACGTAGAAGGAGCTACGCGATCGCTCTTTCGGATTTTCACTCCTGGTATCCATTGCCGATACGGTACTGGAAACAGTTGAGATTTCGGTTCTGCTTCTTTTGTAGCGCATTTTTGCCTGCTTTAATTTCCTTATCTGGCATACAGCCTGGCCCAAGGCGGGACATATTAGAACTACATCTACCGTATGGTATGGATGGAGTGGGTCACTACAGCAAATTATGAGCGCGGAGGAAATATGTCAGATTAAAATTTACAACTCCTGCCGTGGGCTGGCTCGCTCACAGCCCTGGGCTTTCAGTTTATGCGGTGCTGAGCTGTGCTGGTACTGGAGGAGAGCGATGGACTTCAGAGACCAATGGAATCTGCATTTTACTATTGAAAATCGCATTGGAGTGGTTATGCGTTCTCGGGAGTTATTGCAGGAAAACCGACGGTTTTTTGTTTGTTTGTTGATTGCCATAATAAGGTCCTGGGGGGGGGGGTTGGTCGCACATCAGGTTGGTGGTGGGCAAAGGTCTTGCTCTGATTTGTGCCCACGTTTTTTGCTTGGCGCGGGGGTGCATGGATGGTGGCATACTAGTAGCCTATCATACTCAAGCTGCCGGCACGAGTTGCGTTTTTTCCTGGGGGGTGCCAAGAGAAAAGCGGCGTCTATCCGACCTGAGTGCTGGTAGAGCTTGAATAGTGCTTGTGAAGGCTTGACCTTTCCTCTTCTCCTACCTTTGCTTAAACCCGCCCCCCCAAAATAAATCCATCCTATCTCTCATTACTGCCTCTTTTGATCCACGAATAGCACGGCCACTGCCATCACGAGGGACAAGAACAGCGACAGGAAAGACAAGATGGGTTCTGCAGCATACCAAAAGCCGACCGTTACCATAAACCAAAACGTTGGGAATGTGACGGACAGTTACAAGAATGTGTGGAACAACTACGAGATATCGGTTTCGGACGAGAAACGGCAGATTCTTGAGTGGTTGTCTCCCATGGCACCTCGGGAAAGGCATCAGGCTGTGCGTGAGGGCCGAGTGGATGGAGTAGGGAGCTGGATTCTCCGCACGGACGAGTTTGAGAAATGGCATGGCGATGATCAAGGAGTTAGCCCGGTACTATTCTATTATGGGGATCCAGGTGTAGGGAAAACATATCTGAGGTGTGTAAGGCTAGCTCAATCGCAATAGCGTCTAAAACTAACTTGATCGGGAAATGTAAGCTCTCTTGTGATAGATACACTTTGCGATAAATTTGATGGGGACAATGTGGCCGTGGCTTGCGTCTACTGCGACTTCCATGCGCGTGAACAACAATCCGCGACTGGCGTGTTGGCGGCTCTCTTGAAGCAACTTGTCGCGGGGGTCGAACCAATCCCAGAGGAGATAAAGATCGCCTTTGACCGAGCGAAGACAAAAGTTGACGGTCGTACACTACGTCTACCAGAAATCCAGGCGATGATTGCCAAGTCCATCTCATCACTGCGACAGGGATTTATCTGCATTGACGCTTTAGATGAATTCCCGTCAAAACATCGACCTGAACTTTGGGATTCTTTACACAACATTGTCCGGGGGTGTCCAACCATTCGACTATTCATGACTGGGAGGCCACACATTCAAGAGGAAGTGAAGAAATATTTCTCCGGATATCCCGATCTGCCTGCCGTAGTGCCTACTAAGGAGGATATTCGAGAATATCTCGCTATGAGGATGAAAAAGGACTCAGAGCTGGATGCGATGGATACCGAACTGGAGGCCGATATTCTTAGGGTCATTCCGGACAAGATCTCGGGGGCGTATGTAAAACCCGTCCACGGTGAATCCCAGGTTATCAACTAATATTGGTCTCTAGGTTCCTTCTCGTTTCACTGGTTATGGATGCGGTTCTGGCGAATGCGACAATACATCAAAGAAGAAAAACGCTCGATAATATGACCACCGGCTTTGGTTTAGATGATGCATACAACACAACATTGGATCGCATAAGAGAGCAGAAGGGGAACCGCGCGAAGCTAGGAATGGAAGCGCTGATTTGGACTTCATGTTCCAAACGGCAGCTAAAAGCAGGAGAATTGTGCCAGGCATTAGGGGTGGAACTAAGAACCACAGACCTTAATGTCCACAATGTCCCGTCGATACGGACCTTGTTGGGTTGCACATTGGGACTTGTTGCAGTTGATGAGCAAGCATTGACAGTTCGTCTCGTGCATTTTACACTTCAAGAGTATCTCACGACTCATCCCAACTTGTTCATCACACCTCACTCGATGATGGCTGAAGTATGTCTCACCTATTTAAACTTTCAGTCCGTGTGCGAGCTTTCGACTGCTCTCGGTACTATCCCGTCGACAATGCCGTTTCTCCACTATGCTTCATGTTACTGGGGATTCCATGCTAGGAAGGAGATGCAGGAAGGTGTGAAGCAGCTTGCCATACGGCTTCTTCAACGAGATGCGAGTCACATATGGGCTGACATTCTCCTGCGTAGGAGGAGTATTGGCTTCTTGTCCAGGAAGGATCGCCGTTATGGTAGAAGTCCCGATCTCAGGGGGTTTACTGGGCTACACGGAGCCGCATACATGGGGGTTACTCAGGTGGTGATTGCTATGATGGATATGAAAAGATGGGACCTGAACGGGCGGGATTCTAAGGGCCGGACACCATTAGTATGGGCTGCTAAACAGGGGAATTCTGGGATCTCAGAGCAGCTTCTTGGGCAGCCCGATGTCGATCCTACATTAGCGGACAAACAGGGCCTAACACCACTCATCCATGCTGCGAAGGTTGGGAACCAGGACGTGGTTAAGCTACTTCTGCAGCAGGAGGGTGTAGATCCCAATTCGGGGGATGAGGATGGCCGGACACCACTATCATTTGCTGCCGGATCTGGACATGAGTGCGTGGTGAGGATGCTGCTGGGGCGTGGGGATGTCAATCCCGATTCGGAGGATACGTCAGGCCAGACACCATTATCGCATGCTGCCGAATCTGGACATGAGGGGGTGGTAAGGATGCTGCTTGACCGAACGGATGTAGACCCCGATTCGTCGCCTGATGATCGGACACCCCTGTCATTTGCTGCCGGATCTGGACATGAGGGCGTGGTGAAGATACTGCTGGAGCGTGGGGATGTCAATCCCGATTCTGGGGATATGCTAGGCGAGACACCACTAGCGCATGCTGCCGGATCTGGACACGAGGGGGTAGTGAAGATACTGCTTGAGCGAAAGGATGTCAATCCCAATTCGTCGCCTGAGGATGGTCGGACACCACTATTATGGGCTGCCGAGTATGGACATGAGGGAGTAGTGAAGATACTGCTGGAGCATGAGGGTGTCAATCCCGATTCGGGGGATATGTTTGGCCAGACACCACTATCGCATGCTGCCGGATCTGGACACGAGGGCGTAGTGAAGGTGCTGCTGGACCGAGGGGATGTCGATCCCGATTCGTCAGCTGATGATGAGCGGACACCACTATCTTATGCGGCCGAATTTGGACGTGCGGGCATAGTGGAGGTACTGCTGGAGCGAACGGATGTCAATCCCGATTCCTCATCTGATGATGGCCGGACACCCCTATCGTTTGCTGCCGGATCTGGACATGAAGGCGTGGTGAAGATGCTGCTGGAGTGTGGGAATGTCAACCTCGGTTCGCTATCTGATGACGGCCGGACACCACTATCTTATGCTGCCGGATCTGGGCGTGAGGGTGTAGTGAGGATGCTTCTGGAGCGAGGGGATGTCGATCCTGATTCGCTGTCTGATGATGGCCGGACACCACTATCTTATGCTGCCGAATTTGGACGTGAGGGTGTAGTGAAGATACTGCTGGAGCGAGGGGATGTTAATCCCGATTCGGAGGATGAATCTGGCTGGACCCCGCTCAGGCACGCAGAGCGGTCTCGACACATTAGTGTGGTGAAGCTGTTATCGGAATCAAGACCCCGCAGCAACAAAACGCTACAAACTAGTGCTCAAGAGGAAGTGGGCTTTGGCCCTGTATCCCATCAGGGGGGCATTATTCCACACATAAGACACGAGATCACGGAAGCCACTCCTCCCCCTCCCTCCGGCGAGTCTCTATCCACCCTCGGCGAGCCCCTTCCCGCCTCAGCTGACCCCTCCTTGGATCTACTTGAAACGCACCCTTCTACATCCTTTCTCGCGCCGATCTCTACAGATGACACTGCCCCTGATTCTGCCATTTTAGAGGGTGCAACACCCTTGAAACGCTGTATTCCAGCGATCTGCCAGCTTTTGCGTCGTGTGAAGCGCAAACTTTCCCCTTCATCCTAGCATCCTCAACAATACCTGTCATCCCTATTGAAGACTATATCTGACTTGGCTACGTAATTGTTGCATTTACATACACATCTACCACATGAACCGGCCCCTTTATGCCTCTGCTTTCTCCTCGAGGACAGCATCCACATGCACATCGTGGGGATCCGTTTCCCGCCTGTATTGTATCAATTTTTCTCCTGGTGTATGCCCGTCCAAGGCCTAAACTATGAATCACTGTGCGTGCCAGAACAAATTTTCCCTTGGTAACGTCCTGTTTCGTGTAGGGCTTCCTTTTTCCCCATTATTTTCTTTGTCTTGTCTTTTGCCTTCTGCCATGAGATGCCGGTGGGAGTAAGTCGCCTCCGATTTCTATATATGATGGTGTTTCTCTCCCTTTCTCTTCTTTTCCCCCCCCCCGCCTTTTTCGTTCTTACATTGATTTTATCCTGGAGCGGGAGTTTACGGGCAGTGATATATTCCATAGTTTTTTTATTTTTTTATTTTTTAGAGAGAGAGGAGGGATCTTTGCTTGCTATGGTAGGTTAGGTCTGGGGGGTTTGTCGTCCCATTTGTATATTACTTGCAGGATACTAGTATCAGCTTCCCTTTAATCGATATATCGACATCTCTTATTCTCAAGCTTCGTTTTTCGATACTCTCCCATTGCCGTCATTTCAATCGTACAGATCTTGGCCTCCGTGTCTACTACTGTGGGCACTACTTGTAGTCAGTGCTCCGGACCGCCCAATTCGTCCATCTTGGAGATAGGACTGGATGGACAGCCAGTGACAGTCCGTCCTTTTTCTACTCGGCGAGTGGGTGGGCGGCCTAGGGCAGATGTAGGTAGGACGGGACGCCCTACCGGGCCCTGCACGGTCCTAGGGATGCCTCTAGTTTCATCTTTAGCTGGTATGCTTAGATACTTCATGTTTAGATTTCCTGTCTCTGTTTATGATCTTGCAAATCATGTGTCATGTAGGCTTGTTTGGAGGGGAAATTGAAGGTTGGAGAGGAATGAATTGGCCTAGTTTTACCTTAATACTCGGAGAACTTGATGATCTATTTAACCTTTTTTCTTGCATTATCTACATCGTCTGTGAAATAGCATCATAATATATCACTCATATTTCATCCAGTGTCCCTTGCGGTTATCAGCCATCCCCAGCCGTCCCCCCCCCCACAATCCCCATCATCTCCCCTACTGTCTGCAAGAGCGGTGGCTGTCTAGTGCATCTGACTATACTGAAAAAGGAATAGCTTACCCTGCCCGGCGGCAGTAATAGACAATGACGACAGTCCTTTAGGTAATTTGACCGATTTCAATACCAGCGAATCTCGGACCCTCCCTACATAATACCATCCAAGTGTTTTTTATCCCAGCGGAAACGCAACGTTTCACCCGCAGCCGAGAAAATAATATGTCAACCTTTAGGCGAGAAAACACCATCACAAAAATTCCTAAGAAATTAAGTATTTCTTTAAAAATGAGTGAGACTTAGGGGTATTTATTGGTATTTTTTTTGCTTCAAAATCCAGCGGGTAGGGAAATGAAATTTATCTGAAAAACCCAGTTCTTATACTGCCAAGCAAGGCAATAAGCACCATTAACACGGCCTGCAAGGATGCCTGCCTAGGCATTTTCCTAAACAGAAGATCTTTTGTTTAATTTTTAAGCTGTGGGTGAGACGTTGCGTTTCCGCTGGGATAAGAAAAACTTGGATGGTATTCTGTAGGGAGGGTCCGAGTTTCGCTGGTATTGAATAGGTTTTCCCGGTTTACCAATTGATATTTCAAGGTAGGACCTATGCTATCGCAGCACTCTGCATTATTTTTTCTACTCTATATTTTCTAGAGTTACGCTAGGGATCTGGAAACAAGTCGCTTCTAGGGGCTAAGCTAGAGCTCGAGGATCGTATCATACTTTCTTTGTTGAGTCATAGATTATCATTCGCATATACTTTTCCGAATAAGGAAACTTGGAATTTTTTCTACTGAGGTGTAACAAAGCTGCATCTGGCTATTTCTTGTGGCTAATAGGTAGAGAGCGTGCTAGTCCCAATTGAAAATTCCTAGGGCTTGATCGCTCACTAGTCCTTTTTTCCTTCTTTTCGAAAGTGTTATCGGCCTACCTCTTCGTCTATAGTACTCGTATAGGCCCAACATCCGACGCTTCTGGATTGGCATTCCCTTCGAACCCTATAAAAGCAGCCTTGGCACCCAATCTCGCCTCGCTTCGCCTATATAAAATTTCTTTCGGTTCTTTTCCCTCCACTCCACGCACCGTAAAGAACCTTACCAGTCAACGCAACAACCTCAATGAAGCATTCCAAAGCGGCGAGGAGGGGCTGCGCAACCGTTCACCAACACCCAAAGAGTCACCAATCGCCTAAGAATTCCCGGAGCCACGGCAATATTCCTCCACATACCACGACTACTGCCGGCACTGCCGCCACCACCCACTCTAGGATTTTCAAAACGCCCCGGAGAGATCGCTCCGAACGTTATGCACCTTATCCAACACACCAAGGGGGGACTCCGGCTAGAGGAAAAACCCCCAAAACCCCTCGGAAATATCGTGCCAAATATTGCCGGCCTTATGCTAGACCTCAAGAGAAGACACCCACCAGAAACCAAGCCTCAAATCATCGAGTCGGGGGGAGATCTGGGGGATTGAAGGACAGAGCTCCTGCAATCGAAGCTTTCAACGTTGGGTTGGAGGAGGAACAACGCGCTTACGATGGCGATGACGAAGACGGATGGAACTTTATGGAAGGTGACTCGAGTTCTATGAGGAAGAGGATTAAGAGATTTTGTTGGCGCGGGAGGGTGTTTTGGGGGAGGAAGCTTGATAGGGTTGGGAAGTTCTTGAACGAATATTAAGTGCGGGGAGATAGGGACATTCTTGTCGTAGAGGGGAAGGAAGGAGGTGGTCCGTGTGGAGGGGGGCTGTTTGATGTGCTGAGTCGGGGGGCAAAAAAAACTGGACTTCAGTCCACCTAGTGCGCTTTTCAGTGTGTTGTTTTTTCAGTCTTTTGGACGATAGTTGGCTTCAATTTTTTTATGTAAGATGGTGTTTGAGATATTCCTTCTTGCCCTGAGTTGGCAATGGTGTATATCATCCTTGCTCTAGATTTATCCGATGCGGAGGCTTGGAATGGGTTGTGAAGTAATGCATAAAGGTAGCAAGTTGAGTCGGTTGTTAAATCTTTTTTTTTTGTGTATGCGGTGTTTGAATTATAAATTAGTTTGCTGTTGCTACGCGGGGTTGACGTTTGGTTGTGGTGGGGTGTTTGTATGATAGATTACAATATATCTACTATTGCTTTTACTACTTTTACTACTGGTACGGCATATCTATCCTATCTAGCCAGACTTAATGCGGCGGTGGGTAGCCGCGAGAGACGTCCGTCCTCACCGGAGGATTTTCTCTACATCCTAGCATCCATACGCCAGGTAGGTTGAGGGCCTATTTCCATAGAGTTAGAGTCATTATCCGTTGTTATCACCGGATGTCTTATAGCGTCTTCCTCGCTGTCTTTGCCTGGACAAGCCACTTGTGTTCAAGAAGATCAGAGTTAAAATTTGAAGGAGAGAGCCCATTATCGATCGGTTCTGGTGGTCTAACGGCTAAGGAACTGGGGTGTACTAATTTGAAACAGGGAACATCGCGCGTTCGAATCCCTGTCGAGTGGAAGTAGTCGGGCATTAAAAAATGTCCGGCGAACCACTTTTGTTGCTTGAGGTGTTGGGGTTGGTTGAAGCCCTACTTATTTTTATTTTTTTGGAATTTGGCGGACTGTAGGGTGCAGAGAAGGACTGCGGGGAGTGGCCACTGACAGCAGCTATTAGGATGGTGGCTAACGACAGGGAACGAAAAGTGAGGGGGAATGTAGGAGATGGCCGGGGATGGCTGATGATGGCAGGGGACTGTTGGAGCATCCTCCATATCTGGTATGGTTGCCCGTGGGGCAGTAGCAGGTCAGCTGATGATACGGCGGCGAGTGAGGCTGTGTGAACCGGGGAACTTGTGACTGCGTCTTTTCTTGTTACATAGCCGGGGCCACTTCTCTCTCTCAATCAATAACAACAATTGTTTCAACAGGGACCGCAGATGAGATGTGAGTCATGTAACGTAAATTACTGTGATCCCGCTCACTACCAGATCCCGCTCACCCATGGCAACCAGTGAAAAATGTAACCTCAATTGGATTATCTCTATTAATAATAGAGATACAGTGGTGAAGATCTAGCTACAGGTACTTTAATATATGGAGAATCAGAATATCTATTTTTAATTTCATGTAAATAAATTGTTGCTCTGCTATAGTGGCTTTAAGATCACTTATGCCAGAGAGAACTTGCACTCTTTCCCAAGGATATAAAATTCAAAAACCCACCAAGAAAGGCATTCTAAAATAGATAGAAGGATAGTATAAGACTTATATATTCAGAGTGACCTGGTTTTGATTTACTTTACAAGCATTTCTCAAAGTATTGGTAGTTGAAAAAGTGATATGAAACTACATACAAACTAGATACAAATTGTACCAATTTTACTATATGATAGCTACAAATCCACTTGACCTATGGACTCAATCTTTTGAAATCTACTTTATCATAGTTATTTAGGTTTGAATGCCAAGTTTAAAGCTTAATAAGAAAGTTTTCCATGTTCGGTACTTTGATTATGATTGAGCAGGCAACAATCTTTACTAAATCCCAATAGTATCTTCACAATTCAATTGCCTATCATTTTAACAAGCAATCAGTTAGCAGAAAATGTAATACAGTCTGGAAGGTCAAGTTACACTATCTAAAGCATGCTGAAGTGAGAGCTGGTTATCAGACTATAAGTTCAGTACATTTAGCTCAATAAGATCAATATGCTTCATGAATCTTAATAAAATAAGATATACTTGGCTAATAAGTATACAAACTATTTGCAGTTGTGCCCTAATACTGGTAAACTTATGAATCAAGTGTTATTTGCTTTAGAGATTTGCCTTTTGTGATTTTAAAGTTGAGAAGAAGCTTATTTACATCATAATTCAAGTTTTCATCCTCTTTCTACTATCATACATGGGTGAAAGCAATAAAGGGTATATTTGTTTCGCTTCAAACACTTTATACTTACTTAAATAACCATAATAAAGTAGATTCCAAAATATTGAGTCCATAGGTCAAGTGGATTTGTAGCTATCATATAGTAAAATTGGTACAATTTGTATCTAGTTTGTATGTAGTTTCATATCACTTTTTCAACTACCAATACTTTGAGAAATGCTTGTAAAGTAAATCAAAACCAGGTCACCCTGAATATATAAGTCTTATACTATCCTTCTACGTATTTTAGAATGCCTTTCTTGGGGGGTTTTGAATTTTATATTCTTAGGAAAGAGTGCAAGTTCTCTTTCGCATAAGTGATCTTAAAGCCACTATAGCAGAGCAGCAATTTATTTACATGAAATTAAAAATACATATTCTGATTCTCTATATATTAAAGTACCTGTAGCTAGATTTTTATGGTGGTATCTCCATTATTAATAGAGATAATCCAATTGAGGTTACATTCCTCACTGGTTGCCATGGGTGAGCGGGATCCCTGTAGTGAGCGGGATCACCGTAATTTACGTTATTATGATGCGATACAACAGACGAGTAGATAATATTCCTGCAAGAGGGAGAGGAAGGTTAATAGGTCATCAAATCCTCGGAGTATTAAGATGAGGGTGGACTAATTCGTTCCTCTTCAACCTTCAATTTCTCTTTCAAACGCCTCTATAAGTCATTGTTTCTTAAAGGTATGATTGCTCGCTTATTAGTTTACCCACGTGACACATGATTCGCAAGTTCATAAGTAGTCCGGGTAGGTTTTTGGTTGATGCATCCGTTGGAAGGGGGGGCGAGAAAGCGGTAATGGTAGTGGGAGAGTCGGCACTGGTGTTGGATGGTGCTCGGAGGTTATGAATAGTGGGAGTCTTTGGCTTGCCTTTGCTAGCATGAGAGTATGGAAAAGGGAAAGGGGGAAATATGCGGGAGAGACTGTATATGTGTGGGGATCTATGGAAGGATAAGAGGACTTGGTTGTGGTCTATATATACTCCCGTTTTTACAGTTAATTGTAGTAGTGAAGGAAAGAAAACTTCCCCATTCCTAGGTTGTGTGATGGCGATTATGTTTTCGTTGTGCGAACTCTTGGCCTTTCGTTTCGCTGAGGCCGTTTTGTGTGGTTGTCGTTTATCCGTTTAAGGTCTTTTAGGGTCTGTTTTCGTTCTTTTGGTGGAAAATTCCCGGTAAACCCGACTCCCCCAATAATTGTGCCAAGGTTGGGGCTCGTCGCCACAACCACCCAGTTCTCGCAAGCTCGCAACCGGGGGCACTCCAAAAGAGTGCCCGCCATCCAACGATAATTTCATGCTCAAACGATAATTTTTTTCTTAAGGATGATTTGATGCTCAACAATGAACTTGTATAACTAGAAGTTCACACTTAATAATAAATTTGTAGAATAATAATTCCATTCTTAAGAATAAACCATGATTTGAGAAGAAATAACCAGAAGGTGGTGGAGGCTTCACGTGTGGAAGTTAGAAGGGAAGGACACAAGCTCTGCTCTGTAAAGTAGATTACTGCAGGTTCATTCTCACTGGCAGGTGTGGAATTATAGCTATCACAAGCATAATATTATTAAATATTAAATTTTTTTTTTACTGATTTATTCTTAAGAATGGAATTATTATTGTACAAGTTTATTATTAAGTGTCAAATTCTAGTTATACAAGTTCATTGTTGAGTATCGAATTATCCTTAAGAAAAAAATCATCGTTGAGCATGAAATTATCTTTGAGAGGGCGGGCACTCTTTTGGAGTGCCCCCCTGGTTGCGAGCCTGCGAGCACTGGGGGGTTGTGGCTGTTGAGTGTAGTAGGGTACTGAAAACAAAGAATTTTGGGTTCAGTGTATCTACTTTCTAAACGGCAGAAGTACAGAAAAACTACTATCACTTTCACGAACTTCCAAGTAGAAAGATAAACGGCACAAGCTTCAATCAATTCAACTTCTCTAAACTAACCAAACCACCTAACCGCAAAAGAGAAACAAATTCCCGCCACAAAGTAATCCTAACTAACCCAAGCCCATTTCCCTTTCACACAAACTGCAAACAAACGGTTCCTCCGTTGTGCTGCTCTCACAATCCACTTCGTTGCACTCGACCTCGCTGGTTGGAGAAAGAAGAAAGAAAAAAAGATGGCGTGAGAGAAGAAAACCTAACTAACACACCACCCCTGTCTGCCAAGCCCCAGACAGCCTCCCCCCCGCCAGAAGCGCAACAACCCTTAACTCCGAGATCGTGACTAGCAATACATCAAGCCCAAGTTATCTGCAGATAAGAAAAAAACTATAAAATAAGAAAGCCAAAATAAAAACGTAACAGTACGGGCAACCACCCTAGTTGTGTTGTGGAGAAGATAGGACGGGGTTGAGGGTAAACCACTAGTTGCGCACACATGTTTGTTAGTCCTATTTAGTTAGCAGCGGCGCGCATCTGAGAATAGAACAAGTTCTCTCACATCCACCACGTCCACAACCTTGGCCCAATTAGTGGGGTTGCTGAATAAGGGCAAGGAGGGTTCGGTCATCGGAGCTTTTTGAACCAAACCCACTGAAAAAAAAACCGGGTGTCCCCGCGGCTTGCACCTGTTGCCATATCCTAAGAAGCTGGGATTTTTGGGAACTGGCTATCATGAAAAACTGCTTGGTGTGCTTAGCACTGGGAAGCGCAAGTGAGATATATGTGGGAAAAAGCATGGCAGCTATCTGGGCCATAGCACTGCACCGGCCATTTAAGCTGTTGGCTACATTCCCACAACTTCCAGAAACCACAGAACATAAATAATCCATTATACCGACAATGCGCTGCAAAGCTCCTGCGAACAGGACGGGCGCCGGTTGGTGTTATCCCCCATACGGGAGTGACGGCCTGCTTTTGGAGTGGTAAAGGGGGTCTTTAGGCTAAATGGGGGAGGGGTTTTTTTTTTTTGCAAAAATCTGGTATGAGAATCTATGTCCTCCCCCGTCTTGAGACGCACTGAGGCAAAATCGCAAGATAAGTTGCTGATGTGGATCCTTCGTTGCTTTTACACTTCCCGACCTTCCCGCCGGGTCGCACTCTGAATTATCTGAGGGTTGGGTAGTAGTTGCGGTGTATTTAGGGGTGTTCGGGGGGATGCTTCGGGGGAGGGAGTGGTAAGGCTGTGGGTCCGGGATGGGGGGAAATGATAGGCCGGGGTGAATAAAGTTACTTGGCACTTCTATAACCAAGGTTCATAGTGGAGGGCTGCGAGGCGGTGATGAAGGGCCGTGGTATAATAGTGTTTATTCTATGACTGCCCGGGTGGTACTTCCTAGGCGCATAATATTATTCTGCTGGAAAGGTGGGTTTAGTCGGCTTACCTCGGGATTATACTCCCGTGGGTTGCACATAAGCCAGGATTGGAGCTGCCCTGGATCTTGTTATTTGTACAAAGAAAAATCGCGAATGGTAAATGCAATACAAGGGTAGGTCGTGGTGGCAAAGAGGAAAAGAGCGGACAACCGAGATTCGAGTTTCAGTATTCTACTAGCTTGGATAGTTCCTATTCCTTCTGGCCATAGTCCCAAGCATGCAAGCCTGTGATCAGGTGTATAATCGTGTACTCAGAGATGAGAAACTATCAGCGGGCGGTTCTTCCAAGTCTCATAGTATTATCAGCCTTGGATCCTCGATTTCTCCCCACGTGGATGTGGCTGGATGCCACTTAGGCAGTGTTACACCGCCACAAGCCACATCGCCCCGCTTTCTTCAATTCCGCTCCCAGAAAATTTTCAAACTACCGCGATACCCTTAAAAATTACAGCACCATTTCTACCCTCAAGCAGCATTTTTGACAGAGCATCATGGCCTACACTACAAATGCGTACTCATTAAGATTCGGCGACGACAATGCCAACTGCGGCATTATAACCGATAGTTTCAACACTCACACCACTATCTATACATCCGACGAGCACGCAAAGATTATGCGTTGGCTCTCTCCACTAGAGCCAAACAACAGGCACCAAGGAGTGCGGACCAGCCGATTTGGGGGCATTGGAGATTGGCTTTTGGAGACGAGAGAGCTTTGGGAATGGAGGGTGGGTGGAGCCGATAAGGCTGTCTTGTTTTGCTCTGGGAATCCGGGGGTGGGCAAGACCTATTTGAGGTAAGTGGCAGTATTCTTTGAAGGAAACGAATGCGGCTGACGGGTGAGAAATACCAGTTCACTGGTGATCGACAGCCTGTGCGACCAGGCGAGGAAGGAAGATATCACGGTCGCATGCTTGTACTGCGACTTCCTTGCTCAGGAAGAGCAGACAATCGCCAGCATGATGGGAGCTATTCTCAAGCAGCTAGTAGGCGGAGGCGACATCCCGATTTACCTACGTGAAGCGTTTCAAGAGGGGCAAAAGGAGATTGGTGGTAGAGGGCTCCTACTTTCGGATTTGATGCGAATGTTGAGGACGGCTATTGCTTCGTTGGGACAGGTTTTCATCTGTATTGATGCGCTCGACGAATGTTTACCGAAGAATCTGCCAGAGCTCCTTGAGTCTCTGAGAGATGTTGTGCAGGAGTCGTCTAAAACAAGAATATTCCTCACCGGGAGGCCCCATGTTTGGGGAGCTATTCAACGCTATTTCACTGAGGCGGTCGTGATACCCGTCAGCCCTAACTCGGATGATATCAAGAGTTACCTAGAGATGAAGTTGGATAGGGATGACGAACCGGAGGCGATGGACGACGATTTACGGGGGGATATTGTGAATGTTATTCTGGACAAGATGTCTGATATGTGCGTGGGAGCATTTCCCCCTTCCCATTCTATTGATGTTGTATACTTACCAAGAATTATGTATAGATTCCTCCTCGTTTCAATAAACATTGAGGCTATTCTAGAAGAAGTGACAATTGGTCTAAGAAGGAAGAAACTTGAAGAGATGGCACGGGGTAATGGATTGAGCGATGCCTATAGGGCAACTCTGGCCCGAGTGAAGGGGCAGAAGGGAAACAAAGCGGTACTCGGGTTGAAGGTGCTGAAGTGGGTGTTATATTCGGAACGGCCGTTACGGGCTGAGGAGCTCTGTCATGCCCTGGCGGTGGAGATGGGATCACTAGATCTGGATCCGAAAAACATTCCTGTATTACGGACACTCTTATCGTCTTGCCTGGGACTTGTCACGGTTGAGGCGTCTTCGTGCACAGTTCGACTGGTGCACTTTACGCTGAAAGAGCATCTCTTAAGTAGCCCGACGCTATTCCGTAGTCCCCACTCAACAATTGCTGAGGTTTGCTTGACATATCTCAATTTTGGGTGTATTAGGAATCTCCCACTAGCTCACTATCCAGCACCCGCAACGGTGCCCCTTCTAAAATATGCTTCTGTGTACTGGGGGAAGCACGCAAGAATGGGGATGACGGAAAATGTCAAAATACTTGCACTAGAGCTGCTAGACAGATTTGAGGAGCATGTAGCTTCTCAACTACTCGCCTGGCACTATTATGACGATGAAAGCATGGGTATATATTTTGTCTTAGAGGGAGGATATACTGGATTTACCGCACTCCACGCAGTATCGTTTTTCGGGATAGTGGGGGTAGTTGCTACTGTATTGGAGAGGATGGAGTGGGATGTCAATGCAACAGATCAAATGGGGGATACGGCTCTCACATGGGCAGCTAGAGAAGGGCACGAGGAAGTTGTAAGGATGCTGTTAGAACACGAGAGGGCCAATGCCAACTGGGTAGGCACTATATATAGCCGAACGCCACTCGCATGGGCGGCTACGAACCGGCATGAGGGGATAGTAGGAATGCTTTTAGAACGAGAGGACGTCGATCCCAACCTGGCAGATACCGGCTGTGGCAGAACACCACTCTCGTTGGCGGCTAAGAACGGGCATGAAGGGATAGTAAAGATGCTTTTAGAACGAGAGGGGGTCAATCCCGACCAGGCAGACACCATGTATGGCCGAACGCCAATCTTGTGGGCGGCAGAGAGGGGGTGTGAGGGGGTAGTAAACATACTTTTGGAATGGGGGGGGGTCAATCCTGACCGGGCAGACACTCTATCTGGTCGAACGTCACTATCGTGGGCGGCAGAGAGGGGGCATGAGGGTATACTAAAGATCCTTTTAGAACGAGAGGACGTCAATCCCGACCGGGCAGACACTAAATATGGCCGGACGCCAATCTCGTGGGCGGCAGGGAGCGGGCATGGGGGGGTAGTGAAGCTGCTTTTAGAACGAGAGGACGTCAATCCCGACCAGGCAGACCCTAAATATGGCCGAACGCCACTCTCGTGGGCGGCAGAGAAGGGGCATGAAGGGATAGTGAGGATGCTTTTAGAACGGGAAGAGGTCAATCCCGACCTGGCGGACACCGACTGTGGCCGAGCCCCAATCTCGTGGGCGGCGAGGAACGGGCATGAGGGGATAGTAAGGACGCTTTTAGAACGTGAGGAGGTCAATCCCGGCCAAGCAGACACTCTATCTGGTCGAACGTCACTATCGTGGGCGGCAGAGAGGGGGCATGAGGGGATACTAAAGATGCTTTTAGAACGAGAGGACGTCAATCCCGACCAGACAGACACCATGTATGGCCGAACGCCACTCTCATGGGCGGCTGCGAACGGGAATGAGGGGATAGTTAAGATGCTTTTAGAACGGGAAGAGGTCAATCCCGACCTGGCAGACACCGACTGTGGCCGAACCCCAATCTCATGGGCGGCTGCCAACGGGAATGAAGGGATAGTAAAGATGCTTTTAAGGCGAGAGGAGGTCAATCCCGACCAGGCAGACACCATATATGGCCGAACTCCACTCTCGTGGGCGGCTACGAGCGGGAATGAGGGGATAGTAAAGATGCTTTTAGAACGAGAGGAGGTCAATCCCGGCCAAGCAGACACCGATTGTGGCCGAACACCTCTTTCATGGGCGGCTACGAACGGGCATGAGGGGATAGTAAAAGTACTTTTAGACCGAGAGGAGGTCAATCCCAACCAGGCAGACACCAACTATGGCCGAACGCCAATCTCGTGGGCGGCAGAGATGGGGCATGAAGGGATTGTAAAGATGCTTTTAGAGCGGGAGGGGGTCAATCCCGACCAGGAAGACGCCGATTATGGCCGAACGCCACTCTCGTGGGCGGCTACAAACGGGAATGAGGGGATAGTAAACATGCTTTTAGAACGAGGGGACGTCAATCCCGGCCATGCAGACACCGACGGCGGCCGAACACCACTATGTTGGGCGGCTGCGAATGGGCATGAGGGGATAGTAAAGGTACTTTTAGAACGAGAGGAGGTCAATCCCAACCAGGCAGACACTACATATGGCCGGACGCCAATCTCGTGGGCGGCAGAGAGCGGGTATGGGGGGGTAGTAAAGATGCTTTTAGAACGAGAGGACGTCAACCCAGACCAGGCAGACACTGAATATGGCCGAACGCCGATCTCGTGGGCAGTGGAGGGAGGGCATGAAGGGGTAGTAAAGATGTTTTTAGAACGAGGGGTCAATCCCGACCAGGCATACACCCACTGCGGTCGAAACCAACTCTGGCGACCTCCTCCGTGCAGAATTCTTCTAAAAGAAGATTTTGATTAGTTAGAGTAGTTGTGAATCGATAGGGCACGAGTAGTGTTGTTCACGAGCCGGCTCGAGCCGAGTCCAGACCTGGGCTCGAGCCGGCTCGGCTCGTGGACCCGTGGACTCGAGGGCTCGAGCCGAGTCCAGACCTAGACTCGAGGACTCGAGCCAGGCT
>Ga0307509_10002748_pt1 | contig 28053 bp, 20 predicted proteins | sample 10_EM_MG_FD_202245 | JGI IMG/M metagenome (GOLD analysis project Ga0307509, IMG submission 202245) | Populus trichocarpa ectomycorrhiza microbial communities from riparian zone in the Pacific Northwest, United States - 10_EM | ecosystem: Host-associated > Plants > Roots > Unclassified | place... | reverse complement strand
CGGCTCGGTCGGCGGGACGAGCCGCCGGACCGTGGTGTCGAGCGTCGCGAACAGCTTGTCGGCGACGTAGACCTCGCTCGAGGTCAGCGCGCGCATCAGCGACGACTTGCCGGCGTTCGTGTAGCCGACGAGCGCGACGGTCGGAAGATCGCTGCGCCGCTCGCGCCGGGTCTTCGAGCCACCACCGATGCGCGACAGCTCGTCGCGAAGCTCTGCGATCCGGTCGCGGATCCGCCGGCGATCGAGCTCGAGCGAGCTCTCGCCCGCGCCCTTGCCGCCGATGCCGCCGCGCACGCGATCACCGCCGCCGCCGGCCGCGCGCAACCGGGGGGCGAGGTAGCGCAACCGCGCGACCTCGACCTGGAGCCGAGCCTCGCGGGTCTTCGCGTGGCGATGAAAGATCTCGACGATCACCGCGGTGCGATCGAGCACGTCGACGCCCGTCGCGGTCTCGAGGTTGTGCTGCTGGGTCGGCGTGAGGTCGTGATCGACGAGGACGACCTTCGCGCGGCGAGTCGGCGCCTCGGCGGGCGCATCGTCGTCCGCCTCCGTCTCCTCTTCTTCCTTGTCCTCGTCGTCCCCGGCGATCAGCGCGGCGTCGGCCTGCTTGGAGCCGGGACGGACGTACTTGGGAATCTCGCCGGTGCCGCCGGTCCACTTCGCGAGCTCGACGAGCTTGCCCTCGCCGAGCACGACGCCCGACGCGAGCTTGCCGCGGCGCTGGATGATGCGCGCGATCGGATCGAGGCCCAGCGTCTTCGCGAGTCGCTCGAGCTCGGTGATCGAAGACTCGAGCTCGCCGTCGGTCACGCCGGGCAGCTGGACCGCGACCACGATCGCGGGCGGGCGCTCGTCGCCGGCGGTGAGCTTGCTGATACTGCTGGCTTCGATCATGGGAAGGGTCGCGGACCTTACTCGATCCCGACCTGCGCGGCGAACCGGATCAGCAGCTCTCCGAACTTGCGTGGCACCTCGGCGTGCAACATGTGGCCGGCGCTCGGGAACGTCACGCGTTCGGCGTGGGGCAGGACCGCGGCGAGGGCATCCAGGGTCGGTGCGAACAGCGGCGCCGAGCGCTCGCCGCCCGCGAGCACGGTCGGGACCTCGAACGTGCGGAGCGCTGCGTAGCGCGGGCGATAGGCGACGAGCGCCTCGGAGTCGCTGCGGATCTCCGCCCAGCGCTCGCGCGATCGCTCGCGGAACGCCTTCGGGATCCGCTCGTACGCCTCCGGGCCGAGCACCGTGCGCAGGAAGAACTCGCCCGCGGCCGGGCCTCCTTCGGCCGTGACCCGGCGCTCGAACTCCGCGTAGAACGCGCGCTGGGCGCCGGCGTGTAACGGGTCGTCGCTCGGCGGCATGGGCGGCTCGACGAGGACGAGGCCCGGGACCAGCGCCGGGTGGCTGCGCGCGAGCTCGAGGCCGATCACGGCGCCGAAGCTCGAGCCGACGACGAGCGCGCGCTCGCCGGCGAGCGGCACGAGGTCCGCGGCGTGCTCCTCGACGGTCCGGCGGGTGAAGTCGCGGTCCGGCGCGACCAGCTCGAACCGCTCCTTCAGCGACGACCCGAGCTGGATCGCCCAGGTGGTGTGATCGGTCGCGCTGCCGTGGACGAACAGGATCCGCGGGCCCGCGCCGACACGTACGACATGCATCGCCGGGGAAGTTACCTCGGCTCCGGTCACCGCCGGGCCCTGGCCCGACCAATGGGTTATGATCGAGCGGAATGGCGGGCCCCGACGACGACGACGCGTTCGCCGCGACCGTGGCGCCGACCCCGTCGGTCGCGAAGATCGTCCCCGCGCCCGCCCCGCCTCCCGAGCCGGAGCCCGTGCGGGTCTCGCAGTTCGGTCCGACGATTCCGAAGGATGCCGAGACGCCGTCGTTCAAGAAGGTCGTTCTGGGCAGCCGCGACCTCGACAAGCCGGGCGAACGCCCGGCGCGTAGCGCCGCCGCAGGCGGTGCGAAGGTTGACGACAAGCCGGGCGAACGCCCGGCGCGTAGCGCCGCCGCAGGCGGTGCGAAGGTTGACGACAAGCCGACCCGGGCGCACCGCAAGTCGGCACAGCCGCCGCTCGCGAACGAGCTGTCGAGCGATGCGACGGTCGCCGCGCCGATCACGGGAGAGCAGCCGCCGCTGCCCGAGGTCCAGCGCTCGCTCTACGAGACGGCCGAGGAGGTCGCGCGCGGCGGGATGGGCCGGATCGTCGCGGCCGAGGATCGCCGCCTCGGCCGCTCGGTCGCGCTGAAGGAGCTCCTCGATCCGAACGAGGACAGCATCATGCGGTTCGAGCGGGAGGCGCTCATCACCGCACGCCTCCAGCACCCCGGCATCGTCCCGGTCTACGAGGCCGGGCGGTGGCCGACCGGCGAGCCGTTCTTCGCGATGAAGCTGGTGTCGGGCCGGCCGCTCGACAAGGTGATCGCCGAGACCGAGACGCTGTCGGAGCGGCTCGCACTCCTGCCCCGCCTCGCCGCCGCGTGCGATGCGATCGCGTACGCGCACAGCCAGCGGATCATCCATCGCGATCTCAAGCCCGGCAACGTGCTGATCGGTGACTTCGGCGAGACCGTCGTGATCGACTGGGGCCTCGCGAAGGATCTCGATGCGAACGACAGCGTCGATTCTGGCAATCGCGCGCCGCGCGCGAAGAAGCCGAAGTCCGCCGTCGAGACCGCGTCGTCGACGCTGACGGTCGCCGGCTCGGTGATGGGCACGCCCGCGTACATGGCGCCCGAGCAGGCGCGCGGCGAGGCAGTCGATCAGCGCGCCGACGTGTTCGCGCTCGGCGCGATGCTCTACCACGTGCTCGCCGGCTCGCCGCCGTACAACGCGCGGACCGCCACCGACGTGATCGCCGCGGCCGCGCTCGGCAAGATCATCCCGCTGAAGGAGCGGGTCAAGAACGCGCCGCGCGACCTGGTCGCGATCCTCGACCGCGCGATGGCGCCGCGCCAGGCCGATCGCTATCCGAACGCGGGCGAGCTCGCCGAGGAGCTGCGCCGGTTCCTGACCGGCAACCTCGTCGAGGCGCACCGCTACACCGCGGTCCAGCGGATCGGCCGGTTCGTCAAGAAGCACCGCGCCGCGGTCACGATCTCGGCGATCGCGCTCGCCGGCTTCGCGATCGGCGGCACGCTCGCCGTCAAGCGCGTCGTCCGCGAGCGCGACCGAGCGGAGTACGAGAGCCAGATCGCGACGACCCGCCAGGTCGCGGCCGAGCGCCTGATCGACTACATGTTCTCGAACGTCCAGACCCAGCTGACCGCGATCGGCCGGCTGGATCTCATGGCCGGGTTGGGCGCCGAGGTGAAGCAGTACTACGACCGGCTGTCGAAGATCCCCGGCGGGATGCCGGCCGAGGACGAGCGCCGGATGGCCGAGGCGATCGAGCTGATCGGGCGAGCCGAGCACATCTCGGGGCGCCCCGATCAGGCGCTCCAGACCTGGGGTCAGGCGCGCGACAAGCTGATCGCGCTGATCGGGAACAACAAGCTCGGCACGTTCAGGCTGCGCACGATGATCGCGAAGCTCGACTTCGAGTCGGCGCAGATCTATCAGGAGCGCGGCAACACGGCGAAGGCGCACGAGTACTTCGCGAAGGCGCACGACGAGTACGACGCGCTCGGCAAGGAACAGCCGAAGTCGCGCGAGATCATGCTCGCCGCCGCCGAGAATCGAGACGAGCTGGGCGATCTGTACCGCCACGAGGGCAAGATCGATCAGGCGTTCGACGAGTACACCGAAGCGAAGCAGCTGCGCGATCAGGCGTCGAGCCAGGGCAACGGCACCGTGACGGAAGAAGTGATGGCGCTGTCGACCAGCCACCTCAAGCTCGCGTCGGTGTTCCAGGCCCGCGGCGACTCCGAGCTCGCGCTGAACGAGCTCAAGGCGGCGCTGAAGCTGCGCGAGTCGATCCTCGCGGCGTCGCCCGACAACGTCGAGTTCCAGACCAAGCTGATCGAGGTCGAGGAGCAGACCGCGCAGCTCTCCGGCTCGCTCGGCGACGACAAGGCCGCGGTCGACGCATATCGCCGCGCGCTCCCGGTGATGGCCCAGCTCCAGCGCCGCGATCCGACGAACACCGAATGGCAGTACCAGCGGGCGAACATCCTCGCGGACCTCGGGTTCTCGCTGACCGACGCCGGCGAGTTCAAGGACGGCGCGTCGACGATCGAGAGCGCGATCGAGATCCAGAAAGCGCTCGTCGCGAAGGACCCGCAGAGCTCGCGCTACCAGATCGCGCTCTCGCGGTCGGACACGCGAGACGGCGACGCCCACCTCTACCTCGGCCAGACGGACGAGGCGATGCAGCAGTACAAGGCCGCGCTCGAGCTGCGCAAGGAGCTGGTCGCGCGCGACGAAAAGAGCGTCGCGTTCCGCCGCTCGCTCGCGTGGGCGTACGCGAAGCTCGGCACGACCTACCTCCAGAAGGGCGACCCGGGCCGCGCGATCGACCATCACGAGCAGGCGCTCGCGCTGCGCCGCCAGCTCGTGATCGAGTCGCCGGCGAACGGCGGGTTCAAGAACGAGCTCGCGCAGACGGAGGTCGCGCTCGGGCCGCTCGTCCTCCTGAAGGATCCCAAGCGCGGCGGCGAGCTGATCGAGGCGGGCGTCGCGCGTGCCCGCGCACTGGTCGACGGCGATCCGATCAACCTCGAGTGGCGCGAGTCGCTGGTCCAGGGCCTGCTCGCGGTCGGCCGCGCGCCCGGCGAAGTGTCCGCGCGCAAGGCCGCGCTCGACGAGGCCGTGACGATCGCCGCGGAAGCGACGAAGCGGACGCCGCAGAACGTGCAGTGGCCGGGCTACCAGGCCCAGGCCCACGCGAGCCTCGCGGACCTCGGGACCGCCGGCGAGTGGAAGAAGGTCCGGGAGCTGCTCGAGCCGCTCGCGAAGGCCGGCCGCTTGCCGGCGCCGCGCCTGCCGTTGCTCGAGCGCGCTCGGTCGACGCCGTAGGTCTGGCGCCGTGATGATTGGTGCCCTATCGGAGCCGCGCAGTCGTCGCGCAGGGATCCGTCGAGATCTCGCCGCCGAGCCCGACCTCGAGGATCGTCAACGTCGAGGAACGTCGGGATCGGATCGCCCGCGGGCCGTTCGCAGGTTCACGCCAAGAGGCCGAGTGGCCAAGTTGCCAAGCGTGGTCTTGGCAGAGGGTTTGGATCGGATCGGGGTTTTTGATGGCTGAAGATCTGCACCGGCCCCCCCCCTGAAACGTCACCTATGTGCCCGGTCAGATCTGTCACCTATGTGCCCGGCCCCCTGTGCCAGATCTGTGACCCACGTACCCGGTCTGCACCCTGCCGGTCTGCACACACCCCGCGAGCGAACCGATCCAGACGTTCTGCCGGAAAAGCCTCCTTGGCTGCTTGGCTTCCTGGCTGCTTGGCGTGAACCCGCGAGCGATCCGATCCGAACGATGCACCCAACGACCTCTTGCTAGCGACCTCTTAATAGCGACCTCTTGCGAGCGACCTCTTGGTAGCGACATCACGGCATGGCCGATGATCGCGTGGTACGCGGACTCGTCATCGACGACGCGACTCCGTGTAGGATCCAGACATGGTGGTGGAAGACCCGGAACACGACTTTCTCGGCAAGCACCGCGACAAGATGTGGACCTACTTCTTGTTGCTCGCGCTGCTGATCGGGCTCGTCGTCGTCATCAACGTCGTCTGGAGGGATCCGGGCGCCGCGAGCGGCCGCGTGAAGCAGTTCGCGGGCCTGCCGGGCTGGGCGCTCGCGACGGTGATGTTCCTCGTCGGCGCGCTGATCTTCTGGGTCGGCCTCAAGGTCGAGCCAGACTGGCCCGAGGCGATCGGCGCGTTCTTGATCGCGGGCGCGGCCGTGTGGTTCGAGTTGATCGTGGGATGGGGCCACTTCGATCTCGGCGGTCTCGTCGTGATCCCGTACCTGATCCCGGTCGCGGTGTTCTTGTTGCTGCTGATGTACGGCATTCGCAACAGCCGATGATGCGCGTCGTGATGTGGGCCGCGCTCGCGGCAGCGTGCGGCTCGAGTCAGCCGGCGCCGCCGAGCAAGCCGGTGGTCTGTTCGCCGAGTGATCCGTGCTGGCCCGCGGCGAGCGAGTGGGACGGGCTCGCCCATCAGCTCGCGGGACAGCTGCTGCGTCCGGGCGCGCCGGTCGCGTCGACGAACCCGTTCACGCTCCAGGATGATCCGGAGGCGACCCAGTCGGCCGGCTGGATCGACGCGTGGACCAGCACGGCGAGCCCGTACGTCGTCGCGGCCGCGAATGCGAACGATGTCGCCGCGGCGGTCCGGTTCGCGACGGCGCATCACGTGAAGCTCGCGATCAAGGGCACCGGTCACGACTATCTCGGACGCTCGAACGCCGCCGACACGCTCCTGATCTGGACGCATCAGATGCGCGCGATCGAGGTCGTCGACGCGTTCGTACCGCACGGCTGCGCGGTCCCACCCGTGCCCGCGATCTCCGCCGGCGCGGGGACGCGCTGGATCGAGGCGTATCGCGCGGTGACCGGCGAGCACGCGCGCTACGTCCAGGGTGGCGGCTGCACGAGCGTCGGCGTCGCCGGCGGGTTTCTTCAGGGCGGCGGGTTCGGGAGCTGGTCGAAGGAGTTCGGAGTCGCGGCCGCGGGCCTGCTCGAAGCCGAGGTCGTCACCGCGGACGGGAAGATCCGGATCGCGAACGCGTGCAGCGAGCCGGACCTCTACTGGGCGCTCCGCGGCGGCGGTGGTGGCACGTTCGGCGTCGTCACCCGGGTCACGCTCGCGACGTATCCCCTGCCGTCGACGTTCGGGGTCGCGCACGGCCGGATCGTCGCGAAGAGCGATGCCGCCTATCGCCGGCTGATCGAGCACTTCGTCGCGTTCTATCGAGAGCACCTCGACAACGAGCACTGGGGCGAGTCGATCCAGGTCCGCGCTGACAACGCGATGCGGATCTCGATGTCGTCGCAGGGCCTCTCGCAGGCGGAGGTCGACGCGGCCTGGCAACCGTTTCGCGACTACCTGAAGACCGAGCCGGAGCTCGCGGTCGAGCTCGAGGTCAGCGCGTTCCCGGCGACCGCGATGTGGAACACCGAGGTCCTCGCGAAGGTCGCGCCGGAGGCGATCCATCGCGACCCTGCTCACCCGGAGCTGTACTGGTGGAGCGGCGACGGCGACCAGGTCGGCGCGTACTGGTACGCGTATCGCTCGCGCTGGCTGCCGCGCGCGCTGCTCGCGGATCCGCGGCTCCCCGGCGCGCTGTTCGAGGCGTCGCGGCACTGGAGCGCGGAGCTCCACTTCAACAAGGGCCTCGGCGGTGGCAATCCCGACGCGATCGCGCGCTCGCGTACGACCGCGGTGAACCCGAGTGCGATCGATGCCACCGCGCTCCTGATCGTCGGAGCGTTCCGCGAGAGCCCGACCGAGGATCGCGCGGCCGGCGAACGCGCGCGCGCCGCGGTCACCGCCGCGTTCGAGCCCGTCGCGGCGCTCGCACCCGACGCCGGGTCATATGCGAACGAGGGCGACTACTTCGAGGCCGAGTGGCAGCGCCGGTTCTGGGGCGTGAACTACCCGCGTCTGCTCGCGATCAAGCACGCCTACGATCCGACGAACGTGTTCAGCTGCCATCACTGCGTCGGCAGCGAGTGATCGGCGAGCGTCACCGTTAGCTCGGCCGGATCGGCGGTCGGTGCCGAGCACGTCGGCCCGGTGCACACGAACGCGCGTGCGCGATCGGCGAGCGGGTTCTTCGCGTCGAGGATCGACGGCTGCGCCCAGCTACCGGCGATCGCGAGGGTCGGCGCGTAGGCGCGGCGAGCGGCGGCGAGGAGCTCGTCGCGCCCGTTGCCCTCGGTGATCACGGTGACCTTCGCGTGCAGGTAGAGGTCGAGCGCGCCGACCAGCGCGGAGGTCGCCCACGCGTTCACCCCGGTCGTGCCGGTCAGGCGCTGGGCGAGATAACGCTCGGAGAGCTCGAGCGCGTCGGCGTCGCCGGCGACGAGCCCGAGCCGGAGCAGCGCGCGGGTCGCGATCGCGGCGCCGGCGGGAATTGCACTGTCGTGATGCGACTCGGGGCGGTGGACGAGCAGCGCCTCGCCGGGCGGCGACAGATAGAAGATCACGACGCCGTCGCGGTCCTCGACGAACCGGGTGCGGATCGTCGTGGCGAGCGTCGCGCCGAGGTCCCACCACGCGCGGTCGCCCGTGGCCTCGGCGAGCTCGAGGAACGCGTCGGCGCAGAACGCGTAGTCGTCGAGCGTGCCCTCGAGCTCCTTGGTCACGCCCTCGTGGTGGACGCGCTTGATCGCGGCCCCGTCGATCATCCGATCGCGGAGGAATGCGGCGACTCGCCGTGCGAGGGCGAGCGCCGGCGCGTGGGCGGTGGCGCGCCACGCGGCGAGGAGGCCCGTGATCGCGAGGCCGTTCCACGCGGCGAGCACCTTGTCGTCGGTGCCCGGCCGGATCCGCGAGGCGCGGACCGCGAGCAGCTTCGCGCGAAGCTCGGCGAGCTGCGCCTCCTCTTCCTTCGAGCTGCGCGCGGTGATCCGCGACAGCACCGTCGTGCGGTCCTCGAAGTTCCCGGCGTCGGTCACGCCGTACGCGTGGTTGAAGATCAACGCGGCGCTGGGTCCGAGCGCCTGTCTGATCTCGGCCGGGGTCCACACGTAGAACTTGCCCTCCTCGCCCTCGCTGTCGGCGTCGAGCGACGACCACAGGCCGCCGTCGCGATCGGAGAGCTCGCGCTCGAGGAACGCGATCGTGTCGACGATGACTTCCTTCGCCCGCTCGCTCCCCGTCATCGCGAACACGCCAGCGTAGATACCGAGGAGCTGTGCCTGGTCGTACAGCATCTTCTCGAAGTGCGGCACGAGCCACTTCGCATCGACGGAGTACCGCGCGAAGCCGCCGCCGAGGTGATCGTAGATGCCACCCTCCGCCATCCCGCGCGCCCACTCGAGGAACGCGGTCCGCGCGGTGTCGCCGAACGGGAACCGGCTCGCGCGCCCGAGCAGGTCGTGGCTCGAGCTCGACGGGAACTTCGGCGCACCGCCGAGCCCGCCGTACTTGGGATCGCAGCGCTCGGCGAGCTGCTTGCCGGCGGAGATGATCAGCGACGCGCCGAGCTTGCCGACCTCGCCGCCGATCGCGCCGCGGCGATAGTGCTCGTCGACCCGCTGCAGGCCGTCGATCAGCGCGAGCGCGTTGTCCTCTGCACCCTCGCGCTGGGTCGTGAACGCGTCGTGCATCGCGCGCAGCGCATCCGAGAAGCTCGGGCGCCCGTGCTTCGGCGTCTTCGGAAAGTAGGTACCGAGGAAGAACGGCCGGCCATCCGGCAGGCAGAACGCCGAGAGCGGCCAGCCGCCGCCCTCGCCCATCACCTGGATCGCGTTCATGAAGATCGTGTCGACGTCGGGGCGCTCCTCGCGATCGACCTTGATGTTGACGAACAGGTCGTTCATCAGCGACGCGGTCGCGGCGTCCTCGAAGCTCTCGTGCGCCATCACGTGGCACCAGTGGCACGCGGCGTACCCGATCGAGACGAAGATCGGCTTGCCGGTGCGCTTGGCCTCCGCGAACGCCTCGTCGCCCCAGGGCCACCAATCCACGGGATTCTCCGCGTGTTGCCGCAGGTATGGCGAGCTCTCCGTGGCCAGGCGGTTCGGCATGGCCGTCTTCCTACCACGCACGCCGAAGCTGCTACGCTTGGACCGTGCTCCGCGTCGCGACGATCGTCGCCGAGACCGAGGCCGAGGGTCCGGGCCACCGCTTCGCGGTATGGCTCCAGGGCTGCTCGATCCGGTGCCCCGGCTGCTGTAACCCCGAGATGTTCGACGAACGTCGCGGCGAGCCGATGACTCCCGCCGAGCTCGCGGCGCGGATCCCGGCCGCGGTCGAGGGCATCTCGCTGCTCGGCGGCGAGCCGTTCGAGCAGGCGACCGACGCGGCGGAATTCGCGCGCCTGGCCAAGGCGCGCGGGCTCACCGTCATGGTGTTCAGCGGCTACACGATCGCCGAGATCCGCGCGCGGCCGGACGCGGCCCCGCTGCTCGACCAGGTCGACCTCCTCGTCGACGGCCGCTACGATCGCGAGCGGCCCGAGCCGAGGCCGCCGGAGGGCCGGCGCTGGATCGGCTCCGCGAACCAGGTCATGCACTACCTCACGCCCGCCTACTCCGCCGACGATCCGCAGATGCGCGAGGCGAACACGATCGAGATCCGGATCTCGGCGAAGAGCTTGCTCGTCAACGGCTGGCCGAGCGCGGATCGCCTGGTGCGCAGGAAATGAGCGACGACGACGACGACGAGTATGTCGAGCCGGCAACCGTCGCGGCGAGCGAGTCCGAGATCATCTCGATGGCGCGCGCGCTGACCGCGCCGCAGGCGCTCGACGTGTGGGGCCTGCTCGCCGGGTCGCGCTCGATGCCCGGCAACATCGGGCCGACCTGCGCCGAGCTCGTCGGCGACGCGCTCGATCAGGTATGGCCCGCGCTGTGGCGGCGCGATGCCGGGCGACCCGGTGCCGCGATCCGCGCGGGCAAGGCGGTCCGCGGCCGCGGCTGGGAGCGCAACCCGATCACGCCGCTCGAGTACTCGAAGTTCACGATCGCGCTCCTGCGCTGGCTGGTCGAGATGCCGCTCGCGACTCCGGGCGCGGTCGACAAGCTCAAGGTCGTGCCGCACACGATCGGCGATCAGATCGTGTCGTATCTCGCGCTCGACGTCGCCGCGGAGACGCCCGCGCAGCTCACGATCGCGCGCAGCTCGCAGATCGCGCGCGCACCGCTCGCGTGGCTCGGGTTCGCGCACGTGCTCCCGGGCGAGCCGCCGGACAGCTTCGATTCGCTCGTCACCGGTCCCGGCGCTGTCGCGGTCGAAGCGCTCCAGCGCGACCTCGCGCACAAGTGGCGCACCGTCGAGCTGACCAAGCGCGCGGTCACCGATCCGGACGTGCTCATCGCGATCGGCGCGGCGCAGGACGCGACGCTCACCCGGTTCATGGACGCGTGCACGAACGCGGGGCGCCGCGACCTTGCTGGGTTCGTGATCGACGCTATGCTCCCGCTGCTCGGCCGCGAGGTCGCGCCGTTTCCGAACGACCTCGATCGCACCAAGCCGCTGTCGTCGCGGATGGCCGCGCGCAATGCCGCCGGTGCGCTGCTTCGCGCGCTCGCGTGCTGGGTCGAGTGGGATCGCTCGCATCGCGGCGTACGGTTTCTCGACGACGACTACGAAGCCTCTCAGCTACTTCTCTCGCGTTTCGAAAAAGCCCTCCATCACGGCGCCGACGTGTTGTCGGCGGCGTGGCTCGCGGAGCTCGCGTCACTGTCACCCACCACACCGAGTCCCGCCTCGGCTACCATCGACGGGGAACCACCATGAGCCGAGCGATCCAAGTCCGCGTGTCCGAGTCCGTGGTCCGTACCGTGCATGTCGAGGATGGCGTCCAGTCGCCGCTCGAGATCCTGCCCGTGCTCGCCCCGGATCGCATGGCCGAGCTGCTCGCGAAGGAGCTCGAGGCCCAGGGCTTCAAGCGCGACGGCAAGCTCGCGACTCGCAAGGATCCCGACGGCGTCGAGATCACGGTCGACCTCGAGGCCGCGACGGTGTCGGTCAAGCTCGGTAGCGACAGCGATCTCGAGACCCGCGCGGCGGAAGAGACTCGGGGTCAGGCCGAGCATCGCCTGCGCGACGCCGCGATCGACGAGCTCGAGCAGCGCCTCGCCGCGAAGACCGAGGCGCTCCGCCGCGAGGTCACCCAGAAGCTCGAGAAGAAGGTCGCCGACCTGCGCACCGAGCTCGATCAGGCGATCGGCCGCGCGACCGTCGAGGCGCTGACCGAGCGCGCCCAGCAGCTCGGCAAGATCGAGGAGATCGCGAAGGACGAGGCCGGCAACGTCACGATCAAGGTGAAGCTTTGAGCCGAGTTCTCGCCGAAAGCGAGTTACCGAGCGAGCTGTCCGCGTTCCAGGCGGTCGATGCCGCGTATCCGCAGGAGCTCACGCGTTGCTACGACGCGCTCCGCCGCCGGCTCGCCGTCCTGATCGAGGCGGAGAAGGAGCTCGCGCCCTACATCTATCGCTCGCTGCGCGATCGCCTGAAGTCGGACGGCACGCGCTGCCTCTATCTCGACGGGCGCGCGTCCGCGGACCTGCCCCCGCCACCGCCCGGCGCGTCGCTCGTCGGCGCGATGATCCATCAGATCCGCGAGGTCGTCCGCGGTGCGGTCGGCGAGCGCATCGTCGTCTTGCCGCACCTCGACATCCTCGGCGCGAGCGGTGGCGCCGGCTTCCTCGGTGCAGAGGCGCGCGAGCTCATCCCGCTCCTCTACGAGAACCCCGAGGTCCTGTGGCTCGGCTTCAAGGATCCGGCGTTCCCGCTGCCGCAGCCGATCACGAACCTGTTTCCGCATCGCGAGTCGATCGTCGGCATCCCGCGCGATCGCCTCGCCCACCTGATCACCCAGCGCGAAGCGCGCAAGCTCGGCCGCGGCTTCGATCCGTACGAGCTCTACAAGCACGTCTCCGGCGTCAACGCGGTGCGGCTGCGCCGCCTCCTCAATTCGCTCACCGGCGAGGACTATCCCAGCGATCCGGCCGCGGCGATCAGCCAGCTCCGCAGCGCGACGCTGTCGAACGACGTCGAGCTGCCGAACGTCTCGCTCGCGAACGACATCGGCGGCTACGGCCCGGTGAAGGAGCGGCTGCAGCAGGAGATCCTCGCGATCCTCGCCGCCAAGGACAAGCTCGACAACCCCGCGCAGATCGCGCGGCTCGAGGGGCTGCTTCCGCGCGGCATGATCTTCTGGGGCCCGCCCGGCACCGGCAAGACGCTGTTCGCGAAGGCGATGGCGACCTCGCTCGGCGCGGCGGTCCAGATCGTGTCGGGTCCCGAGCTCAAGTCGAAGTGGGTCGGCGAGAGCGAGGAGAACCTCCGCGCCGTGTTCATGCGCGCCCGCCAGAGCGCGCCGAGCGTGATCGTGTTCGACGAGCTCGACTCGTTCGCGGCCGCGCGCGGCACGTACACCGGCTCCGGCGTGGAGCACTCGATGGTCAACCAGCTGCTGACGGAGATGGACGGGTTCCGCAAGGAGGAGCTCGTGTTCGTCGTCGGCACCACGAACTTCGTCGAATCGCTCGATCCCGCGCTGTTGCGCCCGGGCCGGTTCGAGTTCGCGCTCCACATTCCGTACCCGAACGCGGACGACCGCCGGGACATCCTGAAGGTCCACGACAAGCGGCTCGAGCTCCAGATGACCGAGCCGGCGATCGAGTACGCGGTCAAGCGCTCCGCCGAGCACGTCCCCGGTCCGAGCGGGGGCACCCATTACTCCGGCGATCACCTCCAGGCGTTGTGTCGCCAGCTCGCGCGCACCCGGTTGCGCGAGGACCTCGAGGGCCCGACCGAGCCTGCCGCGATCGATCGCGCGATCGAGCAGTACCTCGACCTGCCGAAGCTGACCAAGGGCGAGGAGCTCGTGGTCGCGACGCACGAGGCGGGCCACGCGATCACCGCGCTCGGCTGCAAGCACGTGCCGCCCATCGATCGGATCTCGATCCGCGGCGACATCGGCGGCGCGCTCGGCTACGTCCAGCACGCCGACCGCGCGCATCGCTACGTCGTGACCTACGCGCAGCTCCGCGACACGATCTGCACGATGTTCGGCGGCCGCGAGGCCGAGGCGCTGATCCTCGACGACGTGTCGATCGGCGCGGGCAGCGACCTCCACAACGCGACGTCGATCGCGAAGGCGCTCGTCGAGGAATACGGCGAGGAAGTCCCGGAGCTCGCGATCGGGCGCTGGGCGCTGCGCTCGTGCGACAAGGACCACGCGGAGTCGACGCGCACCCTGCTCGACAACGCGATCGCGAAGATCCTCGAGCACGAGCGGGCGCGCTGCCGCCAGATCCTGACCGAGAAGCGCGCGCTCGTGATCGCGCTGCGCGACCTCTTGATCGAGCGCAAGGTCCTCGACCGTGCGTCGTTTGCCCACCTGGTGACCTGACATGGCTGACCTGACCCTCCGTTTGCGCGTGGACCCCAAGACGGGACGCCGCGAGATCGTGATCGACTACTCGAGCGATTCGGACGCGCTGCCGTTCGAGCACGAAGAGGAGCATCGCCAGCTCGCCGAGAAGGTCGTGAACGGCGGCCTCAAGAATCCGAAGGTGGAGGTCTCGCGCGAGGAAGAAGCCGGGACGACCGAACAGCCTGCGGCCGAGGAGCCGGTCGCCACGCCGACGGCCACGAAGCAGTAGACGATGGCGCTCGGCTTCGCAGACAGCGACGCGCTCCTGGTCGCGATCAAGACCGGGCTGGCCCCGAAAGAGGTCACGGCGGGGACCGCGCGCGTCGCGAAGGCGAACAAGATGATCGTGCTCCAGCCCGATCGGCCGGTGCCGGCGGGCGTGCTCCAGAAGCTGCGCGCCGCGGGCGTCGGCGAGGCCGCGCTGCCGAGCGACGCGCGTCCCGTGCGGTGCTGGGCAGAGGCGCTCGCGCCGGTCGCGGTCGGCGTCGCGAAGCTGCCGTCGCTCGTGCTGTTCCTGACCGAGCGGGTCGCGGGCTTGCTCGACGTCGCGGCCGAGCTCGTGCGGCTCGGTTGCGATCGCATCGATCTCTCGATCGCGGGTGACCACGGCGTGCTGCGCGTCGTCGATCCACCGACCTATACGATCGTCCGCGCGCTCGATCGCGATCTGGGCCTGCGCGTGTTCGCGCCGGATCCCGCGGGCCAGGAGCTGGTGTGGACCGAGCTCGGCTATCACCACCCGCTCGCCGAGCACCTCCGGCCCGAGCGCGGCGTGCTCTTGCTCGTCTCATGCCAAGCAGGGGCCCGCGACGGCTGGCGGACGATCCGTGACGAAGGCTGGATGTCGCTCGATGCGGCGCTCGAGCTCGCGGTGCCCGAGCGCGGCGAACGGCTCGCCCCTGGCGCGATGCCGGAGCGCCGGAAGGTCGAGCTGCGGCTGTCGTCGGGCCGGCGCGACGTCACGAGCATGTGGGTGATCCGCGACGACGCCGTCGCGAAGGTCGACAAGTTGCTCGAGTACCTGCCAGAGGAGGTCGTCGCGCGGCTCACGTTCGCGGTCAGCAGCGACACGCCACCGGTCGTGATCCTGCGCGCGCGTACCGGTCGCCAGGCCGCGCCGGATCTGTCGATCGCGGCCGAGGAGTACGCGCCGCTGCACGGCATGGCCGACGTCTACGCACCGACCGGGGCGATCGTCGAGCCGCCGCTGCGCCGCGAGCGACTGCGCTCGATCCTCGCGATCGAGGCGCGCGAGGTGATGTGGCTCGCGCGGACCGCCGGCAACAAGTTCCGGGTCGAGCGGATCAACGACGACGCGTTCACGCCGCTCGGCGAGTGGGCCGACTACGTGCTCCATGCGTCGGCACCGGCGCTGACCCCGTGGGTGCGCTCGACCGCGTTCGACTTCGCGCCGTACGTGTCGACCGGGCTCGAGTGGGCGAGCGAGCGACCGCGCGATCACGACGACCTCGAGGCCAAGCGCAAGAAGCGCGATCGTGCGAAGCAGCCGGCGCACGTGATCGAGGAGGACGTGCCGAGCGCGCAGCCTCGACCCGCGACGCCGAAGGCCACGCCGAAGCCGGCGGCGCCGACCCCATCGGCGAGCGCCCCGACGGTCGCGATCGACGTCGAGCTCGCCGCGCTCGAGGCCGAGTTCATCGCGCTCGATGCGCCGGGCGATGCGCCCGAGCGGATCGCGCTGCTCGATCGCCTCGGCCACACGTACGCGCGCCTCGATCGCCGCCGGGACGCCGGCCTGTGCTTCGCGCGCGCGGTGTGGGAGTCGCCGCCGGCCGAGGCGCAGGCGCGGCTCGACACCTGGATCGCCGCGGATCTGAAGTCGACCGCGCCCGCGAAGGCGCTCGATCGCGCGCTCGCGCTCGAGATCCCGAGCGGCGACGACGTCCGTACCGTCGCGGCGCTCACCGCGCGGGTCGTGCCGGCCGTCGCGAAGGATCCGCACAAGGTCACCCGCTGGCTCGACGATCACGACGGCGAGCTCGACGCGCGCACGCTGTGGCTATCGCGGCTCGGCCTCGCGAAGCTCGCGAACGGTGATCCGCTGCTGCTCGCGCACGCGCGCGATCGGATCCTCAGCCGGCTCGCCGGCGGCCTGCCCGTCGAGCGCGAGCTGCCGGCGTTCCTCCGCCTCGCGGGGCGCAGCGGCGCACTTGGCAACGCGAGCGGCGAGCACCTGACGACCGCGCTCGAGGAGCTCGCCGCGCGGATCGACAAGACCAAGCGCAAGCGCACGCCGCTCGAGGCACCACCGCACCTCACCGGCGCGTACGTCAACTTCCTGCTCGCGTACGGGTTCGCCCGGATCGGCGGCGCCGAGCGCGCGCGTAGCCTCGTCGCGGAGGCGAAGAAGGCGCTCGCCCCGACCGCGACCGATCCGGTTCACGCGTACCTGATCGCGGCGTACGGCGCGCGTGTCGATCAGGCGATCGCCGGCATCGCATCGGAGACGCCGCTGCCCGACGAGCTCGGCGCGCAGCTCACCAACCTCGACCGCGTCCATCGCTACAAGGTCGACCGGTTGCGGGAGGCGTCGCGGATCCTCGAGCCGCTCGAGCGGCCCGACGCGATCGGCGCGTGGATCAAGAAGGAGAAGGACTCGCGCGGCCCGGAGTTCGCGGCGCTCCGCGAGATCACCGATCCGGTCAAGCGCGCGAAGGCGGTCGACAAGCTCGTCGACGTCGCCGCGCAGAGCGAGCCGGAGCGCGAGCGGTTGATCGACGGCATCTTCGACGTCCTGCTCGAGCTGCCGGAATCCGGCGCGGTGCCGATCCTCGCGCGCACGTGGCCGCTGATCGCGCGGGTCGCCGAGCCGCGGCGCGCGGTGCTGTACGCCGAGGCGCTCGTCGTCGCGGGTCACTTCGGCCGGACCGAGCTGGTGCCCGCGATGCTCGACGCGCTCGCCGCCGCGATCCGGCTCGTCCAGGGCGCGGACCTCGAGCGCGTGCTCCAGCACAGCCTGCGCGCGCTCCGCCGGATCGGCCTGCGCGCCGAGATCGCGGAGCTGCTCGCCGAGGCCGAGCACGCGCTGCCGGCGAACCGGATCGAGGCGTTGCGCGGTCGCCTCGCCCTCGCCGCCGGGCTCGCGTTCCTCGGCGAGCACGCCCGCGCGGTGCCGATCTACGAGCAGGCGCGCAGCGCGCTGACCGAGAGCATGGTGCTACCGGTGCGGCTCGATCTGACGCGCGCGCTCGCCCTCGCCTACGCCCAGGCACCGCTCCAGCAGGCGCTCGGCGGGCTCGCGGACCTCGCGAACCAGCTGCGCGACATCACCGATAGCTACGGCACGAACAGCCACTACTGCCTGTCGGTCCTCAACTTCGTCGAGTCGCTCGTGCTCGGCATCACGTCGGATGACCTCGCGTTGGGCGAGGCCGGCCGGCGGTTTGTCGAGGACGACGAGCACTTGATCCGCCGCCGCTTGCACCGTGATCTGGGAGGAGCCTCGTGACTGTCACCGCCGCACCGCTCGATGTCATCGATCGTGCCACCAACGCCACCTACGACGAGCTCGCCCGCGACTCCGGGATGCTGCGCGATCGGATCAACAAGTTCCGGATGTCGCTCGGGCGGTTCTTCGTCGCGAAGCAGCCGCTGATCGACCTGATGTGCGTCGCCGCGGTCGCCCAGGAGCCGCTGCTCCTGGTCGGCCCGCCGGGCACCGCGAAGTCCGACCTGGTGATCAAGTTCAAGGACGCGCTCAAGATCCCCGACGGCGAGTACTTCGAGTACCTCCTCACGCGGTTCACCGAGCCGTCGGAGGTGTTCGGTCCGATCGACATCGCCGAGCTGCGCAGCGGCCGGTACCTCCGCCGCTCCAACGGCAAGTTGCCGACCGCGCGCCTGGTGTTCCTCGACGAGATCTTCAAGGCGAACTCCGCGATCCTCAACTCGCTCCTCACCGTGATCAACGAGCGCAAGTTCTATCAGGATGGCCAGCCCGTCCCGGTCAAGCTGCGGATCCTGCTCGCGGCGACGAACGAGCTTCCGGAGAACGTCGAGCTCGCCGCGCTGAAAGATCGGTTCTGTCTGAAGGCGGCGTGCCGCTCGGTCCAGGACGAGCACTTCATCGAGCTGATCGACGCGGGCCTCGAGGCGTACACCCATCGCGAGCTCAACCAGAAGCCGTGGATCGAGGGGCACGCGACGCTCGAGGACTTCGTGAAGGCGCACCGCTACCTCACGCACGTGCTCGCGCGTCGCACGAACGGTCCCGATGGCAATCCGCTGCGCGATCGCGACCTGTACTTCTCCGACGAGCTGCTCCGCGAGCTGCGCCGCGTGCTGAAGACGCTGGTCCGCGAGGACAACGTGTTCGTCTCGGATCGCAAGGTCGTGAAGCTGTACCGGTTGCTGCGCACCCACGCGTGGATCACCCACGGCGGCGCGGTGGAGCGTTCGGACCTGCGCCTGCTCGCGTATCTGGGCGAGACCCGCGACGAGATCGATCTGCTCGAGGAAAAAGTTCCGAGGTTGCTCGGCCTGTCGTGAAAGCCCCCGTCCGAGAGCTCCGAACGCAGGCGGACGTCGCGGCCTGGCTCGCGGCCGGGCTCGCGCTGCGCCGTGTCGTCACCGAGGACGACGAGCAGGTGGTCGCGCAGGCGATCGGTGCGTGCGCGAACGAGCTGGCCTCCATGCCTCCGCCCGGGATGATCGCGGACGTCGCGGTGCTGCTCGGCGGTGCGCGGCTGCCGCTGTCGACCCCGGTCCAGGCGAGCGACGACGGCCTGCGCGCCGCGATCCGCGCGTACGACGACGACGTGCTCGCGCGGCTCGTCACGAACGCCCGGTTCGACGACGTGCTCGCCGCATTCGCCCATCTCCAGCCCGGCGACCGCGCGACCGCGACCGCGCTGGTGGTCGGCGCGATCTGCGAGCGCGCGAGCTTCTCCGGCGCGTCGGTCAGCCCGGCCGCGCTGCGCCGCGCCCTCGCCCGCCCGAAGGACGAGCGCGAGGCTGCCGGCCGGAGCGAGCTGCTCGGCGGCGCCACGTCCCAGCGGCTCGCCGACGCGTACGACCGCCTCGCCCGCGCGGCGCGCCAGGCCCGCGCGCTCGTCGACCAGACCGAGGTGTTCGCGCTCGATCATCTGAACGTGCTGCGCGACCTCGGAGGCCGGATGACCGCCGAGCACATCCTCGCGGCCGCCGCGGCGATCGAGGCGTCACTCCCGCGCCGGCTGCCGGCGAACCGGATGAACCGCGGTGTCCGCGACACCCATCTCGCCGACGAATCGCTCTACCCCGCCGGCGGGTTCACCGCGATCACGCCCGGTGGCTCGAACGCGAACATCGAGAATCTCGTCACCTCCGAGCTCGTCTACATGGAGGACGGGCCCGAGCCCGATGTCTTCACGCTGCGTTACGTCGAGGGTGAGCTGCTGTACTACACGCGCGACGACAGCGTGTTCCGCCGCCACCGTCAGGTCATCGGCATCGCGCTCGGTGCCGACCTCGACGACGCGCGGGTCAAGGACCGTGACCTGCCGTGGCAGCGGTTGATCCTGGCGCTCGGCCTCGTCGTCGCCGCGACCCGCTGGCTCGCCGAACAGCTCGGCGACCACGCCCTGACGATCCGGCTCGCGTTTCCGCCGGGCCTCTTGACGGAGGAGCGCGACATCGTCGCGTTGCTGCTCGGCGGCGAGGTCCAGCGCGGCACCGTCGTGATCGAGGAGATCCCAGCGCAGGTGCTCGTCGACCAGACCGCGGCGGTTGGCTCGACCGCGATCTCGGATGTCATCGTCGTGTCGCTCGGCCCCGTCCCCGCGATCCCGAAGGGGTTGCGGGCGATGCACGTCAACCTCGCGCACGTCGCCCCGACCGCGGCCGCGATCGGCACGACTCCCGCCGAACCGAGCGCCGATGCGTGGCGCGAATGGTGCGAGGTAGCCGAGGATCTGCTCCGCTGGCTCGTGTAACGTTTCGGCCCTATGCCGCGTTACGAATTCTCGGAGGGCAGCTCCAACAAGTTCTGGGAGATCAATCTCTCGGGTAAGTCGTTCACCACCACGTACGGCAAGATCGGCACGGACGGCCAGACCACGATCAAGACGTGGAAGGACAACGCCGAGGCGAAGAAGGAGTACGACAAGCTCGTCGCCGAGAAGGTGAAGAAGGGCTACGAGCTCGTCGGTGGTGGTGGTGATGGCGCGGCGGCCGCGCCCAAGAAGGTGGCGAAGCCGGTGAAGGCGGTCGCGCAGCCCGCTGCCTCGAACGGCACCCGGCACTTCGAGTTCTCCGAGGGCACGTCGAACAAGTTCTGGGAGATCACGCTGGCGGGCAACAACGTGAAGACCCGCTACGGCAAGATCGGCACGACCGGCCAGCAGACGCTGAAGGAGCTCGGCGACGCGGCCGCGGCGAAGAAGGAATACGACAAGCTCGTCGCCGAGAAGACGAAGAAGGGCTACGTCGAGGGCGAGGCGAGCAGCAACGATCACTTCGAGGAGATCGAGGAATAGACCATGCCGCGTTACGAATTCTCCGAGGGAAGCTCGAACAAGTTCTGGGAGATCAACCTCTCCGGCAAGTCGTTCACGACGACGTACGGCAAGATCGGTGCGAACGGCCAGACGACGATCAAGTCGTTTGGCTCCGACGCCGAGGCGAAGAAGGAGCACGACAAGCTCGTCGCCGAGAAGACCAAGAAGGGCTACGCGCTCGTCGGCGCGAAGGCGGCGAAAGGCACGCCTGCCGCGGGCGTCCCCGCGAAGAAGGCAGAGCCCGCGAAGAAGGCGGAGCCCGCGAAGGCCCCTCCGAAAGTTGCGGCGAAGGCCGCGCCGACGGTGAGCAGCGCCTCGGGGGCGAAGGGCGCGCGCTACTTCGAGCTCGTGGAGGGCACGTCGTCGAAGTTCTGGGAGGTCTCGATCGAGGGCGAGACCGTGAAGACTCGCTACGGCAAGATCGGCACGGCGGGCCAGCAGACCGTGAAGGACTTCGACTCCAAGGGCGAGGCGTTCAAGGAGCTCGACAAGCTCGTCACCGAGAAGACCAAGAAGGGCTACACCGAGGGTGGCGTCGCGGGTGGTGCGGCGGCGGCGGCGAACGCGGGCAGCGCGAAGGGCGACGCGCGCAACCCCGAGCTCGAGAAGGCGATCGTCGCGAACCCGTTCGACAAGGATGCGTACGCGGTGCTCGCCGACTGGCTCCAGGAGCAAGGCGATCCGCGCGGCGAGCTGATCTCGCTACAGCTCGCCGGCAAGGACAAGCCGGCGCAGCAGATGATCGAGAAGCAGGCCGACTACTTCCTCGGCCCGCTCGCCGAGCATACGAAGGTCCACGATTCCGGCGCCAACAACAGCACCTCGCACCTCCGCACGAAGGAGCAGGAGAAGGAGTGGCAGAAGACCCAGGAGCAGGCGTTCCTGTGGCGGAACGGCTTCATCTATCGGGTCCGCCTCAGCCACGACTCGTACTCGGACGAGGAGTTCGACGGCAGCACGGCCGAGATCCTCGACACCGTGCTGCGCCATCCGTCGGGCCGGTTCGTCGTCGAGCTCGCGTTCATGTCGAACGGCGATCCGAACGAAGATAACTTACAGAGCCTGATCGACGTGCTCGCGAAGAAGGCGCCGGCGACGACGCGCAAGATCTCGTTCGGCGACAACGTCGATCAGATCAGCTGGCACCACACCGGCAACCTCGGGAAGCTGTGGAAGGCCGTCCCAGGGCTCCAGATCCTCGAGATCGAGACCGGCGAGTTCGACGTCGGCAAGATGGAGGCACCGAACCTCGAGCGCGCCGTGTTCATCACCGGCGGGCTCTCGAAGGCGTGCGGCAAGAACATCGCGACGGCGGTGATGCCGAAGATCAAGCACCTCGAGGTCTACTACGGCACCGACAACTACGGCGGTGATTGCACGATCAAGGAGGTCCGGCCGCTGCTCGATCGGACCGACCTCAAGCACCTCGAGTACCTCGGCGTGAAGAACTCCGAGTTCGGCAACGACATCGCGAAGGCCGTGGTCGACGCGAAGATCGTCAAGGGCCTGAAGACCCTCGACCTGTCGATGTCGACGATCACCGACGAGGGCGCCGCGGCGCTCGCCGCCGGCAAGAAGGCGCTCGCGCACCTCGAGTGCCTCGACCTGTCGCAGAACTACTTGAGCAAGGACGGAATCGCAGCCGTGAAGGGCATCTGCAAGAAGGTCGTGACGGAGAGTCAGAAGACCGCGGATGACTGGGGCGACGGCGAGCTGCACTACTACTGCGCCATCACGGAGTGATCGTCGTCGGAAATCCGGCGAACCGGCGCGTCACGATGTTCCAGGACGCGCGGGTCGCGCAGGGCCTGGCCCCGGCGCGGATCGTGCCGTGGCGCGAGCTGTGCGAGCCGGGAGCGCCGGCGCGGCTCCTCCCGCGCGACGGCCTGATCCGGATCGACTCGTCGGGCGAGGACGACGAGGTCGAGCGCTCGTTGCTCCGGCGCGGCGAGGCTGCCGCGCGCGCCGAGCGTGTGCCGGCGATCTCGATGACCGAGCTCGCGGCCCTGCCCTACCAGCTCGGGCGGATCGTCCATCCCCGCCAGCACCACCTCGGCTTCCTCGCGGTGCTCGCGGAGATCGAGGAAGCGACGCGTGGCGCGCGCGTGCTGCCGCCGCCGAGCGCGATTCGCGAGCTGTTCGACAAGACCGCGGCGTCGGCACACTGGCGCGCGCTCGGGATCCCGATGCCCGAGGCGCTTCCCGTGGTCTGGACGCCGGACGAGCTGCGCGCGGGGATGCGCGAGCGGGGCTGGACGTCGGTGTACGTCAAGCTGACGTCGGGGAGCTCGGCATCGTGCCTCGCGCTGTTCACGCGGCGCGGGGAGCGCGAGGAGGTCGTGACCACCGTCGAGGACACCGGGACGGAGCGCTTCAACACCCGGCGGCTCCAGCATCTCACGACGCGCGCGCGGATCGATCGCGTGCTCGGCTTCATCCTCGGCGAGGGCGCGCACGTCGAGCGCTCGATCGCGAAGGCCAAGCTGGACGGCCGGTTCTTCGATCTGCGCGTGCTCGCGATCGACGGCGAGACCCCGTTCATCGTGATGCGAACGGCGCCGCATCCCATTACGAACCTCCACCTCGGCGGCCTGCGCGGCGACGTCGATGCGCTGCGCGCGAGGATCACCCCGGCTGCCTGGGACGCCGCGATGGCGAGCTGCGTGGCGGTCCAGCGCGCGACGGGCGCGTTTCACGTCGGCGTCGATCTCATGTTCGAGCCCGACCTGACTCACCACCGCGTGATCGAGGGCAACGCGTTCGGCGATCTACTCCCGAACCTCCTCTGCGACGGACTCGACGTCTACGGCTGGCAGATCCGCCGCCTGCTCGCTACGGTGCCGGGATGAAGACACGCAAGCTGGGAACGCTCGAGGTCGGTGCGATCGGCCTCGGTTGCATGGGGATGTCCGAGTTCTACGGGAAGGGCGACGACGCCGAGTCGATCCGGGTGATCCACCGGGCGCTCGAGCTCGGCGTCACGCTGCTCGATACCGCGGATATGTACGGCCCCCACACGAACGAGGTCCTCGTCGGCAAGGCGATCGCAGATCGTCGCGACCAGGTCGTGCTCGCGACGAAGTTCGGGATGGTGCGCGGCCCGAACCCGCGGGACCGCACGATCAACGGCAAGCCGGACTACGTCCGCTCGGCGTGCGACGCGAGCCTGAAGCGGCTCGGGGTCGATCACATCGATCTGTACTACCAGCACCGCGTGGACCCGAACACGCCGATCGAGGACACCGTCGGCGCGATGGCCGAGCTCGTGAAGGCGGGCAAGGTCCGATTCATCGGCCTGTCCGAGGCGAACGTCGAGACCCTGCGCCGCGCGACGAAGGTCCATCCGATCGCCGCGCTCCAGACCGAGTACTCGCTGTGGACCCGGGATCCCGAGGACGAGATCCTGGCCGCGTGCCGCGAGCTCGGGATCGGCTTCGTCGCGTACAGCCCGCTCGGCCGCGGGTTCTTGACGGGTCAGATCCAGCGGTTCGACGACCTCGCAGCCGACGACTTCCGGCGTTACTCGCCGCGGTTCCAGGGCGAGAACTTCGCGAAGAACCTGGAGCTCGTGCAGCGCGTGACCGAGCTCGCGCAGCGCAAGGGCTGCACGCCCGGCCAGCTCGCCCTCGCGTGGGTGATGGCGCAGGGCGACGACATCGTGCCAATTCCGGGGACCAAGCGCCTGGCGTATCTCGAGGAGAACCTCGCGGCCGAGGCGATCGCGCTCACCGCGCAGGACCTGGCGGCGATCGCCGAGGTGGCGCCGAAGGGCGTCGCGGCCGGCGCGCGCTATCCTGTTCAGACGATGGCGTCGGTCAACCGGTAGTGGCTCGCAACGAGGAGCTCGAGCGCCGGCTGGCGGATCATCCAGACGACCTCGCGAGCTACGAGGTCTACGCCGATTGGTTGCAGACCGAGGGTGATCCACGCGGCGAGCTGATCGCGCTGATGCTGCGCGCGGAGCAGGCGCCGAGCCCGCAGCTCGCGACCCAGATCTCGGCGCACGAGCAACGCCACGCGAGCGCGCTACGCGGCACCGGGTTCGCGGGCTCGCTCCAGTGGCGCCGCGGGTTCGTCGCGCACGTGTCGATCGATCGCGGGCAGCTGACCGGACCGGTGGCGGAGGCGCTCGACCTCATCCTCGCGCATCCCTCGGGCGCGCTCGTCGCGGGGATCCAGATCTACGACAGCTCGCCGACCGCCGCCCTCGCGAACACGCTCGCCGTGATCGGGCGGCGCGCGCCGCGTTCGCTGCGCTCGATCCAGCTCCTCGTCGACGCCGAGCTGCCGAGCCTCGCCGCGTTCGATCGGTTGCCGCACCTCGCGGAGCTCGCGATCGAGCGCACGCCCGGGGCCGGGGGTCTCGGCTACGGCGGTCAGCTCGGCCCCGGCCTCGGTCTCACACCCGAGGTGATGCGCGAGATCGCGCACGCGGAGTGGCCGCTGACCGGCCTGTTCCTCGCGCTCGGGCTCGGCCGCGCGACGTTCGCGGACATGCGACCGCTGTTCGTGCGCGACGGTCTCGCGATCACCGAGCTGCGGATCACCGGGCCGCGACCGGATCGCGCGCGTGCAGGGCTGGCCGCCGACGTGTGCAGGGCGCTCGTCGCCAGTCCGCTCGCCGGACAGCTCGAGGCGCTGGAGCTGAACCTCGACCTGGCGCGCGCGGACTATCGCGCACTCGTCGAGGGCCGGCATCGGTTTCCGCGGCTGCGCCGAGTCGAGCTGCCGGATCGCAGCCAGGCCGAGCGGCTGCTCGATCGGTCAGCGCGCGGGTATTACCGGTAAGCGGACGCCCCCGGCGCGCGCCTCGGGCGTCGGCACGCGCTCGAGGAGCCCGGTCGCGAACACCTTGCCGAGCTCGAGGTAGTCGAGGTGGACATATCCGATGTGACAGTGGCAATCGATCTGCGAGCACGGCCGCGGTGAGAGAGCGCGCTGCCAGTCGGGTTCGTAGATGTTGCCGATCGGGTCGGCGATGAAGTGGCAGCGTCGCATCGTGCCGTCGCCGTCGACGGTGATCGCGCGGTCGCCCGCGCCGCACGCGTGGCCGAGGCTCGGGTGGCGTGCGTTGTTGAGCTCGAACAGCGGATCGATCGAACGCCAGCACGCGACCTCGTCGGCGGAGTACGCGAGCGCCTTGACCGCATTGATCCAGAGATACGTCGACGCGGGAAGCGCGGCTCTCAGCGCGCGCGCCGCGGGCTCGTACTCGTGCTGGCCGACGACGCCGACCGAGTAGGCGATGCCGTGCTCGTCGAGCGTGCGGCACTGCGCGAGGAACTTCGCTTCGGTCGTCCACTCCGGGTGGTACGTGCACCACAGCGCGAGCCGGTCGGGGTTCGCACGCGCGACCCAGTCGAGCGGCGCCGACAGGTTGGTCTGGACCGCGCAGCGCGTGATCTGCGGGAGGTGCGAGAGCCCGGCGAGGCCTTCGCGATACCAGCGGCGGATCAGCGCCTCGCCCCACGGGGTGACGAGCACGCCGATCTGATCGGTTGGCTCGCGCTCGGCGACCCACGCGGTGAAGCGCTGCCACGCGGCCTCGTCGCGGGCGAGCGCCTCGCGGCTGTCCTTCTGCTTCGCGAACGGGCAGTACTCGCAGCCGTAGTTGCAGCTCGCGAGGGGGCCGCGATAGAGGATGTCGAGCTTCACTCCAGCTCGTACTCCGCCATCCGGGTCCGGACCTCGGACGAGTACAGCCACGGGCCGATCGCGTCGGCGCGGGCGAGGCCGGTGTGGGTGAGCGCGAGGATGTCGCCGCGCTGCTCGGCGAGGCCCTTCGGTGCGAGCTCGGCGAGCTCGGGGAAGTCGGCGTCGACCGGATCCCCGAACCGGGCGCGATACGCGGCGAGATCGAGCCCTTCGTCCGACAGCAGTGACAGGATCAGCCAGCGCCGGCGCTGCTCGCTCGCGTCGAGGACGATGCCGTGATCGGCGACCGCGAAGTCGGCTTCTTCGCGTTGGACCCAGCGATCGATGATGTCGCGCACGCCGCGCGCGCCGACGGCCCATTCGGTCGAATAGTGGACGCCGCGGGTGTACGAGCGCGCTCCGCAGCCGAGGCCGAGCATGCCGTCGTCCTGGCAGCAGTACACCGGCCCGACGGTGCCGGCGCCGCGCCGAAACATCCGCAGCGAGATCTGGTGATAGCCGGCCTCGAGCAGCGTCGCGCGGCCCTGATCGTAGAGCGCGACGCGATGGTGATCGACCGCTTCGGCGCCCTTGCGCCCGAGCGTCGTGAGTGGGCGAACGTAGAGCGGATAGAGGTAGACCTCCTCGGGGCGATACTCGAGCGCGGACGCGAGCGTCGTGCGCCAGGTCTCGGCGGTCTGGCCCGGCAGGCCGTACATGAGATCGATGTTGAGCGTCGCCGGATTCGCGTCGCGAATCGCGCGCAGCGCGCGGTGGACCTCGCCGGGTTGTTGCGGGCGATTGACGGCCCGGCACTCGCTCTCGAGGAAGCTCTGGACCCCGATGCTGATCCGATCCGCGCCGCCGCCGACGACGACCGCGAGCCGATCGGGCAGCGCGGTCTCGGGCGAGGTCTCGACCGACATCGGTACCGCACCCGCGCCCATCGCGCGATAGAGCGCGAACAGGTGCTCGAGCTGGTGCGGCTCGAGCAGCGTCGGCGTGCCGCCGCCGATCGCGGCGCGCGCGAAGTGAAACGCGCCACCTTCGTCGAGCGCGCGGCGGACCGCGGTGACCTGGCGTGCCAGCGTCTGCATGTACGCGCCGACCAGCTCCTCGGGTGGCACCGGGCGCGTGAACAGGTTGCAGAACCCACAGCGCTGTTCGCAGAACGGGATGTGGAAGTAGAGAAACAGGGCATCGCGGCGCTCGCCGGCCCACAGCGGCCCGAGCGGCAGGCCCGGCTCGATCCGGCGATACGCGGTCTTGTGCGGGTACGCGTAGACGTACGACTGGTAGCGCGTGGCGGCGAGCGCGTCGTCGAGCGCGCTCACTGGAGGACCTCGGCGTAGGGGACGGTCATGACGTGCGGGTGGGCGATCCGGTGGCCGACATAGTCGTCGTCGCCGTAGAGCGTACCGTGATCGCTGCACACGATCGCGAACAGCGGGCCTCGCTTACCGAGCACCGCGAACAGCTCGCCGACGTGCGCGTCGACGTAGCGGAGCGCCGCGGCGTGCGAAGCCCGTGTGTCGCCCCGCGCGCCCTCGAGATAGAAGTGGTTCGGCTGGTGCAGCGCCGCCACGTTGAGGAACGTGAACGCGCGGCGCTGTGCCGGCAGGCGTGCGAGCGCGCGGGCCACGACCTCGATCTGGTGCTCGAACGAGCGCGGATCGGTGACCCCGGTCGCGGTCGTCCAGTGCGCCTCGGCGAACAACCCCGGCAGCACGCGACCGAGTGGGTTCTGCTGGTTGAAGAACCCGACGCCACCGACGCACAGCGTGTGATAGTCGCGCGCCGCGAGGCCCTCGACGATCGACGCACCGTCGAGGACGCACGTGCCGGCGGCCGTGGTCTCGCTGCCCTCGAACCGGAGCGCGAACAGGCGCGGATGGCGGCCCGGGCGTGCCGGCGTCGGGAGAA
>Ga0307509_10002747_pt1 | contig 28056 bp, 31 predicted proteins | sample 10_EM_MG_FD_202245 | JGI IMG/M metagenome (GOLD analysis project Ga0307509, IMG submission 202245) | Populus trichocarpa ectomycorrhiza microbial communities from riparian zone in the Pacific Northwest, United States - 10_EM | ecosystem: Host-associated > Plants > Roots > Unclassified | place... | reverse complement strand
CCTGTACGCGGGGACCTTGTGTACCGTACCGCAAGTGTTCCCAGAGCCACCCCGAACAAGAGAATCGACCCTACATACTGTGACTTCATGATATTATTCCCGACATCAATCAGCGCTCGAATCACTCGTCATCTGCGTGCAACAGGTGGCTCACCCGCCATGCTACCCAACCACTCCTAGGTTCCTACTATGAGTAATCTTAGATTGAGCCCACTCCACCACTGAGTAAACTATCTCCTGCCACGCAACGCCTAAGCACAACCATTAGATTTGCGCGAAGTCAGCAACCTAATGAACTGCAATTACATGCCAGCCTCTCAAATCCACCACTGCACACGCCCCGGAGACTCGAGCTGCGTGGGAAGTCGTGATCATCCGTACCGATACAGCACAATGATGACCTTGGATATGCTGCTTCGCAAAGGCATCCCCGCTAAAAGTTCGAAAAATATAACTCCATGAGCAATCCACAGAGTTTAGATACAGGCCCTGGCTATCGGCAGAAGAATGGAAAGTACTCGTTCCCGGCATGAAGAACCTGAACATTTGGATCCGAATTTAGTATGGGCGCTCAGATACGCACAGACAATTTGCCATACAAAATTTTGATCCCTGTGTTCAGGTTCTACATGCCGGGAACATCTACGAGTACTCATAGATGGTGTGAGGGGGGGAGGTTTATGAGTTTGTCCCAGTGTAGGGCATGGTCTGTCATAGGGTAGTTTGGCGGTCACAAGGAGAATTTTCTCCCACTGTGACTTGCCCACTTTGTATCTAGCTCAGCGTGCATTCTTCTCTCTTTCTAAGCAAGACAACAACAGCAACAACAACCGAGGGGCATCAACACCCAGGCAAGCAATCAATAGACATCGTTTCCTTTCTATTCCTATTGGGTTCATCTCTTTCTCTGTTGTTCTATCCTTACTCAGTCAATTACAAGCGGGCACAACACACAAGTCAAGCACACGATTGTCAACGTTTCCTTTTTCTACTTTGATTGGGTCAAGCACTTCTCTCCTACTATCCTCTATCCGGTGAATTAAGTGGGTCAGCATCGAGTCAATCCTCTACCCAACTATCTTACGGTTTAGAAGAAGGTCACGCCGCGGGCGACAGGAGTGGAATACAGCCTGCGCGACACACCATCCACACAAGGGCAGAAGTGAGAGAGCCCGACACCAGTATCGCCTTTGTGCGGCAGTCTTGTACTCTTGGCAGCTGTGGCTAGGACTTTTTTGCGGTGCGGCTGTCGCGCTTTGTTAGGACACCGTAGTGGTAAGCCACCTGCATCTCAACGTTCCCAAAATTATTTGCTCACCCTGCCACAATACCTCATACCGGTAACCATGGAAACAAGCCTGTCACACAATACTACTTACTTTCCTACTACGAGAAGTGAATGTCAGTAGAAAAGAAGAAAACAATTCCCTATAGCACTAGCACCCGCAGTAAGAAATTCTAGCCCAATCCGTTTACAACAGCGCACCGTTTCAACATCTGCTACTGATCAAGTCCTCCAGTCAGGGGACGTCAGGCTACCCGATTCTCCGGAATTAAATGATGGGATTTGTTCCTGACCAAAACCCATCCATGAGAAAGAGGAATCACAGAAAACAGGGAATAGTGTTTGCTGGTACCTGGATTGGCTCGGGTTGGCCTGACGAGGTTTATCTTATACACATAGTGGACCTCCCTGAACCGGCCAAAGCTTCAGGACTGTGATATTCAAAGGATGATACATACCTTGAGGTTTCGGTTTAATAATGTCTCGCATAAACTGTTTCATGATTTACACATTTTTCCTCACCTTCCCCCTCCTATTGAAAATACCGTTCTCGAGTAGTCCTGTAGGCTCCGATCGCTCTTCGTCGAGATACAGTACAAACTCAAAAAGATGGGATTGGAGCTGGTCAATCACGTGTGGCTTGCGCGCCTCCTTCTCACAATCCAATTGGCTTAAATAGGCCAGCTATGGGGAAAGACCAGTGCAGCCACCACTACCCGCACACTCTACCCAATACCGGTATTAGCCTCCTTCCTTCGGAGGGGAGCATACCGGTAGAGAAGGGCTTGTCGAGTCCGTTGAGTAATCCAGGTTTAAACCACCACTTCCAACGCAACCCAGTCAAGAGCCCAGGCTAGCCGAGCGAGGCTTGGGAGGCTTGATTTATGAGGAGGGCAGCGTAATCTGGATCTCTGGGCGGAGGAGGGTCCATTGAGTTTGGGTAAATCACTAGATGCCTACCGGTAGAGGAATATCGTAGTAAAGCGGAACAGCGAGTGCCATGAGTAGAAGTCAAGAAGTATGATATTATAGTGGAGGGCTTAGATATGTCTCTTGCCCTATCGCTTGGAATTTCACCTTCTTATGCTTGAAATAACCAAGTTCCAACAATAGGATTTACCATTATGGCATGGGTAGATGAGATTTTTCCATTGCCGGAGAATGGTTTCTCATCAGAGATGAGGTTTCTCGGAAGGGTACTGCCTACTGCCTACTACCCTAGAGTATGATTGAATGCCTGGGTTGAGGTTAGTTTACTATGGGTATTGAAAGCTGCACCCCCATCCGGCAAGCCCACGGGGTCCCGGTGCACAATAGCAGTGTTCCCTAAACAATAATTAACGACCACAAGTAAAACAAATCCACCAAGTGCTCACCTTCAATCATACTCCCCCCGGCTCTCATACTCGGTGTGGCCTACTCACAATCCACCAGAACCAAGTACTCATTGATCCATAACTCTGCATCTCAATACAATCTTCAAACAGTACATCCATCTTGCGTGTCATTCCAAAGGAAACCCTCATAGCTCAGAATTTGCCAAGTCTCACGTTGTAACAAATCCAGACACCTCACCCACACCATTGCTATCTATCTCGTGCCCTTTATCTTCAGCAGACACCGCTTCATTGCCTCCCCAACAGAAAACCCCTTTGCCCCAATCACAAGAATAAGCTCCTCCTTGCCTATCAAAATGAGATCAACCACAACATATTCCCCACAGCCACCTGTCTCTATGCCCCCAGAAAATTAAAAAATTATCTCTATGTTAGCATATGTTATGTCCTCTCTCAAAATTGAAATCTAAAAAAATGGGATGGAGGACGAAGAGGACCAAGTCTTTAATGCTAGCCAGTTCAAAATCCAAATCTGCCCCCATAGGATCACCCTCCATTCTAAGAAGCTCTAGCATCCTATCATGCATGACCTTATTAATTTCACCCCTCCCACTTTCAAGAGATCTGTACCGCCCCAACACTGCCCCAACCGGAATTGCACCACGATTAAGCGAATCAAGCCTGATGCATAGTCTCTCCTAGGCCTCTCAAATGGTGACCTTCGAATATGAAATCCTATCCTTACTGTTAGCCTTTGCCTTCTCCGCCTCTCGCTCCCTATTGTGATTCCCCCTTCGGCGTAGTCTAACATAAATCATGCTCCTGTACCTATTCACAGATGCCCGTCTGTTGTGTCGCTCATAGAATTATTCGATCCGGGCTGCTGAATCGAAAAGTTAAGGGTCGAAGGGACTTTTTTGAACCTTTACTCGAGTAGAAAAACACGACAGTGGGCACGCCCCACACTCCCCCTCTTTACCTCTGTGCCACACACCCCGTGCAATCGTTCAGCTGAGCCTACACTAGTATGATTGCAATCCGTTTTGTTGCGCAATAGTCAGTGTGCCAAAATTCCTAAGATACAATATGTTAAATTTGTCGCGTCATATTGGTAGTGATCGAAATTACAGGTATTCATGGCTTAGTGATGCCATTGTATGCAATTGGTAAAAATGCAGCATATGGAAAAAGGGGGAAAGAAGAAAAGGAAAAAGGGGGAAAGAAGAAAAGGAAAAAGAAGAAAAGGAAAAAGAAGAAAAGGAAAAAGAAGAAGCGAATTTGTAAAACAAGCCAGTTTCCCCACCAAAAAAACTTATAGCGACAAATTACTCCACCAACCTCCATAATTAGACTAAAGTATCTCCCCTTCCCAATCTAACCCATCAACGACCCCCTCAACCTCCTCTCCCCAGCGCCTCCTAATTCCCGCAATACACTCCTTAGCGCCACCGCCCATAACACCTTGCAACTCTCCCAGCCATCCAATCCACTTCGCCATGGCTTCTCCGGCAACACTCTCGATCCACCGCACTTCCCCGGGCAGCATCGCGAGCCCGAGTAAATCCCCCGATCCCAAAAAGCCCAACTTTCGCAGTCCATCCATCCAGCCCTCCTCCCCGCCTTTCGAGAGCGAGATCCCTTCAAGGACATACTTCCGTATCGACCTCTTCCGCACTTCCTCCATCCCCTCACTGCGATTGAGTGCGATAGCATAGCGCGAAGCAATAGTATGCAGAATCTTCCTCCAAACAACCTTTGTAATCTCCGGCTGCCCGAGGGTCTTATCGTGCGTGCGCGCGAGCTTCGTCATGAGGACGAAGCCCTCCATCGGGTACTTCCATACGAGGCTATCTTCGCCCTTTTTCGGGCGCAGGAGTACATCTGTCACCCATTCGCCTACGGGTCCCTTGTGTTCGTCGCCGGCGACTTTGACTTCTGTCAGGATGGTGTCTCGCACAAAGGTTAGGGCCGCGCGGCGCTGGCGATTCTCTTCGCTGCCGTCTTGCGCGGACCAGGTCTTTTCGAGGCAGTTTTCGAGCACGGCTAGGAATAGGACTGGGAGGAGAGGAGAGGGGGGGGTGTCTGGTGTGCCGAGGGCTGAGTGAAGGACGCTGCGCCAGAGCGTGGCATTGCGGATCCAGGAGACGAGCGGGAGTGTTGTAGTGGCGGGTTCTCGCAGTGGGGTCTCACGTTGTGCGACGAGGAGGGTGCTACAGTCGTAACAGCACATCCAGCTTGATACCACATCGTTATATGGGGCGGAGCCGAGGGAAAGGGGGAAGTGGAGAGGTTGCGCAGGGGATGGAAGCGGGGTGGTTGGGCGCTTGAATAGGATAGAAAGGAGAGTGTTTGATTCGAAGCAGAGACTGCATTCACCTAGGAAAGCGCCAGTGGTGTCCAGTGCTGGTGGAGCGGGTTGACGGGGAGGTAGTGGGGCGGGGGAATGGATGCTAGGGGGTCCCGATGTGGGCGCAACTTGGGATGCGGAGGTTAATGTTGCGGGGCTGAAACCGCTGCGGGTGCCACGGTCCAGAGATTCGAGTGCGGCTTCAATTGTGGCCGTTCTACTCGTTACAGCAGGAGGAGGAGGGAAGTAGTGCTGTTGTTGCTGTTGCTGTTGCTGTTGCTGCCGCTGTTGTTGTATTTGGGATTGTTGTTGCTGTCGGTGTGGTTGCTGTTGCTGTTGCTGTGAGCTATTTCTCCTATGAGCTTCGCGGACTTGCGCTCTTAGCGCATCAACACTCGCTCCACCCCCACCGTCCCTGCCGATATGCGCCCCCCGTAGAGCCTGTGTAAGCTGTTGCACAGACTGCGCTGCCCTCCCATCTACCATCCCGCCCATAGCCGATGGGGACCCAAACGTGGGGGTCTGATTTCTTTGCAACCAGCTCCTCGCACTTCCACTCTGACCCTGAGCCTGCGCGTTCAAAAGGATGCTCTGCAAATGATTCTGGTTTCCCAATAACTCCGTGACCTGCGTATCACTAAGGTCCGTATCAAACAGTGTGCCAAAATTCACCCTGAGACCATCCGACAACGCGATCTCCTCTGGCGACAGCTCCAACGGCGGGGGTATAACCAAGTCCTGGAACGCGGCGCCTGGGTCAATCGTAGGCAAGTCCAGCCAAGTAGTATTATCGCCAAGCACCACCGGCTCACCGCCGGCGGTACCAAGCACTTCAAAACACCCCTTCGTAGCAAGCACGTAGCAGCGGCCATTGGGCTGCACATCCTGGTATAGCAAAGCCGAATGCGGCACCGCCGCGAACGGCGACAAGCCAACGGAAATATTACACCCCGCGGGCATCAACCCATTAGTTCTCCCGAAAACCACCACCACGACGGGGACTCCGTGCATTCGTTCCTGCGCTAGATGAGTCGAGAACTGCTGCACCCCCCATTCGTCAATGTCCCCATCCGTCAACAGGAACCAGACCCCCGACGAGCGCAGCGCCGCCAAGTGCGGTCGCGAGAGCAGCAATGAAACGGGATTGGTACCCCCGCTGGACTGTAAAGAGTGGAGGCTCGCCAGCGCGCATGGAGCCGCGGCGTCGTGGTTCCAGGGCAGGATGTGTACGTTTCGCTGGCTCGCCTGGAGGATCTGCAGGATTATGCTGGACATAAATTCTATCTCTACCCTGAGGATTCGGCCGGCAGTGGAGCCGCTAACGTCGACTGCGAGGGCGATGTTACATTGGGAGAATGGGTGGGGAGAAGTAGGTCGCGGCGGCGGAGGTGGCTGGGTCGAAAATGGGGAGCTTGGAGCCGGAGCTGGTGGATGAAATCCTCGAAATCCTTGTGATTGTGGGGTCGGTCGTGCGGCCCTCGGAGCTGGAAATTGTCCTCCCCAATAGCTCGCCGGGCGCTGCGAACTCGGGATGTCCCCGCCTGTCCGGAATACGGGCGGTAGATTCGTCCAGCGTGCAGGCACAGCATTAGGCGAGGAACTGTTATCGCCGCTGCCATTGCGATTGTTGTTGTTGGTATTGCCGACATTAAATCGCTGCGGACCCACACCCGGCGGGAGCGGGCTCAAGAGCGGATTGTAAGCATCCACCGATCCTACCGTCGCTGGGCTCCGCGGCTGCGACTGCGACCACCATTGACTTCCAGGCGTGAATACCCTCGAACTTTGTGGAGTATTCTCCCCTTCACCCCCGCCCGGCAACTGTGAGTGGTACTGCTGATTTGACATGTCGCTGTAGATGGAAAGCTTCTTCTCGTCGTTCTTCACAACTTTACTACAAAAGTACGAACCTCGGCCGGCTCAGTGCAGTAGTATATCTAACTAGTACGCTATTCTTCTCTTCTCTCCACTTCACTTCACTCTCTCCCCCTGGTGTCTCCTCTATCTGGAGGAGGATGCAAGGACGAGCGCGGGGGATTTTATAACGAGGGGTGTGGGCGATGAGCGAGGCTGAGATTCTTGACTGACTCACCCACAGTATCCCGCTCTATTCGAGCACGGATACTGCCTTGCGTCTTTCGTGTTAAACAAGCACTGAGTTCCTGCAGGGGTCTGCGATTGGTTAACGCGCGAAAAGTGCAACTCTCACCCATAAGGCACTTACCGTACGAGTAGAATCTGGTCTTATATAGACCGTTGCCAAGTTGGAAGTAGGTAAAATTAGTGTTGGACTATACTATATGTGGAAGAAATAGCGAAAAAACATCAAAGCGAAAGTGCAATCAAAACTGATTTATCTTGTTAATTGGCTAGAGAGCCGGGTTGTGCTGCCCAAGATGGTATAGTCATGCCAGTCACCCACATTGGCAACGGTCTCTATGACCAGATTCTACGGGTATCTGAGTTGTCCTTAGCGGAAGGAGTACGGCACCGTACAGAAGTGACTAATCAAGAGTCCCTGTGATTGAACACCTTTCACACCAAAAATCGCTCTTTTGAGGGGTTTTCTTTACCAAGCTCCTCTAGAAAACTTGTATGGAAAACTTTCCAAAAATCACCCAAGTAGTTACACATATATCTCAAGATTATCCCCCAGGTACTTTACAGAATCTTCTGACACTTCCTTGTTATGGCACTGCTCATCAAAGATCAGACGATTGTGAGTGGTTGCTAGGGCAATTATCTTAGCAAACTTGTGAAAAATAATGACTTTCGAGCAACCGCAGATCTTTACAGGACAGTGAGGCCTTCAGTTGGTGATGAGAATACTTGAAATTAATGATGGGGTATTACACAGATAAAATGAGTTTAAACCAGAAATATGAGAAACAGGAGATCTAGTTTCCGATGAGATACCAACGATTAAAAAGTGCAGCTTTTGTCTATTTTTTTAGTGTGAAACAGAGAGGCTTCGGACTACAGTTTACGGGTACAAGAACCGTACACCCAGAGCAATGGTTTCGCACGGAATACCAGCAACTTTAACGACCATTCGCACCAAAATGCATGCTCCACACAGCCTCCTCCAGCTAGCGGGTCAAACCAAACAATTCTCATGTGAACCTAACCGCCACCGCAACACACAGCTTTCGGTGTCGCACTAAGCAATCAACTCGAGCCAAATACCGTAAAAACTCGAATGGAAGAAAAATGTGCTAGGACGTTGGAATTTCCCTTCTGAGCTACGCGAGGGGAAAACACCGCAAACTCAGCCCCCAGCTGGGACAAAAGGGAAGGAATACTCGTACACGAGGCGCCTTACTAGGGGAGGGAACTCCAACGTTCCTAGCACATTTTTCTTCTATTCGAGTTTTTACGGTATTAAGCAAGCACCTTCTCCTAGGCTACCCATACTTTGATAGCCACCGTGTTCCATCTATCCGTCGATCGTTGCATGCTTCCTGATATATAATAGCCTTATGATATGTATTTATTCCGCTACCGAAGCATAGTCTTTAGCACGCTTTGGTCATCCACACATACCACTGCCAATGTTTCGAACACTGCCAGTGCCAGAATCAGAGCTATCATACCTTCCTTTTGGTGCGGTAGCCTACCATAGCCGGCGATCATACCCAGCCCGATAACTTGGCCCACCTTAAATATATGAAATAATCCTGAGCTGTACCTGAATAGCATGACCCCAGTATTCTATAGCCTGTTTCCACCCGTTAATTTATATTTCAATACCTATCCGATACGAAAGCATTTTGAAAGCGAATGATGCTTTAGCCGAGGGCGGTTGCATCCAGATTTCTCTTGTGCTTTGTATCATACGCAAGTAAACCACGGATTATTATTTGCGCACCACGTCGGCAAAGTTTCTCTTTAGAAAAGAACAATGGTCTTTGGATTAAGCTAAGCTAGTGAAAAGGTACAAAAGAAAGAAGCAGAGAGCGATAAAAATATCGGAAACGATCTATCCGTCAGTTCCCCCTAGGCTGCAGCTTTACTTTTGCGGCGTCGTAGTACAGGTCAATGAGGCAGCTAGCACTCCAAGCTTGTGTAGGGCTAGAGTCATAACAGATTTCGCCACCTTTATTGGTTAACTCCGTCAGTCCAGCCCAGGAGCTCTCATTGATAGCCTTGCGGCATCCGTCCATGCGGAGGTTGATCTGTTGGAGTGTTTCGATGTTGGGCGGATTGAAGGTGAGAAGTGCTCGAAGGTAGAAACCGGTTGGCCACAGCCACTCGGGGCCTTGGTGGTAATTACGACCTTTCGAGGTCGCGAAATCGTCACTATCCTCACTGTTGCGGTAATAAGGGCGATAATCTTTATCCATGGGGCTACTTTTCGTTAGCCAGTTATCAAGCCAATATTAAGTGAATGCCCGCTTACTCAAGCGTGGCCATCCCGGTTGGCCCTCGGAGAACCTCATCCGCTATCTGAAGGCATCCAATCGCATGCTCAGGCACAAAGAGGTCTGGTGCTACCGTCATTGCAATTGCAAAGTTGGGTCTTAATTGGTAGTCCTCACGCTCTTTTCCTCCACCGCAGAGATCCTTATAGATGCCACGTCTGCCGGCGAGTTCAGGTTTAATAGAGTATTTGGAATCCTCCGCCGGATCCTTTGGGACATAGTAGAGCCTCTCAAAGTTCTTCTTGAGCAGCTCTGCCCACGCGGCAAAAGTAATGGCTTTCCCCTCACTAGTCTTTACGCTGTCCCATTTGTATAGCCCTTTCTTTTTCAGCTCTGCTACCCACTTCAGTGCGCTATACAACAGCCCAGTGATCTCAATCGCTGCTCCGTCTCGGGGAGTTCCTAATCACAGTCAGCTCCTACTTCAAGTCGTCTACAATCTCAGACATACCCGGAACTCCTTTATTTCCAGCCTTTTCGCTCTCCCCCATCTTATCCATCCACGTTCCACAGTTAAATTGGCTTCCTCCCTTGATTATGCCCGTCGTCCAATCCGTCTTGACACTAACGGTGAATCCTTCCCATTTCATTTGACTATCCAAACCCGGCCCAGCGTTCGCCTCCCGGAACTCGAAACCCAAGGCGTGCCTCCCCAGCGCCTCGTGGATGATCTCAGCGATAGTGCTCTCCTGACTATAGGCTCGCGGGTCGTCATGGTTGAACCAGGTATCATCGAATGGGAGGAATCGGCGTTTGACCTTCTCCTGGAGCAGCTGGATTCCGTTTGGAACCATTTTGGTGTAATCCTGAACAGCCTGAAGGTAGAACCATATGCTATCGCGAGCGTTGTATCTGGGCTTCCTTCCGCCATCTAGGAGGTTGGGAATCATTCCATGTTTGAGAACCGATCCGAAAGCCAAAATGTGCTCCTTCGCCTCATCGTACCTTCCAGTTGCCAGATAAAGACCACGGATGGATATGAAAACATCCCGTCCCCAGCAGCGCATGTAGTCGTATGAAAAATGTGGCAATCCGGCGGCCATGCAAGCAACCTTCTTGTCGGGCCACAGAGAAGTAGAGTTCATGAGACTGTGCGACCATGTCAGAAACGGTTAAGTTCAATAAGGGGAAGGGCTAAAAACAAACCCGGTCATTTGCAGCGATACGAGTGATAAACCCTGTAAGAATGCCGTTCCCTCCTGGATATCCTCAGTGAACAAACTTGTAGCCCTCTCAACAGCAGCGGTATATGCCGTTTGTACAACCAATGCAAAGTATCTTGGCAACAGGAAGCCTGGAACAGATCTGATCCGATCGAATCTTTCTTTCAACCACCTAGCAGGTCCCGCAAGACCCTTGTTACCACGCGCTTCAAGTTTCTCCAACCTACCCACAATGTAGTCGAGTGCCCATTGGCCGTCCCTAAGATGCTGGCAAATAGGATGGGCAAGATCATTGTTCCGGATGACGTCCTCCAACACCGACCACCACCCCTGAAGTCCCGCGTAAACCAAAGCTCCGTATCCAGGAACGTTGTAGCATCCATCTCGATTATCGCTCGAATCCTTTTCCTCCGACTCACAACGATAGAGCACAAAGTTCAAGTCCACCAAACTTGTGTTGGCAAACGCCTCCTCAGCACCGCTGGTGACGAACTGAGCCAACGACTCTCCATCGGTTCCAGGGATCCAGGTCTCGAGCAGAGCGATACTCCCGGGCGGAAAATTTTCTGGCACGGTGATTGTGGTTTTGTTTCCGTTCTCCTCAATCTTCGGGTTCTCTGCCTCCGCGAGCTTGGCCGATAATCCGGTAAGATAGTCGGGCTGGTTGAGAACTTTCTCCTTCGCTTCGTCACTGCCATCTACCGCCAAAGTCCAGCTTCCGATCATCTTAACCTTAGTTCCCGTAACAGTGATGGGGTTAAAGTCGCCTCTATGATCTCCGGGGCCAAATGCGGTGTGCGCAATCAGAAAATAGCCCTTGTGACTCTTAGGATGGACTCTATGGACCGTTACGTATTCTCCCTCATGGTGGACATGCATCTCGGTGAACCCATCTCTCCCCATCTCGGTGTGAATCCGATTGAGAAGACCCTTGACTCTCCCAATACCGGGAGTCGTTCCATCGATTTTTTCCGGTGGTGGATAGTATGTTCTTGGTTCCGTGACTAGATTGAGTAGTTTTGGATAGATCTCGTCGTAGCCCATCACAGAGCCAATACCGCAATCGCACATTGCAACTAAGGCACCGTTCGGCAATGTGTCCTGAGGGGTTCTCTTCTGGGTGGGTGTTTCGTTATCGTGAGTGCAGTCCATGAAAAGAGCGTGAATCGGGCTCGCCGTAACAGCCCTGATCACCTCTCTGCTATCACTCGCCCCTTGAGCCTCCGGCTTGCTAGAGGGTGCATCAGAAACGGCACTACCTCTGACTACGAGTTCCTGCCTGAAGCTTCCGATCGGCTTTCCACCATGTCTATGCACAAGTCTTGAGAGCTCCCCTGGACCCCATGCAACCATTGCTTCACGCACAAGGCTTCCGAGACCCAGGTGCTCAACAAATCGCCTATCCTCGTATTCACTCCCAGTGAAAAGTTCGGCAACGACGTACAGGTCTTCCCGAACCTCTCTCGCGATATCGAGAAGGTATTGACCGACATGGATGGGAGTAGAATGACAGTTATCGATACGGAAACCATGGAAGCACCGTGCCATAAGTTTAGTATAGTCAACCATAAACTGCCACAAGAACGGATTGTCTTCCGGCTTATCACCAAATCTTAACTTCACACAGTCACCCCACACGATGACTTCCCTTCGCAGGTAGGACCGTGATTTCGAGCCAGCAAAGTCCGCAACGTTGCTCCAAATCCACCCATTGTTGGCCAGTGCCAGACTCTTGGGATCGTGCTTAGCGGTCAGCTCGTTCCTTGGTAGTCGGGTAAAGTAGGTTTCGATGATTGGGCTCTCCTTGGTTATCTTGCCCATCTTGGGACCGTTTGAGTCGAGTCGGAGGTAAGTGATGCGATTGTAGATCTGTTCAAGGATTTCGGAACAATCAAGGTCATATTCCTTGTAAAACGGGAGATTGATCTCGTCAAGGACTTTGACAAGAGCCTCTTTCGCTTCCTCGACCTGCTCTGCATTCTTGGGGTTGGGTTTCCCGCATTCCAAAGTGAGGAAGGCCGCACCTATCTCAGGGTCGATTGTCCGGCTGTGTCGTGATCCAAGTGTATCTGCCCCCTTGAGCCCATTCTTGATAAGAAATTGTGCCTTGTCATACAAGGATAGCTCCGGCCTGTATTCGGCCACATCGACACGTTTTAGATTGCTCTTCCCCGAAACGTATGCGTCGATAACAGCATCCGTAGTGGCCTCCACGTTGACAACATAGAACTCCCAAAGCCGAAGCGCTCCGATAACATGAGTTTTCACACCGTCCATAAGCTTCAGTAGATCCTCTTTTTCCTCAAGTTCAGCAGGGAAGCCCAGTGCTTCGAGGTGACCGCCAAAGTCCAAAAGAGCGGTGTCAAGCTCAAACGCCGCTTCGAGCCAAGGTGCAGTGACCAAATTGTAACCGGCTTCGGGGTGGCTTTGCAGCCAGAGGGAATTGTGGGCAGTGTGATTCCAGACGACATCAGTCAGACTGAGCAGGCCATGCTGCTTCTCCATCCGATCGACAACCAACATCACGTCCTCGGTCCCGTTCGGGAATGCTTCCGGGTCAAATTCAAGCTGATCATAGATACTATAAGGCGAATTTGATTCTCCACGGTGCATCATTGGGGTAAAATGAACCATATTATACCCCTTCTCAGCGATGTACCTCATGTATCCATCCCATCTTTCGACAGGGCCGAGCCATTTCGAGACCACCGAGAAACAAGAGAGGGAATCGAGAGATAGAGGTTCGCCGTTTACGGAGAGGCGCGCAGCAACGGTAAACCAGTGGATGCCGGTTTTCGCATTTTCGGATGGCTTCGTTGGCGATGATAGCTCTTTCAGAGATGGGAGGGGATTATAGGTGATGTAATAGCTAAAGGTGCCCGGTAAAGCGATGGGAATGTCAATGTGAAGAGTTCGGGAAAACGAAGGCGTGAGTCTGTAATGATGGATAAACATTAGTTTCAGTCGTAGATCATCTGGACGTTGATCCATGTAGATATCGGCGGTTAATTGGTCCTCCAAGAGCCGTCGGGATGCAAAAACAAATCACACAAAACCACGGCAGCCACCACATATCGAAAAGGGGGCAATCATGGATTACTCAAGGAAAAAAACTGAAAAAAACCAAATGGGAGACAAACTTGAACTCTCTAAATTTATTTCTTCCAAACTTTTCTCCCTTCGCAGGGACATCAGTCCACAGACTCCCGTTGCGAGTTATCGAGCTCGCACCCTCAATAGCAATCCTCAAAGTGTACGGTTCGCGTGGGGGAGGAAGACTGATATGATCACCGGCAATATCAGGGGCACCAGTATCGGTGAGAGGAAGCATATAAACAAGGGGAGGAGCCATTGTAGTGCAGGATCGTAAGGAAGGCGAGCTGGGAGAGGAGTGAGGAGAATGGACCAAGAGTCGAGATGGGAGATGGGTAGATTAATGGAATAGCGGGTGAAGGCGAGGGTGAGGGGAGGACAGAGGAGGAGCAATCTCAGGGATGGATGGAGGGCAGAGGGGATAGATAAACGAAGTGGATTCGAAGGCTCGAGCACACAAAATGCAAAACAGGCGCACAACCAAAATATTATCCTACGCCAAACATATAAAGTCCAGAAGGGAGGGGTGAGGGATAAACACCATATCCCATCAAGTGAGTGGAGAGGGGCGATCAAAGGATGGCCCACCCCCCCGGTTAGATAGGGGGACAACCAAAGGTAGAAGCATGACGAGGATCGAGTTTCTACATTCGCATCGTCCGTGATGCTAAGGATGGGGGCATGAATTGGCCCGGGGAAAAATGGGTAGGAAGTTTCGAAGTGGATGAGGGGCTAAAGACATAGCGATATAGAGAGTGTATAGGATACGAATAGCACCAGCGCAGTAGAAGATCGAGTAGAGTAAAATATAGTACTGCACAGTGTGCATAATATTATACCCGCACCGCGAAGTGCATCCCGCGATAACATAAGCGCAGATAGATTAGAGAGGGTGGGAGAAAGAGGGGGAGGACGAGATGGAGATGGACCCAAGCAGGTCAATCAAACTTATCGGCTGGGAGCCAGTGCTGGTGGAGTAATCTAAGCATGATGGGTCAGGAGGGGAAGGCCTATCATACTTGTATCTATTCTTTTGGAGGGGTAAATTCGAGTGAGACAACGATACAATATCATAACTTGGGAGGGGAAGAGGCTCTGCGGCTACAAGTTCCATTCTGCGACCTCTTCAATCCCCGCCAACGTCCTTGTTATGCAACGTTATGCCCTCAACATCACTCCTGCATTGTGACATACGATATCATGCCTCTTGACTGGGACGAGTGCCTTGCGAATAACGGTCCAGCGTTCCTCGCAAAATTTTCGGTCTGGCTGTCTTCGGATATCCGTACCGGTATGTCCCGGCCTCCCAAACATCCCTGAACGTCCAATCTTCAACTTTCCTGCTGTAGTCGGGATGCGAAGTCGAGTTCAACCTTGTGGCTGTTGAGACTGGAGGCTGAGTGGTCGACGATCCACCGACCTCAGAGTGCAGTAGACTACCGTGCATCTACTGGGAAACTGGCCCAAGCGTGGAGGGAGGCTTTCATTCCCGCCCGATCTAAAGACACACGCCAATTACGTTCCTGACTGGACGCAGTGCAATTCTCAATTGCTCGTCCCCTATAGGGCTACGCGGCTCCCCTACTCTCTCCTGTAGACCCCTCCTCTTCTCCTCTTCTCCTTTCCACCCCCCACACATACACTGCCAACCACCTTCACAATAAGTATTATTCTTATCCCCTCCAGTGGTTTAGCCCACTGCACAGTATCATACCCCACTGCACAAAAGTGGCTTCCTCTGAAATTTTACTCTCCCGACTTATCCAGTCCTCATCAACATCTCATACACCCCCTACGCTCCCAACTTTTCACTCGAGAAGCAAGAGTCTTCCTATCCACACTATGACCCAAGAGATTGGAATGAATTCCGCCCTCCCTTATGTTTACAGCGAGGAGTCATCCGTTCCATCGGCCTGCAACTCCCTGTCTGTGGATGCTGACTCCCCTAGGAGGGAATCCCAGAGGAGCCAGTCAGCGAGTGACGATTCAATCCACATTTCGAATGATTGCCGTGATATCGTTGACCGGGCCGGAAAGCAGAAATGCCTCTCACATGCTCATGAAAGTGGCAGCAGTGCCGGAAGTGGGGGGAGCTCCTACCGCTCCGTGTTTGGCTCCCCCGACTCTGACAAGATTTCTCCGGTCGATCATGCGTCTACTCCTACGCGCCTGGCTGGGTGCTCTTTAACTTTAAGGCAGGCCAATCCGATTATCGATCATTGTCTGAGACTTCCGGATGAAACTTTTATCCGCATACTTTCATTCCTGGACCATCGCTCCTTGCTCTCCGCCAGGTTGACACGCAAGTCATGGAACGATGTATGTGTAGAGCACAAATTGCTCAAGTACCCTTCGGTATATCAACTTCCAGTTGAATTGGTACAGGAAATTCTCGGTTCCACATCTCCTCTTTCCTTCAATATATCCAGGCATGTATGCAGAGCATGGTACCTCTCTGCTCTAGATCCATCTCTTCTCAAACAGCATCTTGGAGCGCTTGGCTTCCACAATGCCGAAGCTTCAGTGAGGGACTCCCGAAATCCTCACTACCTTGTCACCCGGTTGTCACGCGAGTGCTCGTTGTGCCCTGATAATCCTGAGGGCAGTGGTCTTCGCAACACTGCAATCCTTGACTTGTCAGAACTTGTCGCTGCTGATACCGCTAATTTTACAGTCTCCATGTGCGGTTTCTATGCTCTGTTGAGCGAAGGATGTGTGGTTTATGTTTATCGCTTGAAGTCTGCACGGGAGAGGATGGAATACGTTACTTCAGTCGTTTGCCCGCGGAGAGTCCTAGCTGTCAGCATGGATACAAGCAATCAAAGATTTGCCATAGCTGTATTGCTCGTACATCCCCTCACACCTCCCTAACCCCACTAAGTGCTTGCTAATGAAATTTATCGATTAAAAGGAAGGACGTATGGGAATCGTTCACGACGTGGTAGAGCAGGAAGCCCAGAGCACTTATCAGGACATATGCAGTGAGGAGGATCTGCCGAGGAGTGTCGCCATCTGTCCACAGAGACGGTGTGTTGCCTTCGGGTGCCATAGCGGAATAGAGCTGCATTGTAAGTCTTTCCTTAACCTCCACTATGCTCACCAGCCGGCATGCGCATCTAAGATTTCAAAGTTTTTTCTCACGGTCATGGGATTACTTTCATGGTTCAACAAAATGGACTATGTGCGCGATTGACCACGACTGACGGATTTTTCTTCTTAGGGGTTGATGCGTTGACAGGACAAGACCTTAACCGGTGGTTCCCGTTGACAGCTCCCTCGGATTTTTTATATTTTCTTCCCCCCCGGCGCGGCATAGATTCTGCTAAGAAGCTGCGTCTTATATCAAGTGCGGTCCACCCCAAAGATGTGAACCCCTTTACCAGGCGCTTCGGCGTCAGCCCAGATCCCCTTGCCTTTTGGGACACTTGGGAGCCGAGAGCGGGCCAAAGTGACCATTTCCAGGCTGTCCCGCTAAGCGATGGATACCACATACTGTTCATTGATCCCGAAAGTGGGGGATTATGTCTGGGCAGTGATGCACCATTGGGGTATGTTTTCACTACCCCTAATTTTCACCAGGCGGTTTACAAGAGAGGGCCCGATGTCCGAGGTACGTACGCTGATAGGGGATTACCCAATAATAGCGGACCCACGAAGCTCCTACGAAAGATTTGGTTGACCCCACCGGAAAGAGTCGTAGAGATGATGATCGAAGAGGGGAGAGAAGCCAGTACAGATGAAAACTTGAGGGTTCCCCATGGCCGAAAGATCAAGAGAACTGCCCGGCCAAGTATATACGCTTCAGGGTCCAGCATTAAGCATGGCGTACGAGTTGCCGCTGGATACAGTGATCACGTTGTATTATTTTCGATTCCACCGGATATCTTCTACAGGCCATTTGAGGCAGAGCCCACTGGTGACCAACCTCCCGTCTCAGCCCAGCCCCCAACCAGTGCCGATCTCACAAAGGCCCACGAGCCTACCCGGATAACTGGCTGCTATATCGATACAATTCCTAGACTAGTCGACCTCGCTGTGCATAGTGGGGTTGCTCTGGCCATTTATGCGTTCTCTGCCAGTGGGAGGGTACACGTTTATCAGCTTGAGAAGACTGATGCGACAGCTGACCTGAAAGACTCTTTGAAAATGACAGCTACTCAGAACGGGAAACTAGTTATTGACGATTCAAACGGGGAAGACTAGGCAAGGGAACTGGGACCTAAAGCAAATGACCTGTACGGCCTCCGGTCTTGAATGTATAGATGCCTCGAAAAAGCGATAAAGGTTGCCTGAATGCTGTAAAAACCACTAACCTGTGGGGGGTTATCTGAATAGCAGGCGAGTGGCGACTTTTTCAGGCGTGTATGGGTATTTTGAAAGGTTGAAGCTTAATAAACCTTCTCTCTCGCTACAGCAGTGCTCTCAATGGTATTTTTTCTTTCCTTCTGATTAGAACAGACCCGAGCTCGCCTTGGCGAATAACAGGGCGATAGCCCCCATCACACATGTGCCGTTGTTCCGGTAATCTTCCTTTATTATAGAGTGTGCGTAGTCTGACCCAGGTGGGGTTGTCAATCAAGAGCTCATGAAACACGTGACAACCGTCGGGCTTCCTAAACTCGTCCCTCAAGAGGTCAGACAGTGACCAATTCCCAAGCATCTCGAAACCATTCTTGTTAAAACTATACTTAAGGAGCATGGCTGCAAAATCATACCGTTATGAAGGCATAAAAGTGTGGTGGAAGTTGGTATTTAGAGCCCCCAAGTCCAGATTCGGTTTCACGGTTTTTATCATACCCCTCAGTAGGATGGGATCAAGAAACCAGGTCGCCAAGCCTTGCCATTGAATGATAGTGTGAACACCATCTTGGTCTCTCCGCCCAAACCCTCGATTACACACTAGTGTTGTCAATGGAGGCTTTTCCTCGTCAACTTCCGAGTGAGGGCCCGTGGTATGAGCTATTATCACGATAGGGTAGCCGCTACTTCTGCCTTATCTTTGAATAAAATGTTATCACAAGCTTTGATAAGTGCCACTCGAAACTGAAAGTGGCGGTTCTATGGCACTCGTGCAGGATGGTTCCCCCCTCACGAATACCCGTCCTGTAGTTTACCCTGTCTAGTATTAGAGCACCGCACTCATCCCAGGCAACAGGTACCCGAACACAGGGGGACCTTGACCAAAAGCGAAATGCCCCTGAAAGCGTCCTGAATATCTCTGTTTGGATACTTGTTGCGGGGGACCCAAGTGTTGTCCAGGCTTGGCGCATTACCAGGCTTGGCATCTGATTGTGGAGGGGCAATTTGCATCTGACTGCTTTCTTTCCTCACTTGTTTTTTTTCTGTTTCATTCCCCATCCAAACTTTTCCTGATATTTTCTTCACGGCAACTACGAAGCCCTTTGTGAAGAGAAACTCTTCATAGTGACCTAATAGCAGTCATTGTCACTAACTCAACTCACCAATTCGCGCAATGGCGGTAAGTTAGTTTGTTTCTCACTCTCATTCTCATTCTCACACTCACACTCTCACACTCTCACTCCCACTCTCACACTCTCGCACTCTCGTACCCTCACACTCTGGCTTCCTCACACTCTTTCCCTCTCCGCACAAGCTTTAATATTGCAATAAAACTACCCCTATCTCAATGCCCGGGCGGTATTATACATATGGGCATCCGTCGGGCCCTCCTTATGGTTTCGTTCAAACTGACGGTACCTCTTCAATCACCAAAAAACAGAACTACTATATCGAGAACAAGAACGTCGGAGATAGGACCAATTCAGAAGATTGGCGTATTCGCGGGTACAACCCATTGACTCCACCGGATCTACTCCAACATGAGCTTCAACAGACCAGCGGTTCAAAGGCCACTGTGTTGAAAGCTCGTGAAGAGACTGTTGCAATTCTCCAGTCCAAGGATCCGCAAAACCGTCTCCTCGTTGTTGTTGGGCCATGCTCCATCCATGACCCTAGCGCTGCCCTCGAGTACGCCCGTCGCCTTCTCCCCCTCAAGGAGAAGTACCAGAACGAGCTTCTCATTGTGATGCGCGCCTACCTCGAAAAGCCGCGCACTACCGTCGGGTGGAAGGGGCTCATCAATGACCCAGATATCGACGGGTCTTTCCAAATCAACAGGGGGCTTAGGATTAGTAGACAATTGTTCATTGACCTTACCGAACTTGGAATGCCGCTTGCTAGCGAGATGCTTGACACTATCTCTCCGCAATTCCTTGCAGATATGTTGAGCGTTGGTGCTATTGGTGCGAGGACTACCGAGAGTCAGCTGCATAGAGAGTTGGCGAGTGGCTTGAGTTTCCCCGTTGGCTTCAAGAATGGAACCGATGGAAGCTTGGACATCGCAATTGATGCAATTGGAGCGTAGGTTCTACCTCTGTTCGCTTGGTTGACTGGATCTGATGTTTGTATCTGTTTAGCGCTAAAGGTTCCCACCACTTTTTGTCGGTCACTAAGCCTGGCGTCGTCGCAATTGTGGCTACAATTGGCAATGAGGATTGCTTCATTATTCTCCGTGGTGGGAAGAAGGGAACAAACTATGATGCGGCAAGTATCAAGGAGTCCAAAGAGAGGCTTCGTGCGAAGAAGACTCAGGACAAGCTTATGGTTGATTGCTCTCATGGTAACTTCGCACCGGTGTGTTGCTGCTCATTGCGAAACGCTAATCTTGCTCCAGGAAATTCCGAGAAAAACCACCTCAACCAGCCCAAAGTTGCCGCCTCAATTGCAGAGCAGCTCCGCAATGGCGAGGACTGTATCATGGGTGTTATGATTGAGTCCCACATCCACGCTGGTAATCAGAAGGTACCAGAGGAAGGAAAGGCTGGACTCAAGTACGGAGTTAGTATCACAGATGCCTGCATCAATTTTGAGGATACCGAAGGTGTCTTGGAGATGCTTGCGGATGCAGTCAAAGCCAGGAGAGAGCTGTCGAAGAAGGGACTTGGCGTCGGTGCTACCGACAGCTAATTCTGCATCAATCCAATAGATGGGCCTTGGGATTTGATATGTTATATCTTGTTCTTTTGGGTGATTGTGTCCCCTTTGGCTATCTTTTGCTTTGTCAAAAATTTAGGTAGTTTCGTTTCCGAGATCTCTACCCTATGTTATCTGACGCGATGTGTTCAAATCCTTTTATGAGTGGCTGGAGGGGCAGGGGTTTCTGCGCTGTAAAGTTTAGAGAATAGACAAACAATCCCACAAGCATACCACCGGTGAACTCTGTTGGTGGTAAGGTCCAAGTTTCGCACCTGGGGCTCTATCGTAATTTTTCGGGAAAGAAAAAAAAGGTGGGGAAAATGGCCCTCCCTAAACCATGATCTTTTAGTGCAGAAAGTGTGCTTTGCCATTCGCGAAGTTCCGGGTTAGTTTTTGTGAAACAAAGGCATTGTTCCAAACCCTTAGCCAATCAGAAGACCCGCATACCCCGATCCGCAGCCAGGAAATTTGAAACATCCCATCTTTCCCTCCTGCCTCCCCCTCCGGCAACTTTGCCCTCGCCATCAAGTCTTAAACACTCGAACCCATCGTCACCCCGCATCTCCTCTCCCTCCAGTACTCACCAATCATACGTGATCTGGGCACACAATGCTCGCTCGGTCGTACCTTCGTTCAGGAACCATCCTCAAGAATGTGGTGAGACAATCAAGCAGGGTAATTTTCCTTTCCCCTCCTCCTCGATCTTTTTCGCCCCACCTTTGCGCAATTGCCAGCATCTAATCGAATACATTTCCACAGAGAACAACATCGACAAGCACAGGCAATACGGCCAAGAACGACAGGGGATTGAACATCGCTGGTACTGTGTCTACTGTTGCGGCGGTCGGAAGTATTGGATTGTACTATCAACAATATGGATTCGGGTTTTCGGAGGTACATGCTATGACCATGGTCGAGGAGGGGTATGTTGTGTATCATTTGGTATTGGTATTTGGGGGATGGGAACTAGTTGCTGATGGTAATGAATTAGGTTGCACCCGCCGCATTATCCGTGGGAGCATCAAGGATGGTTAAAGACTTTTGACCACCAAGCGTTAGTGTTTTCATCTCTACTACAGCGTCCTCGGAATAACTATTGACGAATAAGTACAGCCTTCGCCGTGGCTTCCAAGTCTACCGTGAAGTGTGCTCTTCTTGCCATTCCCTCTCCCGCGTCCCGTGGCGCTCTCTAGTTGGTGTTTCCCACACCGTCGACGAAGCCAAGGCTATGGCTGAGGAGAGCGAATACGATGATGAACCCAACGATGTCGGAGATATTGAGAAGCGTCCGGGGAAACTCTCGGACTATATGCCTGACCCGTATCCCAATGAGCAGGCTGCGCGTGCTGCTAACCAGGGAGCCTATCCTCCCGACTTGTCTCTCATGGTAAAAGCTAGACACGGCGGTTGCGATTACATATTTGCACTGCTCACAGGATACCCGGACGAGGCTCCGGCTGGAGCTGTGGTTCCGGAGGGATTGAACTTTAATCCTTACTTTCCAGGAACTGGTGGGTGTTCCCCCCCGATACATATGACACAAGGTTTGTAGGGATATTAACATGTATTTAGGAATTGCTATGGCAAGAGTCCTCTATGATGGTTTGGTAGAGTACGAGGACGGAACCCCAGCCACTACCTCCCAGATGGCCAAGGATGTTGTCGAATTCCTGAACTGGGCCGCCGAGCCAGAGATGGACCAAAGGAAGAAGATGGGCATGAAGGTCATCATCATCACCGCCGCTCTTACCGCACTCAGTATCTGGGTCAAGAAGTATAAGTGGGCACCAATTAAAGCTAGAAAATTGGTACCTCTATCCTCTTCTCCCCTATTTGACTATTACGCCACTAACACTAAAACTCAGGTCTACAACCCACCAAAGGCCTGAGCCCCTCCGCCACAAAAAATCCTTCAAACATAAAATAGATTGTGGGAACCCGGGAGGGGCAATGGGAAAATACTAGTATCTGCTGTGAAGAGCGGGGGAATGTCAGATAGAACCTTTTTTTTAAAAAAAACAAAAACTTACCCAGTTACTGCCATTTTCTTGTCCCCCTCTTTTCTTCCTCCTTTTATTTCTTCATTCTTTTTTCCTTCTTTGCTTTCTGTCTTGATCCTCGTTCCTTGTGTTACCCAAGTGTATAGCTATATATCTTTCCGGAACTACTGCCGTACTTGTGCTGCCAAAGTATGGAGGGGGGGAGGGGAGAGGAGAGGTTTTCGAAAGCGAAAATACAATTACATCTGGTTAAGGTACCGGTGCTGCACGAGCACGGGTACCCGGATAATGGGTACTCGGCAGCTACCGCAGAGCCGAGCCCACTCTTGTGCTATGCTACTTCTCTGGCTACGCTTTTCTCATTATTATGGTTATTATTTGGCGCCGGGATACCCGAAGCCTGGCATTCCCAGTGGCAGGAGCGTTGACAAATAAATCCATAAATCTGTTTCCCTCTAAATCCACCATCGGCCATCGGCTCCGATCCCCCTGATCAAAGGTCAAACACCCCCAGAAAGAATACTGCGATCCAGACAGAGTTATGGCTTGTGAAGGCTGAGCTTGCTGGATCTCGTTAACTGGTATTCGTTATTTCTGTTAACCCACCATTCTAAGCCTATCGTGGTTTAGACAGTAAATTTCTGTTGAGACCCCCGATAGTGGATCCAAAAGAGTTTTTACGACAAGTTGATGGATTTTGGATCTTTGGGAGGCCTGACTCTCATCCCCTTCCCTTACAAAGTGCCGTATGACACCTTTTTTCGTCAGATATCATACCGGAACATTACAACTTGACTAATGGTAACTTATGATACGGCAGTGTATGATAGATTCCCCCATGAAGCCTCGGCTCAACTCTTCAATCGCCAAGCCCAGGGGAAAGGGCAAAAAAAAAAAAGTATTGTCATCGCAACCCCATGGTTCGAGAGAGTGGTGATCCGGTGGTGGGTCAGCCTCATTCTCAGCCTCAATAGTTGTCAATTTTTTTTGGGGGGGGGGATTGCTTTGGGCACACGAGCATATTGTATGATACTGTACTCGTGGACTACGGTAACGTACGGTACCGTATCTGCCCTGTAAGCAAGCAAAAGTAGGAAAGGAGGAAAGGAATAAAGTACCCTTCCACTTTCACCCATTCTCACACCGTGAACCTTTACGATAAGTCCACAAACATCATAATTACACAAGACCGCACAAGACGCTACAGCATTTCTATCTCACTTCCGTCTGCCCTATCAATCGATACCTCGGACATTCCTGTGCACGAGATAGCAGAAAAAAGAGCTCTTTTTCACACGTGCGTGCTCTACCCATCCATCGAGCAAAAGCAAAGGGGAAGGAAAAGGGCAGAATTTTTTTCTGTTTTCTCTGTTTTTTTCTGTCTCTTTTCTTCTTTTCTTTTTCCTTGGCAGAAGAATACAGTACGATACTTAAGCAGGGTGAGCAAGCCTTCGCAGAGAAAATAAGAGGAAGGAAAGGAAAGGAAAGGAATGAGGGCTTTGTTGGCTAGTCTGCATATTTGTGTCCCAACAAAAGTTTTCGCTTCCCTGCCCTAGCTTTTCTAGTCTTGTTCTTGTCTTGTTATATATTATGAGTTCTGCAACGGCCGTTCGGAGACTGAAGCTTTTGACCAGGACTATAGGAAGTGGAACTCGAATTGGAAATATGAAGCATCATGTTACGGTTATCGGGTCGGGGAATTGGTGGGAGATTTAATTTTTTCCCCTTCCTTTCTTCTTTGCTTACCATCAACTGATTGGGGTGTGGATAGGGGGAGTGCAATTGCGAAGATTGTAGCGGAGAATACGAAGGCTAATCCGGATGTTTTCCATGAGGAGGTTAAGATGTTTGTTGCCCTGGGTTCTGTTTCTTGTTCTCCCCCGAGCACGACTGACCGACTGACTGATGGTGGTGGCGATGATAGGTGGGTGTTTGAAGAGCAGTATCAGCTCTCGTCTTCACACCCTCGCTATGACAGGAGCAAGCACTCTGGATCTCAGAACCTGACGAGCATTATCAACGGTATTCACGAGAATCCAAAGTACCTACCCGGAGTCGCCCTCCCGACCAACATATTCGCTACGCCGTCGCTCCCTGACGCCGTCTCCGAGGCTTCGATCCTGATTTTTAACGTGCCTCACCAGTTCGTTTCCAGCATTTGCCGGCAGATCAACGGATCCTGTCTGCCGTATGCTCGTGCCATTTCCTGCATCAAGGGCGTAGATGTCTCACCGGACGGGGTTAGCTTGTTCTCGGATACGATCGGGCGGAAGCTAGGAATCTACTGCGGAGCCTTGAGCGGCGCGAACATCGCCTCGGAAGTGGCAGCAGAAAAATTCTCCGAGACCACCATCGCATACGCTCCGCCCGAGGGCCCCACCGGGGACTTTCCGGAGGGCCTGACACCAACCCCCGAGGAGCTCCCCGCTGTCGATCGTGCACTCTTCAAAACTTTGTTCCACAGGCCGTATTTCCACGTCCGTGTCGTGAGTGACGTCGCCGGTGTCTCCCTAGGAGGAGCTTTGAAGAATATTGTTGCACTGGCGGCTGGCTTTGTCGACGGCTTGGAGTGGGGTGATAACGCTAAAGCTGCTGTGATGCGTGTGGGGCTTCTCGAGATGCGTAAGTTTGGTAAGATGTTTTTCGCCCAATCATGCAAAAGCGCGACCTTCACGGAGGAGTCGTGCGGCGTCGCGGACTTGATTACCTCGTGCAATGGAGGACGCAATCACAAGTGTGCCATGCTCAGCGTGCGCACCGGGAAGAGCATCGAGACGGTGGAAGGTGAGGAGCTGAACGGACAGAAGTTGCAGGGCACCATCACTGCCAGGGAGGTCAACGTCTATTTGAGGAACAAGGGGCTCGAGGATGAGTTTCCGCTTTTCACGGCTGTTTATAAGATTCTTAATGGGGAGACTAACGTTAGTCGCCTATCCCTTTCCTACTTCTCTTTTATCCGCTGGCTAATTACTGACTTGGGATACTACAGGTTGAGTCCTTACCCCAATTGATAGAAACCGATTAGCGATGATACCCGATGCTCCATCTCGATTTCGTTACTTTCTTTCTTTCTTTTTCGTTCCTGCTTTTTTCTTTTTTTGTTACGCTAGAACAGTAATGTGGAATAGATGGAACGGGTAGTTTAGGGATCCGCTGTGTTGTATTTTGTCGGCTCTGTATTAGCCCGTTCCGAAGCGTAGTGGAGGGGTTTATTGAGGGGTTGCTGTAGTTGGTTAGTTGCGTAGCAAAACCAATACCATGATCCCCATCCTTTGCTTTTTTTTCCCTTCCAGTGCTTTTTGCCTTACCCCCATGCTACTGTACTCGAGTACCATACTGGTGCCGGTAGTTTGAGATCACAATCTCTACAGCACTAGCTCAGTGCGAGTATGGCACCGAAGCCTAACGGACACGAATTATCCCGTGGCCCGAAGTAGACCAGAGTATAAATATCTTGATTCAGAAAGCCATTTCTCCCCATAGAAGCTCTAAGACGCAGCCTCATTACCACACCACTACCACGGACTCAGGATGACCGAAAAGACCCCCCTCCTCCCCCCTGCCATCAGCTCCTCCCATAGCTCACCAAAAACAATAAACTACCTAGCCTACGGCTCAAACCTCACCTCCGCGGTACTAACCGACTCCCGGCACCTCCATCCACTACAAGTAACTCCAGTCCGTGTGCCCGGCCTAACCTTAACATTCACACTTGCAGGCCTACCCTATCTCGAGCCTTGCTTTGCAAACGTCCGCCCCCGTCTCCCGCCTCCGCCTCCTCCAGCAGAGCAGGAGAGAGAATTGGTAGGAGTGGTATACAAGCTCACGGAAGATGACTACTCCCGTCTCTTCGCGAGCGAAGGTGCAGGCAGTGGCTATCAGGAGTTCACAGTTACTTGCTACCCCCTCACTCCAGCCACCACCGCCGCCGCCGACAGTAACGAGATAATTGCAACGACCCTACTCTGCCGGGAGGATACAAGCACCGGCACCATGACCCGCCCAGGCTGCCAGCCCTCACACAGGTACCTGCAACTACTCCGCAAAGGAGCGCGCGAGAGGGGTCTACCAGCATCCTACGTGCAGCATCTGGATGGATTGAGGGGGTACACGGTCACCAGCCGTAGGCAATTCGTCGGCGGCCTCGTCATTATAGCGGTTTGGGGACCCGTGCTGTCTCTGGTCTTGTTGCTCAATCGCACTCTCGGGCGGTGGGAGGGCGGCGGTGGTAGGGCGCCCGGGTGGGTGCTCGCGTTTGGGAGGCGGGTTATGTGGTCGATGTGGGGGTCTTACGAGAGGGTTCTTGCGAAGGTGTTTGGCGACGGGGAGTGCACTCAGGGGGAGGAACCTAATTGGATTGCCGCTGCCGGTCGGGTGGAGGTGGGGAAGAGTGGTGGTGGGGCTGTGGTGGAGGCTTTGGAGGTGGGGGATGTTGAGTTCTAGAGCTTTTTTTCTTCCTTTTATTATGATCATATTATGATATAATATTATGATATAATACCGCCTTTAGCGAGAATAGGTAGTTTAAATAGTTGGAGGATTTAATGGAAAGGAAAATGGGAGTGGATGACGAATGGGCGGGGGTTAGTGTCGGGTTTTTTCTTTCTTTCTTTCTTTCTTTCTTTAGAGTTATTTGTTATGATACCCTACCTTTACGAATTCACTTTTTTTGGCTGTGGAACGACTTATGTGCCCGCTGGTTTCCGTCGTGCCCCCCTTGAAGACTTATAACGTTATACGGTATCTTCTAATCTATTTTCAAGAACCGGCTTTGTCCCGCCTTCCAACTCCAAGTAGTATAAAGAGCTGTTCATCCTAAACTATCATAGCAGCAGGCCAAGCCCATTGATTGCCCATGCCAGATTCTCACGAGCGAACCCATTCCCTCGATCGGTGATATTCGAGCCAATTAGGGTGATAGTTTTGCATACCACCTCGCTAGGAGGAGTGAAATTCCGCACAAACGGGGGGAACCATTATAGTCTGCTCTATGGTGGCCTGGCTTCAAGTATCATACCTCAGGCAATTACTTGTATTATGATACACCCCTCACAATAAATCACTCGCCCCCGAGACAATCTATTGTGTCACACTACTATTGACTACTGTCTCACTGCTGCTAACTTTATTGGGATGCAACGTACACCTAGCAATGAAGGTAACCCGCACCAGCTAAGAAGCATAAAAAAGAGGCATGATAGCGAGCCTGCCCTGCTACCCCATCCTGCCCACTCCCTTCCTGCGGCGGGTGCGCGGCGGACGGGGCTGTCCACACTCGTGGCCGGCGTGCTTATCGGTGGGCTTGTTAAGATTCGTCGAAGATGGGCTGGGGTCCACTCTGGATTTGGAGCTTGTGATGTCTGGCGCTGTGACTTGGTTTAGTTGGTAGGGGGGGGGGGGGGTTCACCAGCTTA
>Ga0307509_10002746_pt1 | contig 28060 bp, 18 predicted proteins | sample 10_EM_MG_FD_202245 | JGI IMG/M metagenome (GOLD analysis project Ga0307509, IMG submission 202245) | Populus trichocarpa ectomycorrhiza microbial communities from riparian zone in the Pacific Northwest, United States - 10_EM | ecosystem: Host-associated > Plants > Roots > Unclassified | place... | reverse complement strand
TACCACAATGAGATCCTTAAGAAAACTGAGTTCCAACTAGCCAGTCATGCATGTTTCCTCGCAACTTGGATTCCGTGGGATCTTACACTGAGAGCACCCATCTGAATCACCAGCAATTTCTACCATTGATCTGGAATTTTTTTATTTTTTATAATAGTCAAAAATTTTATTAAGACTATAAAGAAAATAGCCTAACTTACATTAGATAAACAAGCAGAGAAAAAAAATAAAATAAAAATTACTGCATGAAACAGTGGAGCGCAACAATTAGGGGAAACGAAAAAAACATAAGTAACCAACTTCTCCCTACTAAACATTCTCTATATTAAGCTCCAAGGAGCTGGAATTAAGCCTCAGCCATAAAGTAATACTTTGCCGCACCATGGTAAAACAGATTTGGAGGTTAGAGGCAACATTATTAAAAATACCTTAAGAGATTTTGCTACTTGCCTTTAACTATAAAAGACCATTGATAGCACATATTTTCAATAGATTTTGGAAAACATTGCAAAAGCTCCGATTGAAAAGCAGTTTCATCCATATATTCCAAGCGAATTGACAGTGAATGAAGATGTGACTTGAATATTCCAAGCTTTTATTGCAGAAAGCGCACATAAAGCAATACTTTGCCGCACCATGGTGAAACAGATTTGGAGGTTAGGGGTAGCATCATTAAAAATACCATGAGAGATTTTGCTGCTTGCCTTTAACTATAAAAGACCATTGGTAGCATATATTGTCAATAGATTTTGGAAAACACTGCAAAAACTCCGATTGAAAAGCAGTTTCATTCATATATTCCAAGCGAATTGGAAGCAGAAATCACATCTTGATTCCTGAAAGGGTGAGATAATATTTTTAGTCATTGTTTTTTTTTTAAAATCTTGTGTGATTACGTACTTTGTTTGGGACAAGGAGCTAGAGGAAAAGTTGTATTTTTTAGTGGGGTTGGTTTTATCCCAATAAAATTTTTTTATTGAAATGGTTAGACACCACCAGAAAGCAGCTGGTACATTAATTTTTTAGCAAGATTTTACATGCGCCAAAACCAGTAGAGAAACAAACTGCAGAAAAAACGGACATAGCGTCAATGGACTAGGGTTGTTCAAGGACCAACCTTCAACTAAGGTCTTGTCAAAGTGCTTCCAAGGCTTCGGCATGGAGCCAACCAGACCAGTATGATGACATTTTGAGCTGGATATATCCTGACCATGTCTTGTTTCTTGTGTACTTTGTGTACAGATACTGCCCTCTTGATCATAGCATTAATAAATTCCGTTTAACAACATGTTTTCATGCAGTTGACTAGGAAAGGAAAGGACAAGTATCTATGCTCTGAGAATTGATATTAGCAAAATTAATTTTGTACGATGATTCTTTCAGTTTAGGATAACTGTCTAGGCTCAATTCTCAGTTGGGTGCTATTCAAGTTTCCCTTCAATCGACGTAAGAGGACACAAATAATATTGAAATAATAGGGTTTTATTAACGTTGTTGATGAGTTTGCTCTTGATTTGGACAGAAAGTTAAATGGTACACTAAAAACGCGTTCGAGAGAGCTTCTCTTTTTGTTTTTAGGAATTTTTAAAATTACTTGGAGCTCGAAAAATATTAATTTGATATTGTTTTAATGTTTTAAGATGATTTTAATGATATGATATTAAAAAAATTTTAAAAAAATTTATTTTAATATATTTTTTAAATAAAAAACTATTTTAAAATATATTATACATCTCAATATCGATCACACACTAAATAATAGAATATCTTGGACCGAGCCTTTTAGATTGTAAATAAATAAAGGTTTACTGTGTTTTTTTTTCCTCAATCTTATTGTTATATTTTGGATAATTAAAGTTAAAATGAGAAATGATTTTGTACAAACCATTTTTGCAAACCTAATCTAAGTTGCAAATATTTAGATATTATCCATATTTAGTTAGAATTCCTGTAATTTCAATCACATATTAATATTATTTAGATAAAAATTAAAGATAAGAAGAAAATTCTATCAAAAACCAAGGTACAAAAAAGGAGATATTATACATCAATTTCACTTTTCAGATGTAAACTTCTCATAATCATCAAGATATATATGATTTTTATAATCCTTAATTATAAACAAAAAACCTTTTCATTGTGTCGGTAAACTCAAGGTTTAACTTAGATTAGGTTTCATAATTAATAAAGGAGAGTTAACCCAATATTAATCAAATAAAAAATTTTAATTTTTTTAAAAATATTTCTAAAAAAAAAAAATATACAGGATATTAGTACGAAAGAGAGAAACAGTCAAAATGCCCTCCTCATTTTTCTCATTTGTTGGAGCTAGGAGCGAGCGAGCTATCTAGCTAGCTAGTTAGAAGAAGAAATGAACAAAACCATGGAAGGGCTCTACTCTCTTCTTTATTTAATCTTAATCTTGACAATCCTCTTCTCTCTACACACCCAGATCGCTCACAAATTACTTATAGGCCACCACCCTCTTCACCTCAAGAAATCCCCACATCTCCCTCTCAGGTTCAGCTCTGATGGAACCTTCAAAATCCTTCAGGTTCTCTTCTTTTTCTGTGATTCCCATTCTTTTTTTGTTTTTTTGTTGTTGTTCTTGTTCTAGCTGTAGTGGGTTTCCTTTCTTGACTGTGTTTCTTGAAAAAAAATGGGTTTCTTTTTTCTTGGCATATGTAGCCCTGTGACTGACATGTGAAAGTAAACAGGTGGCTGATATGCATTATGGAACTGGGGTGCTGACAAGTTGCAAAGATGTGTTAGCTTCTGAGTTTCATTATTGTTCTGATCTTAACACCACTCATTTTCTTAAGAGGATCATTGAAGCCGAGAAGCCTGATTTCATTGCTTTTACAGGTATACATAATTCATTTCTGGTTTTCTCTCTTGATTTTTTTTTTATAAATAATGTAATAATGAATGTAGAGGATATAGATTTGAGGATTAATGTTGGGTTCTTAATTAAAATATATAATGAATTTACTTATTGCATGATAATAAAGGTGATCGTGCCTGATCTGATATAGAAATAATATAAATACATTGCTTTTCTTGATTGTGAAAAATATGGTTTCTTGCCGTGTGCTTGTTTTAGATATAGACTACTTCAATAGGCTATTATGGTAAAGTCATACATGAATCTAAGTTTGTTTTGACTTAGAACAGGATTTTTTTTTGTTTGTACAATTTAAGTTGAATTTAATTTAGAGTTATGAGTTGGCTAGATATCGGCAACTAAACTAAACTAAGTATGCTTTGTTGATGATGTGGACTGCTGCTTTTTTGCATGTTAATGGAATTATGAATTTCATGTATTTTTAATTGACATTCAGTTTTTATATATAGGAGATAATATATTTGGTTCAAGCACTCCTGATGCTGCTGAATCTTTGCTTCGCGCCTTTGCACCTGCCATGGAATCTGGACTTCCATGGGCAGCGGTTTTAGGAAACCATGACCAAGAATCTACCATGACTCGACTAGAATTGATGTCTTTCATATCACTATTGGATTACTCAGTATCACAAACCAATCCATCAGTGGAAGATGCTTCTAGTGCAGCCAAAGGCGATACGATAACAGATATTGATGGCTTTGGAAATTATAATCTCAGGGTATATGGTGCTCCAGGTTCACATTCAGCTAATAGAACTGTTCTTGATCTTTTCTTTCTTGACAGTGGAGACAGGGAGGTTGTTCAAGGAGTTAGAACTTATGGATGGATTAAGGAATCTCAACTTCGTTGGCTTCATGGTGTTTCCAAGGGTTATCAGGTATAACAAAGTTTGCAAATTGGTTGAAACCAAACCATGGTTATTGATATTTTAAAAAGATGCTTACACTTGGGTCTCATTTCATCTATTGATATGCAAATGTCAACGATTATGTTAAGATAAATTTGTTGATATGATAACTATACTTTTCTGTTTTATGGGAAATAGGTTGTTTAATTTGCACCAAGTATAAACCTAAACTTTATTTTAGAATATTTAGGTGTATGTTTTCTTAATACGATGTCAATAGAGATGCCTGTGTGTGAATGTGTATGGTTATACACTACATTGAAGCTTATGCAAACACATAGTTTGTATAAAACATGCACGTACCAAATTAACTTTTATGTACATGTATTTTTCAGCCTCCAAAGGAAAAGCCTAGCTCTGCAACTGATTGCTTAACTACTGTCCATGTTCTCTCAATTCCCACAAAGGGAGGTCTGCTAGATTTAGATTTTATTAACATGTTGCAGGTCACTCACTAACAGGACCGAAAGGAGGACTGTCATCTCCTGGAAGGGGCTTCACCATCAGCTACACCCACACACTGTGCATTGGCATTTTTCCATATCCCAATTCCAGAAATTCGACAGCTATACTACCAAAAGATTATTGGCCAGTTTCAGGAAGGTGTGGCTTGCTCATCAGTTAACTCAGGAGTCTTACAGACCCTTGTATCCATGGGAGATGTGAAGGCTGTGTTCATGGGCCATGATCACAAGAATGACTTTTGTGGGAATTTAGAAGGTATATGGTTTTGTTATGGTGGAGGCTTTGGGTATCATGCTTATGGAATAGCTGGGTGGTCAAGGAGAGCAAGGATCATATTAGTGGAACTTGAAAAGGGTGAGAAGTCTTGGATGGGAATGGAGAGGATCAGGACATGGAAGCGTCTTGATGATGAGAAGTTGAGCAAGCTTGATGAACAAGTCTTGTGGGAATTACACCATGCAAAATGACTCGATTGCAGGTATCGATATACCACATTTTCATCTGATCATGCTCTATATCCTCTGTGTTATCATCTGTATTATTGATGTGATAAGATATTCTCCACATGCTTAAAACTGGAAGTAATTCATGTTACATAGGCAACTTGATGTGAGAAGCTATCCAAAATGTTTGGCTTGTTCACCAAAGAGGACAACATTCAACTTGACTCTCTTACTTTAATTGCACTCAATTGGAGGATTGGATATTGTCTGGGTTTCTTATCTAATAATATTATTTGTTGAATAATATGTAGAAGTAGATCAACAACACCAAAATTGGCAGCAAGTTATCTCTTTTAGCTGTTAATTATCAATTAACATTTCAAATGTTACCTTCATTTTAACCTTCTTCCCCCAAACTAAATATCAATAAACCTTAGGGTCATCTATGTCTTGTGTCTTCAGCTATTTGTACTGTCAAACCAGCATGCTATGTATATAAACTGGTATTTATTATAGGGTTTGCAATCTGTATCAAATTTGTACAATGACAAAAGATGAGGGAAGTAGGGGGTTTTTAGACTAAGATGGGCATGACAACTATCCTTTGAAATACATAAATTCGAATGCTTGCATAATTGTAGTGATTCCTCATTGATGTGTAATTATTCAACAACAGAAGTAGTGGCAAATATGTATATAAACTTAATTGATAGCCTCTCTTTTTTTTCCCTTCTTTTTTAGCAGATAACCTCAGCACTGTTTTTGAAGATGAATATTGTGGTAGACAGGTGAATTCTTCTGAAACTTTGGAGCAAAAAGAGCTGACCATTTATGCAAGGTGGGAGAATGTTATAGTAGAAAGATGAATTCTTCTGAATTTTCGGAACGAAGGATTTGTGATTTTTTTTTTCTGAGGATAGCACATTTTGTTAACCTATTGTAGCAAGGTGTGATGCGAACACTCTGTAAAATATTGGTTGAACGGAATTCACTCTAGCTAGGAATATTGCAGCATCTTGCTCTCCAATTACTTTCATTTTATGAAAGAATAATGCAAGATATATTTAATTTCCATTTTTACTGAATGATGTCGCAGCACATGATTGGGGATTCATTGATTAATATATTCTATAATTCTCATTTCATTTCTAAATGAGATAAGATTCAGATTCAGATTCTATGATTTGAAAACCCTTTCCTAAAACAAATGCCATATCAGTTAGTACAAATATTTTGTGAAACATTAAGTACTCATAGCATTGTCTTTTATGAGATTAAATGAACTTGTTCATTTGATTCTCGAGAGCAGTTGACACTGATGGATGCTGTTAGAACAAGTTTACTATCATATATAGATGGAAGCATGTTTGGTTGTTGCTGTTTAGCCTCATCTTGGATAGGCCTAACAAGCTCTAGCTCCCTGAAAGAGAAACCTGCACGCAGGGTGTGACGACACTGATGATATTGATTGATGGCTTGGTTTTGCCATTAAAATGGGTGCAATAAATCTCTATCTTAACTTGAACAATGCAAAAAAAAGGGTAGTGTAGTTTAAAGGAGCTCTTTGAAGGTGCAAAAACCAATTTGAAGAAATTGTGCCTGGTTCGATGTTTTTTGGATGAATGTGATCAAGATTTCATTAATGAAAAATAAGTTTACAAAGCAAGCCAATAAATTTATGGCTAAAGAAGTACCAGGTTAAAGCAAAATCAAGCACTGCTGAGCACAGGACAGTAAACTACAAGCCAATAAGTATATGGCTTAAGAAATTGTGCTTGGTTAGATGCACGTTGGAACGAAATCTTTTCATTAGCCAATTGAATAGTTTAGAGTCTCTCATCTTGAATTGCAGGTATCCAAATGACTCGAGAAGAATTGATCTCTTTCATATCTCTGTTGGATTACATAGGATCTCCACCGTATCCCTTCAGTCTCTCAAAGGCGATATGACAATATATATCGATGGCTTTGAACATTATAATCTCAGAGTATATGGTGCCCCAGGTTCCCATTTGCCCAAAAGAAATGAAACAGGGAGCTCTTATGGATGGTTCAAGGAACCTCACTATTTTCCATGTTCCTTCATTCCCACATGGGAGGTCTCCTAGATTTAGATTTGATTAACATGTTGCAGGTGACAAACTAACATGGCGGGAAGGAGGATCTTGTACCACCGAGGTTTGACAACAGCTCTATGTACAATCACCTAAGCCGGGTTATCTAAGCTTCAACTTGTTCTTGTACAATCGCTTGGACGACTGGAGATTAGGAGCTCGAACCTGATTGCTAGGAACTAACGATCGATACACTACTGCTCGTCCACATATTCTCGATCGTGGTGTTTGAGATACCTGTAAAGCCGATTTCTATCAGGTCCACTAGAAGATCTAGCCTACAACCACAAATCTAGATCGAGTTCTGGATAGGTCGAATGATCGTCCTCATATCTCTCCTACAATCGGATGGTATATGTTTCCTGAAAAAAAAATCAATTAGCTAATTTTAACAAATAATAAATTAAGAAAAAAATCATTGAAATTCAACTTACCACGAACTTCTGAGCTTAGCTATCCAAGAGCTGTTGCACCCCTTGTCTAACAGTCATCATTTTGTATGTGAGTTTCTACAAAAAGCTCCATCTATGTAATAAAAAGGAATCTTATCATCCGTTTTGCATGCAAAACGAACGGAATGAATTTTTCCAGTGTGCGTGGTAATTGAACCATTAATCTCATGTTCTGGTTCTCCGCACTAGACCACAACCACCGCACGAAACGTTCATTCGTAATGTGCTGGATATAAGTTTTCACAAATAGCCTCCAAGACGTACGGAGACCTGAAATCACTCCACATAACCACATCTTCTCAGTCCAGAAAACCTCTTTTTTGTGCCTTTTCTTTTCTTGCGCGTCTCACGCCAGAAATCACGCAACCTATATGATAGAAATAAATTATCGATTAAGATAATGAAAAATAAAATCTGAATATTTAAATAAAAAAAATATAACAACTGAGGTTTAATTTGAGAGTTTTTGTTGGAAGGTTTTATTTAGAGGTTTCTTGAAGAGGATTAGTTGAAGGGTTTATTCTTTTTATTCTATTTATTTTGGGACGATTGGGTGTATGCTTATTTGTTATTTATTTTCTGGATTTTTCACAACAACTGATAGAGAAACTCTCGTCTGACACAACAATTACCTCCTAACCCCGCACAAGATTAAAGGCATGCTTTCTTACTGTGTGGAGTTTTAAAAGCCATATGCCCTAAAGGTCAAATAGGATTCAGAACATGCACACAAAAAAACAGGTTTAGATTCTGAAATTCCTCGGTTATTAAAAAAACAAAAGAAGAAGAAAATAATTTAGAAATAATTCGCAACTTGTCAGATGAGGAAGAAGAGCACTTTTGAGTAACTTACAAGCCTTGATGGCCCTCAACATTGTCGACTAAGGCAAGTCTACAGTTTACCTTTGTCCAGAAACCCTTATTCCAAGGTTGTTTTTGTTTCCCTTAAATACTAGAGACCTAAACTCGGTCTACTTAGGAGTATTCGACAGGAAAATTTCGTTTTGTTCCTTCTGTCTGTCTCCATTGATCAGATGGAACCATATACTTTTAATTTTATCAGGTAGCTCCCAGCTTGGAGACTCCTGATAAGTTTATAGAATGTTGTTAGCTTATTCTTTGGAAGTATTCTTCTCTCTGTTCTTAACCTCTGAAATTTGTTGCCAATTTGTGAGATTTTGATAGAATATCCTTGCATTCCTTTCCACTGAAATTGGTAAACCAGTGTCCTGTGAGTATCAAAAGAGAGTTAAACATGATAATCAGGATGGGTAACAACTGTGGCATAGTAGAAGGACCCTTGCACTGCAAATTTCTACGAACAGAAGGCATCCGGAGCTTGCATTTAAACTTCATGATCAGTCGTGGGGCTTTACCTCATGGAGATGAGGCATCGTTGTGGCTGCAGGCTAGATTCTAGCTTACATTTCAATATTGAAACCAAGAGATATAAGAATAACAACAAATACACTTTCACAAATCGGAAATGATTTATCATCTATATTTTAATTCAGAAAAAAAATTCTATATATCCCTGCACATTCTTTATCTGGGTTCACTACTTGTAGTTAGCTAGGGTCGTCATCAAATGACAGAAAGTTGTTGGAGTTTTACAAGTGCATAGTATGCACCCTTTTCTCCTAGAGCAAGAAGCTCACTGTGATTTCCCTCTTCTATGACCCTCCCTTTATCAATGACTACTATTTTATCAGCTTTCTGAATTGTCGACAATCGATGAGCCAAAACTAGGCTTGTCCTGCCTGACATCGTCCTCTCTAGTGCCTCTTGAACAAGTTTCTCTGAATTAACATCTAGTGCACTTGTTGCCTCATCCAAGAGAAGTATTGCAGGATTTTTTAATATGGCTCGAGCAAGCGCTATTCTTTGCTTTTGCCCTCCTGATAGTTGCACACCTCTTTCTCCGCAGTAGGTCTCATATCCATCCCTCAGGGAGCTTCCATCGAAGTAGTAATTTAAGCAAATTTAGATTCTGAACTGACAATAAGAGAAAGAAATAAGAAGAAGAAAAATGAATAAGAAATTTCACCTTATAAATTCATGAGCATTCGCAATGCTTGATGCTTCAATTATCTCTGCTTCAGTTGCATTTTGTTTTGCATATGCAATGTTGTCGCGTATTGTTCCTGCAAAAAGAGTTGGTTCTTGACTTACCAACGCTATATGTGACCTCAAAGCCCTTAAATTATAGCGCATGATGTCGATTCCATCAACTTCAATTGAACCACTCAATGTTTCATAGAATCCCTCAATCAATCTGATGATGGTGGATTTTCCAGATCCACTTCTTCCAACCAATGCAACAAACTTTGCAGCTTCAATTTTTAGGTCTAATCCCCTCAAAATGATCTGTTTTGGTCTTGCTGGGTAGATGAAATACACCTGCTTAAACTCTATTTCTCCATTAATTTTTTCTGTCTTGATACCATCTGGATTCTCAGGGTCCATTTTAGTCTCTCTTTGTAGAATCTGAAAAACTGACTTCAGTGCACTGGTTCCCTTTGATAGGTCAGCTGTCATACTAGCAGTCTCAGCTATAACTCTCCCTGTTGACACCAAAATGAAAAATATTTGAAAGAGGTGCTTGTATGTTATCTTTTTTTGGAACAACAGCTTCCCACCATACCAGCAAATTACAGCTATAAGGGCACTTGTGAGAAACTGTGAGACAAACAATCCAACCCCTGCATACCAAGATTGCTTGTTGCTTTCTTTCTTGGAGCTTACCTGTGTACGGTCATATAGTTTCAGAACCTTTTCCTGAGAGCCAAATGCCGTGATGATTTTGTGGTTTCCAAAAGCCTCACTAGCCAACTCACTACTCTCACTCTGTGCTTTGAGAATTTTCTTAGACATTATTCGCATTGTCATTTCTCTAAGATAGACGGCAGCTATGACACCTGGTTCCAGGGCAATAGCTACTAGTGCAAGTCGCCAAGACAACATCAAAGCTAAGACAACAGCCAATGTCGCTGATGAAACTGCCTGAGTCAGCAATGACAATCGATCGGTGACAAGAGTTCTCACCATTACCGCGTCTGTGGCCAATCTTGCACATATAGCCCCACTGCTGTTGTTTTCTTGATCAAACCATTCAATCTCAAACGTCAAGATTTTCTCAAAAACTGCCTCCCTAACTCTTTCTGTCAATTTCTCTCCCATTATCCCAAAATAGTAATGCTGAATCACGTTTGTCAGAAAAGTAAAGACAGCAAAGGCCAAGAATGCAAAGCAATAGATTCTTGTTTGAGACCTTACCTCGGCATGATCATTTTCAAAGTATACTGCTAGAAGCGCACCAAGACAGAATGAGTTCAATGGCGGAATTAATCCATAGCCAAGAGCTCCAACACAGCCTAATAGAGTTGACTTCCACTCAGGTGCTGTCATGCTTATCAGTTGCCTTAAATTTGGGGAACTGTCATCTTCTTGCTGCTGGTTGGTTATCATGCCAAAACTAGAATTTCGAGAGAGAGACTTGTCAGGTGTTTCCCCAACCCGAATGGTTCCATCATGAACAGGAAAAGCACTTCCATCCTCTGTATCTTCAGCTTCCAACAGAACTTCATCATTCATGTATGTCCTCTGCAGCTTCACCATTACTGCATATGTACCACTTGAGTTTTGTATAAGTTGTTCGTGTGAGCCAAATTCTCCCACTTGTCCAGACTGAATAACAGCAATTAAGTCAGCATTGCGGAGAGCAGACAAGTGGTGTGCGATGATGATAGTTGTTCGACCTATTGATGCCTGATTCAAAGCATCCTGGACGGCCTTTTCAGAAATTGAATCCAGTGCACTCGTTGCTTCATCGAGAAGAAGAATTTTTGGGTTCCTCAACAGTGCCCTTGCAATGGAAATCCTTTGTTTCTGCCCTTCAGACATTTGAGTTCCCAGTTGTCCCACCTGAAAAGTATGCAACATTGGCTCAAACATTAGTACCTTCCCATTCTTGGTTACCATAAAGATTGATAATACAATTACAAGCACATGGATGTCAACACTAAACCTATATTTAGGACTCACCAGAGTGTTGTATTTTTCAGAGAGTTTATTGATGAAGTTGTGAGCATTAGCAGCTTTGGCTGCTCTGATTACCTCCTCCATAGAAGCATCCTCTTTTCCAAAAAGAATGTTTTCTTTGATTGAGGTTGCAAAAAGTACAGGCTCCTGGGTTACTAGCCCCATTTGATTCCGCAACCATTTCAGCTGAAGGGTCTTTATGTCAACACCATCCAGGAGGATATCACCCCTAAGAGGTTCATAAAATCTCTCAAGCAAATTTATAACTGTTGATTTGCCTGATCCACTAGTGCCTACCAAACCAACAGTCTGGCCAGACATAACTTTAAGATTAAATTTGTTTAATACCAGGCTCCCTGGTCTTGAAGGATACTCAAACTCTATGTCTCTGAACTCCACTTCACCTTTGACATCTGATATGGTTTTGCCTTGTTCATCTGCAGAGTCAATTCCTGGGACACGATGAATCATCTCAAATATTCGAGCAGCAGCAATATTTGCCTCTATGAAGTACTTCACATTGATTAGAGAACCACCCAGAGAACTGAAAGGTTGATATGGTATCAAGTTTGATAGTTAATTCCACTGTAATGAAAGTGAATGAAACTGCTAATGACTATGAGAGTGCAGCAATCAATGAAGTTTCTTGGACATGATTGCCTTAAATATAACTGCTATAATGGCAATTCAGATGATCATCGCACCATGTGAATATGATCATCCTTATCATCGAGGTACATTTAACGGATAGCATATTAGAATATAAACAATGATTGAACATTAAAAAATGCAGTGAACTTACAGTCCTCCATATATAATACACAATCCAGCTGTGAAAACATTTCCGCCTTTGGCTCCTCTGTTTATAACCAGGGTGCTTCCATACCAGCCTTGAAGAGCCCAAACTGCAAATGTAATGCCAACCGTACCGATGGCCATACCTTTCATCAATCCTTGTTTGATCCCTAGCTCTAAAGCTGGTTTCAATGCATTCTTATAATCCTTGGCTGTCCTTTCCTCTGCAACATAGGAATAAACAGTCCTGATTGATGACACTGCTTGCTCCACTATCCCTCCTGCAACTCCATAAGCTTCTTGGATCTTCTTTCCAACCTCACCTAGAAGCTTCCCATATACCAATCCTGGAATGATCAACATTAACAATGCAGGAATAGCAACTATAGCTAGTCTCCAGCTGAGGTATAATGCTGCCGCCTGGCCTGTGATGAACGTTGTTATGTTTGAAATGAAATTGGCTATCTGTGATTCAAATGCGATGTCAAAGTCAGTATGCCACACGAAACTCAGTAAGGAAACAATCAGGAATTGTTTAAATAATGTCAAGTGAGGATAGGACAAGCACCTTCTCTGAAAGAACTCCTTGTATGGTAATTGTGTTAACTGAAATATTGGAGACTACTTGAGAAGCGAGCGATGCACCCTGATTTGTGTCAAAGAAGCCAACATCTTGCCTCAACACTGCTTGTAAATATTGCCTGCGAAGTCGAAAGGTTTGCCTTTCGGCCGTGCGTGCCCAGCAGAATCCTTCTATGGATTACAAGAAGGCAATACCAGAAGGTGAGTGAAATAGCATTTACTATCTAGAAATCAACTCACATAATATATTAGGTTGGCCCATCAGTGCACACTATGTAATTGCTATACTAAAAGAGTGCGCTCTCAATCTTACTATATCTAAATTTGCTAAACAATAGACCAGCACTTGTTCAAATGCTGCTAGATGCAGCAATGGTAAAAACCTAACTTTGAACAAGTATGTATAGTGGAAATTGAATAAAAATACAGTATGTATTATGGTGGTATTTCTCCAGTTCTGTGATTGAACTCTCGAAAATCGTAATAGAAAGCTAATGAAGTTACAATTGATAAAATGTAAGCATCTGATTAGTTTGGCCTCTAACCCAAAGCCTTAAATTGTTGGGTTTTAGATCCTCTGAACGCATATCATTCACATATTCCAAGTGATATGGGATCACCAAATTAGAAAGTAGGCTAGTAAAAGGGAAAAACAAATACCAAGAAAGGAGGCTGAAGCCACCCCAACAGCAACATAAGTTAAGGTCAAAGCAAACTGCAGTACTAACATAAACAAAAAGATCGTTAGATTTTGATTCCACAGTTTATGATGCTTACTTTTATAAACAATTGAAGATTCTATTACTTGCATCTATGAACAAACCTTGTTTATCTCTTCAATAGTGACAGAAGTACCACTGTATTTGTTCATGAGGTCACAGAGAATTATCATGATTATTGCCATAGATGATCCATCTGCAACACTCCCCATTGATCCAAGTGCCATCAGCAACATATCCATCCAATCTGACTGCTTCAATACAGTCTGCAATGATCCAGATGAGGCATCACTTGTTTTTCTCTTCGCTTCATCCCGACTGAGCTCAGCTGCCATTGTTTTTCTGCTAATATTTCTCGCTAACTCGTATTGCTTTCACATGCGTTATATACGCTTGATTTCTGTCCACAATTGCTGGTCTCAAGTTGGAATTGATTGCAAGTCATAGTCAGCAGAAATAGTCAACGGTGCTGTTCGCATTTGTACCGAGGATGGCTGATAAACATGTCTCCTTGAAAAGTCTAGCTGGCCATACAAATTCTTGTCCTTTCTGAGAACTTTCAACTTGTTTCTTCACCTAACTTGCAGCCATGATATCGACACAAGTATTGGGGCTTTGTAGAAAATATCTGTTTACAAAAACTGGTTCCAGGATACCTTTTTACCGTTAAATGAAAAAGAAAAGGAATAATTGTGTTAAATTATGCAGCAAGCAACATATATTACTATTATGGTGATTTTGACAGAATTTAACATGGCAACAAATACTGAGTGCCTGATGGCTTTTGGGGTAAATAAACACGTTAACATCTTGGAATCTACAATATAATTTAATACGGCACCTTGTTGCTGTCATCATTTGTCTTGGCCAGCTCAAAAATTTATTTCCTCTGGCATCATAATATGTATATTTCTAATAACAAAAGCAACTTGAACTTTGTTTTATATGATGTTCTAATCAGTAGCATAATTACGACAAGAATGGAGCTAGCGGCCATAGATAAATCAATTAATTACGACAAGAATGGAGCTAGCACCCACTCGCAAAAAGTCTTGATCTCACATTATACAAGAGTGTTTGGAAATATATACAAAGTTATTTTTTATTTAGAACTGTATTAAAATAATATTTTTTATTTTTAAAAAATTATTTTTGACATCAGTACATTAAAACGATTTGAAAACATAAAAAAAATTAAATTTAAATAAAAAAAATATTTTAAATTTTGATAAAATGTAGTTTGAACCGCGTTTCCAAATGAGGTCTAAATCTCCATATTTGACTCCGATATCTACATCATAGTTTTAAATCCGACCCAATAATCGACCCGACTCAAGTCTCAAGTCACAAATTTTGACTGGATTATCTCAGGTCTGTCCCAACAAAACACTATAAATCATTATAAATAAGAAATTTCATTCTCTTAGCTCTTATTATCTTCTTTTTAAACTTATATCTCTTACAACTTGATAGCCACACATAACCTAAGACTTTTTTTTTCTACATCTATTATATTATAGTATAAATCAAAAGAGGTTTATTATGCACCACCTCACAAAACATTATTTATTTCAATAATATTTTTTTTCTTTGTTTTTCTAAATTTATAATTTTTTTTAATCTCATACTTCAACATTTAGCTTATTAGAGATTGGATTTTATAATTTATTGAGATTTACTTTATACGTTGTTAGCTCAGTCTCATAACCTGTATCATGAGTTTGACGGGTTAACTCAGTTGACTCAAGTTTTTTATGTGTTTTTTTAATTGATATTTTTTTCAATTTCATCCTTCAACATTGGGTTGATTGAGAATTAGACTTTATGATTTATTTTAGTTTGCTTTCTATGAGGTTATCTCGGTCTCATGACTGGGGTCGCGAGTTTGGCATGTTGACCCAATTGACTCGAGTTTTTTCATCTTTTTTAATTGGCAGTTTTTTAATTTTATCGTTCAACATGAAGTTAATTATGAATTAGGCTTCATGATTTATTTTGATTTGTTTTCTATAAGGTTATCCAAGTATTGTGACTCGGGTCATGTGTTTTATAGATTAACCCGGGTAGACTTAAATCATTTTATTGTGTCCTATTTTTAAATTGATTTTTTCTCAATTTCAATTTTCAACAATGAATTTATTGAAAATTAAGTTTCATAATTTGTTTTGATTTACTTTCTATAGGGTTATTACAATCTCATAAATTTGGTCGCAAATTTTTTCTCGTCAAAGGAACTACATAGCAAGATGATAATCTTAACATCTGAAGGAGCTGGATTGCTGACAATTTATTTCTTCTCCATCTAGTTCTAACCATTCTGCAATCAATAATAGCATCAGATTAATTAGCATTGCAAACAATTGCCAGTCTTCCAAGTTACTTGCAATTAGTGCTTGCGAATCAAAGCAACTATTGTCTCCTGCACTTCTTATCTGCTTCAAATTAAGTTGCAAATACTTGCAACTAATTCTAAGTTACATCAAGTTACAAGCGAACAAGGAGATCTTCTCAGTTATTGTAGCAATAAGAAACAATAGCATAAACAGAACATGGAGAATATACAACATGATCAGATGATTCAGATGGATGATATCATGATATGGTTTGTCGACACCTGCAATCAAGTCATCTTGAATGACGGGTGTGATTGCCATAAGACTTGTTCATCAAGCTTACTCAGCTTCTCATCATCAAGGCGCTTCCACGTACTGATCCTCTCCACCCCCATCCAGGACTTCTCACCCTTCTCAAGTTCTGCTAATATGATCCTTGCTCTACGTGGCCATCCGGCCTTTCCATAACCGTGATACCCAAATCCTCCCCCGTAACAAAACCATATACCTTCTAAATTCCCACAAAAGTCATTGGTGTGATCATGGCCCACGAACACAGCCTTTACAACTCCCATGGATATAATGGTCTTTAAGACTCCTGAGTTCATTGATGAACAAGATACACGTTGCTGAAACTTGCCAACAATCTGTTGGTTGTATAGCTGCTGAATTTCTGGAATTGGGATATGGAAAAAAACCATTGCAGGGGGTATAGCACAAACTGAAGCCTCTTCCAAGTGATTATTATCCTGCCTTTGGCCCTGTTAGTTTGTCGCCTGCAAAATGTTAATAAAGTCTAAATCTAGGAGGCCTCCCTTGTGGGATTTGGAATAAAACATGAAAAGTTGCAAGAGTTTATTATAGACAACTTAATACAGTTGCTTCTATCTCATCATAAAAAGATATGACTAACATTTGCAGATAAAATATAACTGAAGAACAAGCATAGTCTTAAAATATCAAAACTCATGGTTTGGTTTCACCCAGTTTTCTCAGTAGGTTATACCTGATATCCCTTAGAAACACTACGAAGCCAACGAAGCTGAGATTCCTTAATCCATCCATAAGTTCGAATTCCTTGAACCACCTCTCTGTCTCCACTGTCAAGAAAGAAAAGATTGAGGACACTTCTGTTTGCCAAATGGGAACCTGGGGCACCATATACTCTGAGGTTATAATTCCCAAATCCATCAATATTTTTTGTCACGTCTCCTTCAGCAGCGCTAGAGAGATCATCCACAGGTTGATTGGTTTGTGAGACTGAGTAATCCATCAAGGATATGAAAGACATTAATTCTTCTCGAGTCATTGTTGATTCTTGGTCATGGTTTCCTAAAACTGCAGCCCATGGAAGTCCAGAATCCATGGCAGGACCAAAGGCACGAAGCAGAGATTCTGCAGCATCATGAGTGCTTGGTCCAAATATGTTATCTCCTAGTTACAAGAACTGAATTCAAGTTAGTGACTGAGGAAAAAAAAAACGAAGGGAAGTGGATCTCCACCCTTCAATGCCGCAATTCAATTGTATACTCAATAGAAGAAATTCATAATTTCATTACCAAGTAGAAACAAGGAACAGAACCCATCCTCTAAACCGCTATGCCAGTCAAGAAACAAGGCAAATTTCGCATATACCCGTCTTTGACCTTACTTCTCCCAGTCCCAAAACACAATTTTTATGCTCGAAACACCTCTCCAAAGTCTATACTCAATCTCTTCATAATCCTAACTACCATCAATAAACAAATTTATACTATCACAAGAAATTACAATCTTTCCTTTTTATGTGGTTCGTCTATGTCTATGTCTATGTCTTAGTCTGTGACTATATGTCTACAGCCGAAGAAAGGAAATTTCACTATGATCAGAATCAATATAGTTTGGATCCACTGAAGCTGGAACAAGAATACAAGCCATATTCAACCAATTTTAAAATAGGCATCACCATCTTCACCATGCAATATAAAAAGGGTCTCTATATTCATGAACACAAAGCTATATTCTCAGCAGATATCACATGAAAAAAACAAAAAAACAAAAAAATAGGAGTAAAAAGAATGAACAGGGTACCTGTAAAAGCAATGAAATCAGGCTTCTCAGATTGAATGATCCTCTTAAGAAAACGAGTGGTGTTCAAATCAGAACAGTAATCAAACTCAGAAGCTAACACATCTCTACACCGTGTCAGCATCCCAGTTCCGTAATGCATATCAGCCACCTGTTAACTTTCACAGAGACCATTCTTGATCACGAAACAGTACAAGAAAGAAAATCAAAATTACTGCTAAAACATGAACAAGAATAAAAAAGAATGGATGTCAAGGAAACAGAAAAGAACCTGAAGGATTTTGAAGGTGCCATCAGAATTGAACCTGAGAGGGAGATGTGGGGATTTCTTGAGGTGAAGAGGGTGGTGGCCTACGAGTAATTTGTGAGCAATCTGGGTGTGTAGAGTGAAGAGGATTGTAAAGACTAAGGTTAGATAGAGAAGAGAATAGAGTCCTTCCATGGTTTTGCTCATTTCTTCTGCTAACTAGCTAGCTAGTTCGCTTGCTTGCTCATAGCTCCAGGAATTGAGAAAAAAGGAGACGGCATTTTTTACTGTTTATCTGTTTCAGACCGAGTAAAAGACTAGTGACAAGGAAAACTGTAAATGCCTCCTCGAAGAAAGTAATAAATAAGGTGGCACTTACTGGATTCTTTTTGGGATCTTATAACAGTAAAAAAAAAAAACACATAAAAAAATATTTAGCTATCAAACACAATTTTATAATTTCATGAAATGCAATTTTTATTCGCATGTCATAATTGATATATAAAGTTGCATATAATAATTGCAACACAATTAAAAAAAAATATGCACAGCGACATGTTTTCTAGCCTCTACTCTCTATCTAGAGAAACCCAAACCAGGAAAATTCACTTACCAACACAGTTTTTCCGGCCTCAATAATTCACATAACTTCAATCACAATTCAGTCTTATTTAACAAAATTAAACACAGCGAATAACATATCATAATATTTTATTAAAATTAAATTAATTATATCTAATTATCTGTTCATAATTCTTATAATAGAACAATTTCTAAAAACCACCAAAACTAGCGTGAATAAGCGATTTCATATTTTAATAATTATAAAATATAATTTAAAAACAAAAATGTTTATCATATGCAACGCACGTGCCAATAGATGAGAGATGTTCGCGCTCTTCGAGTGATGCATGCAATGTCTCTGGGTGACTAAACATTGTCTTCTATAATGACATTGAAATTGTCTTGGTTGCCCCTCCATTTCTAGGTGGCACATATGGCTTATTGACCTTTGGTTTAGCATTAACGGTTTTTTTTCTTTTCTCTTTCCTCCATGATTTTTACATGTTGATTCTTCAAATTTTTAAAGCAACCTTTCAATTTATTTTTCCTTTAAATTTGGTTCCAGTTCTTTTTATCATTATTTATTTTATTTGAAATAATTTATAAAATATTTTTCAATTTTATTCTCCTTCGATTATTTCATTTATCAGATTTGGTTTCTATTTTTTATTTGAGATATTTTTTAAAATTAATTTTTTATTATGATTTTATCATCTTTTAATTTTTCTATCAGATTTAATCCTCATTCTTTTAATTTTTTTTTTTTACTTTGGAAAATTTCTAATGGTTTAGAATAGGTCGAACATTTCTAAATCCTGAAATAAAAAGAAAAGCAAAACCGAGATCTAATAAAAGCATTCTTTAATAATAACAATAATAAATAAATAATCTAAATTAGTAACAATCTTGCTAGTATCAATATTAATAACAAATTACTAATCCCCGAAAATGATGCTAAAAACTTAATGTGATCATATTTACAAGTGAACAAAATAATAATAAGTTGTAAAGTTTTTGTGAAGAAAAAAATATTGAACCCACAAGGACTAATTATGCTATTGAGTTTTGAAATTTGCCAAATTAATTACTATTTAGAAATCAAAACAAAATTTTATAGAAATGACCACCTAAATTAAACTAAAGTATTTGATAAAAGTAAATAAAAAAAATAAAGTGTACAACTTAAGGTTGTAGAGATAATAAAAATAAATCTAGAGCTTTTGATTTCACCTAGTTATTCCGACACAATTTATTATTCATTGTTAGAAAATAACAAAACCTCATGTTGAGGATTAAAAGTTCCCTTAATTATTCAATATTTTCTCTTGAATAATATTAAAAATATCTCTATCTAATAATTAAACATATTTATATAAAAATTAAATTATTTGAAGATTCATTAAGTTCTTGAGATTTTTCTATAGTCTCAATAATCGCAAGTAAAGTATCTCTATCTTTCACTCAACTAATGGTCTTTAATCCATACATTTTCTAATAATAAACTACCTCACAATCTCAATATAATTTAATAGATCAAACAATAATTAGTCAGAAAATTATAAGCATTAAGATCAAGGATAAACACTTAACATGAAAGAAATCGAAAATAAAATAACTTGGAATTTAAATTGTATAATCAAAACTAGACTACATCAGATCCTTAGAAAAATAAATTTAGTTCATAATAAATCTAAAATAAACCATGATGGATACAGGTGGAAGCTAAAGACAACAATTAAACAAAGAACACAAAGTTTTTTTGTGGGCGAAAAGGGCTACGAATATGAGCCCCAAATTCACAACTTTATTCTCTCTAACTAATAATAATGAAGTCTGTCCATTTAAGAAGTTTACAAAGCTTTAAATAGGTCAAAAACCTTAGCTTAACTAGAAAAATAAAACAAAAATATGAAACTACATAGAAAAGAATAATAAAATCTGAAAATAGTATGAAATCCAAAAATAACAAAGAAAATCACAAAAACTATCGAAATCAGGGGTCTCTGTGAGATTTTTTATAATTAAAGATCCAATGGTCTATGTAGCGATGTAATGGATGCTATAAGAAAAAAACCTTTCAAAAATCCTATAAAAATTTGAGCACGACCCAATGGTCAAATAAAAAGTTATGATCATTTTGAGTTGTTATTTTGGTCTAGCATGTTCAAACCTCCTTTTGGACCTAGAATTGTTCCGGTTGTCCATAAATGCACCTGCTAGACCATCCACATAATCTTTATAGGGTAGATCTTCATCTAGTTGTGACGGACCCACACCTAACTGTTCAGAATCACCTGTTATCACAGGCCCAACTACATTATTGATCTTATTAAAAAACAGAAGAATAAAACTATTTTGCTTGGAATCAATTGACAAAGCACTCCATGATAACGCCTATTTTCTTTTGGTTCTCTCTTATTTCCTTGTTTTTTTTGTATAAATAAGTAAAAATATATAAAAATCAAGCAAATCACTAACTTCTGGGTCTAAAAAGTATTTTTCTTAGTCATAGCTTATGAGAAAGTAATGGTTAGGAAAGTAAGGTGTGAGCAAGCATTACAATTTATTTCTTTGTTGTTGTAGCATGTACTCTAGCCTACTTAAGTTGTTCTTTCACTAGTTTTTATTAGATCCTTAGCCTGAGCCTGAGCTACAATAAGAGTTGTACATTTGATTCATTCAGGTTTATAACAAGAGTCATAGATTTTTTTTTTCTTTTTTAAAATGTGTTTTCCCTAAATATTATTTTTTACATAAATTCTTAGTCATTTTTCTTCTCTTATAGATGCTACCATATTTCTCTAGCCAAACATCTTTTTACAAGATTTGGCTTTTCAAGTGGCCATTTTATTTTGGCTCACTCTTCATCAGACTGATGCTTTCTTCATATCATATATAACTCCTTGGCTATTTTCCATTTCTTTCTTTAGGAAGAACTCTCTCTTCTTTTATTTTATGGGTGATCTCTTTTGTACCATTTTATCTCTTGTGCAAGAACTTACCAACTTGCACTAAGACTTGTTGTTTATGTCTTTTTGATTATGAAAGATCTCAATTTATATTTTGGGCTTTGTCATCTTGCACCTCTGTTTTTTTTTATTATTATTAGGATGTCATTTGGTTATCCATCTGATCTTGAGATTTCTTCTTATAATGAGTTGATGTTATAATGAGTTGTTGTATTATTGATAAAGGATAGCAAATAAAATATGTGGTAGATAATAAAGAGAATTGAAAACAAAGTATCTTAAAGTGATCGGATGAACAACTTAGTCGAAAAAGCAGAAACTAATATTTAGAGTAAGATATAATTGACCTACTTTGATAACAAGAAAAAAATTAGAACGGAAAAGGATGTTATTATTTGATAATTTGATATATGTTTTTCATTCAACTCATGTAGAATTTATATATTCATACAAAAAAAACATGTAAGAAAATAAAATAAAACAAATTATAAAAAAATACTTTACCTTCTCCTTTGATTAAATAATTAAAATAATATTCTGATTTGGCTTTAGTTGTTCAACTTCTTTATATCTTTCATTCATCTATTTATTAGGAAAAAATCAAAAGAATATCTATCTTAATTAATTCCTTGATACGAAGCGACAGGAAAGCAAATTCGATTGTGCGTATGTAAGGCGGTTGTCTAGGGAAAAGGGGTGCCCATGTCAATTCGGTTTACGTGATTAATTCAATTTCCACTTTAGTCCAAGGGTAAAAATATCATTGCAATATCATCCCAATAAAAACCTGTAATTGGATTTAAGTCACCCTGAATATAATTTATACTTCTTCACACATGTACCAACATCCGACAAAAGATTGTTTGGACGTGATGAATTGCACAGTCTGAACTGCAATCGGCAACACAAGTCTGAACTGCAATCGGCAACACAAGTCTTGAACATAGAAATTACATGGCTATTTCATTTTACAACTATGAGATTTTCTCATGGTAAAAGAAAAGAGTAAGGAACATGTCATTTAAACTATTTGGACGTGATTTCCAAGGCATTGTTGACAATAGAGATCTTACTTCGATTGCATGCTCAAATGGCTATCCGGATCACTTTCAGCTGAAAATGCTCTTTCAATTTTTATTTTAAGATTATCTTTCTCTTCCATGTCTGCCTGCAAGATAATTTGGTGTCAGCTTTCATGATCCTGGCCAAATTTGAATATTGATCGCTTCTTAATTAGCTGTATTTCTTGTGCTAAAATTGGGTTGCTTGAATATTTTTTAGTAACAAGTAAATTCTGTCAATTTTGTATATTAAGGCTATTCTCAAGAGTCGCTTTCTTCCTGGCTAAAGTAAGAATCTTTTTATTTAATTCACTAATGGTGACAATTAATATCTTTAATTCCTTATATTGCTTTTCTATTTATATTTTTTACATTATCGTGAAATTGACAATCTTTATCCGTATATTTTTCTTTATATATAATTTGACCCAGTTTAAGTTAGTTTTCACAAAGTTTACAAATAACTTATATTCATCATTAATCTAAGGTGGGTAATTGCCCTCATGGTCAAGGTGTTGCGCTGTTAATTTTCTTAGCCAATATCAAAGTTCAATATGGATAGTCTATTTTTGTTTTTTTTATAAGAATAAAGAGGAAAAAATAATTTTGATGTGTGAATACTAACCCGGAAAGAACCCAAGCTAAAAAAAAAAAAAAAAAAAAAACCCTGTTCGTATTTTGCGTTATTTATTGACGTGATGGAGAGGGAAGAAGGGATAAGAGACGTACCTCAATCAAGACAGTCTTCTTGACCATCCCTGAGACAATTGCCACATTTGCTGTAATAATTTTCAGCTTCATGGATTCAAAAATCTCACAAATCTTAATCATGGCGTCTCTAGCTTTACTACATGTCAAGCTCACAAGCAGAGTCTTCTCTCCCATGGAATTAACCCTAAGCTGAAACACATCACCAAACATACCATTAAGTGTTCTAATATATCCTCGACATCAGGGAAAAAAAAAGTGTTCTAATATAACTGATTAGTCATTTTATATACATAGAGAGAGACTTCTTTCTGTGTCATATCTCCACTGTTTAGAACTGACTGTGTGAGGCCACTCCAGTTCTAAAGAGTGACTTACTTCATGAACTTTTATAGGATAACTTATGGGCGCCCTATGATCATAAATTTGGTCATATCTGGTTTTCTTGGGTCTTAACAAGACTGGTAGCTCTTGCTCAAAGTCAAAACCAGGATCTTTCTTCAAGCTTTTAGATTCGAGTTCCATTATCTCAGCTTGAAGTCTCCTCTCTTGTTCTTGCAGATCTTGGATGTAGACGATAGCATCTTTGAGTGTGGAAGCCTTATCCAACTAAATTTGATCAACCCAAAAATGAAAAAAAAAAAAATACAAACCAAAAAGTTTTAGATTCAACAAGTGATGAACAGTATTAGAATTAATTAGATTGTTAATGGCATGTCTTAATTAATGAGGCATATACCTTGCTGATTTTGGGGACTGCTCCCCTAAGTTCCAAAAGCTTGTCATTAAGCTTCTTCCTCCTTTTCCTCTCTGAAACTATAGTCTTAGAGGCTGTTGAAGCAGCTCCTTCCGGCGAGCTTGAATATTCATAGGACTGGGTAAATGCCTGATGCATTGTCCAACTGTCACAAAATAAAAATACTTCTTTTCTTAATTCGAAACCCCTAATACTAAAAAAATTGTTTAACGTGGAAATTAAAACGATAGAACATAAGTTTGGTAATCGAAGACAGCTAAGAAGGCCGGGAGTATACCTTTTAAGCTCATCATTCGAAAACATTTTAGTCATCTCGCAGTAATTTTGGTCCGCAGCAATATTTTCAATAGTTTCCATGGATTGAGGTTGGGGCTGTACTGTTGAGGTAAAGGGAGAGAGAACTTGAATGATGCTTTGCTTGAGATGGTGGGTTTTGTTTCTGAACCATGTTGGGATTGGGAGACATTATATAGACAAGGTGATTGTAGGTGGGGTTCTTTGTTCTTTGTTTTTTTGTTATTTGTTCTTTTTTTTCTAGATTACTCTAAAAACAAATTGATGTGACTTGATACGAATAGCTTACTAAAAAGAAAATTTCACTTTCAATACAAAAATAAAAAGGAGGTTAATATATTGTATGGTTCACATACCTTTAATTATTCCTCTCATCCAATTATTACCCTAGACATGACAGTGATAATTTTTATTAAGGAATTTTATAAATATAGAACAAAGTAAAACTTCAAAAACAATATTATTACCATATAAAATTCAAAATCATAATGATAAAGAGAATCGAATTTTGTTTTATGTATATAAACTAGGCATAAACAACTACTTGTATTACACTACCAAAAAATTAACGAAAGATAACAAAAACACCAATAAAAAAAATTATATCGGTACTTTTCAATTAAATAATGATAAAAACTTTTGTCAATGTGTCTGCCGATAATTGTGACAAAATATGTTTCATCGACCTAAATCTATTAATAATGTCGGCATCCCTCTCTTAGTTCAACAACTTCCTATGAAGCTTCACTGCACTAAATACACAACTTACTCATATTTTAGTAACCTATTTATATTTTAGGTTAATTTATTGAAATTGTTTTGTAGTATTTTTTTGCTTGTATGACTTTTATGTTAGGGCTTATTTTGGATTTGGAAGAAATTAATTTAACTTGTCATTTGATAAAATTGAGTTTGATTTTATAACTTAGATGTGTTATAATTAAAGAAATGATGGGTTATTTAAAAGGTACCAATTATATTTTGTTAATTTTATTGTCAAGTTGAAAATTTGAGGAAATTTAGGGAAATTGATTTTTTATGGAATTGATAATAATTAAAAATTATTAATTTAGATTGAATAAGTTTGAATTGAAAAAATAACAGGTAATTAGTTGGGTATCGATTATTTGTTGTTGATTTCATTGTTTAGTTCACAATTTGACCCATAATTGAATTGTGTAAAAATATTAATTAGTAATTGAATTGTGAATTTGTTTTTAATAAAAAAAATTGAATTTTAAATTGACAGTTATATTATTAAAAAATATTGTCATCAATGTTTTATATAACTTTCATAAGTAATTAATGGGTCATCGTTCATTGAAGTATTAAAATTCTTCAAAGGGTTGTATAAGCAAGATTGTCTAAAATGGGTTAAGCGTTTTATTAATTTTATACTTTCTAACATGAAGAATATTAGTGAAGATGAAATTGCATGTCCATACATGAAGTGCTTTGAATAAAAAGTCTCACCATAAAGATATTGTGATGATGCATCTGTTTAAAAAAACTTTTGTTAAAAAATACCTATGTTGGTTTACATATAGAAAACCCTATGTTCTTTACATAACCATGTTAGAAAGGATGGCTGGCTCAATTTCTAGTTCTAGAAACATAACTAGGTTTATAGATGATTATAGTAATTCTTATAGAAGTATGGTGATAGATGCAATGAAAATGAATCTGGATTATTCAGTGAAGGTTTACATAACATCCCTTTAAATGAATAACCAAATGTAGATATAACTATTTTAAGTTTTGAAAGATTATGATGAACCATTATATGATGGATGTACAACTTAAAGTGAATTATTGTTGCGCATCAAGTTAGAATATGAGTTGAGTGATGTTAGTTTTGATAGAATCCTTGAATAGGTAAAAAAACATAAAATAAAAATAAAAATAAAAACAAAGGGCATGTGAGGCTTTTAGGGTAATAAAATGCAGTTTTTACATGATGTAAATAAAATTTCAATTAGAACTTCTCCTGGTTGAATTTATAATTTTAATTTGGAAACCATATAAATAAGCCTATCCATCAGTCAAATTTTTTTAATACAAGAGGTGATATGGTTCAAAATTATTTGGTTAAAGAGACTCTAGATCATATTATATCAACCATTTAAAAAATTAATTAATTGTTAAGTTCAAAACATAGTTCTATATCAACACTTCAAGTAAATATTGAAAAATGCTTTGCTTGAGATGGCGGTTTTGTTTTCTCATCCAGGTAGGAATTGTGCGGCTTTATACAGATAAGGAGGGTTGTAGTTGGGGTTCTTTGTTTTTTTACTAGATTACTCTATAGACTATTGTTATGAGTTGTTAAAGATCCAATGGATCTTTACAGCTCAATTTATTTTACTATTTAATTGAGAGAAGGACTAATCTCTTATATGTTAAAGTGAAAAAATATCTCTAATTTTATTATAAAAAAATATCTTTGATTTTATTATATGTGTATGAGGTCAGTGCTTGATTAAATCTAATGATACTAGGTCTAGATGTTCGTTAGATCTGTATATGTTTAGGTTTAATGTTTATCTAAACCTAATGATTTTTGATTTGACAATTCATCGTATATATCTATATATGTTTAAACTCAACACTTGATTATTCGATAAGTCAAAGATGGTAGGTTATCACCTTTAGTTCCTTTAAATGAGGATAAGAATCAAAACATGCTAATTCATCAAAGATATTGTTTAAATAGATAAAAAAGAAACTTGATGGGGAATTTTGAGAAAGTTCTAGATGAATTAGTTTTAATCATGATAAATAAATTTGAGGTCTTAAAAGAAAAGTGATTATGGGCTATTATTTACTTTCAAATTTGTTTTTTTCTCGGGCATTATTTGCGAATTAAGCTGAAACCAAAGAAGCAACATTAGCATTTTCCAATGTAATTAACAATGTTTTGCTAATTGAAAGCAACATATTTTTCTTGATTTAAAATAATTGGATTAATATTTAATATCTTAGTTTTTATCTTTATTTGGGGTTATTTGGTGACTGATGGTTATGCAGAGAAATTGATTGGGCTGGAATTTTGTACGTTGATCATCATCGTCGTCTCTTGGGTGCTTCTCTTTTCCAATGCAAATCCCAACTTATCTTTGCCTAACAGTGATCAGTTGCAGTTGCATATTTCTGATTTTTTTTTTCAATTTTTTCTTAGTGGAACGAAGAGATAATATATAAAGACTAAGGTCATGTTTGTTTCCTGGAATTCACTTTCCGGAAAATTACTTTTCAAACTTTTCTGTGTTTGTTTGCCATTAGAAAAGTTGGTCAACGGAAAACACTTTCCGGTCAACGAAAAACACTTTTCAGTCAACGAAAATACTTTCCGGTCAACGGAAAACACTTTCCAGTCAAAGAAAAATTTGGTTTGGTTTCCAGGAAAATGTTTTCCCTTTTGGCTGTGTTTGTTTTCCGGAAAATGATTTCCGGGAAACCACTTTCCAAACTTTCCTGTGTTTGTTTGCCATTAGAAAAATTGGTCAACGGAAAACACTTTCCAGTCAAAGGAAAATTTGGCTTGGTTTTCAGGAAAGTGTTTTCCTGGAAAATTTGGGCGGAAAACACTTTCCGGAAGTTGTGAAAAATTTAGAAATGTCATTATTTGCTGATTATA
>Ga0307509_10002745_pt1 | contig 28063 bp, 34 predicted proteins | sample 10_EM_MG_FD_202245 | JGI IMG/M metagenome (GOLD analysis project Ga0307509, IMG submission 202245) | Populus trichocarpa ectomycorrhiza microbial communities from riparian zone in the Pacific Northwest, United States - 10_EM | ecosystem: Host-associated > Plants > Roots > Unclassified | place... | reverse complement strand
TTGCCTACTATTTTAAACTCAGTTATACCGGCCCCTCTATCGAGGAAACCCTTTAGGGTTCTTGTTTCCTCTTTAGGAAGGGGCCGGTCACCGGCCTACCTTTGCGTGATGTTGGCACTTCTGGAACCGCTTTGTCATAAATAGAAATAAATTCCTTTTCCGATCACGCCCCCTCAAACGCCTTTCTCTCCCTCCTACATTTTTGTTCGTGAGTCGCTACCTGGTGTTTATGAACGTTCGATACAGTCCGAATCTCTCTCCGCAACATATTTCACAACACAGCCTTCCACGAGTGTCCCCAAGGGGTAAAACCTCTGAACACCGCGGGAGGCTGTGATATTTGTCTCCTAAATTAGCTCTCAGCCTCGGACTCGGGCCCGAGATGCAGATAGCCTCGAGGCAGAATAGGGGACTGATGGTGGCAGATTCCTATGAAAGATCTAAAAAGAAAACACAAAACCGCTCCAGACAGATCTCCACGGACTTGACCAACTTGAACCACCATAAAAAGTGAACTCTTCTTCCATAAACACAACGGGTGGATTAAAAAAATCCGCTGGGAGCAGGATTTGAACCTACGCGGTAATATACCAAGTGATATGTTTATCAGTTCAAATCACTCGCCTTAACGACTCGGCCATCCCAGCAGTGTACCCTGCTCATATGACAGACACCCTCAACATTTTATCAATTCACTTTTTTCCGAGCGATCAGCCACAGTGAAACAATTTCTGAATTTCCCGATTTCAGATTTGCAGTATATAAAATTTGTGATACAAATGTAGCTCAGTAGATCTAGAGCAAGTATGGTGAAACTCGTTGAAGTGGGGGTAGTCACTGCATTCAAAATCTAATAGTAGGAAAGCTGCTAATAGCGATAGAGCAACGGGGAATTACGAGAGGGAATCAAAACGTTGGAAATCGGAAATCTCATCTTAAACACTTCATAAATCAGGATGCAAGCCTGCATCCTTTCTCTTCTTCGTCATCGCTATATGGGAAAAATATAAATAATTGTGTCGGATAAGACAAACAAGGCGAGACAAACCTGCAATAATTGCGCTGCCTACACCGCTCCCGTCTTCAGCGTGATAAGTAGTAATGTTCCTACGATATTCATCTTGTCAGCGCAAATTCCGAGACCCTGATTGGGAACAACCAACCTTCCTCTCTCGCCAAAAATGTCGATCAGACCTTCGTGTATTCTATCCGCAAATCCAGGATATTTCTATCCGGAGAAATAAGGAGAGAATTTAGACGGGAAAATGGGGGATACTCACATTATATAAAGAACCGTCCGCTCCAACTGAGCAGCCCTCGTCAAGATACCCCATCTTGCCGACGATAGCAGCGATACCACAAGCGCTCAACCGAGCGGCACGACGCCCAATTAGCTTAGCCAAAGCGCGGAAGAACTGACGCTCAGCCAGTGTCGTTTCGACAGCAAAAAAGTGAGAAAAGATCCCGATAATCATCAGGAGTTCGTCTGTTGGATCACTGGCCAATGATGAGTATAGGTGTAAGAAAAATTCCAGCCCGGCCAACCTTTCCATAAGAGATAGGAACGCCGTATCGAAGGCATAAGGATTCTCGAGTTTGTAAGTGTTCTGACCCAGGAAAAGGACTCCTTCGTCGATAAGTTCGCAGATAACGAGCCGCAAGATCTCGCCAAGATAACGGCCAGAAATTAGTTTCTGGGTTAAGAGTTACTGGGACTGGATTCATAATAAACATGCATCAACTGACCTCAAATGCTTGTTCTCCGGGTTTATTAGATGTTTCATCGACAATGATATCGTATTTAGTTCTTGGCAGATGTTCGTGTTCATCGGAATCGAAAGCACCCTGTAAGATTGTGAGCAAGAAGGAGAGCTGGAAATAATGATTAAGCGAACCCATTCACAGTTGATCGCCATATCCACATGTTCATCAATGTTATTTATTTTGGGAATGTCCTTGACATGTTCCATATAGGCTGCGTTACATCCCGTCCCAAAAATGCAGGCAATTTTGGTCTGGGGGTTAACGTAATGAGATGCAATAAGTGTTCCCGTCGTGTCGTTGATCAACGCCGTAAGTTCGACTGGTAATTGCTGCACTATAGATTAAATCGATGTCAGGGTGAAGAAATGAAGGCGACTATTCACATATTTTTCCAGTGATTTGCGGAACATAGCTGCCACGTCTTCACCTTCTGTATTCGTTGCGCCAAAGCCTTTGGTCCAGCGAATGAGAACACCATGGTCTATTCGCTCTTGTCTTTGGGGGAAGATATTGAGGCTTTGATAGATATCTAGATTAAGAATGCTCACGAGCAAGGATACGAAAACTATCCTGGAAGATAAGCTTATATTCATAGAGACAAGGACCAAATACCGACAGTAAAGCCAAGAGGAAGCTTGTGACCATCCTTCAGTTGCCCGCTCTCAATTAAGAGGCTGCTGTCGATGAATGTCTTCAAGGATTCGGCGCAGAAATCAAACAACTTTTGGCCATCTTCTTGTTTCTGTTCTTCAGTCAGGCGGTATTTAGATTGGGTGATCTCAAATTTTCCTTCGCCCTGTAGCGTGACAAGGCAAACACGAAGGTTCGTCCCACCTGAATCAATTAAGCATATAAAACCAGAGGCATGTAAGCTGTACACTCACCAAGATCCACAGCGAGGTAATCACCCTTTTCTTCACCGGTTGGCCATCCAAACACGAAGGTAGGTATCATTGGCTAAGTCAATGGGATCAGTCGACATGGGAAATGAGAGGCTGCTATTCTATCCAAAAATCCAAAGAATCGCGGCAACCAGTTCAAGAGACGAATAAGGGGTTTCAAGCAAATTGGCTCGTCGGGAGTATTCGAGGGTAGAACGATAACGTCACCGATACGCACCACTGTCTGTTTTGGTTTTTCTAATCCGAGCTCAAGGGACTCTTTAAATGCCTCGACAATCATTCGCATTCGTTGTGGGGTAAGAGTAAATCTGCAATTTGATTAGATGGGTATAACGAGCTAGGCAATGATGATAGAGGGTCAAGTTCTTGCACTCACAGTGTCTCGTATTTCCTCAGATGATCAGCCATAGTCCTGAAGGTTGCGTAGTTGCGAAAATGGATTTCAATGTGCCCTAGATTGAATACAGCAACGCGACGCACTTCTTGGTGGCATGAGGAAGATCTTCCTCATCATGAGTTCTTGTGTGGATTGCGAGTGTCTGACCCGTTGGTAGGGTGACACTACCACTTCCGCGTCTTGATAGGACCATGATGGGCTCTTAGATTAGAGGTATGGATCGTGGTGGTACAAGAGAAAGACTGACGGGAGTCTTGGTCGGAGAGAGTTCCTCCATTTGGATTCGTGGGAAAGGTGCATTTTCAATTTCTGCTCGTCGTTCTCCCAAGTCTCCCAAAGGCAGCTGCCAGACGGGAGTTCAACGTTCAACCTCGACGGTGTCGTGCGGCGGATATTTCATTGCAAGCGTCGTACAAGTCATGATTGGTCTCAAAAGCACCTTGAACGCATGTTTTCCTTCTCTCTTTTCCTTCTTCAGCAGACATCAATCTTTTCTTCTATTTAGTGCATAGACAATTCTGGAGCACTCATTGTTGAGTGCGTTAACATTCTCAAAAATAAAGTGACGAACGGATGGGGTTCTGTCGGAGATGAAATTGTGGTTGTCGTTCAAAAAGCCCGCCCAGTATCAGCGGCCGCCCAGGCGTCCGTCAATGCTGTCAAAGTACGTCGTGGAGACGTCCGACGCGCCGTTATTGTTCGGACACGAAAACAAGTACGGAGACCAGACGGGTCCTACATTCGCTTCGATGACAACGCTGCCGTTCTGCTAAACAACAAACGGGAGATGCTGGGAACACGTATTGGTGGTATTGTCAGCTCAGATTTGCGTCTGAAGGGTTGGGGCAAGATTGTTTCTTTGGCTCCTAGGGTGCGTCTTCTGTGATCTCCTTCCTGATCGTGTATCGTCTAAGTCTTCCTCAGGTGGTTTAATCATGAGGAAAATTATCCATAACGACAACAATAATAGTACTTATTTGAAGGTTTCTGAGCCTGGATTCTCAACAAGGAATTTGTTTCGACCGAGTTCCTTCTATGACGCGCTCGGTGTCGAACTTAAAAGCCAATACACCCTCACAACTAAATGCTCTAGGACAGTCGCCCGCCCAGGAACCTCCCACTCCCAGAGTGAGGAACTCAGTAAAGCTCTGGGAAACTCTGTGGGAGGAATCACCGAAGTTGAAGGACTTGCCTTTCAATCATGAGGTACATATTTACAGAACAAGCACTGCCATTCGCCCTCGAACGTTGCTGCCTCCATTTTGATGTTTAGCACATGTTTTTGTCGGTAAGTTAACTCGTTAGCTTACCCATATCTGAAGCCGCCTAAACTTCGTTTCGGTGACATCATCTTTGGGTGTAGTCCCGCCCGGGTCTTCAAAACAACTATGATCAAGGAATACCCAAGATCAATTCCGCTTCGCTGAACTTTTTCCGACTAGTATGACGTATCTTTGCACAAGAGAAAATCCCAGAGATAACGCATTTGGCGGGATTGGTCTTATCTCAAAAATTTTCATTCCTCTGATGTGTTGTGTTCCGCCCGGAGGTTCATCCACTGGTCGTTGTGCATTTCGGCTTTTCAATGTAATTCCTATCTCGCAACATTTTCCGAAGCAAATCTCTTGATTCAATCAATCCCGTGCTGAAGCCTTAGTTTCACAGCCGACTTTCCAGCTATTTGCAAAATGGGAGACGCTTTTCGAAAAAATACTCATTGCGCCTTTGTTTCTATAAATACCCGGCAAATAAACGTCAGTATTATGGAGAGTCGGTGAGTGGCGTGGCAGAGCTATTTACGACAGGTATGGCGCTCTGAGGGAGTATGCATATGGTTTGCTTGTCAAGTCTCCTTTGGTCAGTAGCCGTTGGCAGTATAGTTACCGGTTACAATTTATTGGTCCTAACTTGCCGTCTCTTGTTTAAGCCTCAATGAAATCATTCGGCCTAAGGATACGGCTGCACCGATGACTACGGATGTCTTTGGATCAAAGATTGGCAAGTGGACACGTTTCTATGAGATAAATTCTTCCAAACGTCATCGACTTTGAACGTGCTCTGTTCTTTTCCTAGGCAACCACTAAGTGCTGGTCATTAGCATAACTGCGGAGAACATCGGCCGATCTAGTTTAGTTTGCTTGAGCACGTTCCCGTCCGTCATGCTTCGGCATGTCGGGGCAAAATGCCAAGAATCAATGCAGTGGCTCGGTTGCGGAAGCTGTTGGTGGTGGAGACTATCGGTGAGTCATTTCAACATTTTGGCTTGTGTATCTTGTTCTATCTAAAGATTTTGGACAGGTTCCGAATATCACGTTGACGCGGGGAAGTTCCAAGATCATGAAAAACACGTTGAAACAACGTTTTTGATAAATCTGCCCTTTTCAGTCGGCTGCGATAACTTGGGAGGGATCGTTATCTTTGAGGGTCGATTCCATTTTCGATTCGCGAATTTGTTTCAATGCTCCAGGCCCAATCTTGTTAGCAAAGACCCCATAGATTGGTGATTTAAGCGGTATCTGGCCTCTGATCTAATCTGAACGGCCAATATCAGTTATTTTAGACGCCCAATCCTTGTGGCTGATCATAGGCACGAGATTCGGAACGTAAGCGGGAAATGTCACACTGCCTAAAAGGCTTCGGGCCTCGAGGGATATAAGGGTAGAGCCAGAGCGCCCAAGTTGTGTTCTACTTTACCCCACTGATTTCCCCTAACTACTATTTCTTTTATTCTACTACAAGCTTATATTTTTGTCTAATCGCCGCTTTCAATGAAAGCGAAATCCTCAGGCGCAGGGACCGGCAACCCTCGGGGTAGGGGGAAATATAACCCCGCTTGCGACGTATGTGCCAGAAAGTGAGCCTCGACATCGTTATCTATGCCATTGAAAATGTCTGATTATTTCGTATTTCGCAGGAAAACCAAATGCGATGGGATCAAGCCTGTGTGTCAACCCTGTCGACAACAGGGGCGCGATCAAGAGGTTCGTTGTCTTTTGCTCCTCTCTTTCTCCCACCATCATGTTCACCGCCATTCGCAGTGTGCATGGACGAAGAATCCCGTACGCAAGCCACGTACGGAGCAGCACTTCGAGGCCATGCACAAGCGTGCAGAAAACCTCAGTGCTTTCGTTGGAGAGTATCGCAAGTACGCCGACTACTTAGAATCTCTGCTGGAGCAATGCCAGCACGACTACCACCCTCACCATAAGGTGGATTTCCGGGCCACACGACCCTCAGACCCCGAGGGGCTTCTGGGTCCGTCGCCCGACATGCTAGACCATGACTTCGACTTCACCGTTATGGTCGGGGATGACCATGACGGAAGCTCCGATTCTGGAACCGACCCTACGAAGGAGATTTGTTTTCCTACCCAAAGTCTTAAAGTATGTCGCCACCATTGCTTTTTGCTACCACAGTACTTATCGTGTTATGCCCAGCTTGAGGAAGGAGGGCTCATCCATCACTACGGAAACACAGCCCCATTCCGATTCGACCACCTAAACCTGGCCGTTCTAACCTCCCGATTCCCCTCCCTCGCTGAAAACCCGGACGCAACATATGTGCTGTTGGTAGATGGGATCAGCGACGACCACTGCAATCCCGACTTCGATTGGTCACGACACCTCCCTTCTGCCGTACCATTAACTCGCCGATCTCACGACAAGTGCGGATTCATTCTGCTTCTCGAAATTCATCTCTGATCGCTTCGTTTCCAGGGCTCTCGATCTGCTCTTCAAGTTCTTCACATCCTGGTGCCTTCGCATCTTCCCGGCTCTTTTTTGCCGCGACCTGTATCGAGCCCTCTCCGCTCCCCGCTCCCAACCACCTCCCAAAACGCCGCACTACTCACCAATGCTCCACAACGCATTGGTGGCGCTGGCGTTGGCATTTCTCGACGAACCTGAGCTTCGCGACCTTAAGGCCCGGCAGTACTTCGCGAACACAGCGAAGAGCTTCATTGAGGCGGAATGCGAAAAACCCAACATAAGTGTCGTGCACGCACTATCCATTTTGGCCAGTTTCCATAGCTCGCAGGGTGATCAGACTCTGGGGTATATGTATTTTGGTAAGTGCATCTCGATTTTCCATCTTCACATCCTCTAATTGTATTTGGCTTTTCTAGGCATGAGCGCGCGTATGAGCCAAGCTTGTGAGTTGATATTCTTACCCTTGCCCACTCTATTGCTAAGCATGGGTCCTTCAGTGGGTTTGAATGTTGACTGCTCAGAGTGGGTCAAACTGGGGATCATCGACGAAGCTGATAAGCTTGACCGCAACTGGGCAAACTGGACCACGTTCTCACAGGTAAGCATTGTTCCAAAAACAAAGGGATAAGTAAGCTTACATTCTTTGTTTACAGGATGCTTGTTGGTCACTTTATGTTGGAAGAGATTTCTGCGTATCAGCCCCAGTAGAAGCAGGTTCATCCCAGGAAGCGTCCGGGCCCTTTATCGACCAGGGATTTGATCAGATGCCCTGGGTTCACGCACCATCAGGCATGGACCCTCAACCAAACCACCTTACGAAGACCTTCGCAGCGACCTGTGAGCTTCTGGTGATCTCAAGGCGCATCATGGATGTTGTGTAGGTTTACGTCTTTTTTTTTAAAAAAAAAAAGTGATGCTGACCTAAATTTCTTATAGCAATGGGTTGACCAGATTCCGAGGCCACCCCCTTGCCCTTGATGAACTCATTAGTGAGATTGAGTACGTGAACCTTGACATGGCCGAAAACTTTCTTTTGATGCGGCTACAACAGTTTGAAGCTTAACACATGGAAAGGCTCTTTGAATGAAGACCTCGAAATCACTGTTAAATCACGCCCGACTGCGACGCCCCACAAGCTTATGCTACATTTAGCTTATTGGTGGCTCTTTATTCTATTACATCGGCCCTTCTTCAGCCGTAAATCGAGGTCGATTCCTACCAATAACCGACAGATTGATCACGTTAAGGTGAATACCTTTCGCTCCTTGACTGTGCAATAATAACATCTGTATTTAGCTCTGCTCTCGCGCTGCGGAGAATATCATGGAAAATCTTGCAACGTGGCGTAAACTTTACACCCTCCGTTACTGCCCCATCACCCTCATACAAGCAGTTTTTTCTGCTGGTACAATTTACCTCCTCACCGCCGTCCACGCTGGGTCTGGCATACGTGTTGCGCACAAGGAACTTTGTCGCTCTTTGGACCAAGTAGCCCTCGTTATGCAGTACCTGAAAGAGATCGGAAAGTCCTGGCAATGTGCAACCAACATTGCAAGCATCCTGAAGAATCTCATGCATGAACAATTGAAACCCCTTCTCGAACGAAAGACAATTCCCATGACATCTTCCTTCAATGGTGCCTTGCAGGTCCCCGATTTCATTGCGAATGACGACGACGATGTGGGCACCACTATTTCTCGATCTTCCTCCAAAGGCCATGTCCGCCGGCATTCTTCTTCCTCCAAGGTAAATAAGTATCGCCGGCAGTCTCATTCTCGTAACCAGTCAGCAGGCCCTCCACCGATTTCAACTTCCCCAACTATTATGATCTCTCCTGTTCAGGATTTGATTTCGACCCCCTATGCCCACTCTTCCTCTCCGGCTCATTCTGTCACTGCTCCGATTGCGATCCAGTCTCGTTCACAATCCACTGCTACCTTCTCTTCCAGCCCTTCCAGTCTCGGTCTATCTGATCCCTGGGTTGTTCAACCTAATGGTACCCCTAGTCCCAACTCCAGTCCCGTCTTCTCATCTAATTTCCCCTCGACTCCGTTTGAACATCGCGACTTCCAAGGCTACCCGCAGCCCATTACTTACGGGCAACCTATTTATTCCGGTAACGGACATGGTACTAATCTATTCAGCGGTCAAGGTTCGCTTGCAGCGAACGTGAGACGTGGTGCAAGCCACCCACCCGCACACAACTACCCTGGCAAAGAGCTCTCCGGATTTTTTGGCATGTTGGGCGGCCAAACTCTACCCCAAACCCCTTACGTCGGTTTTAATTTATCAGACACGATCCCTACCTTTGAGGAATCATCGACGTCTTCCGACCACGGTTTCACACCCAACTCCCCTTTTATCTCGCGATTCCCTAGCCACACCCCATCCTTACTCTCGGTCGGCAGTTCCTCTTCCGCAATTGACAGCGATACTAACATGGATGATGGTTCGTCGTGGGAGTTGTGGGCTCAGACCTTCGACTGATGATCTCTTTCATCCCTTGTATCCTCCTACATCCGCACCCTTTCTTTCCATATCATTTGTAATGGCTATGGCTGCTTTGGGTTATTAGGCGTAGATTATGATGCTGTGCAATATGATCTCTTTGACCCATGACCGATGACACCTTCCTTCTAAGTTAACCGAGAGTCTCTGTGGGGATGCGTATAGATCTGTTCCAAACCTTGCTGAGTGTGGTCATAAGACTCTTCACCGCTTGGATCGCCATGGCTTGGATCGCCAAACTCCGTTTGATGCGTCTACCGATTTGCCAATAATCAGCGCTCAGCCGCAGAACTCAAGACCAACTTGGGGAAAAAAAAAACTTTTACAATATAATCAACCCTAGCAGTACTAAGTAGCTGGGTTATTTAAAATATGACACTGTGTACCACTCTCGATCTGATATTTCCCCAGTAAAGCAGCTTCAAGATCATCATTTGCGAAACAGGAAAGCCGCGGGTTCCTACTCTCGCGTGTTGCTGACATAATTGCCCGTGATGTTCGCAATCTTTGACACCAGCCAAGTGTCACAGGAATATCACGGCCTACGCTGGTCCCATTCAGGAAAGAACACCAAAGCGATGCGCAGGACGAGGAAGACGAGAAATGGACGCGTTTTGAGACCAACAAACCTCTTGTGGTTCCACTGGTGGGACTCTGCCCACAAATACGGAGCGCCGTGATTGACCGTTAATCTGGAACAAATTCGCATCTTGACGGGGTAAATCAGGACATTCTTCGTTTTGTCAGTGGTGGGAGCTTCGCGTGGGGTTTCCATATATAAATTGGGTTGGTAAAATGCAGGGTAAAGATTCAATCTCTTGGGTCATGCACCACGACATCCAACACTGACCTATAGGAGCATCAAATCTGAGGCAAAGGTACACGAGTAAGGATTAAGTTATACGTACCGAAGGTTTGTCGAAAAACCAGACTCGATATCCGTCAGAGTCAGAGCGTCTATTGAATGCACGCCAGGAGAAACGGCTAAAAATTCCATCCTGACGGACTGACAGGCCGAGGGTCGTAGAGGACTGTACAAACTGAGATTCAGAACGAGAAGCCCATTTTGAATTATCCGTGAAACATACCCAATACGAATGCGATTCTCCAACGGCAACACCCCTGGATATCCCAACTTCCTCATAGCCTCGCTTCCCCCTTCATACACGCCTAGCTCCACACCACCACGCCGCCGCCTCCTTCTGTCAGGACAAGTCACCTCAAACCGTCTCGGCCACAGACTCTGGTTAAACACGAAAATGTCGAGAGTGAAAATATCCAACGGATATATCTTCCCAGGTCCAAGAACGACCTCATTCTCCTGTTTGCGCTGATTGGCAATAGGCAGCAACCCAACAGAAACGATGATGTTCTCTCCACTCGCGCTCGATTCTTGTAACTTTGCAAGCATTTTCTGCTCGCCAAACGCACCAGAAACAAAGGGAAGTGGCGTCTGTGCCATTGCCCCAGAACCAAACTCGCCAGCGCCAACCCCTCGTTCGCGACGGATTTCAATGCTTTGGCCTACATTGCCGTATCCGGCAGGTGCTACAGGGCGTTGCGACATTGGAGTTGGAGGAAGACCCGACTTCGAGGGATATGCGGGGTAAGCTGGTGTTATCGGGGTATCCATACCCGATGAGGCGACACCGTGATCATCCTCCGATTCCGAGGCCTGAGGCAGGCCCGATATCGGTTGAATGGAGAGCGGCAAAGGTGGAGGCGGAGGTGCGCTGTACGTCGTCGGCGACCGTAAATATTGCGCTGCTGACGCCAGGTTGGCCGTGGCGATTTGGGATAATGGTCGTCCGGATGGAATGGGTGACTGATCTCGACCGATATCATTTGGCTTGTGGAATGACCTCATGGGTGTGATATTTTTGATTGTACGCCCCGCGAAATTCCCTCCTGAGAGGAGGGTGAATCGCCGGCCGCCGGCCGTGGCTGAGTTCTGCGGTGTTGAACCTGCAGAATACATCACTGGTGTTGCTGTGTTCGAGCCATACATGGAAAAGGCGGGGAAAGGCGAAGCAGGTTCAGGTAAAATGTTCGGATAGTTCGATGTGGGGTCATTGGGGTCGTGGATATCAGTTGGTTGACTTTGTTGGGCAGCGAGGTCTAACACACAGTTCCAACGGGAGGAGAACGTTTGTGTGGGGTAAAGCAAAGTATCGGTGTCCGGAATCAACGACCTGGTCGTAGATGAAGGTGGAAAATACGGTTTGCCAAAGATATTAATGGTAACCGCTCGTTGAAGTTCAGGAGTTGAACTGGGCTCATTCGGCTTCCTGGCGAAGGAGAAGCCGTCAATTTCTTCCGGCGAGCGCATGAAAGTCACCGCATATAATAGATTGTATTGAGCCAGCGGCCCGATCCTGAGCGGGAATGTGCTTTTTGCAGCATCCGCAGTAAATCCTTGATCGCCCCACCCGATTAGCGTGGCTTTGGCACCTTCTCCTCCAATGCTGACGTCAACCTTCTCAACCATGAAGCCAGCCATCATCCCCAGATCTCCCGAATTTTCTACCTCAACACAGAGGACGACTGTTTTTTCCTCATTGCCAGCCTCTCTGCGATCCTTTTCTTTCTCCACTTCGTCCAAGTCATCTATGGTCCCTGCTGTCTCTGGCAGCAGAACATATGGAACAAAGACAGTGCGCATGCGCACCCGGAAACCTGACGCGGTTTGGAGAGTTTTGCGGTATGATTTGCGAAGTGTGGGATGTGTCTTGCGGACAGCAGTCATAGGTGAGGGTGAAGCCTGAATAGGTGAATTCGCAAGGACGGGTGCAAGAGAAAACAATTTTTGGCGAGAGACATTTCCCAAGCGCAAGGAGGGCAAGTTCAATTCAGGAACACCAGGCTTTCCGAACGTTGTACCTAATTTCTGGTGGTCAGTTATGGTATTACTATGGAATTCACCATACCTGCTAGTAAACCTTCCAGAAGATTAACCTCTTCGAGACCATCAAGCAGTTGGGATTCCTCCTTCTGGATTCGTTGATCAGGGTTGGGAGATTCGGGCGCGATAAACCCCTTTCCACCTATTGAGGTGAAATATAACGCAAGGGGGTGCTTCGGATGGGTTGGTATTGGTTTTTCTCGAAGGGTCGCCGAAACAGTTAGACAGAGAAGAGGATTATTGAATGTTAGCCTCAAGAATGCTACGACCGGTAAGAATGGCATAAAAAATCCTAGCAGACCGGAAACATACACACGGTTACGACCATCTGGTAGACTGCAATCCAACACGCCTCCGCCTCCGACCATAAAAGTGCAAATCCTTCCGAGGAATCTTCTGCCGTACTGCTTCCCCAAATATTGGCTACCAAAAGTGTGCCCTCCGAAGTAGTGTATTTCCGATCTTGTTCCGCTGTTGAAGGCGTTGGATTGGGTGTACTGGGTGGAAGAATTGATGGGTGTGGATTGAGCCTATTATTTGGACGAGCGAGCGAGCCCGTTCGCGGTGTTTGCAAAAGTCTCGAGGTTCGAGGAGTTTCCGATGCGGTTGGCTGAGAAGAGATATACGATGCCTCAAGAGATACCTGAACATGCGCTAGCATGTCCAGCAAGATCTCTGGGGGGTTTTTGGAATCATCGGGTGGTTCTAACGCAGGACTTTTGATACGTAGAACCAGGATTGACTGTAGATGTTCATCTACGATTTGGTAAATGTGCAGAAATATGATAACTTCCTGAGATTCTCACCGAAGAAAGCCAACCTGCGTTCGACGGCGTTCGTTCGCGCTTTCTCTAGCCATGAATCCGTAGATATTGTCGGAGGAAATTCGAGAGATGCGTCTGGCACAAGAAGGTTGAGAACAGTAGTTGAAAATATTTGGTCCAAAGACGCAGACATGTCCTGGATACCGATTATGAGGACCACAGTTCATTTGTTATGCTATTTGTCTGTGGAAGCCAGACCAAATAAGTTGTCCCGTTTTTGGCAATTCACCCAAAGAAATAAATTACAGACGTCCATTGACTAATTACCCCAGGGAGCAAGCAAAAAATCCGGCCGATTTTCTGTGAAATCGTCCACAAAAATACATAGTGGTAGGGTTGTGTCATAAATAACGCAAAGAAAAGTCACATCAATTCAGAATTTATAGTGCTGGATTACTGGTAGCCCATCGTAGAGCGTCATACATCGTTCCAACCAGAGACTTTGGTCTCAAAGGAACCTTGATTCTTTTTCCGATTCGGCTCCAATTTGACGGCGGACGAATTAAACATTGTAAGTTCGGTGGAACGCAGGCCGCCGGTGTCTCCCGACCCAGGGTTGGAAATATTCTGCGATGGATTCGTAGGCACTTTCGAGTTGTCTGACCACTTGGGTGGACCTGAGCCCCAGCGAGGCTGAGATACCGTGGAAGCATGGGCTCCGCGGAGGTTAAGTAGCAGCCGACAGGATAAGATTACTTCCAAAATCAAGGTTGGCCTTGTTGGGCGCTTGTTAGTTCGAACTTAGTGTCGGATAAGGTGAAGACTTACGTCAGATTTATGGCCCGAAGACCTTTCGGAACGGTAAGAAATATGATCACATTGATCAAGTTCATTGAAAATATGACGAAGAAATAAAGTAGTCCGTCGCGCCAAATGATGTTGAACAGAGGGGTGTTAATCTCTTTTCTCCAGAAGTCGTACGCCTTCCAGGCCGTCAACCTATAAAAGAATTGAGAAATAGGATGGACTAAGGGGGCATGAAAGACCGCACAAAAATGCAAGGGCATCATAAAATAATGGAATTGTCTAGGCAGCGAATATTTTCATCAGGCAAATAGTATGCTTTTTTCTAAGGACGTACCCAGAAAGCTAACAACCACCCAAACGGTCCCATAACCGCACCACAGGGTGGCTTCATGCCAGGGGGACCGGTCACTGATGGCGCTGATGTTGTGCTCACAGAAATTCCACCGATGACAATCTCAACGATAAGTGTAAAGCCGAGTATAAATCCTATAGTCTTATTTTGCGAATATATCTTAGTACGGGTAGGTCAGAAACACATCAAGATATATGTGGTAGCGGAGCTTACTGCGTATACTCTACTGCCCAAGATCATCTGAGAAAGGACAGTAGAAATTAGGGCACCAACTGGTTCCCAAAGGTACATATCTGCGGTGGAATAAGGTTCATGGCCTCGAAGTACTAGGCTTGGTTTGCTCACGAGTACAAAGAGCAGGACTCCACACGTCCGCCACAAGCGATATAACGAAGGAAAACCTATGATCAAAAAGTTCAAGGACGAAGAATATTGAAAGATCGAGAAAGCTCGCTCACTGAATAAGTCCGAAGTAACGGTTGACTTGATAGGCGCTCAAAATGAGGGAAAGTATCAGGTTGATCTATCGTCGAGGACGAACCTAAATATAATAAGCTCGAAGACTGGGCAGAATAGTGAGCGTCGAAGCAACAGGAGACTTCTTGAGCATTTACATTGATCGGCCGCTTCCAGATGCGCTCATACTCTTGGGGAAGGCATAATAGCCATTCCCATCCAAAGATACAGAACCTGTGAATTGTCGTTTAATCTCCAAATATTCCTTCAGATAATTGAGATCAACCCACGCTCCAATTGCCCATATCATCGTTGCTTGCCCTTGCTTCTGTTTAACTAGAACATCGTGCGGGATGGGAGGTGGACCACCTGGGATTGGGCCGGCCATTTTCCGCACGATTTTTAGGGGTATCGCAACTGGTATACAGACCGCAGGTGAAGTCCCACAGATAAGTCATAACTTGCACTTGCATCTGTTATATCTCTGCAGATATGTTTGAGGAACTTTGGTTCCTTGCTGATCACTATCTAAAACGCGGACGTGTGTTGGATGCGTATCAGGCGGATTTCATGAGAGCAAGGCGGCAAAAAGACCCGTATAGAGAGATTATGGCCTGAAAACATGATTTCCTTCCCAGCGGGTCAGTGATGAAGATCTATCACTGATTAAAAGAAGCAACATGTGGTACATGGCAAATAATAGCACAGACGGACGATAAATACTCACATGTACTCACAAGGTACGTCAAATGGAGTGTGTAGTCTCGTTCAGATATCGTCCACTTGTTGATCGTTCCGGTCTTCGAAAGCTCGGTGTAGATTTGTTTCATCACTTGATAATCATTAATAGTCTTACATTGATGGTCATAAGAAAATCTTAGTTGTCGATCAAAGAAATTGGGGTCAATTCTTTACACACCGTTAAGGCCCAATACCCTCTCTTATGGTTCGATTATAACTAGAGGAAAAAACGGAAGGACATAAAATTTGCACACAGTGGCGCAGAATAAATTCAGATTATTTATCATTGCTCACCCTATGACTCCGATGGTCTGCACATAAAAAACGAATAGAGCAAAAGCTTGCACTGCCTTGATGAAACCTGGAGGATGGCTTAATTTAGCATAATGAAGAAATATACGCGACCGTCGGAGCAATTTCTACAGTGATCAGCGGTGGAAATAGGACGGAGACGTGTCGAAAAGGGCTGATTTCCACACGGAAGAAATGCAATAAGAGAGATATCATAACCTAACCGATGTTTAGCTTAAACTGGGTTCCTTGGGTTGAAAAGAGAAATACTTGTGTACCCACTGAGCTTCGTGGGCCAAGAGGAATCGCTCATTACCCCATGTCTCCCGATGGGCAGAGCGCGATGACAACCGCTTGCAGTTAAAACACTGTCTACTTGGCCAGTAGATCATATTAGATCCAGGCTCACCGGACGCTAAGGGTCAATGAAGCTAGTAGTGAAGCTTGGAATTTTAAAAGCTTGAAGTTTTGAAGCTTTGACCAAGCTTTGGCGCTTGCGCTGAGCGGCAAATGCCGCAAATTTGGAGTTTGAACTTCCGCTCACGGGCCGGTTCGAAGTTGTGGCGTCCATGTGGCCACGTCCCCCTTTCCTTGCTGCCGTTTCCTCTGAAGCGTGGAGCTGAGCTGATGCCGACTTATAATTAACCCAACCTCCTCAGGCCTGTCGTTTCTGGTTTGAAAAACCTCCCTCCCAATAATTTCTCTGTAGTCTTCGAATCCTGGAACCAATACTTCTAAAGTTATGTGCGAACCATCTCTCGATAAGCGTAAGCATCGCCATTAACACTAGTACAAGTTTCTCACGGGAAACTGCCTGGACATTAGTTATAAATAGCATAAGATCCGGGTATAAGCACTAGTACTCAAGCCCACAATGGATCCTTCACGAACAACCAAGGGGGTCGATGAAAGTGGTCATTCGAGGATGGAGCCCACCGCTGAAAAGGAGGATACATCCGATGGCCGACTGCTTGAACTGGGTTATACGCCAGAGTTTCGCAGAGAGATGTCCTTGTTTGGTGTCCTTGGGATGTCCTTCTGTGCGATAGGGATCCTAACAGGGATGAGCAGTGCTTTTCAGACTGGTCTTTTCTCAGGAGGTCCATTAGGTGAGTTGTACACCTGTTTTATGATATCGGCTGCTGTACCACTTGACATTGTTGGCAGGTCTTTTCTGGGGCTGGAACGTGAGGATGCTGTCACGGCAGTTTTTGCTCATTTCATGACCCTCAAATAGATATGCTCATTATTCATGTTGTTAATTGCATTGAGTCTTGCCGAAATATGCAGCGCGTAGTAGGTCCAACCCATTTATTTGTTAAGGTCTCCTCATGGTTCTCGCCGCAGCCCTACGATGGGTGGACTATATTTTTGGGTCTGCAAAATGAAACCCGACGCTCCAGCCCTTGGATGTAAGTTTCAAGGTTCAACTGATTTGAACCCCCCTAAAACTCTGACGCATTCCTTTCATCAAAAAAAGTTTATACTGGATGGATTTACACGATCGCAATGGTCCTTACCGGTACATCTGGAAATTTGAGGTGCGAATAATTGTGACAAATTTACAGGACTGCAAACATTCTGATCGTGTCATCGCCAGCGTCGCGTTGTATATCGCCTCCCTGATTGAAATCGGACAGCAAACGTCGTTGACCAGACTTGAAATTACAAGCATTGCTTGGGGCGTGAACTTAACATCTGGAATTATCAACACTATTGGTACCAAGGCAATCGGTCGCATGAGCGCTTTCAATGTCTGGTGGACAGTAGGAGGCACCCTTGTCCTGGTAATCACACTACTAGTCAAGGCACCTGAACGAGTGAGTTGTTTACCATCAATACTAATTTCGTGGACGTTAAGAAAACCTTGGTCAGAATACTGCGAGTTTTGTGTTTACCGACTACGAAAAGTACGAAGGCTCCCTTATTTACTGACCATTATTTGATGAAAATCTTAGTTTCACCGGGTGGGAATCGAAAGGCTTTGTTGTGCTGCTAGGATTTCTACAGGCCAGTTTTGACGGCCCTGTGGCGATTAACCTTATCACCTCGTAGGCTGTCTATACACTTGAAGGATGTGAAACGGCAGCCCAGGTCGCCGAAGAAGCTCGCCGCGCTGAATTATTGGCCCCAGTGGCCGTAGTGGGCAGTATCGTTGGCTCCTGGATCATCGGGCTCGTATACATGCTCGCCTTGCTCTTTTCCGTCCAAAGTATATCAGCCGTGCAGTCCACCTCATACGCTATTCCAATTGCTCAGCTGTATTTCGATGCAGTAGGACAAAAGCTTGCTCTGATGTGCATAACTGTTATTGCGTTGGCGCAGTTTATGGCCGCTGTAACCGCATTCACGGCAAGCTCAAGGCTTTTCTATGCCCTGGCGCGAGACAATGGGGTTCCTATGAAACAACACTTTATGTTCTTGAACCGGTTCCAGGCTCCCTTGTTAGGCGTATGGCTCTCGGTTCTAATTGGCAGCTTGATTTCTTGCGCGTACATCGCGTCTGTTATCGCTGTGAGCAGGCCTGTGTTCTCAACAACTTTTTTTTTAGCTTAATTTTTTGCAGTTCAACGCAATTCTTTCGTCCGCCGCGATCTCCGTAATGCTAGGGTATCTGCAACCGATCATCATTCGTGTATTTTGGCCATCTGCGTATGTATTTCTTCCCAGACACTCGATGATGGCTTATCGATTAATTCTCTCATGTATAGAATGAAGGAAAGGGGACCTTTCAATCTTGGAAAGTGGTCGAGAATAATCAACATTGCCAGTTTCTCGGTCGGTCTACTGGTTTTACCCCCATATCACGTTCCTCCATCGTAGCTTATCTTTAACGTGTTCCTTGGCAGTTCATCATCCTCATCTGCGTCCTCTTTGTCTTACCCACCGCCCGGCCAGTAACCCGTTCCAATATGAATTACGCGGTGGTTTCTATCGGGAGTATTTTCCTCATTGTAGGTCTCGTATGGGTCATTTGGGGCCGAACCCGTTTCGTAGGGTCTGTTCACACGAACCCCGGTGTTGGAGGCTTGGGATCTTCCCAGTCTGAAATTCCGTCAAAGGGTTGAAATTGCATGAACGCATGTGCCACATTTGTCGTGTCAATGAATTTGGTTGTCGCATGTACAGAGTACAGAACCGCGAACCTCCTTCCCTGTTGTACAGGATCATTGTACAACTATAATGCATAATATTCCAAACTTCCTGGAGTGTACAAATGGACAACAAAAAGCTGCTACAAGCAAACGAAGTATTGACAGTGAAGATTAGCATTAATACATTAATATTGAATTGAAGTACTGGGTATTGGGGGAAAGGATGGAGTACGGCTTGCGCACCTCTCGATGACCGGTCGAAGTAATTATAAAACGAATGATATGGGGACGCTGGGAGTAATCAAAAGAATAAGATAGCTCATAACTCATCAATAGGAGGTCGAAGATCTACTCAGAATAAAATCGCAAGAATTAATACGACCGAAGCGAAGCCATCAATGAAGAATAATCAAGGCGTTCCTCGACGATTGGCGGAGCAACTTGTTCTGGATGGAAGGGGCTGAATCCAGAAGACCTGTGCGTTGACTCCTTTCGCCCGTAATTTGGCTCTGAGATAGGCGCGTATGAATGGTATTGTGGGAAGTCACCATAAGGCGCTTCTAGTGGCTGGTAGTCGGAGGCGGCTTCTGATGTGAAGGCTGGATATGGCTCCGGGAATGGGATGGTCATATGCGATGGCGTGGACGGCATGCTACATGTTGAATTAGACATAGGCGACCCTTGGCATGCCCATTCTTCCATATAATGTGAATTCCCACAGAGTCGGGATAGATCTTGAGTTATTGATGAATCAAAGGAGTGAGCAAGGGGAGTGACGACCGGCGTAAAATTCTCCTGAGCTGAGACTGGGGAAGGTTGTGTGACGGTGAAAGCGAAATTGTCAAAGTCCTGTAATCAGATTAGTCGTGGACTTCTTTCTTGTGCAAACCACCACTTACAAATGAGTGTGATGAAGATGAATAGTCGAATGAAGGTGAGTTAAAGGAATGAGTGGTGGTGGTGGGTATCTCAAGGGCTTCCAGTGTCTCAGAAGCCGGGTATGGAACAGGGGAAGGGGGAGATGATTGACTCGTGACGTTGGTAGGTAACCGCAACGCCGATATCTTGCGAGAGGACGTTGATACGGAATTCGGTTGTTCACAAACAGAAGAAGACGAAGAGAAGGTATTGGCGGTTATGGGGGGCTCGAACCTCGTCACAATCTCTGGGACATGGTACTTGTCAAATTCTTGTATCGCTTCTTCGAGTTCTTGACCCTTCTTTCCACAAACCAGGAGTTCTGCTATTTTGGCACAGCGCTTCTGATCTTTGGGGCCCACCTCTCGCAGTCGCTTCCTCTCTGCAGCCGGGCCTTTTCCCTTGTGAACGGGCCGGAAAGAGTACTGGGGAAACTTGCGCTTGTGTTCGTCCTGCGCGACCTTGGCTCTCGCGTGCCATTTCTGCCGCTCTTCCTCGGGAAGGTTTTGCCAAGTCATGCCGATGATCTTCGAGAGGGTACTGTGGTTCGTTTCTACACCTGTTGAGACGTGTCGACTCTTTATGAAAGCAGACCGGAAGAGGATGAACGCGTTCGGGGGACGAGGTATGTGATTGACAGGCTTCTTCTTCCCTATTCGGCGAGGAGCCGAAAGGTCGTGGTCGAACTCGAACTGACCACCTTCAGGCAGAGACCCCTCAAAATTTGACGCGTTATCGCAGGCATTCGTCGTCACATTCTGCGCAAACACAGGGCCTTCGGAGGTATCCTTGCGCGATATCTTCAGAGTGCGCATAGAATCACGGTCTTATATAAACAAAATATCAATTCCGTGACTTCAACTTTCATGGATTAACATACTACCACCATCGGGTTGCCTTGTAGGTCTCCGTCCTTCGGCCAGCATTGTATCACGATGAACTTCAGAAGCACGCTGAATCTATCAAGAGTGTCGGGCACGGGTTTGGAAGGACCACAATAAGGAAAGAAACGAGTCGTCGGGAAGGGGCGTTAAACTAATTAGACCTCGGACTTATATGGGGTTCAACCACCCAACGAAATTCAAGGGTCGATAATAAGGTCTTCACACAAGACCTACTAAGTCCAGGCAGGAACGCCTAGGGAACGCCACAGTCCTGCAAGCCGGCATCGACCCGAAATCCTCGGCCTGAATCGCGATTTGTCGACAACCCAGCATGTAGCAGAGTACCTATCTGATAAGTCTTCCCGTAGACTTTGTCCTCATAGATGGATCTGACCTTGGATTATCCCCAATTCATCGGTGGTGGTGAATATATCAGGACTTACTTAGTATCGGGGCGGGATGCCATAATTCCGACAAGCACACAATTCAAACGGCCTGTCATCTTTTTTCCAGCAAAAGCATCACAATGATTGAAGTAAAACCTTCGATAATAACCTAGACAGTTCCATCAGGGATTACTTAGAGTGATTTCTACGAAAAACCACGCAACGATCTCCATCCGGAAACTTCAAGAATCGAGAAAACATTCTAGCGTAGTCCAACACGTGGATACGGTTCTCTTGAAGGGAATCTTGCCCGCTTCAAGACAAGAGATATCTGTATCAGAGGTTACTTTCAATTTGCCATAGGCAGAATCTCGTCTCATGTAAGGGAGGCCCAAGAGAGGAACAATGTCATAATATTCAAGAATACCTTGTCATGACGACTTCTTCTTTCGACTTCTTTGCCTCCAAGCCGTCGAGATGGCCCGACATTGATTCCGCAAGGCAATCTGTAATCAATTCTCCCTACGGCTATACAGCCTAGTCATGGCCCTTGAACTCCGGATGACGAGAAGGGAGCACTACAAGAGATGAGCAGTCAGGGCCAGATCCGAAGGAGTCATCGCATGTGCCAACAAAGGGAGACCTCCTTTTCTAACAATGGCCAATATGATGAATGACCTTCTTCTTTCGCAAGTTGGGGTCGTGGGTATCAGTCAATGTTTTTATGAATACAGAAAATGCACCTTGTTCTTGTTTTGGTCTGAAGAAACGAATGCACGAATGAAGAAAGGTGTCGACAAGTCTGCTGTTGGGTGAGTTGCGGTGAAAGAACACGGCGCGGACGAGTGAATCTTGATGGAAACGCCAGGTTTCGAACAATAGAAGGCCTTTCCTGACAGCAGAGTAAGATTTCAGAGAGGCTTTTGTGTTCTGTCGGATAGTCGGAAGTGAGTCCGTGACAGAAGAACAAATGCCATTGGCCTTTGATACAAATAGTCACAAATGATTGTACCTTGCTTGCACAATTTTGAAAGGTCGCGCTTCCGCGTTCGCCATGTTTCCCAGCAAAGCTCTTTGGGATGTAATCTCTAAACCTTTTAAACGCTCCCAGCTGGGCCTCTTCCAAGGCAAGACGAAACTGTCTGGAAATAATGTGCCTTTCTCAAAACACAAAACACGGCGCACTTGGCTCCCCAATGTCCAGCAGAAGCGCGTGCCCTCCGAGATATTGGGAGAAAAGATTCGTTTGAAGGTCACCACAAGAGCTCTCAGGACAATAAAAAAGGTTTTGTGAATCCATATCCGCTTTTAAACTACTCACCCTCGTTGCAGAAAGGTGGTCTAGATAACTACTTGAAATCGACGCCTTCGGAGCTACTCGGTTACACAGGCATGCAGTTACGAATGCGAGTCAGAGCGAAACAATTAGAAACACGGGATCTCCGCCAGAAGGGGCTCAAGCTTATAAATCCATCCATATCTCAACCACTGACTGCAACCCCTTTGTCTGAATATCAGCCCAAGCAGGTGGACGAGAATGGAAAACTCTCGCTCTTTACACCATCTGGAATACAGGCGTTAAGGGAGTTCGTTGGGAAGAATTTGGGTAAAGAAAAACCTGCCACGTACGTATCCTTCTTACTCTCGACTTTACTACTTCTCAATTACAACTGCAGTGCTGGCGAAACGATCCAATACCTAAAGCAGTCAAACCGAGCAACTAATACGACTCATGTGGCACTTTATAACCCCGCAAAATTATGAATAATCTAATCTAATTCTTCATTCCTGCTCAAGAGCGTGCAAGTGCTGTTCTCCTATGGTGTAACCTCAATTAAGGTTCTGTATTCTGAAATTTCCAGCTCGGGCCATAAGAGCACATCATTTAGGTACGTACTACTCCAAGGACGAGGTTTCTGCTTGACATAGAGAACCTCATTACTACGGTTTTATCTGGTTCAGAAAATTTATTCAACCCGCGAAAGGTTTTGCTACATGTTTACGAGATTTTGGCTTTCCGTCATGATATTAAACCCGGGGAAATCCCTCCAAAACATTCGGCATGCGTTCTCGAAACATCCAATCTCCCGGCATTTCGGGATACTGGCTTAGTCAACGTCTCAATGGTGGGCAAATGGCGGGACTGCGGCGTTCATGAAGAGCCCGTTCAGAATTCCCTCCCACATGTGCTTTTATGTCATGAAGCATGCATACCTGGGAAATTTTCTCATCCTATTCCTGGGAATTGCGTGCCCCTGCCATCTAGCAAGTTTCTTTCAGCCACTCTCATCTTCGGACTGCATCGCATCTGTTCTGAACCTTGTGCTTCAAAAATTTCTAAATGGGAAATAACCTCCGTCTCGACTGATATATGCTGGTTTGACGTCGGGTGGACTATGAGTGGGGAACTCGGATAAACTAAGATGGCTCCTGAAACTGATCAATAAAAGGCACGAGAAATTTCGTTTCATTTCTCGCGCACCCGGGATGTTGTTCAAATTTTCCTGCCTACTTGCTCTTCTATCAGTGGTGCATGCCACTCCCAAGGTTAAGATTCAGAAAACAACGTTTATTGGGAGAGATGTTACTGGCCTGAAGCAAGATTTCTTTGGAGGTGAGAACTGTTCATTTCCAACTGGTGGCATTATTCTTACGCCCTCTCCGGTTCCAGGTATCCCATTTGCCGAACCTCCCCTTGGAAACCTACGCCTCAAGCCCCCAGTCCTGAAGCCTCATCTCGACGTCGAAACCTTTGATGCAAGCAACTTTGGCAAAGGGTGTCTTCAACCCGTCAGCTTTTCATCCTTTAACTCTGCTCTGCAATTAAACCGATACCTTTTGTCTGCAAGAGCAACATCCCAAATGCATTCTCAGAAGACTGCTTAACCATTAATGTCTTTCGACCTTCTGGGTTGAAGTCTAATGCCAAACTCCCAGTCGTAAGTTGACCACTCATGCGATCTCTTTCTGTTTTTGACCAAGTCCTCCTTTCAGCTTTTCTGGACTTATGGTGGTGGCTTTGACGCAGGGGCGTCTTCTATCTACAATGGGAGTGCTATTGTTGCTCAGAGTGTGGCTAGGGTGTGTTTGTCCTTGTCTTTTTCTGGAGCAAATGGTTGGCTCATCTGTCGTTCAAGAGAACACCGCTCATATACATCAACTTCAATTATCGCCTAGGGCCATTAGGCTTCCCACAAGGCCAAGAAGGTTCGTTTACAGAATCCATGGTCATACTCCCCCTCACAATAATCGTAGCGAATGACCGTGGTGCATTGAATCTTGCCCTCAAGGATCAAATCGCGGCCCTTGAGTGGGTCCAGGAAAACATTGGGGAATTCGGCGGTGATAAAAAAAAGGTAGGCACACCCAGTTCACAAATTGACGACATCAACCCAAATTGAAACGCGGGAATAGGTCACCGTATTCGGCGAAAGCGCAGGCGCTATCATGACCGCGGTGCTTTTCTTGAATTCCCCAATTGAAAAACTTGCCCGAGCAGCTGTATGTTACTTGCCATCTTAACCGCGATCTTACTCATCAACATCAAAAGATATTCGAATCAGGTTCCGCAGCAACAGCCTTGGAGTTCATTGCCGCACGGCGGGAGGTCGACTGGCAGAATTTCGTCTCAGGCGTTCCCTCTTGTGCCTCTCTAGCGCTTTCTGGGAATACATTTGACTGCTTGAAGCGGGCAAACTCGACTGAGATGTTCTCCGGTATAATTACTGCCATCAGGAAAGCACCCGAGCTTTTTGGATTTGATCCCACCATCGATGGACCTGGTGGTCTCTTCCCCGACATAGCTTCGCGCCTTTTCAAGCGGGGTCAATTCGCTAAGTTACCATTCATCGCAGGCACCAATCTTGATGAGGGTAAGAAATCTTTGAAACAGCAGCTGGGTGTGTAGTGCTTACGAGGCGCTTATAGGAACTATTTTTACCCCTACTACTAACTTGAGCACCGCGGACGTCCGCGCGACAATCATCTCAAGCTATTCGCCGCCACTCGTTGATCCGGCGGTCCTCCAACAAACCGCCGACAAACTCCTCCAATTATATCCTGATGATCCTGTTGTTGGATCACCATTTAATACTGGGACTCAGACTTTCGGATTGCCTGCAGGTTTCAAACGAGAAGCTGCTCTCAGTTGAGTTGTTGAATGGCGCCTTAAGCGACGAGTTATTAACTCTTGTTAATCAGACGGTGATCTAAGTTTCCAATCTCAACGCAGGAGTTGGATCCAGACAGCTAGCCGAGCTGGTGTCAAGACCTTTGGTTATTTGTTCACTCAGCCTCAACCCAGCAACCCCGCCATGGGAGGTGAGCGCTTGTTGCCAAAATCATAATTACCCTCCGTTTTATTATTTAACAACGGCAGTCTCGCATGGCTCGGAGGTCTTGTTCGTATACGGAGCTCCCACAGATACCTCCGCCCCTGCGGTACACTTGAGCAACATCATGATCGACTACTGGGTCTCCTTTGCGACAAGCCTCGATCCGAATGATGGTTGTGGAAATGCTCGTAAGTCGCGAGTTGTGGGGTATTGTAGTGTGTCTGATGACTTCATCTGCGTAGGACCTCACTGGGCTCAATACACGCCTAAAAACGAGGTCAGTTCGCTTGATCAACCATCGCCCTTTGAATCATGGGTGACCATAATTGCCTACAGGTTCTTTTGCGGCTGAATGGTACCAACACCACACTCATCCCTGATGACTACCGTAAGAAGCAGATCGATTTCATCAATTCAGACCCTGCAGTATTCCATCACCGTCGCAGTTTGAGAATGCCTTGAAAGTTGAGTTGTAATGTTGGGCCTAATATAAGTACCCATCTTTCAATTAGGTACGATCAATCTTCAAGTACATGTACGTATGCTTTTGCCGAAGCTTTGAGGAGTCGAAGATCCCCTCTCTAGATGCTCTCGACCTGGCACTGAGATAATTCTCAATTGTGAAACACAACTATACATTGTTCCCCTCGTACCACTCCTTGCTCGTTGACGTTTCTATCGATCCTGTTGATAAAGATTATGCGAAGCGGCTTAAAAAATGGGGACAATAAGCGATCAGAAGCTCACATGGGTACGCTGCAAATCTCCGTGCTTCATAGTTGCAAGTATCTCCGAGAGGATTCCATCTACCAGTAATTTTGTTACATTCTGGCGTCGGGATGTGGTCAAATTCCTACTACTCAATAGTATTACTCCCAAAATACTTCGAAGGAAAGTTTCGCCAGATCTACTAGCGCTGGGTCAGTTGCATACTCAATTGTAAACGATAAGAAAGGAATTACTGTAAAAAAGGTGCACACATTTGCTATTTGCCCCTATTAATCACCCTAGACTCATCATAAGGCTGAAACCCTTGTGAAACCCGGGTCTCGACCATATGTGTGAGACCTGCAAGGATGGTGTAGCCTCTTCACTATCTTCGTTCTCCAAAGTCACGGTTTAACACTATGATAACTGGAAACCGCTTTGATAAACTTCTTCGTCAGGTCTGGGGTGCACTCATGCATACCCCAATATGCCCTCCCATGGGATTTCCGAATGAAATCGTGTTGCAATTCCTTGAATATATGCCTGCCAGGTCTCTCATCGTGACTTGTGCAAATCGGTCTGCAGTACATGAACGACACCTCATCCCGCTGGCCAACATCCTTCCCGCCCGCCAACTGCTCTCACAAGTTCCCCACGATGTCTTCAACGTCCGCGCTCCAGGCCGCAAAAACGTCAACAAGAAGGTTTTGCACGGGATGGGTATATTGAAAAGTTCATTCAATGTTATCAAACGTTGCCCGATATTTTGTCTTCTGCATGGAAGAATGGCCTGGCCGTTTCGAACTTCGTTACATACAACTTATCAGGAGTGACCTGCACAGATGGTTCCACCTGGAGCTATTTCTTGGGAGAATTTCCGTCGGATTGGCGCGCCAAACCCATTTGTTATGCAGAACATACACAGGATCCACAACATGAAGGTCATAAGTACCCATGTCCATTGGTCTATCTGGAGTCGATAGACCGCAACTCATAATAAAGCTTTCATCATAAATTACGATTATCCGATGATCTAATTTATTTCTCCGTGATCTCTGTTTGATTTCTGTCTTGTCCTTCGTGCTCATAAGAAAAAATGATATAGTGATTTTCTAATGGTTCCATATCGCAGACAGTGAAGGGGACTCAGCCCGGACAATGAGCAGCGCATCATCATTTGGTAATAAACTTGATTTCTTCATTGCGTATACTGCAGAAAGTAGTTGGATTAATAGGTGGCTTTCCAGCACGAGCCCAATGTTGAGTGGCCCACCACCCGGGTCGTGTCTGATTTCAAGATGGTAATCGGGCGGGGCAACAGAACGGAGGAAGACATCTCTGCGCAATGCCTCGTGAGTTTCTTTTATACTCAAGCTTGAAGGAACAATGAAATCCATTGCGAGATCGGAGCAGCCTATTTCTGTTCTTTCATCTTCTTCGCCAACCGCCCAGTCCATGAGGACCACAAATCGTCGTGTTTGGTTCCTTTTAACTCTACGAAAGCGTAATGCTTTCTCGGTCTCTGGAAGAATTTGAGAGTTTGCAGCACCCCACGCAATAAACCCTTGAAAATACAAGTTATGTCCAGGGGTTGTTAAGGCTAGGCGGTTACAAGTTGCCAGAAATCCGTCAATAGAGTCGTGCCAGTGGTTAAGCGATGAAGTTTGTGGCCCCAGGAATGCAAAAGTGCATCAATATTAAATGTTTTAGGTGATTTCAGATTTGATAAATGTATTTTTGAACCTTTCTAGAAAGGTTCAATACTTATTGTGTATGCCGAAAATCTGGCATGTCTCGGATAGTGCCGGAATTGAGATCAGTGGCGCTGACGCGTCTCGATTTCTATCTCGAACCAGGAGCTCGGTGAGTCATTCCTCGAATGTAATCGTACCTCATCACAACGCATCTTTTCCAGCGCGCCAACAGGATGTCGATGGCTTCTTGGTAGGTGCCTCTCTCAAACCCGAATTCGCGGATATAATCAATGCGAGGAAAGCGTGAACATGTGCTCTGAACCTGTAACTGGTGGTGCACAATCCGTGGTACACGTGACACCCAGTCACACGTGGCATCACCGTGTGACACCATCAATATCTTGAGACACTGCGCTTGCACTCTCCACACTTCGGAGAGAGGAAATAAAATGT
>Ga0307509_10002744_pt1 | contig 28068 bp, 27 predicted proteins | sample 10_EM_MG_FD_202245 | JGI IMG/M metagenome (GOLD analysis project Ga0307509, IMG submission 202245) | Populus trichocarpa ectomycorrhiza microbial communities from riparian zone in the Pacific Northwest, United States - 10_EM | ecosystem: Host-associated > Plants > Roots > Unclassified | place... | reverse complement strand
CACGTTTTCGTACCTCAGCCGTTTTTCTTCACGCTGAGGTACAGTGCTTTCTTTCTTTTTCTTCGTTCATAGACTCATTGTGCTCTCCCTAGACTCACTCGTTGTTCGTCTAGGTATATTAATACATTAGCCGTTTTTCTTCACGCTGAGACTCACTCGTTGTTCGTCTAGGATTCTAATATCCTTGTCATTCATACCCGGGAAAATCGGCATTGCCTGATGTGAGGAGGAACATCTTGGCGGAGATATTACATAATGTGCTGCCGTGCCACTGAGTCGGCATCAACACACTTTCCCCTAAATACCGGAAACGCGTTGAAAAAGCGTCGCATTTAAACTATTATTCAGTTTAGACAATATATATTCCTAATCATCTAAGTCTTTTAGGATGTGAAATTTCAAAATAAAATTATGCGTTAGTTCGATGATGACGAGCTTACCTTGTCAACTTGCATGAATCCCAGCAACCACTATTGAGGTCTCTAGGTGTGGCCAACGACACAAAGTTCCGAATACTCAGGATCAAGGGCGTCGTCGTTCCAGTTAGGTCGGGCGTGGACGCAAAGATTGATGGAGAGATGGCGGTGAGTTTCCTCCCTACCAACGACGAATCCCCGTCAGCTGTTCCCACACACCACCCTGCCGACGACGTTTGTTGACATTACCCCACGATCGCCGTCGTTTTCAAGTGGGTCATCGAAGCATCGGAAATTGTGCCGTCCTCTGAGCCAGAGACTATGCGACTGCTATCGGGCGAGAATGAGACTGAGCTCACACCACGTGTGGGGTAATCCACTACAAGCATGCAACCTAGAAAGGGGTTCAGTCCCTCGTACGTGAAAATGCAAGGTTTTTCACTTACAATCTATGAACTCCACCAAAAATTGTCGCAGTAACTTCTTGTAGTTTTCGATGTTTCTCTCTAGAACGCTTGACAACAATGGAAGGAATTCGATTGAACGAGTTAGTTTTAAAGATGTACCGCCCGATCACTCGTTCCAAGGATGTCCATTGCGGAGCGCAGGAATTCATGCCCGGCCTCGGGCTCAAGACCTTTCAGGGCCTCGATCACTCCCTCATACACCGCTTGCCGTCCATCCACTAAAGATGACTTAGTTAGCCCTAGAAAAAATCTGACGAATTGAGCAGACATACCTGACATCACGATTTCCTGTAAAGTCTGCGAAGTCTGCATCGCAGCACCAGGACGCTCGCTGTACTCGTACAAGTTCCAGCCAGTCGCCGAGCCCATTCTCACGGGATTCCTTCCAGAAATCGGGATCATCATCCAATGGACATGCCTTTGGAGTATACTTGCTATTATTTAATAGCATGAGTGAACTGCGGATCTTCTGACAGGAGTGGATTTTACGAGGAGAACGAAGATGGGGTCTAATTAGCCTGTTAGTGACCATTACTCGATTACTATCCGATTTGAGCAGACTCACTTGTAAGTAGTCACCTTTCCTTGCTGGCGTCGTGTGTACGTCAATCGCTTGAAGGGCAAGATTTCTAGGGGCCACCAGAGCAGCGTCAAGGATTTCCCCACATGGATCTGTTCGTCAGGAGAGAGTTCACGCTCGAATATGCCTCCGCTTCAAATACCATCTACCTCAGAGGAGGCCGACTGCGATCCATCCCAGCGTTCTCAACATTCCCGCCGCCTCTATATACTGGAGCGTCACCAACGGGTCCCTCGGACTGAAAAAGAGAAGACACTTACTGTACAGATCCAAGTGTGTTCCTGCGAACCAGACTTCTACTGTGTGAAGGGGCTTTTCTATCGAATTTATCCTGGACGACAAATGGGTATCTGGAACTTCATTGTTGATATGTAGGTGGTCCATCGCGTGATGGCTTGCTCTCGGTGATTCGACCATATACCTCCGCGTCCGCTGTGGATGGATTTTTCTCATTGCTCGGGGATTCGTGGTCACCAGGCGAAGCTTTCTTCTTATCCGGTTTTGGGGGCAGCTTGGCCCTCTCTCCGTAGGCATATTAGGGCAAAAATTTAACTCGCCGCTCATCAAGCTTCAAGAGCCAGTGCATGGATTGAACTTGAGACGCCTATGTACTCAATTCATTGTTTCGTGATGTTGTCGTATAAATGAATTGGGATATCGACGCCGAGGAATTATGAATAGGGGAAGGAGGGGAATAGTCCTTTGACACCAACCCCACCCAACTCGCCATCGCCCACCAAAGTGCCTGCTGACGGGCTCTGTCTCGCCGGATTCCCGGATCGGGCGTGTTAGGGGACGCAGGCATGCAGATAAAGGACTCAAAACCATGGGGCGAGGGATAACGATCATGAAAATGTCGAGTCGTGTTGGAGTGTTATCGCGATTGGTGGTGTGGAAACCGACGAAGGCCAAGGGGAGAAGAGAAGTACAGTATGAGAGTTTTAACCTCCATGCGAGAGTAGTGGTACGTGTCATGGAGGGGTGGGCTCGGTAGTTTCACCATCCCGTCGTTGCGGGTGGGCAACGACGAAGCACAGCTTTGTGACGCATAAATACTGGATTTGTTGGTTCGTTTATCGTGCGGTGAGATTCAAGAGCGGGATACGTGAATTGGGCAACCAGCGCTGAGCGCTGAGAAAAAGAAAAGGGGGTGGGTCGTTGGCGAGGATTGACGCGGTAGATGCAAAGTTGAGGGGCTATTCGAAGATAAGCTGGACAAGCAATCGTGAGGTGAATTTTTTGATAGTCCGACCTCCGCCTGACCATGTGGGAGATCGCCTAGTGAACTCCATCTCCCAACACCCCACTTCCATTCCTACCGAATGGACCCCACACCAACTCCAGCCGTACTCCCCCCTAGAGATGGGATTCTCCATCCACTACTGACCCACTGCACCTCGCCGTCTCTCGCCCTCTGGGTGAACGACCCAGATTTTCCAGTTAGAGCTTGTTAAGCGGCGCGAGAAGATACGGAGAAGAGACAGGTGGGATGAGGTGGAGAACAGGGAAGAAAGTGAGTATTGAGGTCGAGGTGGGTGTTATGAGTGGTGCTAGGGCAATTGATAGAGGTGACGAAGGTCAAACAGAGAAAGTCAAGGGGGGTCAAAGCGGGACTCGGGTACAGTGTATCAAACATCTTGGACGAGAGTTGTGCACAAATAGACCGCGGATAGAAGTGAACGTAGGTCATTCTCGGGATATCTTTCGGGTGCTTGGATCTTATGTCGATATAGAGGGCGACAGCAGACTCTCGAGTAGGCTTCAGCGATAATACTCGTGGCTGCATGAAGCTTATTGGGTGGTAGTAGGATACGCCCAGAGTGGCGAACCCGACATCCGCCCTCACGGTCCAGGATATCCAATATCGACAGTGGAGTGGAGCAGGTCCATCAGGCGTAGGATGAAGGTGAAAAGACGGAGGCGGACAGTGTCGTAAGCTTGCACAGCCACCCAACTCCCACGCAGGAACCCTTCTCAGCGAACCGTCCAGAATGAGTTCAGAACAAACCTTGAAGTACAACTGTAACAAGATCCTGTATTTAGAAAACAGGGCGGTTATAATGAGGTGTGGAATATAAATGTACCAACGTACTACCAAGAAATTGGTGGAGCGAAGTTAAGAGATAGAACCACACACGCGGTTCAAATCAACCCTCCCACCTTGAAACGTTGAACCTTGAACAGGACTTCAAGCTCAAGCTTCAGATCCATTTCATCCCTTTGCTTAGACTTTGATAGACTCGCCTCCAGTCTCTATGGCATAGATATATAATAAACTCCGACAAATGCTTTTTTTGTGTGATTCCGAATCGGGAGGTATTCTGGGGCACCAACCTATTTCAGAAGCTCCGAGGTGGTTAAACTATGAAATTTACAAACTGAGGAATTCTCGCGATCGTCTACACGGCTGTGTGCATTTGAGTCTGCGAATTGAAAACAATTGCACCGTTCTTCGAGATCTCCGGATTTCTAATTCAAGGTATTGTTTTCTTTCATTCTTCGGACTGTAAGCCCTTTTTTATTTTTCTCTTCTTTGGTTCTGTAGTCTCTCTTCTTTGGTCCTGTAGTTTCTCTTCTTTGGTTCTGTAGTCTATAGTATATATGTAGAGACTCTCGTAGCTACTCATCCATTTGTAGGACAGCCGGGAATCTTATCTTTTATCTTATCTCGATCGCGACTAAGCTTGCTGATTTGATTTCACCATATACCGTGAAGCGCGGGGCAATTCACATGTATCGCAGTTTAGCTAGAAGAGACTAACCCAGACTAAATTTTTATTTGAACACTACTATCGGCAAATGACAAACACCAAAATTCAATATGTCGGCTAACTACTTGTTTATCTCCGTTTTGCACAAACGCAGCGCCCTAAACTTCCTGTTGACAATCAGCATAGTTCAACTAGTAGACACGATAACTGACCTTGTACTGTCATTCTTTCGTTGCTCAGTAATGATTCCTATGATGTGTCCCGTTCCATGATCTATAACAGTACCCTTGGCACCAGACGTAGCGAGTCCTCGGAGAGAAGACCCAGAGCGCTTCAATGAGATCTGGGGGAGTGAACGAGGGACTAAGCGGCAGCATGATGTTGGCGTGTCCCTCGGTGACTTCGACGGAGAGACCATCGTCGCAGTCTTGAAGATCACGGACGCCTAATAATTTCTCCAGACCAAGGCCAGTCAAGGTCTGGTTGAGGGCGTTAAAAAACTCAGTATCTGTGGATACCGGGGTATCGGCCGCAGGAACGAAGGAAAATTCGTAGGGGACGATGTCGTCGTTGTCGAACATATAGGCGCGGGGGACAATATGTCCGTTGAACTTGGGAGAGATGGCCGACACGTCGTCGTCTACCGACCACGCTGTTGCCGTGTTGTGGTAATCAACGAGGCGTTGGTTTTCTTGAAGAGGGAAGTGATTATGGAGTAACGCGAGGCCATACTTGCTCTGAACGTCAAAATCGAGGAATGTCTGACGGATAGGGCCCTCGAGATACCGATGGACTTCTTTGTCTTTGAACTGTTGGTCAGCAACCTCGAGCGAAGGCAAGCTGTTGAAGGCGGCTGCACTGTAACGCATACTGATAGAGATGAATTGTCAGTTAGATGAATGGCTAGAGTCAGAACGATCGCAAGAACCTGAAGATGTTGTTGACCTAGGCCAAGTTTTCAGAAAAACTTCGAAGTCAAGATTTCCAATGGAAGCTTTCCTTTTATACGAAAAGCAGGCGTGTTTAGTGAAAGACACGGGTATGCGGGCAGATGTCGCGGGTAAGTAGGGGTACGGTTGGGAGTTGGCTGTTTTGGTGTTCATCGTATCTCATAGTCCCCCATGTGTGCCATCTGAGCTCGAATCTTATTACCTGGATGGAGTTAGGGCGTATTCAGTGTCCCCCCAACCAAAAATTGGCTGGAATTACCTAAGCGGCCGCTCGTATACGCTCTAATTAGTAGGCGACGAGCCTTTGTGCAATTCTGGCTTTGAGGAAGGCAGCTGGATTTGTACACCTGTCGAGATACCACAGGCATGGATCATCTTAACCCCTTCAGCTGAACTTCTATTTCACGAGAACAATACCGTCGGAAAACTCCAGATTGTGATTCTCAACATCTCTGACAAGATTCACTCTCGCATAAGAGGATAAAGAATGTTTTCTAAATTTGGGAAGGTGCGGGTGGGCATGCAGCTACGGCATGGCGAGATCTGCCTATTAGCGGTCACGATACTTAAACCATACATTGACTACAGAAGGTAAGATGAAATGGAAGACCGTCCATTTACTCCTCCGTGAGTGCGCAGAAAATGGCAGACAAATGAAGTTCGTGATAATTATATCTGGGCGCCCCGAAACACACTGAGCTGTGAGTAATACTCTTCGACACCTGATTTGGGATCTCATACATTTTCGTTGTTCAAAATAGACTAATTAGTTCATCCAGAATGTCATCAACCGATAAAGTCTGAGCAACTGAGTCCTTCCAACTTACACATAAAGATCATCTGGATCCTTCGAAAGAGCGCTCATCTGGAATTTTCCGGGAGTCAAACTTTTGAGAGTTTGCGCGATCATCGCGCAAAGGGCAGGTGGTGTTTTATTGAACGCCGGACTGTCAAGACCCCAAAAATGTTTCCAAACACATCACAGCCGTTGATACTGGGTCTTATGAGAACGCACAGTATCAGGAAAATGGCGGGTCCGTCTTTGGGCGCTTTTGGGGGCGTTAAGGCTTCCTTCAGGGTCACGCCGCAGTTCACGTGATCACGTGGGACTCTACAGGTTCCGCGCTGATTATCGCCCATCCATCTATTGCCAAGACTCCAACCATTATCGTAATTACCAGCGCCTGCTCATTCCTTTCAGGACCCACGTAAGTCCCCAAGAAGTATCAATAGAGCTTATGAATTCATCTCATGACCGGATACTGGTAGATAGTGGCCTTTTCCATGTCAAACTGTCGTATTTGAGCGTCGTGAGACAAATACGGACACGAAGGGGATATAGTCCAAACCACAATCTGCTACCAAATTGGTCTTCGATCTTGTCTGATCTAACTAGTGCACCATCGCTTTACGGTCTGTGCCCGATCCGTCTTTGATCTCTCAGGATACTTGCAGGCCCTTCTATAGCCACTAGATCAACGCCATTTACCCCAGAAAACTAGGTGGCGATGTCTTGACATGTCCAATTTTAGCACGACTGTTAAAGTCAATTGGATTTACGACGGAGTCCTCCTATATTCTAGGATAGTCACTGGTATCCCCCGGTATACACAAATCAGAGGTATATAAACCTCTTTGCACGGGTGGCCAGAACAAACTCTGCGTAAGCTATGGCCCAAATCTCCGCTGCTGCTCGCGCTATTCTAGAGGAGGTCTCGGCCCCACTTCAACTCTCTGAAGATCGGCTGGTCGGAATCACCAACTCCATAGTTGGAGAATTCAATGCTGGTCTGAGAGAGGCCGGCCGTCCAGTGGCAATGTTGTAAGGACAATCTCAATATATAATCTGGATAGCGGAGCTAAGACTCATACACTCAGGCCAACCTTCGTCACCCGCGTTTCTGATGGTACCGAAGCGGGGTACAGTATTCTTTCTATGTCTCAACTACCAATCATGAATTTTTCTCAGGACTTTTCTTACCATCGAGCTCATATGGAACAATTTGTGGGTCTTTCACTAGATTGTTACTTTTTACTCACCACCTGGCACAGACGCGTCTGCGAAGTCACCCTCGACGGCGCCAATAAGTCTTCTCGGCGGGAGAAGATTTTCCAGGTGCCGAACGACGTCTCCACCGGAAATGCTACAGGATTTTTCGGTCAGTTCGCGCCCGATTCCCACCCATCGTGCGCAAGTATTTGACGGACGTCAACCCAGATTACATTGCTACGGCCATCGATTTATTTCTCAAGGAATTCGGTATACGACTCACGACTTCCAAGACGCCTGTTGGCATTTCCTTTCCGTTCCCTGTTGAAAGGCTAGACTTGAACAAGGCAAAAATTGTCAGCTGGGGAAAAGGACTCCGTCTTCAGGATGGCCCCGGACACAACGTTGAAGAACTTCTTCAAGAGGCTTTCGACAGGAAGAAACTTAATCTTAGATGTGGGGCAATTGTCAACGATGTCAGCCCTTTAGCCCAATTCATTATTCTGAACTAACTTTCGCGACAGACAGTCGCAGTACTACTTTCAGAATCTTACGGCAACCCTTCTGAAAACTGCAAAATTTGTACGTGTCGCTATCCCTGTTTATCTCTGTGTCATTTCAATGCTAATGTTTACGCAGCGGCGATCTTTGGTGCCGGAACAAATGGTTCATACGTCGAGAATACCGCAAAGATAACCAAGTTGGGTCAGAAGACCACCCCTCAGATGCTCGTTAATACGGAATTCGGCGCGTTTAGCAACGTAACCTTTTCATCTGTCTAGACATATATTTTTCGCCTGACCTCAATTTCTTCACTACTATTGCAGAAGGAAATCTTGCCGCTTACCCCATTCGACCTCAGCATGGACCAGGATTCTCGAAAACCAGGCCATTATCTATTCGAAAAACTAGTGTCTTGGATCTTTTTAGGCGAACTCGTCCGACGAATTCTGGTTTCTTTCGAGGAGAATGCGCCTCATGCCCTTTCAAAAAGCGTCGCCATCGGCCTCGAAAAACCAGGAAGTTTGAATAGCAGATGCTTGCCGTTGATTGAGGAAACGAAGACTAATGACGATCTCAAAAAGGTCCTCGCTGAAAATGGACTCCCCCTGGACATTGTCAAGGGTGAAGATGCCGAGACTATCCGGTGGGTGTCACGGTTGGTTTCCAGTCGCGCTATCAATCTCTGCGCCTGTGCCATTGCCGCCCTCATTACCCAGTCCGGTGATGCAGGAGACGGAAAAGATCGAATTGTGGTTGCTTTAGCCGGGGAGTAAGTCTATTATGGTTGTATTCGAATGTTCGGATGACTGAAGGTCTACACCCACCTCCAGAATGGTATTCTTCTATCCCCAGTTCAAAACCCAACTTCGCAATGCCCTCAAAGCCATTCTTGGACAGCGCGTAGAAAAACGCATTACGTTCCTCGTCGCGGAAGATGCGGAGGCAATTGGAGGTATGAGTCTACTTCTATCTCGTCATGTTTGGTATTGAAGGAAGTTACCAAAAAGCTGCCCTCGGAGTTTATGAAATGGAACGAAGGGGACGAAGCAAGCGAACCTAATAAATGTTAATGTGTGCGATTATCCCTCTTGTTCTTGTTTCGTTGGCCACTGCGGTTCTATCCTGTAACACCATTTTGATAAATAGTTTTTAAATTTCCAAAGGGATACGTCAGTAATCAAATATTGTTGTTTCCAGAGATTTCTCGATGAAGCCCCGGCAGTCAATATCCCTATATTCATAAATTGCTTCTAATAAGAATAGTTGCATTGCACACGATTTTTTATAACGAAAAAAGATGCAGCATGATGCAAAATGCTCGAGATCCAGGTGCGACACGTGTCTTTCTATAGTATGTACCTTTCTAAATTCGGCCTTCCATTCTACGTTTCTACGATTTCCATAAAGAAATTCCCATCATGCTAAGCGTTCAGGTCGGCGTATTCTATCGGCGCCAAACCCTCAAAACGGTTACATGATAATACCTCGGAGACCCCTCCCAGAGAGGGCTTACATTGTCTCTTGTAATACTATTTTTTCCTCGGTACTAACCCATTCTATTTGAAATTTGAAGGCCAGCCACTGCAAGTGGATAGAATTCACGTTACCCTCCAACATCGCAACTTGAAACACTATCCCCTTTGCAAGTTAGAAGAAAAAGAAAGTTCCACCTTCCTATCTATCAGATCTTAAACGTCACTTGAAGGTGGTATGTTTGTTCTGTACATCCTTTGAATCTTAGGATCGATCAAGTGTCGCCTTTGTTGCACCGCCGACATCGTGTTGAGGGGCCAGTCGCCGTCTCTAATCTTGCTATCTTTCTTATTGTTCTCGTATGAAATGGAACTGTAGGTAGCTCAAGATACAAGGGACCCAGATGTGCTGGATCAGTAGCGGTTAGACGTGAGGCGGTTACGAGGCAATAGTGACTTGATTTAAGAGGATACTGTAGTTTATGCCCGGGAGGGTTAAATATGCCAAACATATCGATCCCCTCTAAATCCTGCTGAAAGTCCGTCCAAATATTGAAATTTTGTTCTGTGAATGGTGACGAAGCCTGTTGGTGTGTTCTACGGTGCTGCGCGAAGCACCCTAGGATTTCTGGTAGATCTTGGGGATTCAGGGTGCCGTCAAAAGGTATAGGAATGCGAAAAGTGATGGCTTTTACTGCATCTTTGTAAAAGGTGGTGAACGCGTAGGATTTCCTAGAGGGTTAAGGCGAGGAGTGACGTAAATTAAATGCTTCTGTGATTACGGGTTTCCGCTTCAATGGAAGTTTATTCCGGAAAAGCTTAGGGGGATAACTACTCATATATTGGCAATGTCCGCCATGTACATAAGTATCAACGGAATTAATGGCCGGATGCTTCAGTGAGAAGTGCATATGAATGATGATGCGTTTTTGAGAGTGCGAGAGTAGTACTGGGATGGTACGATTAACCTTTAGTTCGCGTCATAGGCTGGAATAGATTGCTGAGTGATTTAAGGACGACCTTTTCAGCGCCGACCATGATGCGGCGCTAACTTCGGCCGAAGACGAAAATCTCGACAAAACAACACGTGAATGACCAACACGTGTTTCCGAAGCAGACACTTGGACTAGAGAAATTTCAGTAGCAAATAGACACTTTAGTCTCTCTGAAGCTCTGTGTTTAGGATTCGGCGCTACCCTGTCGAGATGAGGGCAAATTTATTTTTAGCACTCGGCGCCATCCTACATAATCCGTTTGTGCCTAGATACTCCGGTCCGTTTATCGAGGGTCCAGCATTGCCCTCACCCTCCTATAATGAATGGTCACCAGTCACTGGTCTACGGGCGAAGAACCCTTGCCAAGCAATGGAATCCGTTTTTGCCTTCTCGACCTTCTTATAGAAATTTCTCTCGATCATTATGCATAAGGGCTCGAATCCGTCGATTGACTACCCCTTATATCGACACATCCTTACCCTGGACCTTCCATCACTGGGTCACGGACGTGTCCTCGGCGTCATTTCATGCCGCTCAGAACCCTACGTTTAGTATCGCCGCATTGGATCGCTATTACTGCGGGTAAGCGGTGTGTACGGATGGCTGCGGATCTGCCGAAGGTGGGTATCATTTCGTTGTGCTGGATTTTGACCTGGTCAACGTGAAACAAGTGCAGTTGAGGTTGGGGGAGCAGTAATAGGTCGGCGAGAAAAAGACGAAGGAAGAGTGGGAGGCGGCATTCCCCGAGTTTGAGCAACAGGATACTGAAGACGCAACTCGACCCCAGATCTGATTGAGTCCTTCGATTTTACACTCTGTTGGCACACGCTCACTGATTTCAGAAGCAATGTCCGATTTCCACGCCGACCCCAAATCAGAGGGTGGTTCTCCAATGATCCTCGACGAAATGGAATAGGGACTACTCAATCCTGACGAATTATTAGCCCCGTTTGTGAGCAAGTTCACGGTAGATTTGAAACCTGTGCCGTTAATGAACCAGGTGCCTATTCTCTAGATAGCATTAGAACAACGAGAGACTCAGAAATTGGATGTAAAAATGGAATTGGGGACAGAGGAGAACTGCCGGTACGTATGGAAGATCCCGTTCGCGATCTTCGCTTGCACCGCCTGTTTAGCTAGATTAATAGATGAATGTAATTTAGCTCGTTTGGGTGAAGGATCCTAAGGTGCGCGTTGGTGGAATTGCACGTGTCATTTGCGGTACCGGCGCTTGAGTTCCGGCATCGAGAACTCATTTCAAACACAGCATGAATTGTTGAATTATATTATATTATACAAGTACGTAGGTATACATGCCCCTGCCCGACACCACTAATGTCATTATTAGCCTCCAACTTGGAAGTTTTGAGCGCGCCATCAAGCCCTCGGCGCCATCAAAAATATATTTTCGTGGAAACCTGTTTATCTCGATGGCGACCTCAAAACCTACCTTAAAATCTTAAATTAGTATTACCGTTTGATTACCTTACGGAAAGATGCATGGTTTTCATATTTCCTTTCAGGTCATATAGAACTGGCGCCGGAAACCTCGTTTTCGTAAGCGCGCGCATTATTTTTATTACATCCTTACTTCGACTAAGGAATGCATTTCATTTCCTAACTGATAGGAACATGACAAAAATAACTGAGGCCATGTCGTACTCCCTCGGGCAGCCATCCATTATCGCCCGTCAATCCCCACTCACCTGCACATGCTCCTGTCGATGTCTCCAGTTCCTGTACGAAGGAGATCGGCGTCAGTAACAATGAAAAGCTTCCATGCGGGTAACTACTTTTCCGTCGTCATCTCCTGCATTGACATAGCTTTGATTCCTAGCCACTTCGCTTGCATGAGTTTTGAAAAAAAAGGAGGCGTATTGACCTCTGGCGTAAGGGCTACATGTGTTGGAACAACGGTTAGTGGGATGCGCTTAACCTTTTGAATATTCAATATTTAACGCTTACCATTACCAATTTCAAGTGCCTGGACACCTTGTGCATCTACAACATCGTGTTCGGGGGCGGGCGCAATCATCATCCTCGAGCCCGGATAGCGTCTATGGGGTATGGAAGGTGGGGCCATGGTCGCGCCGATTCTTTTCTGATTCCAGGCGGTCTACATGAACGCATTCGCACTCTCCGTCGTTGGTGTCGGTGAAGGTTGGGTAGAAAGGTCGATGGTGGTGTGCGCGTGGTGGTGACACAGTGTGAGTGTTGGACTTGCTTGACTCCGTTAGTGCGGTCCTGATGATTTTCACGTCTTTTCCCCCGTCCTGTGGTAGCCGCAAACATTGAAGAACGGGAGAGCGCGTGGGGGTGACATTTGAATTGGTTGGATAGCCGCTAACGATGAATACAGGTAAGCAAAGTCTGTGTTCGACGGCAACGAGCTTATCTTGTCAACTCACACGAATCCCGGCAACCACTGTCAAGTAAACGTTAAGTTCTCTAGGTGTGGCGAACGACAGGAAGTTCCGGACATCCAGGGCCCCGTCGTTCAAGTTGGGTTGGGCGTGGACACCAAGATTGATGGAGAGATGGCGGTGAATTTCGTCTTACGCATTCCCAACCAGCGACGAATCGCCCTCGTTAGTTGCTGCCACACACCACCATCCCAACGACGTTCGTTGACATTGCCCCACGATTGCCGTCAGTTTCAAAGGGGTCATCGAAGCATCCTACGCAGTTGGATGAGTCGCAGGTGTGATAAGTGTTTCTCAGCACCGTGAATATTGGAGAGGCTTGGACTTGGGTGGCGGGTGAGTTGTTCTTCGAACATTGAAACCCGTCTTTCTCACAAGGCCCACAATCCCAGCCGCCGTCGCCGTCGATTAAGATGAGCGGAGAGTTGCAGTAAGGGAGGACGAATGTTCGGAGAGGAGATGCCCCAATGGGAATCCAAACAAACAGATAGAAAGGGATGATCGATGAACGCCCCAGTGAAAAGCCCAGACAACCGGATCGAACCGGAGAAAACTAGATTCAATTAATTTTATTTAGTTACCAAATCTGTTGCTGGCTGATTCTGAATGAACGGTTTATTGGAGTACATCGAACCGGATCCATACAAATCAAATCTACTGCTACTGAGAGAAATCAAACCACATCGGACCACATCAAGGGGAATCCGACGGGTGGCCATTCAACGAAATCAAAGCGTGTCGAACTCAAGGCGTCGAGCGAGATAAAACCACAGAAAATGAAACAGAAACACGGATTCTTGGAACTAAGTCAGCTCAGCACGCTAAAATCTAACATAAAAACATGACTATACGCACAGTTTGGATCGGATAAAGTACCCAAATCAGGCATTGAAGGTACGGGAGAGAGTAGCATCGAGCGCAAAGCGATTGTGAGGCAGCGATTGCAGAGCGGCGGCAGGAGAACGTGACAAGTGTGCTTTAGAATCCAGGTTGGGGTATTCGAGATGCAAAGAGGAAAACGACGATAAGGGCGACAAAGAAAGCGATGAAAAAAGCGAAGAGGGCTACAAGTGAGATAACCGATTGTTGTTCGCGTCAATTGTCCCAAGAAAGTTCGAGTCCAGACCAGAAAGAGTAGGACGTGATCTTCAAACTCGAGCCGCAGCGGGAGAGTATGGCGTGCTGAAGTATATACCGGTAAGTAATTGGCTCGGATCATAAGAGATCCATATAGCAAATTGTGAATACTTTGAGAAATTGCGTACTCGCCACTTCTATTCATCGGCGCCGGCGGACTTTGACGTTTTGCTCAGGGTGTTCCATTTCTGTTGTAATGTTGGTGGCACGTGCGTCACGCGGAGAGAAAATTTGAATGACATACCTTTATCTCGGCCTTTGAAAGCCCTTTATAATACTTGTCGAAAGCGGCACAGGTGATAGGTTCGTTTTCCTGTAGAAACTCGAGATAACAAAGATTCCTAGATGAGAAATGATTAATTCTAAATGCTCGGAACGGATAAAAAATGCCTACTTTGCAGAAGTACTCGCCGTCGCACGCTTCATTGCAGTCACGGGTATATTCGTCGATGGTCCAGGCTGGCCGTCAGTGGAAAGAACTAGAGAGAGACAGCGCTATCAAAGGGACAGAAAAACGGGATCGGCGGGAGCTCACCCGTTGTTGATTTTCTCGGTGCAGGTGCCGGATTTGCAAGGGATTCCAGACGGGCTGAAGGTCCAACGGCTGGACCAAACACTGAATTTCTTGAGGTGGGAAGTGGTGATAAACGAACGCAAAAAAGTGAAAGCAAAAGAGATATGGCATTTTTACGTACAAAGGATTGAGGATCGCTGGAGGGAGAGCGGCTGGCGGGTCTGGTGCTCTCGTCACGGGCACAGGAATGGGTGGCCCTGAAATATCTGATGCAGGTGGGGAGTTATTTGCTCTCGCGCGAGTTCTGGGGCGCGGGCGAGGACGGGTCGCGACCACAGGAGCTGACGTGGCGGTTTGGGGGAGTAAACTCTCGGTGCTGGAAGCATTGTCGGTGGGAAGAGGATCAGTAGCATCCAGAAGAGTTGCCGCTGCCGCTGCAAGAGTTGGAGGGTCGGCGGATATGACAGATGGGATGCTGTAGGATGCTCATCACCACTTCTTAAAAAACATACTCTATTACTCACCTGGGAGCAGTTGCAGAGCTAGTACCCTCAGAATTAGTTGTATCTGGAGAAGTTGCCTCTACAGGCGTTGGGGAGGCAGAATATATGCTATGGAGAAATTTAGCGCACCAGATCGAGATAAACAGGGTGAGTACTCGCCTGGGAGCAGTTGCAGGGGTGGCCTCGATACGGGCCCTCTTCGATGGGGATTGGACAGAAGCCGTTCCATCAAGCGAAGCCTTACGCTTAGAGACCGGTGATGGGGCCAAATCGATAACCATCCCATTTGCTGGTGTGCTTGTCGGGTCGGCAGTTGGTTCCACAGTCCGAGCATCTTCTTTCTTCTCAACTTTGACCTTTACCCTCGCCTCTTTGACCCGTTGCGCCTTTAGCCAGTTTGAATATACCCTGGTGGCAAGAAAATGAACCTTCCAATCGTTATCACACCAGCGCATATATGGGAACTGCTCGTATACTTCCTTGATGAGAAACTTCTTGAAGGTAACCGAGGCTTGACCCCAACTCTCTGGCATGGCTTCCTGTATGCGCTCGACCGTTGCCTTTTGTTCAGCAAAAACATCGCGAAAACGAGCGCGAATACTTTCCGCAGTTGTCCCATCAACAACTATACCATCCTCGAGCTCAATGAAATCATTCATAACATTCTCGTTCTCCGATAACCTAACCCGACCCCGCGGTTTTGTCGTCCCTTGATTCAGCCCCGTAATACCATCGTTCGACTTTTTGGCAGCTGTGAATTTGGTGTAGTCCCGTTTGAACCAAAAGCGAATATTGGGGAAGTTTTGTTGGCTAGGATTAACTGTAACAGTGGTATGTGTTGTTGTAGTGACTGGCAATCGAACCGGGGCTGGGATGGTAGGCGAGGATAAAACCGATGTGGGGGGTCGGTCAGAGGCCTTCAACTTTTCGTAGCGCTCACTTCGATCAGAATAGTAAGCATATATTCCAATACAAGGAAGTGCTCTTACTTAATTTTATGATGTTGCTTTTTGGCATGGTTGTACGCGTCCAGAAGCCGAGTATATGCCACATTTCCAGCTTTAAGAAGCTCATCCTCGGTAGCCGTCGCAAGTAGAGTCGTCTTTGGCTTAGAAAAACGACCATTAGTACCTTGTAAATGGAAAGTGAAAGAAATTTACATCGAGCTCGACAAAACCCTCCTCACTCAACTCAGAGCCTGCAGAAAATGTTCGTCGAGCAGGTCGCGAACGAGGAGGTACGCTCCCGAAAGACTCGTGGACCCTGCTATAAGAACGAGTAAGTGGACGACGATGACTTGAGTGCGGCATGGTGGAGGTTGGGAGCAAGAAAGATGGTCACAGTGTTACACGCCATTTCGTTACATTTCTATTTTGGTTACAAGTACATATCATTGTCTTCATTCTCATTAGAATCTTCAACATCTCCACCCATAGAGGCCACTTCCAATCCCATTTTTTCACATACAAAAAACCATTCGTCAGCCGGTTTGTTCAGTGGTGGCATTGCCACGCAGCTTTTGATCCAAGTTACCGGAAATACTTGAAAACCATCATGGCCAGAATATGTGCAAGTCCAGAGCGCATTGCTTGATTCTGCAAGAATTCTTTGATCAGGGGAACCATATACTGATGCAAGGGCGAGAGTCATAATTCCATGTTCTGGAACCTCGGCCTGGAAGAAATATTGGACTTCCCCAAAGTACACATCCTCGGCGAGATCGTTCCAATAGAACTAAATATATAACATGCGCTTATTAAGTTATATATCGTACGAATTAAAACTTGGACGCACCATGACATTGCGAGCCATTCGGACTTTGTTCAAAGGTTTTAATTTCTCTTTCCATGCAGATCTCACGATTTGCCCGTTGGGAAGGCGTAATCGTGCCCATCGACGTACTGATGGTTGCCAAAGTGGGTCCACATTTTGATTAAGATGGGTAAACTGCTCTCGAATAGCTGCAGCTTCAAGTTCCGGAACCTTCCGTTGGTATTCCTCACGAGCGCCAAGTAGAATGAAACCGCTTCCCAGGTCGACGGATATGCGAGGGAGCTTTTCTTCTGGTTCAAGATGGGGGAGTACGCTCTTGAGGGCATTCACCTGGCAGCGACGTAAACCACGCTCTGATAGATTAGCAAAGGGCTGGGATGGTTGCTTGATTTCCTCCCCTAAGTTTCCAATTGTTCGCTCCATAGTCCATTGTGTGTAATACACCCCGGGACCAAGCCGAATTACTTCCGGAACAAGATGGAGGAGAGCGTGGATACTTTGTCGACAGAAATGAAGCCGAGTTGCTTTCCGTTGGTAATAAAGCTCTTCAAATTCTCGCACAAACTCCACCAAAAGGTTATGTGCTTCGATCAACTGCTTTTCCGTGACCGAGCGCTGGTGGACAAATCTGACACCACGAACAAGCTTGCAGTAGTTCCGCCAATACTTGTCTGGCAGTATTCCTCGCAACAGGGCTGGACCAGCACCGAAAATATATGTGAGGTATTCCCAAGCTTTGTAACCACTGGAAATCTTTTCTGCGGGGTTACGAGGCGGTCGATCAAATGATCCTGGGAGAAAAGGACGAAGTTCGGCCACTCGACGCCCATGCTCCTTCCAAGTATTACCTGTAAGGACAACCCAATCCCAAACATCATTATCCAAAGGGTCACGCTGTATCGTCCCTCGCCAAAGACCAAGTAGAAGGTCGGTGAGATTGAGGGAAATGAGGTGCATCAAATCTGCACCGAAACATAGAGGAACACCAAGTGTACTCTTGGTGGGAAAGCCGCTGAAAATGCTCGGTTTTGTTATCCCGGTGTCCTTTCTATTTTCTTCGTGTTGGGCAGTGGTACGTGATAAGAGGACTTTTCGAAGAGCAGCCTCGTACTCGACAATATTGGCAGAAGGGAGGTGAGAACCATCGACATCATCGTGGTTGCATCCAGCAACATCATAGTCGTTTGGCTTGAGAAGGGCAGGGTAATAATGGTTTCCTCCTTCCTTTCTACGTCCCTTCACTGCACAGTAGAGACGGCAACCAAAAGCCCCAGAGTGACCGGTTAGTCCATTGAGATAAGTCATTCCGGGGCCGTCAGCAGTCCCCAGATGAAGAAACGGATGTGAGATAAAAGTGATATCCCTCGCTGCATCCCATATTCCCAGACCTTCCTTCATTAGCGCCGCAAGATGGTGGAAACCTGGAAAAATATAAGAATCGACATTCTTTGGTTTGTTGGGGCCGGGAATAAATCCACCGGGAAACACGTATCCTTTCGTATAGCGCGAGTCTGGTGCAAAGTCCAGAACAACCCAAATGTATATCCAGCAGTCGGACTGCTTGCTCTGATAGAGCTGTGCCCCATCGATGGACATGAGTAAGACCATGTCTTCGTCTTTGATGTCTCCTGCGCGAACGGCGTCCAAGTAAGCGGTGCCGTGATATACATCCTCCCATTTCTTGATGCGGTTGCCATTCCTCTCAAGCTCCTCAAGAATCCTCTTCGTTTCTTCTGATCTATAGCGCAACTTCTTGGCTCTCTCAGGGCTCCGCCAGAGCGCTTGCAGCTGAGGCCCAAGTGGTATAGTATGAAATTGACGTTGTGGTTGTCGTTCCCTTCCAGCTGGTGTGATTTTGTATCGTGGTTCTTGACATTTTGGACAGGAAGAATGATCAGAAAATGGGCCCGTGTAGGCAATACATGTATTTGGGCACATATCATGCATCATAGAGTAGACGCCCGTGAGTTCAGCTATTGTTCCTTTCACGCGATAGTGGGAGAGGAGCTCGAATTCGACACCAGGATTTATCCTCTGCATGTGCCGAGTAAATGTTGCACAGACGTTCTCGTAAACATTCTGGGAGGCAGTGGTAGTATCGAGAAAGAGCTCGATGGACGTCAAGGTTGCCGGCTCCTCAGATAGATCGAGAGGTTCTTTAATTGGATTCTTCAGGCGTTCGCGAACGGCAGGATCGAGGTCATCCTTATCAAGGGAAGCGTCCTGGATGGCCTTGATGAAGGCCTGGGCCGTCTTCAGTTCTTCGAGGGTTGCGACAATGTCCTCAGCGTCGTGCGGGGGTTGGTTTTGCCTTGCCATTTCATCTAGATTGTTCTCGGGTGGGGGGGTTTGAGGACGGTCTTCCATACTCCCAAAGTCTGGTATAAAATCGTTGTCCTATGGGATATCTTTGATACAGAAGGCACATTTCGAATATTTGTGGTGGTACGAACATCATATTCATTCCTGCTACCAGTATCCATAAATTCCATTTCCTGATCGTCAATATTCATCCTAGTGACATCCTCTCCAACATCTATCCCTGGACCACAACCCCCCTCTTGGCTCTGAAGATTTTGCGAATTTTGAGGGGAATCATGGTCGGCCACACTGGGAGTGGAATTAAGTTGGCCCCCGTCATCTTCGAAATTCCCCAGCCGGCGTCTTTTGTTCGATGACACATGCGCCGTGGACGGAATACTCAAAGAGCGGGGTGGTGAAGCTGACGGCCGTTGTGAATGGGGTGTATTGGATTGTCCCCCTCCCAACTGGACACGGGACTCAGGTTCGCCTTCGTCATCAACAGGCCTCTGACGACGCTGAGGAATACCTGCAGGGTTTTTTAAGTATACTTTATTGCCTAAAAACGCAGCTACGCACTGCTCGGGCCAGGTTGTGACTGTCCTGGTGTCTCAGCCACAGAATCCTCGTCGTGTTTGTGGAGACTTCGGAAATCGGCGTAGGAGCCAAGTTGGTACTCTTTTCGGTACGGCTTGTGGTTCCTGTAAGTGGATGCGCTAACTTCCTTGGGTTCTGTCCTGTATTTCATACAATATTTCTCACAGTCACAGAAAGGCATGGGAGAGGAGGGGAGGGGACTCGAGGGGAGGGAACACGTTCAAGTTGAATTTGGTTCGACGAGTGTGGATCAGGTGAAGCACCAGGTCCCAATTTGGATTGATGACGTCGCATGTTTCTTTTGGAAGATCGATCTTGTTTGTTCTGTTTGTATCTGCTTTTCCGGGCTTTTCACTGGGGCTTATCGCTGATCTCCCAACAACCAATCCAATCTGTGTAACACACACATTCACAGCCCTCTACATTTTCGTCCGAATATCATCGAAAACTAGTATGCGGCGTTTGGACCAGGAGAATCCGAGTCGATCTTTGCGGTCTCGACTGCTTCGTGCCATCCCGAAGTTTGGTAGTTCATCACCGCAACGTGGCACAGATGGGGCTAGCACTCCAGTCCTTGTTCCGCAGACGGACGGTGCTGAATCTTCAGGTCGGGCACCTCTAAGAATCGATAACACTTACACGGCGATCGTCGGGCTTCCTGCCAACTTGGTGGACCCAACAGTGGGGAGTGTTGTTTACGAAGGACTGAAGACAGTACTGCAAGGACTTTACGATTGCTCTGATATGTTCTTACCTCTGAAGACAACTGCCGGAAGTCTGCTGACTATTTTCAAGATCGTTGATGTATGTGGTTTCGAAACGTGGTTCATGAATTGTTAATAATTTTATCCCTGGCGACTAGAGGGTATCAGGAAACAAAACGGAGCTCGAATCCCTTCAGGGAAAGCTAGTCGCCATCACGGCGATCGTGCAGAACTATAAGAAACAAAATGGGTTACGTGCTCTCGATCACCGGATTACAACTTTCTGCGAGTGCGTTGTTTCTTCATTCTTTCCGGGTCATGTTCGACATTTATCATTGCTTTCACAGAGCCATTGTCCTTCAATTAAATGTGGTCGAGAAATGGCGTGAGAATCCACTGTGGATTCGTATCGTGGAGGGTACACAGGACTTCGATTCAATATTGAAGGCCTTTCGGAACGTCAGCAGCCTGTGCGAGGTGTTTCAGGTCAGTCTCTCCAACGGTTAACCACCCCGTGCGTGCATTGAACAATTCGTAAAGATTGACACTCAGCTGAATATCGAGGCAACAGTAGATGATATCTTACAGGTAAGAGCGCTTGGTCTAAGAGATGTAACTGAGGCTGATACACCGCGCGTCTAGCGTCTCAGTTCTGGTGAGATGCTCTGGCTAATGAGGATTGGAATGCGCATTGATAAAGAACTGTAGCCTCTATCGACAAGCTTTACCATGAAATGACATCCTACAAAACTCGACATTCGTCTTACGGCGAGCCCGTCGGCTGTATGACAGGGACACGGGTCGACATCCTTGCAGATCTGGATACCTGGGCGTCAAACGACAATGGTAGGAACGTATTTTGGATGGTGGGAATGGCTGGTACGGGGAAATCATCGATTTTGCATACACTGTGTGAGATGCTCGACAGGAAGAACAGGCTCGGTGCTAGTTTCTTTTGCTCTCGAGCATCGGACAAGACAAATGATGCACGACTCATCGTCCCCGTTATTGCGCACTCGCTCGCCAGAGCTTCACCTTCCATCAAGTTCGAGATTGTCAAAGCAATTGAAGATGACCCCGCTCTGGCGGAACCGACCTACATCAACTTGAATGAACAGTTCAAGAAACTGATTTATAATCCTATCTGCGCGACCGCCGGCAGAGGGGTCAGGACGTATAAAATCATCGTTATCGATGCGGTCGATGAATGCGTCAACCTTCGAGTCGTCTCTTCACTGATTAGACTCATCCTTCAAGCGGCTTCCAATATTCCTCTCAAATTCTTCATCGCCAGTCGAGACGAAGATCTGATCCGCAGTGCCTTCTATCACCATCCCGAGCTATCTACTGCTTTTACGCTACACGAAGTCGAGAGGCAAGTAGTCGAGGACGACATTCGAAAGTATATCGAAAGATCATTGTTGAACATCAAGAGTCAAGGACTTGATCCCGTTCTGGATGCCTGGCCATCACCTTCTGAATTGTCTAACTTGATCGATTATTCTGGCCGCCTATTCATTTACGCAGCAACTGCTATTCGTTACATTCACGATGGTCGTAAACTCTATAAGTCTCGTTTTTCAATCATGGCAAACCGAGATACGAAGACACGAAGTAAACTGCAGACTTCGACTATCGACGGTCTCTACGGGCATATCCTGGAACAAGCTTGCGCATCAAGGGAAGATTGGGAAGTTGCCATCATAAAGGAACTGATTTTCATCATTGTATTCCTCCGACATCCATTACCGATTCAAGCCATTGCATCTTTATCGGAATTGGACGTCCACCTATATTTACCATCCATCTCGTCTGTGATTCATGTTCCTACCCAGGAGCATTCACCGGTCGCTCCCTTCCACGCCTCATTCCCCGACTTCGTAACTGATCCCACCCGTTGTTCACCGAAGAACTGCCCTTCATTCCCTGCACTAATTCCTTCGGAGGGCCATGCAATGCTAGCACTAAAATGCTTAGAGCATATGAATCGCACCCTGAAGTATAACATATGTGATATTCCCGAAGAGCGCATTCGGTCCCACAGAGAAATAACTAATTCTCGAGAATACACCAGCAAAATACCTGACACACTCAAGTACTCATGCCTGTATTGGGCCTCTCATTTAGCAGAGGTACAAGCATCTGGCGTCGACCTCATCCCAACTCTCCGCCATTTTTTACATGTACACCTTCTGCACTGGATAGAGTGTCTGAGTATTCTGGATGAGCTACAGACAGGACTGAAATCTCTCGGAAGCGCCAACGAGGCTCTATCAGTGAGTAGTTCAGCGGATGATGAAAAATCTTGGGTGGTTAATAATGTTTCGCCTGGCAGCGCCTCAAAAGCGGATATGTCGAATGCCACGACCTTCAATTGCTCATTGACGACACCCGTCGATTCCTGCAAATGAATTTTGAAGTGATTCAGGAACATTGCATGGAAGTTTACCAATCTGCACTCGTCTGGATTCCCAAAAAGTCCCGGATACGCGAGGTCTATGCTACGGATGTCTACAGAGTGCCGAAAGTGATGGTTGGATTATCGGACTTGTGGAGCTCAACAGAGCTTGTTTTGCAAAATGGCTCTCCAGTGTTGGCCGTTGCGCTCTCCCAGAATGGGGCCCGGGTTGTCTCTGGATCGCACGACCGCACCGTCAGGATCTGGAATACAGTAACAGGCGAATTGCAGGCCGAGTTAAGGGGTCACGCGGGTCGAGTGAATTCTGTTGCCTTCTCTCCCGACAATAGCCAAATTGCCTCTGGATCAGCAAACAAGGTGGTCCACATCTGGAACGCGATGACGGGCGAATTAGAGGCCGTGCTGGAAGGCCACACAAGTTGGGTAATATCTGTTGGTTTCTCCCCGGACGGCACACGACTCGTCTCCGGATCGTATGACAAGAACATCCTCATTTGGAACGCGACGACAGGCAAGCTAGAGGTTGAACTGAAGGGTCACACAGATTTAGTATCATTCGTTGCGTTCTCCCCGGATGGCAGTCGAGTGGTCTCCGCCTCTCGTGACAAGACAGTCCGGATTTGGAATGTGGAAGTGGGTGAGGTAGAGGCTGAGCTGAAGGGCCACACAGATGTCGTGACCTCTGTTGCGTTCTCACACGATGGCAACCGCATCGTTTCTGCATCCAAAGATTGTTCGGCCCGGATCTGGAACGCGATGACAGGCGCGTTGGAGATGGAGGTCAAAATTGATATGGCTTCGCTTTTGTCCGTGGCATTCTCCCAGGATGACAGCCAGGTAGCTTCTGGTTCAGGCGACGGCACCATCCGGATCTGGAATGCTATGACGGGCGAAGTAGAAGCCGAGCTGAAAGGTCACATAGATCGGGTGATGTCCGTTGTGTTCTCTAAAGGCAACCGACTCGTCTCTGGGTCGGAAGACAGGACGATCCGGATCTGGAGTACGATGATGGACGACGAGGGCGAACTACAGGGCCACACGGGTTGGGTGACGAGTGTCGCGTTCTCACAGGATGGCAGCAGATTGGTCTCTGCATCAGACAACACCATGCTGATCTGGAACACATTGACCGGCGAGGTAGAAATTAAGATAAAGGGCCCCGGCTTTTTGGTTGCATTCTCCCCCGATGGCAGCCAACTCATCTCTTGCTCCCATAACAACACCGTCCGAATCTGGAACACGACGACGGGCGAGTTGCAGACTGAGCTGAAGGGCCACAGAAGTTCGGTCGAGTCCATTGCTTTCTCTCAGGACGGCAGCCGAATTGTCTCTGGGTCGTACGACTGGACGGTTAGGATTTGGAATGCTACGACAGGCCAGGAAGAATTCAAGTTAATAGGCCACACGGATCCAGTGTTGTCTGCTGCGTTCTCCAGGGATGGCACCCAAGTCGTCTCTACCTCACGCAATGGCACTGTCCGGATCTGGAATGCAACGACAGGCGAGGCAGAGACCGAGCTTAAGGGCCATACAGATTCGGTTAGGTCCGCTATATTCTCCCAGGACGGCAGCACAGTTGTCTCTGTATCGGATGACAAAACGGTTCGGATCTGGGAGGTGACGACGGGAAAATGTCAATTAATGGCGATTGACGATAGTCTTTTGTTGCCCGACGGCAGTGTTGTTCTCAGAACAGGAATTACGAGATTTCACATCATATATCCGGGACAGGAACCTGCACTATGGATGCCAGATGATCCACAATGGGTAGTGGGTCCCCTCCATGACTGCTGGATCCCAGCTCATTACTGCGACTTCATCTCTTCTGCGTTTTTGGGCAGAAAAATGTGTTTGGGGTACCCATCTGGTCGTGTTGTCATTTTCGACATGACGTCCCGGATAATTGCGGAGCAGTCACCACAGCATACGTAGGGTGGGGAAAAGAGTGCGCATGCCGTGGGGGTAACTGGGCACCTTAATATATTAATAATAGAATTGTTTTTCACGATTCTTCATCTCTCCCATGAATTATTTCAGAAATCGATTTAATTTGAGTTTTTTTTGTGCATAATGAGTGTGACAAGAAGTTTCATATGCTATGGTAGTGGGTAACGATGAGAGACTATGAGCGTCTAGTGCAGATGTATATTCACAAGACCAAAGAAGGTAAGCGTTGCGGTGAACTGAAAGAGGGATTTACGACTAATAGGCGACAATTGGACAAGTGAAAGATTCTATAAATTGTGAGGACCAGCACCGGCGGGATCCTGATATAAATGCGACTTACCTACGCTTGATCAGGATCACATATAAACCAATACACCGAAAATGGAGTCAGGGAACAGGAAACATGACAGTTAGCACGGAGAAGGATATAGCGATCGCTCGAAGAATTATTGTCCCAGTGGTGTATACCCCCATTAACTTGATTGGGTTTGCCACGGGCCAGGTAATAGCAGAGGGGGATGGCTATAAATGTATTGTACTTTATACGCAGTCCGCGGAAAAGACTGCGATGATCTTGTACAAAGGTACACCTCTCCATGAAGTTTAAATTGGCATTCAACAAAATGTGAGCCTCGAGACTTGAAATGATCAAGGATTTGTAAACTGAAGAAATAAATCAGTCTGAAGTATTCAGAAACTGAGGGAAGATGTACGCGGAGTTGGTTCGCCCACATCTACAACATTTTCGACGACCCTGGTACCTCCGTAAACTAAGCATTCGACTGAACTTCACTCTCCAATGACAGATACAGGTTCCTTGAGATAATAAATACCAATATCATCTGCGCCGACCTGAGTGGTGTCCTGAGTTTTACTCGTCGGAAGACCCGAGTACCAATAGTGAGCGGCCATGGGACGAACTTCCTGCTGACACCGACGGATGATGCATGAACCATCCAGAGTCATAGAATAACAAAGGCGGAAGGGGGTTGATCAAGTTATTGGCGGAAATGCAGAATGGAGCAATTTCTTCATAAGTATGCCCTGCCCGAGTTAGGACAGTTCAACCTGGAGGAATCGAGATCATAATGGGGGTCATTCATTGACTTCCTATCAACATCAATTCCTTTGCCATTTTTCGCGTTGGGTTCTGGAACGCCTTTTCTTTACCCAACACCGCCGAATAAATGATGGCCAATTCTGGCATATACACGGGAACGGAATCAAAGGCATTTCCGTGAACGAGAGCATGCTGTACAAATCTGGGTTTGCATGTAGGCAACGAGTATGTCTTGAGTATGTCGGCGATAAGGCCACGCCAGCGAGAACAGGGTCGACGTAGTTCGACGTAGTACTTCTTGATAGAGGTAGAAATTTAGATATATTCCGGGAGGGTGGTGGACTTGATGCTAACGTGCGACACGTAAAAATGGGCGACGATATTGTGCCAGTGGCAACCCTCTAGAGACGACTGGGTCGTATGGAACATACATATGGTTTTGATATAGTTGGCAAGGACGGCCTTGGCGGACCGGATTTGCCCTGATTTGCCTTCCATGTTGAATGTTCTTCCCCTTTGAAAATTTCTACAAATTCAGATATACTTAACCACGATATCGATGGCCTTTCCACCACATCTGTTGGATGACCTTGCAGTGTCTTTAACAGGCAAGGTTCTTCGTCCCAGATCTCTAAGGCCAAAATCTAGGGGTTCCTACGGGTCATCCTTCTCTGGGATTCGGAATGGCGCTCAACCCCAACAATCCCACTTTTCCACAACCTAACGGCTTGATTGGACCGAGAAGAAGTTCTAAAACGCCTGCTAGCCCCTCGAGTCGTGCCATGAATGGAGAAGACGTTCTTACGCCACGCCTTTGGGTTCTAGCGCCGATGACTTTGGTTATGCGGACGACGGGTGGTATGGACATTTTACCCATTTTTCAATTCTACCGTTCCGTATACTTACGAAAACTTTAATTACCAGAACACCTCGGATACGTATGGACGGTCGCGTGTATGGGAAGAACCTTTCACAGGAATCGCAGGACCTTTGGTGGGGTCGGGCGAGTCATCGCTAGCTGGAGCTTGAGGAGAAAGAAAGAAGTGGAAAAGAGAGGATCCTACTACAGATCCGGGTTTCTATCCATCTGCTGGGCCTTCCTATGTTAACGAAGGCTCCTCAACGGTTTTTCTACAAGTAACAATTAGGTACTGCCTTATACAGGACCGTCGCATCTGGGATCGACTTTTGAGTATAGGGAACCCTCTGGGTTACACTCTGAGGCTGGGCCGATGGACAACAGATATTTCGATGAAGGACTGCTCCCTCGTCGATTTTCGATCCACGACGCGGACGTTCAAGCACCAACAGGTGAAAAAAATTTAGACCTCACAACACACATTAGCGATGCGACAGGTAAGTTGTTCTACATTCTGCTAACTCATTCATTCACAAGAAAAACCCTTTTTACACCAGAATCAGATAGGAAAGGCAAAAGAAAAGCTCGAGAACCCGTAAATCAAAATGGACCGTCTCCGCCCGTCGAACCCGAGAGTCCTCCAAAACAGCCGATCTCTTCAACATCAGATGTTCCGGCGACAATGTCGTCGACGGTTGTCACAACGAAACCTACCAAAGCTCCAACAGACCCGCTGTCGGATTACACATGCCCGATATGTTTCTCCCCATCGGCAATTGCGACGATTACTCCGTGTGGTCACATTTGCTGCGGCTCCTGCTCTTGCACTGCAGTAAAAGCTGGGATTCAGCGTTCGCTGGTGGAGCACCATCTTGGGGGTAACAGAGGGTGGCGGGCACCTCAGCCGCGGTATGTTCGTTTTTTGCTCTGTTCATTCTTGTTGTGGATTGTGATCCTTAATTTTTTGTTGTGCAGATGCCCGGTTTGTCGTTCGATTATACCTGTCTGGAGGGTGATTGCGTTGAAAACTCGCTCATGGACGCATTATTCTCTCCGCTCAATTAGCCTTGGTTTCTGCCACTTTCGCAGATATCGCTCTCTCCCTATATTTTTGCCAACGTTTTTCTTCAATTCCTCCGGTAATGAATGGAATGAGCTGTGGTTGGTAGCCCATATCTATTGTGTCTCCTCCATTTGGGACCTCAAACGTTGCAAGTCAAGAACCATTGAATTTTTATTTATGTAGGGTTGAAAGTTCCAAAACGCACAAATAAGTAAAATGGCCTTTTGATTGCAGGTTTGAGAGGTGATGTCCATTTAGGTACAAATGGGAGATATGGCCTGGTAACAACTTTGGCTCAGGAGGGCGTGTAGAGCTAACTCTGTTAAGGTTAAGTTCTTCATCGTCGATTAACGTTTAACGTTGTCAGGGTCGAACCGTGGGACGACACCGAATTAACATTGTTGGATAAATACACTGGAATATTGGTATAAGCTTCATAAGTACTTTTTATTATTATTTTTGACCACAGTAACTTAGACAGAACTCGGACCTCGGGATCTTTTAGACCCAAGATTATGTTGGCCAGGGAACTCGACATTATTTTTGGTACCTTAAAGTCAACGCCTGTCAACACCGGTGCTTATCTTCCAACAACCATACTCATTCACAGTCCTCTATACTTCTATCTGAATGTCATCGTCGAACTAATATGCAACGTTCGGACCAGGAAAAACGATCTTTGC
>Ga0307509_10002743_pt1 | contig 28074 bp, 25 predicted proteins | sample 10_EM_MG_FD_202245 | JGI IMG/M metagenome (GOLD analysis project Ga0307509, IMG submission 202245) | Populus trichocarpa ectomycorrhiza microbial communities from riparian zone in the Pacific Northwest, United States - 10_EM | ecosystem: Host-associated > Plants > Roots > Unclassified | place... | reverse complement strand
TATAGTAATCCTCCTTCTTCGCTTGATAATGGGTGACAAAGGAAACTAATAACAGACAAGCGACAAGATAGGAAAGGGTACAATGAAAAATACTTCATCTGGGAGAGATCACCGGTGATTTCCAACAACAATTAAGTTATGCTCAGAAGTCTTAGTAATTCTATGTCTAGCATGTATTGCAATATTATTGTACATTTAACCATTCAATCCCATTTTACATTATTAAGCATATTAAATTACAACTAGAGATCTAATCGCCTTACTTGACTATAATTATCTAATCAATTGTGGTATGGGAGACAGGAGCAATGAGTGGTATTGAAGGGATAAAACATGAAAATGGGAGAAACAAGAGACCTCTACAATTAATTTCTTTTACAAGTTTATGGTTAAGAATGAAATTACATTTTTACAAATTTCCTATTGAGCATGAAATTAATGTTGGGGAAGCTAATTCTTGAGTATCAGATTATTATTAACTATGAAAATCTGAATTTTTCGTTGAGCATGAAATGTTCGTTGAGCTGGTGGGCACTCCCCTGAAGTGCCCCTTGTTGCGAGCAAGAGCGCATTCCGGGGTTGTGGCTCGACCACAACCTTAGCACGAGTATACAATTGTTGGTTGTTTTGAATAATAATGGTAGTTTATACTCGGGTATGGTCATAAAGGTCGGAAAAAAAGATCAGCAAGATCTAGTGGGATGGTTAGAAAACAGGTTGCAACATTGGAAAAGTTCTTGCCTTGCCACACACCTCAAATCCAGACCAAGGGAACAAGTATCTTTGTCTGATACTTGATCATTTATACAACATTTAAATGATGGTGAAATTACCAGTGTGTAATTTAACCCATACATTTATACAAGCCTCTTAAAAGAACTATTCCCAAAGCCCAGATTTTTCCCCCTGGTCTCAATTTGGTCTTATCACGAGACTCTTAACAAAACCCATAGATGTAATACAGCAGTTAGCTACATTACCATTCCTCCAGGTTAATAGCATCCTATAACACCCCCATCTCCCCCACTCCCCCCCTGATCGATCAGGGCCTCTATCCTTGTTTCGCCACCGAAAGTCTTCCGGCCTTTTTGACCACGCCCGAGTACTAGACTTTCTTTTACTATGAGGAATCTTGGCACTAGTTTGCATGGGATTTGGCGCCAAGCTGTCCAGATACTAAAAAAAAACGTCTAGCAGAGGTATCGTGGCCACTCTAAACTCGAGACTCTTGGCGGCTCGAGCCGGCTCGTGAACAACACTACTGTGGACTAGGCACTGCCTAGTCCACACAGTCACATCTGGGCCTTGTTCGGCGTTCAGGTAAATTCCAAATGGTGTACTATCAGAGATATGCCTAACCCTTCTGAATCTCATCTTTTCAGGGTTTTGCGTCAATTGTGATTTCCATCATCCTCAGCGCATTTCCGAAGCCACAAACAAACACACTTCCGGAAGCTAACTAAACCACAAAGGAAGTATCCAGAGAGTATGGCCAGCAGCACTATTTTTAACAGAAGAGTTTAATTGTGAAGTCGGGCTTGTGTATAGATATATGACACCTCAGGGGAGGTAGAAATAATAAGGACCCAATACACTCTCTACGTATTATAGCCTAGTTTTTTGTGACAAGTGGCATTATGCAGAATCCACAAAGCCGCCTATGCCTGTCGAACCACCCCAACTCCCGCTTGGGGGGGTGTTACCCGGGAGCGTGCCTTCCTCTTGATTTTACCAATAACCACAATGACAATAGGCAGAACCACGAGAAGCACGAGAAGGGAGATAGCGATCCAGAGCACGGCCTTCTCCCTATCCAGTTTGATGCGGGGATCCATCCGGGTCAAGTGTATCCCTATATTGAGAGGGTCGCGAGCTTCTACTGTTTGATAGGTTAGCAGTGCCCGGATCCCCACAATTGCATGAGACAAGTATCATACCCGAGCGTCTGAGCTTGTTGTTCCACTCGTCTGAAACCAATTCCACAAACCCGTCCGGCGTCTGCGGACCTTGAATTTCGGCCCACCCCTCAAGTTCCGGTATGGTCGGCCCCAACGGGATGACAGCGGTGGGAGGGATGGACAGGTCGGCCCCCGGATTTATTCGGAGGGTGCCTATCACCTCCAGGTCGGTTAGGTTAAGAGGATTTATGTCGGGATTGGCCTTGATTATTTCGTGAATTGTCAAGAGCCCGCTGATAATCACGCCCAGAAGGTTGGGTTCAGGATCCATTTAATACGAATGATTTGTTGCGATACGAGCGATGGTTATACGTGTAATAGTGGCCCGAAAAGAGGATGCAAAAGATGTTGGAAAGAGTCTGGGGGGGAGGAGGAGGGAGGGAGCTTTATATATTGAGGCTTCAGAGGTATCTGTCGTGTGGCTTTTATGGGTTTGGAAAGGCTATTCTTAAAGAGGTGCCCAAAGTTCGTGCGGAGAAACGAGTGTCAGCCTGTTGGAGTTATCCATTAACTAGCTTAATTAGGTGTGTCGCTCAAGCCACGTTTTGCTTGCCGTAAAACCCAGTACCCGTAGCTCGGACTCCATACAGCTAACGTAATAGACCGGGAAGTGAATCAGACGCAGAAGTGGGCCAGTTTGTATGTGAACTTTGCACAAATCCTGACTAAAAGAAATCAATCCTTCCAATTTAGATTAAAGAGTGTTCTCAATGTTAGCTCTGTTAGCTCTACGATATGTTGAGGTACGGCTACTTAGGTCATGTCTCTGGGTTAGCTTAGGGCCTACCTACTGTGTTTGGGTTAGGTCGGTCATTGGTTGTGCGGGAGTGGGCTTGGCACGGGCGTTTCCCTTTAAGTAGTCTTCTCTCTTGTACGACTAGTCATTAACGAACATCTCACCTCACACACCTATCACACACACATCCCAACACTCAACGGTCCGGGACCCCCCGTTAGGCTCGGCGGTGGGGCTGCGAAGAGCTCGGGACGGGACGGGACGGCAAATGGTGGTCTGTTCTCTTCCGGGAAACCTCAGGACGGCTTTCATTGTTAAGGACGGCGGGTCCTACAACGTAAGACAAGTTGGGGTGGGGGAACGTGGCGGACTACCAAGGACTGCCTGGCAGAGCTTTTGGTCAATTGAATTATTTCGCGTGCCAAACAGAAGCAAGAACATATTCAAAATATAATAAAAGAAGCATGTTATCCGGTTGAAACAAATAGGGGGTTGCACTCTTAGTGTCTCCAATATCGCTTGATGGGAACATATTTACTGTAAGATGTATGGTAGACCATGAAAATAATAATGAAGCACGAAATTCAATTCTCTGATTTCAGATATCTTCTTGAGTAGAAGACCCTGTGATAGGGAAAGTTTTTAGCGAAATAAACCCAAGCCAGATTACAACCCTGGCATCTGTGACCACCAACTCATTAATACCGCTGGGTCTATCAGTCCGGACTGAGTTATAGTAGGGGACAGAAAGTGACAAGGGAGGGCACCAAAGACTGAGCAGCAGGTGCAATATCAATGTGTAATATATATATATCGAGAGAAGAGAGATACAAGTGACTAATGGCCTCGAGTTGGATGTCAGTTTAGAATAAGGCTAAGGTATTGTAGTTAAGAGAAGTGATAGTGTAATAATATCTATTTTTTTCCAGTAATAATAAAGAAACTTGAAAGTGAAAAGCATATTAAATTGTGGGCAAAGTGATAATAGCTGGTTAGCCTCCAATTCACTCCACGCATAGTCAGGAAAACCAAGTATAATGGAAAAGCAAGTGTGACCGATCTGTTTTTTTCGTTTTTCTATTCAGATAGGCTTGTACCAGGGGTTGTGGGTAAGTCTGGCGAGCCTGCTATTATTGACTCGTAGGGCAGCCAGTCAATAATAGGGTCGAGAACAGTGACTTGTTTCATGTTAAGAGTTTGCTAGACCTTTCTCCCTCACCAAAACCTTCCTAAGATTGGCTGTCTCAATGGTTACAGACATCTATTTTTTTGTGTGGTTGAAACAATGTTTCCTGTACGCATTTTTTTTCTGTTTCTTTTAGAACTTTTGCCATTTTAGGCACACAGCTACAATCAAGTAAAGACACTATCATCATCCGGGCCTAAAGCCAAATGCCGAAGCCAAGATGCATTAGTGCTGGAATGGCCCCTCGGCACTCGTAGTTGGTGTTAGCCATCCGAGGCAACATTGTGGACCAGAGACCGGAATGTTCCAACCTCCCGAAAACAAAAACCAAAACCCATCCAGGCCCACATGTCCCCAAAAGATCCTCAACTTCCGAACAACACTTCCCTCGTCATAAGTATTAAGTACAATTGCAGATATATAAAATAAAAGCAATATCCGCACACCTGGCCATTAACTCAAAACCTTCTTTGCCTTTTACGGTCCATAGGAAATACATACACAGTGGGGTGGACCTGTACGTAAATAGAAGCAATAGTAGATCTACAAAACAACTGAAAAATCAGCACATCAAGCCGTCGACCCTAATGCTCCTTTCCCATTTACCGTTACCGAGAGAGGCAAACACACTGGAGTGGACCTCTGCCTCTTGCTTGCCTATACTAAAAAATCACAAAAGAATCTTAGCTCAAACTACAACCTAAGTCCCAGGCAGATAGGCACTTTACAAGTCTCGAGTCAAGCCTGAACACCTAGATTCACTCTACCGCCTACGAGATCAACCATCCGGGGACGACACTTGCAATAGATGTCAAAACCTTCGCATTAATCACTACCAACCCACTAATGATGCCCCACAATGCCACCAGGCACCCCGTCACGGGTTTGTGCGCTAATGAAATGTGTCAAATCCTGCTGAATACCCTACCACAACATTAGACCTAAATTAAGACAGGGGAACAACTCAGGATGAATCTAAAGAATGCCCTAAGGCTGTAACGACCCTACGATAGGTAGCTACAATAACTACCACCTTAGCGCAAATCGTATACTGACTGGTAACCAGAGGTGGTATGGTCTCGTATACTTAGTATACAAATAGCTGGTTAACCTAGGACAAGGTCTAGGAAATGGTTGAGTAGCCTTGAGCACTCTATTCGGCAGGGTAACCTTTCAGAAGAACATTGGCATAAGTGCAGGAGAATTATGGGAATGTTACACAGAGCTCAGAGACGACCTTTGTGGTCAACTGGAGAACTTCCAGTGTGGTAAATGGCATGAGAGGGCAAAGTTTCTCTTCCCTGGTGTCACAAATCGTGACTAAGCAAGGCAGATTTCACATGACTAATAATTATTAGTCATAAGGTATGTGTATGTATCTATGACTCACGATCGTGAGTCATATATGTTTATGTTTTTACGCTACGCAGTCAGTTGACTCATAGCTCTCACATGACTCGCACTTGCGTATCATTGTTATGTTATGATTGGTTGATGTTTCTATGACTCACGATTGTGAGTCATAATAATGTAATGAATTTCGCGCGTGACTCACATTATGACTCACGAGTTCCACGCAGGTGACGCTCTTTGCGCACCTGACATGTTTTATGTTTTATGATTGGTTTACGGCATGTTAAGCAGTGACTCATAGGAGTCAGCTGATGAATTTCGGGCATGACTCATTATGAGTCATAGGACGGTGTGACTCGAGTTATGAGTCACCAGGGTTAAGGGGTGTTAGCGTGAAGAGTCTATATAAGGAAGGGACTCGGTCACAGTAGTTAGGCTTGTTGCTATTCAAGATCCCCCGTCCAGACGCTCCGTCCTACCAACCTTTCCGGGATTTATTTCCTTCGCCCCCCCCCCCTCCGGCCCGCCCACGGGTTGCCATTTATATTTCCCGCACCTTAAACCAGCATTTGTCCTGCTCAACTGTCTCTTACGACTCTTCAGAGATGCTTTCAGTCGATATATTTTCTCCGGAAGGACTATTTGGATCCCCCCATCGTTCCCTCAGGGTTACCTTGGTATACCTTCTTCGTACACATCGTCCTCCTTACCGTTCCATATCGCCAGAGCGGGTTTTTTCCTTCCTTCCCCACCCTCACCTGGTTTTAGGTGATTATAACCTCCACCATCTGTTAGCGGATCCCTGCTGCTTCCTATCCGAAAGGGAATTTATCATCTCCACACGCTACTTTGATGCCGCCTTTGACATCCCGTACCATCTTCTCAACACCCCCGGGTTTTATTCCCGGTTTCCTTTCGACACTATCACGCGACCTTCTGTTTTGGACTTGGCCTTCGCAAACACCGCCCTCTCCCCCCTCGTCTCCTCCTGGGACACCCCCCTCCCCTCCACAGGTTCGGACCACGTTCCTTGTGTGATAACACTGAGGCCTCCCGTGATTATGCTGCCACCCCCTACTCCACACTGGGCCCTCCTTGACCTAGGTGCAGTGGGAAAGGCCCTGGAATCCTTCACCACACTACCCTGCCCGCCGAAGCCCACACCTAACTCCGTGAGTAGATGGTTCGACAGCTCCTCTACCCACCTCACCTCTCTCTTAACCTCTCACGCCCCGAGCAAGCGTCCGTGCTCCCGCTCGAAGCCATGGTGGTCCCCTCGTCGATCGTCTCTAAGGAGGGAATATCACAAGTTTGCAAGGATATCCCGCCTCGACCCTTCCCCCGTCAACTGGAGCAATGTGAAAAGCTCCAGGAGGTTATACTTTAAGGCCATTGCCTCGGCTAAGAAAACACACTGGTCGGACTTCCTATCCTCGGCCACCCCACGCTCCCTGTGGACGGCCAAGAGATTTGCATTCGGTCGCCCACCACAAAGGTTCCCGGACTTACCAGGGGCCTCCGACCCGGCCGAGGTAGGGGAAACACTCCTTGACCACTTCTTCCACTCCAAACCCCGACCTCCCCCTCTCCTCCGCCTCACGCGTTACGAAGACTATACCCCCCTCACCTCGGAAGAAGTATCCAGGGTCCTTTCCAAATCCTCGAACACCTCCGGCCCTGGTCCAGACCACATCCCCTATTCAGTGTGGAAGTCTGTACACCGCATCGAGCCCTCCCTCCTCCTATCCCTCCTGGACCCCCTGCTGGCCCACGGTTTTCACCCTCCCTCCCTCAAAAAAGCACTTGGTATTGTCCTTGACAAGCCGTGTAAACCCTCATACGATTCTCCCTCCTCCTTTAGGGTCATCGTCCTCCTTTGAACACTCTCCAAAATCCTTGAGAGAGTGGTAGCTTCCCGCCTTTCAGTCCAAGCAATAACATGCTCCCTCATTCATCCCCTTCAGTGCGGGTCCCTCCCTGGGAGATCCACAGCCGATGCCGCCCTCGTCCTACAGCACAATGTTGAGTCCTTCCACCGCCTCCGATACATAGTCTCCACTCACTTCCTTGATGTGAAGGGAGGCTTTGACAATGTTGAGTCTCCCTCACTCCTTTCTCTCCTCCACAGGAAGGGGGTCAGCCCGTACCTGGTCCAGTGGGTCGGCTCCTTCCTCAGAGACCGCACCTGCCGTCTGACTTTCCAGGGGTCCCCGCGCTTTTTCGCTCCTGTCTCGGTCGGGTCCCTCAAGGATCCCCTATCTCCCCGCTTTTATTCGTTATATATGTCTCCTCCCTCCACCTGGAAATCCCCAGGTGGCTTATTGTTTCCTAAGTTGACGACTTTGCGGTCACAGTAGCCTCATCCTCCTACAGAACCAACGTTCGCCTCGTTCAGAAGTCCTTCTCAGCGCTCAAGAGAAAGGCCTCCCCGATCAACATCTCCTTCTCCGTTCCAAAAACCGAACTGATCCACTGGAGGACCACCCGGAGCAACGAGCCGCCATGCTCCCTCCCGGTGCAGCTAGAGAGTCAGCTCTTCTACCCACAATCCCGCCTGAAGTGGTTGGGCTTCATCTTCACCCCCGTCTTTGACCCAAGGTCCCACTTTTCCAGGAGGTACACACTTGCAAATGCCGCCCTAGCAACCATTCGTCGCCTCTCCCCCCCCGGGATGGGCCTCCCACCATACCTCTGTCTCTCTCTGGCGCGTTCGCTGCTCGCCCTGATTCTTCTATATGGGTCCGGCGTCTGGAACCCTCTCCCGTCTATCATGGGCCCCATGTCCGTTTTTTGGCATCGGGTCTGTAGGTGGATAACCAACTGTTTCTCCTCAACCAACATAACATGTTTGCACAGGGAAGCCTGTCTCCCCCTGCTACCTGTCCTGGTGCGTCACCAACGCCGCCTTGCGGGCCTAAGGCTCATCTGCTCCCCCCCGGAGATAAACCCCGCCACAGCACGCCTCCCTAAGTCCGTCCCTACTTTCTCGCCCCCCCGCGCCGCCGTGTTGGCGCGTGGGAAGATCACCTCCCAACCTTATCTCTTCTTCAACCTCGACTGGCGTTCTACCCCGGACAAGACCAGGAACCCGAGATACCGGCACAACGCCATCCCGGCCTTGGCTAATATGGCCATCCACCTCATACACGACGTCTCGACCCTGCCACTCATCTCCCTCCATTTGACGGACTACCTCCCCCCTCTCCCAGAGTTGGTCCCCTCCTACTCTCGCCTCAAATTGAGAGCCAAACAACACCTCCTTTCCGACTGGTCTGACACTCCAGCCCCCCCATACTATCCCTTTCCGCCCTCGACGCGCCCCCATCCCTTCATGGGCTTGGGCAAGTTCATTGCAGGTAGGATACACCAGATGCGTTCTTGGAAAAGCTATCTCGCGGCCCATCCCTCGTGGGGCAACCCTAATGCCGACACAACCTGCCCTCTGTGCTCTGAGGCCCCGCAGACCTTCGAACATGTAACCCTATCCTGCGCCTCCTCCGCCCGCCAGAGATCCCGCCTCCTCCAAGGGGTCTCTGACTTGGCTCCTGAGGCCCCAATCTGGTCCGACCAGCAGCTGCTCATTGCTCTGGCTGAGTTCATTCGCACCACCGCCACTGGTTTCCCTCCTGGGATGCCCCCGCTGGCCCCCTCCCTCCACACCCCCCCTCCGAACCCCCTCTTCCAAGCTACTGCCCTACCTGCCCCTGGCCCTCGAGACTATTTTAGGGCTTTTTACTTTCCTTGATTTTCGCTACGGCTGCTGTGCAACGCTTATTTGTCGCGTTGGGGGAACTGGTTATATTTCTTTCTTTTGTTGATTGTTAGTTTGATTTTCGGTTTTGTTTTGGCCATATCGTTAAAGATTCATGTCATTTCTTGTACCGTACAAACAATGAACATATGATTTAAAAAAAGAAAAAAAAAGAAAAAGAAAAGAACGGTCACAGTAGTTAGCATCCTCCGTCTCCGCTACACCTCCGGTGATTGGAATCTCAACACCACGAGAAATCATCGTCACTTCCATCCACCCCCCTCTCCTCAGACAGGCCACACTGCCTCTGTCTGGGTGAAGCTATCTCCCCTCCCTCTTCCTTTCCCTTCTGATGGTCAGGCCTAGCAAGCTTGTTCCTAGGGGTTGGTTGAGTTCGCCTTCACCCCCTCTTCTCCGGGCTGGCTTAGGCAGCCCCCCACGGTCGGCAACCCCTCACCCATCAACGGTCGGTCTTTAGTCTCGGTCGATCGATAAAGTAGTTGCCACCGGTGGCACTGCTCTCTGGTATTGCACTGTCTCCTTTGTGCTCTGCTTGTACGGTCGGTTTTTACGAAACATCGTGACCGCGCTTCCGTCAGCCTTCCTCGTACTTCTCGTGTCGGTTAGCCTCCCGCCCTCTCCTTCCCCGACATTTAGATCGGCTGGCACCCTACTACTCGTGGGTCTACACCCACTGCCAGACCTCTGTTGCCTCCTGATGTCCTCGGACTAGGGGAACAAGTTTAAACCTTCTTTCCGGGTCCCGTTTCCCGAAATAGCCCACAGGATCTTCCTCCGGCTGCCACAAGCCTTCCTTCTTTAGGCGGCATCCTCTCGAACTCGATCGCTCTTCCTGAGCCTCGGCTGGCGGGGTTTTTTAGCCCCCGCGAGTTACCTCCCCTTGATGTGTCCCCGAGACCTCTATTCAGGAGTCCCTATTCCTTTGGGAGCTGGGCCCGGTGGGGCTTTACTACGGTTTAGCTTATAGGTTGTTTGATTTGGGGGAGTGGGTTTGTTTTCTTTGTTGGTTGTGTCTACTGTCGGTTGGGGATGTTTTTCTTTTAGGCTAGGCTTTCGCGGGGGCTATTGGTTCGTGGCTCTCAGGCCCGTGGTCTCAGCTCCTTGTAGTTTCTACCCATGGTACTGGGCGCAGGATTCTTTCTTTGTCGGGCAGGGTCAGAGGGTTTTAGCTTGGGGATAGCGGGAAGGACTGTAGTTGGAGGTTTTGGTCTACATGGCTTACGTTCCAGCCGAGGACCCTTGTACCTAACACCATGGGATGAGCACAGTTGTGCATTTTTGCCCCGATAGCAACAATAAATAAGCGAGATTTAAAAAAAAAAAAAGAAAAAAGAAAAGAAAAAAGAAAAACGGTCACAGTAGTTAGGGCTCTTCACGCTACCATCTAAGTACTTTCTTACAATATAACTTTACCTTTACCTCTCGCTTGTATGCAAGCACACTAGCTCTTAATCGTCAGAGCCCATAGGACCTTATTAAGATAAGGACAGTTTCACATCTCTCTCAAGAGAGAAGAGATTACGATACGAAGAAGTTCCCTCACCATCTCTCCCCAATAGGATATTGGAGTGAGATAAGAAGACTATAAGATATTCCAAGACGAAGACGAGATTATAAGTTAATCTCGGAAAGAAGAACAATCTCCGATACCCCAAAGAACGAGAACTATAAAGATAGTTTAATATATTCACGTAAGCAATTTGTTACCTGTTGCATAACTAACCCCTCCAGGGTAGGATTGTTACACCTGGGAATTTGGTCATTATGCGCATGGACCACAGTAACCCTACTGAGGAGTCAAAGTTACCCTACCTTGACTGGCAAGGTCATGCTAGAACTTAGAGGTTGATTGCCTCACATTCTATAGGCTCTTAGATGTTCATGGGTGTACAAGCATCAGCGTGAGGAGGCCTAACACCTGAGTAAAGGTGGCCCGAAGGTGCTATTGAACCTGGGCGGGTTTTGTTGACAAGCCCCACTGGCCCCAGGGTTGTGACGGCGCGTCATATGCAGATGGGTGCATAGTTGCTCGTTAGCTAGTAAAATGAGGTCATTGGAGCCCCTGCCGTAATACCATATACCTCGTCGCCGTCCGTCCGACTGAATGTCGTTCGCAGGATATATAAGGGGAGTATGGGTAACGGCCAAAATGGGGGAGGCCCATAAATGGTCTCTCGGGCACCAAGGAGCCTATCTTAGCCTACCGGTAGTAGGGTAGTCCTCCTAGTGATAGTTGCGTAGTCCCAGGAGGCGCGTGCGGTTGCAGGACAGATATCTCTGTAACCAGCTGCGACCTTCTCCCCTTGCTTTGTAGTATTAATATGGGTTATCAATAGACTCTAGAGGTGTGAGTCATATCAGGTTAGAGTATGTCCCGAGAGGTTCACTATGAGTAGTGCCCGTTTAGCCAACAATCGGCTCCATCTCACCAGGGGAGCTTGCATGTCAATTTATTCCCTTCGATAGTCGCGTAGATTAAATCATTGACTGCATAGCTTGTATAGACGATACTACCACTTGGCCAGTGGGTCCACCACCTAGGTATTGACTCCGGTTGTTGTCATAACTGTTGGCCACTGGTATGACTTCGATACAAAGGGTTTTTCCATGTGCGGTTGTGTTGGTAATGCATTGTAGAAACCCATATCCTATTGACGGAGTTAAGTGTACCCAAGTTGGTCCGATACCTCCAGAAGGATAATTCCTAATTGAGGGTGGAACTCGGACAGGCCCTGAGGAGGACAGGGTACTCGTACATTATCGGAGTAGTGGTGAATGTCAAAGGCTTAAATCTGATATCTACTTAGGTTTAAGCGTTTGGCATTCTACTTCAACAACCAACTTTTCCTCGAGAGGACTAAACTAAATGAGGCTTTCCGCTTAACTATATTCACTTTTACAGTTTGATTCTTTTCAATTATTTACATCATCTTTATCTTCTACTTTGAGTGGTTGGTTCGGTGACAACAGTAGAGTTCACCTGTCAATAGCGTGCCCCGGTTACGGTATATAGTTAAGCGCACTCGCTTAACTGTCTTCTCTGAATTGTTATTTTAGCCTACAGTTTGGACCTTGTTTGATTACGTGTCACTTGTCTGATACAACAAGCATTCGGTAGAACGAACAATGTCTTCAAATATGCCTGTGTCCTTTATTCATTCTCGTCCACAGCATATAAGTAGAATTGAAGGAGAAATATCTCAAACCGCTGCAAGAGCAGACTGGAGAAGACTGTGATGGCGGCCAATCCAGCAGCTCTTGACATATGATATTGAGAATGATAATACCTTTCAGGAACAGGTACCCCCTACGGTGCGAGAGATCGGGATTGAAGACCCTTGTGCTTTCCTCCTGCGTTTCCCTCTTGACCCATCAATAGGACAAAGGGTCCCCCAGATTAGAGGGCGGAAGATGACCTTTGCTGATTTCACAAAAGATCTCGCTGGACCCTACATACTTCAGGACATTACAAGGCAGATGGAAGATGCACAGAGCATTCCCCTCAATGTAGCGGAAGAGCATCAGCAAGCAGGGAAACAGAGATCGTAGAAAACGCAAATCGTTGGATGGAATATCAGCGAAAGAAATTCCACGAGTTAGCTGTGTCTGATCAGATCATCCAGAAACGGGTAGAGGCCTTGGAGAAGGCCGCTGCCCAGTGGTATTTAATTAACACTAATAATGATGTTGGTATAAACGCTGCCTGTAACGGGGGCACCCTGTAGAGAGGTGAACTCTAAGGTTGCGACCGGACCAAAACACTCAAAGTAGAAGATAAAGATGATGTAAAATAATTCAGAAGAATTAACGGTAAAACTTAAGATAGTTAAGCTCGAAGCTTCACTCAATTTTGTTCTGTGGAGGAAAAGTTGCTTTGTCAAAGGAAAATGCCAAAAGCTTAAACTTAAGTAGATATCAGATTTAAGCCTTTGACATTCACCACGACTTCTGACCTTTGTAAGAGCACCCTGTCATGCTCAGGGTCTGTCCGATGTCTACCCTACATCAGGGTTTATCCTGCCGGAAGTGTCAGACCAACTCGGGTACACTTAACTCCCTCAATAGGATATGAGTTTCTTCAATGCATCTCCAATACAACCGCAGGTGAAAAATTCTTTCTATTGAAGTCATACCAGTGGCTAACTGTTATGACAACAACGGGAATCAATACCTAGGTGATGGACTCACTGGCCCAGTGGTGGTTTCGTCTATACAAGCTATGCAGTCCATCATTTAATCTACGCGCCTATCTAATGTGATAAATTGGCATGCAAGCTCCCCCGTGAGATCTAGCCGATGGTTCCCTAAGTGGGCGCTACCCATATCCATCCTCTCGGGACATACTCTACTGTGATAAGACTCATACCGCTAGAGTCCAATAACAACCCATAGTAATGCTACAATTCACGGGGAGAAGTTCCTGGCTGGTTACTGAGGTATTTGTCTCGCAAGCACCCTGGCCTTCTTAGACTACCTGAGTACCACTAGGAAGACTACCCTACAACCCGTAGGCTAGAATAGACTCCTACATCCCGGAGAGACCATATATGGGTGACCCCCATTTTGGCGGTTACCAAAAGTCGCCTTATATATCCTGCGAACGACATTCAGTTGGATGGACGGCGACGACTTATACGCTGTAACGGCAGCTGCTCCAATGACCTCTTTTAACTAGCAAACGAGGAACTACACAGCCGTCTGCCTATGACGCGCCGTCCCAACACTGGGGCCAGAGGGGGGTGTTAGCTAAACCCACCCACTTTGAATACTATATTTGGGCTACCCTTACAGAGGCGTGGGGCCTCCCCGCCCTGATGCGTGTGTGCCCATCAACATCTAAGAGCCTATAGAATGTGCGGCAATTGACCCCTGAGTTCTAGGCTGACTTTGCTGGTGAAGGTAGGGTAACTTGGGTTCCTCAGTAGGGTAACTGGGCCCAATGGGCATAATGACCAAATTCCCAATGTAGGGTAACTTGGCTCCCTTATTCCTTTAACCGCTCAGGAAGTCCTCCAGTCGACCACAGAAGTCCTCTCGGACATCCGTGTAACATCCCCATAACTCTCTTGATCTTTATGTGATTGTTTTCCCGAAAGGTTACCCTGCCTAATAGAGTACCTCCTGGCTACTCAACTATTCCCTAGCCCTTATCATAGGTTTACCAGCTATCTATATACCAAGTATACGAGACCATACCACCTCTGGGTACCACTTGGTATACCATTTGGGCTAAGTTGATCGTAATTGTAGCTACCTATTGTAGGGTCTTTACATAGTAGTTGAATTAGGAGATTTGGATTCAGATACTATCTCTTTGGCTAGCCATTTTACTTAACCTAAATACGACTCTATTTGCAACTATTCCACTAGATCAAGTATCATAAGTATAGTGATAAATTGCCTTTGTCAAATTTTATCAGGTATGATTATAACCTGAGAAAAGCATTTAAGTAACGTAATTTACGCGGTTCCCACTCAGTACGCAGATCGCGCTTACTATGGCAACCACGGGAACATCAAATCGATATGTTATCATCTACACAACTAGTACTGAGACCATATTGAAGATTTGTTAGCAAGTACATTTAAATATAGAGAATCAGAATCTGGAGTTTATATTTCATAATAATATAAAATGCATCTTGTATACTCACTTTATTCCAAACCAGTTCAAATATCATATTGCTTACAATAGTAGCAAAGAAAATTGAAGCCAACCACAAAAATCATAGTTTAAGCAAATAATATAATCTTATAGGTCTTGTATTTGATAAATGAACTTCTTTGATATTTGTTTGTAGCTATTGTAGATGGTACTAGGACTCTAAAGACGAGTGTTGCTAATTATGTATCCGACAAACCAAATGAGATAATATCTGCTCCTTGGGTTCAGGTAATGTTCCAATACTTTGTGATACACTTCAACTAAGTAATTCAAGATAGTATACAAACCTTCAAGGATGTTGGTCAAGCCTAGCAAATTCTATTCCCTGGCTAGTGGAGAGTAATTTAAAGACAAATACTACCCTCCAGCCTCAATCATCTGGGCTACAGATGCACAATAAGGCTGAAAGCTGTCTTATATTGTCTACTCATATAGCTAAAGCTATAAAAAAGGTTTTAGTCACCTTAGGCATTGGGCTTTAGAGATATAGCACCTGAACTCTAAAGATATCCAATATCCAGAGCAAAATTTTGTATCTTAAGAGTTAAAGTGTTCTATCTCTAAAGCCCAATGCCTCAAGTGACTAAAAGTTATTTTATAGCTTTAGCCTTGCCCCAAAGTCGTCTACCCCTCCCGCTTCTACAGGTAAAGGCCCAGCCTCGGATGCAAGCTTTGCTCGCTCTTCTTCCTCCTGTTAGGAGATTTGGGCTGATCAAATCTGCAGCTCGTCTTTGTCCTAGTCTAGTCATGCCACTCTGTCTGGGGAAGATAACAATGTATCAAATATTCTTGGGTATGCGGCTAGGCTTGCTTGGCTTGGGCCGGCTTCTTTCCTCTGAGTCTACAATACTCTCGCTGCTACTCTCCCCGAAAGTCAACTTGTTATTGCTCCTCTTCTTGCCCAACCTATTGCCATGGGTAATGTTCTTGGCGCTTCGGTAATGTTCCTTACTATGCAGATTGTGATTCTTACCTCCCCCCAGGAATGGCGGTCAGGAACCCTCACACCACCAGACACATTCACCGTAGTGCCGTCCCTCAAGAACTTGTCCTTCCCAGTCGCTGCCCACTCCGTCCATCGTACCACCCAAGTGGCTCCTACACTGCCCAAAGCCCAGGCTCCTCCCGCTCTAGCTACCCAAACCATACCAGCCTAGCTAAAAGCTAAACTCGCTACCCATCTTTCCTGTCAAACTATTACGGCCCCGGACATTCCCTTCCTGTCTCAGTGCAAGTGGTACAGCAACCCGGACATATAGGGTAAGCCCCATCTGGACTCTCCCAAAGGCGCCATCCTCTTTGCCTGTAACCTCCCGCAATTGGAGGAAGCCAAACTCTACTCACAGCACCACCAGCCACCGCGTTGTTCCACACTAGACCATTTCTCGAGTTCAGAATCTCTGATATCCCGCCGTCTCAAGAACTAACCTGGGCATAGGTTACAAGGAAGGGCAACAAGGGCAAGAAAAATGCCAGTGGTGCACAAGTCGCAGCATCAAGCAAGAGGAGTGTCCCGACAGTAACCCTACCACTCCCAGACGCACAGCGTCATTTCTTTGCCCCACTGACTTCACCAACCCTTCTGAATCATTCATTAATCATGACAGGTACCCTACCAGATATCATAGCTGCTGTTCTCAAACATGCCAATTTTTCTCTACCCCTATCTCTCACTGCTTCTGTCAACCGTAATGGTGCTGTCACTCTCACAGCCCACCCGTACACCCCCTCCTCTGCCTACTCCCTCTTCTTTGATTCAATAACACAGAAGCTCAACCAGAGCTTCCTTGTTGGAGATATTCCTTTTCAGGGTTTCTAGGAGGCACCTATAACTGTCAAACACCTCATTCATAATCTTCCTCTCACTATTCTTCCAAGGGCCGCTGCTGATCTCTTTCGTTCGCTTTTTGAATCAATTAGAAATGCCATTAATGTCTCGATATTTGGGGCTGGATTCCTTCAGTCAGATCCAGCGAAAAGGGCCCTGAAAGGCACAACAGCAGTTCGGATGTCGGTTGACCCACATCATGTACCCTGGTTCAGTGAATCTATCTGACCTTTCTCTCATGCCTATCAAGTCGCTCGTGCATACTCCGTCTTGAAGTCCACTCCATGCAGAAGGTCCTGGCGCTTGGGTCACTCTGCTGCTCTATGCACAGAGGAGGCTCAAGCCTGCCCGATCTCTAACTTCCTCAATCGCCATTCTGCCCACAAATGTGCTATCCCAAGCTGCCCAAAAGGAGGTTTTGAGAAGTCCGTTGTACAGTGCTGCAATTCCACCCGCCCCGGCTGCATCAACTTCAATGGTCGGCATGCTCCCTTCAATGGCACCAGCCCTGTCACATGTCAAATCCCTGCCTCTCTCCCCTCTGCAAGGCACCAAGACATACCCAATGCTCCCGACATAGGCCTCTCTCAAACTATCCCTCAGGGTCCACCTACGCTCCTTACTTTACCGGGTACTCCAGCCAGGCATGGTCCCCATTTCCCACCCTGAAGCGAATCTACCAAACCAGAGATAGTGAAACCCGTGCGTACCTCATCTGCCCAGCACACACTCCCTAAACCCCTTCCCCGCTGGAACCTCTTCTGTGCTGGCTATACCCTCTTGCGGGCTAACACTAGTGCCCACTGGAATGAGCCTACCACCACCGACGACAACATAGAACTTTCAATATCAGCCACCCTAGCCCGAACCCAGACCTCTTCACGATCCTGATCCTTCCATCATCCTGGCTATGTAAGTCTTTTCATTGTTCAGCATAATGATCTCGGTAGTAGTAATCTTTTTCAAACTCCTTTTAGTTCTTTTACATCGGTAGAATGTTCTTCTCATATTGTTGCCCTTCAGGATGTTACATTTTTGAAGAATCCCCCTCCTGTTTTTTGCAATTATAAGTATTTCTTTCCTCCCACAATGAAGAGGTTTAAGTCTCCGGTTGTTGTTTATGTTCACATAAGGTTACTAAGTCTTATTTCTCTTGTTCCATTGTTTTTTGAAAGGGGCGAACATATGGCAGTGATCTTTCACTCCCTTGAGGGAATTTTTTGATACTTCTTATAATTTATTTTGTTTGTACAATGCGTACTCTGTTGCTTGTTGGCCACTACACGTCTGGTTCTCCCCTTGACTTGTTTCCTCAACATCACTCTCCTACACTTGGCCTTATGGACCTCAATATCCACCATCCTACATCAGCTCCGACTCGTTATCTTTTCCACTATGATCAGTATATAAGCCACCTCTACTTCGACAGAGGTTCAGCTTTGTCTTTTTCTCTTCTCAACATACCAGGCGTCTACACTAGGTTCCCCTTCACAACCTCCCACTACTCCGCAATACTCAACCTTGCTTTCACCAACACTGCTTTGTTTCCTTACTTTTCCTCATAGAATTCCTCACTTCTACCTAGAGGTTCAGAACAGGCTACCCTCTCACTCGTGCTCTCTACCCACTCTTGAAGCCCCTACCAAAAGGCATAAACTAAAGGAACTCAGACTGGGATGAAATGTCTCTCCTCCTTGCTAACCTAATACTCGCTGCCCCTTTTACTCTCCTGACTCCACACACCCACCACCTCTGCTTCTACAATACTCTTGCCCTCATCACGCATCTCATTACTTGTAACACCCAATCCAAACGTCCATCCTACTACTTTAAACCTTGGTGGATGCCAGAACTCCCACAGCTACGCCAATTCCACCTCTACCTTACTTGTGTCATCAGAAAGAACCAGGCCTCCCCAAGCCCAGGCCCGTGCTGCCTACAATGTGTATTTCAAAGCTCTTCAATCAGCCATGAGAGTGCACTAGGCCCATTTCCTTGCTGATATTGACTCACATGCAGTATGGAATGCCAGAACGATTGAAACCGGTAGAGCCCCCGCTTGCTATCTTGTTCTTGAAAATTCCTCCTCCCCCACAGAAATCATTAACACACTACTATAACACTGTTTCCCACCTAGACCTTCACATCAACCACCCCTAATCCTCCCTGCATTTAAAGACCTACCTCCTCTTTCACCATCTGAAGTGCCCCTAGGACTTCGAAAATCTTCCCACAATTCGGCTCCTGCCCCAAGTGGTATCCCATACCCTCTCTGCAAGTGAGTCCACAAGCCAATCAGCGCCTCATTCCATCTCTGTTACCTTCCCTCCTCACCCACCGATATCACCCATAAGCCCTCAAGAAAGCCAACAGCATTGTCCTGGACAAACCAGGCAAACCTGAATACTACACACCTGCTTCCTGTCACATCATAGTCCTACTCGAAACCATCTCCATAATCGTGGAAAGACTTTCTGCCACCCGTGTTGCCTCAGCTGCCTGCTCCCTGAGCCTATTGCGACCCAATCAGTGTAGGTCTCTGGCTGGTTTCAAATGGTTCAACGCTCTCACTACCGTCACACATGAAGTGAGCCTGCTTCAGGTGGCCTCCCTCAAACTGTCAACTTTTTTCCAGCATGTCAGTGGTGTGTTTGACAATATCTGCAGCAACAAGCTGGATGGCAGCCTCGCCAAAGCGGGGGTTTCCATCTATCTATTAGTATGGATTAACTCTTTCCTGTCTAGACCCCAATGCTGGGTCATCTTCAAAGGTGCCCCTAAGGTCTTCTGCCCTGTTGCAGATGGAACCCCTCATGGTTCTCTAATCTCTCCTTCTCCTTTTGTGCCTTACATTGCTAGCCTCCACATGATTATCCCTCACGGTCTAGCAATTTTCTATGTTGATGACCGCACACTCACAGGCAGCTCAGATTCAGAATATTTGAACATCCGCGCCCTTCGATACCTTTTTAACATTACCCAAAGACAGGGTGCCGGCCTTGGGGTCCCTTTTTCTGTCCCAAAAACGTAACCTTTTCAGTGGAGAACTGCGAAGAACGGCTGTGATGTATCCCTTGCCCTAATTGTGATCAACAACTTGCTTTTTCCACTCTCCCAGGGCATAAGGTGGCTTGGCTACTCGTTTCCCCTACAATTCCAACCTCCATGCACCTTCGAAGATGCCTGGCGGTTGCTCAGACTTCTTACACGACAATCTGCTAGCTCAGTTGCGCTAGTAAAGGCCTTGCCTTCTGCTGCAATAGGAAACTAGTATTTGGTGTCATACTTCCTATACTTACCAATGGCGGCGACCTGTTTGTCCCAGAGTCAGCCATGCTGAAGAAACTTGACTCTTTCTGGCAGGGAGGGCTCTGGTAGACAACTAACTGTTTTCACACGACCGGCCTTCGTGCTCTGTATAGGGAAGCATCACTGCCCCCGTTTTCAATATTTGCAAACATCCCGCCTGGTCAGGCACCTTTTGTTTGGTCTGCGCTCCCTCCCAATTCAATCCGGCTACCGCCCCAATACTGGATTCCGCGCCCACATTGGACCAAGGCTGCTCTGCGGACGATTATTGTTTCCTTCTTTGACAATTCTCAAAAGCAATTTACCACACCTCCTGGGACCGGCCAGCTATTAATTCCGCCAAGAACCGCTCTCTGGACTCCAGGTGTCACATGTTTTCTCATATTATCACAGAGATTCCTATCCTTCCGCTTTCCTTGACGGACCTCCTCGGCCTGCCACTTTGTAGAATACCCTCAGTCACCTACCCAGCGCTCAGAACTCCTCTGGCCGATTTACTCCTCATTGACTAGCTCTATAGGAGGCCTATAGTATGTATATCATATCCGTCAAGTCCTTATCTCACTCCTCACCCATTGACTGGCCTCTCATGTTTTAGATGGGACCTTAACAACTAGATGCATACAGGTGCCAGCCATCTTGCTGCGTATATCTCCTGAAGGAATAGAGACTCTAGCACTCTTGGCCCTTTCTCTTAGGCAGACGATGAATCCTTCTGTCATGCGATTCTTCTCAGCTCCGGTAAGCTCCAGGGTAGCCTCACTAATCTCTCACGTGTGGATGATATGGGCCCTGATGAGCCCCCTCTGGCTCTCAGTTCCTCTCCTTAAAGTGTTGGCTGAGTATCTCTACACTACACACACAGGCTTCCCTTCAGCCATGCTGCGTGTTCAGGCCTGTGCTGCGACCCCTGAGACTGGATTATTCTTAGACAGTTCATTATAATTCAAAACTCCATAGCTCGGCCTTGGCCTTCTACATCTGTCTACTCAAAAAATTCCCCTGTTTGGTTTCCTTCAAAGTATATTATACTTAGTTTATTATTTTTCTTTGCTTTTGTTTGTTTGCGGCGGTGAGCAAGTGGGGGCTTGAATGGTTCATTTCTTGTGCATGTTTTTCTAATAAGTTATAAGGAGGATTTTACTGTACGTTTCTTTGTTAGTCATCGATGGCCATGCCACAGGCTTGTGATGATCCCGTTTGCAGAGAATTTGCACGCAGTGTTTGAGTTTTCTTATTTTTTTGGTTAGTTTTTGGAATTAAGGTTTTTTATATGCTATAGCGTGAGCTCCATCCTGGATTTTGTACCTAAATCAATAATCACATAATTCAAAAAAAAAAGGAAAAAAAACAACAAACAGGTACAAAATCCCCATTCCACTGTCTCCTCTACATCCCTGGCGATCGAAATCTCAACACTGAAAGATAATCACCACTTTCCAAATTCTACCCAGCGTCATCAGCTTCTGCTAGGGGTGGGCCTACCTCTCCTCTATATGTTCCTTACTCTCAGGTTTACCCCTTAAGTCTTCTATACTCTTGCTTAATGGTTTTTGTCACCTTCATGGACAATAATTCTACTTCTTACCCTGCACTTACCTTGCTTAGAGCATTTGCACGGTCAGCCACTCTTGTTACTGGCTATATCCCAGACGGTGGGGTACACAGTTTGCAGTCAGAGCAACAATTCATCAGGCTACTATCAATTTCTCGATTTGTTCTTTTTTTGAAAGGCTGCCCTGTCAAGGCATGAACACTTTTGACGATAGTTTCTAAGACAACGGGTTGGGTCTACCGCTTCTTCTCTACTTCTTCTGATTGTCAGATTGGCTGGCTCCCTACTGCTTCAACACTCCCCTACCTCAGACCCAGAATTACATTTTAACAACAAGGTCCTAGCACAGCGGATTAGGAGTTCAGAGGTATAGCGGATTCGGAGTTCGGATGCGGGGGTAGTGTAATAAATTGTATATAAAAAATATCAAAAGAACAATTAACAGGGAAGTGGTTGATAACAGCGAAGACAGATAATAAGGAAACGACAAGTAGCAGAGACAAAGAGCGATGCTTAATAGAGAAAACCACACTGGAGGATACACCTCCTTTTATCTACAGAATTCCTTCCCAGCTCTTCCACTGACTTCTCGCCCACCTTTCCACATACAAATGCAAAAGAACCTGCTTGCCTATTCTAACCGCTGTGGGCGTGTCTGGAGGTGTGACATGGACGCTACTAGTTGTTTAGCATTCGGTGGTAATGCGACACAGGAGTCCGCAGATGTTAGAGAGTAATTCGTAGTGCAATGTCGAAGTTGCATGATGTGTCAAACTAGTTGTGGTGCGACGTTGCAGTTGATAGTCGTTTTGAGGTTGTTGATAGTGCGACAGTAGAGTCTCAAGTTATGTAGGCATCTCGGCTGAATCTCGGCCGAACCAGGGTGCTAGTACCTAGTGGTGATTGATGTCCGTTTCCGATGATGGCGAGCAGTACAAACAAGCAGATTTTCAACACTATGTGCCCTAGAACCTGGGGCAAGGCTACGCACTGCTACCCCCGGGGGCCCAGCAAGCACTCCTGGGCGCCGCGCCAGCACCCCCGCCAGCACCCCCGCAAGAACTCCCGGCCGCCGCGCGAGGACCCCAGGCAGCCCCCTAGGCAACTGGGACACCCCCGGCCATCCCCCAGGCAGCTAGAGCACCCCCGCCCGCCCCCTGGAGAGCAGTGGGATTCCCACTCCCTCACAAAAATTATCGTTTTTTCCTTTTCCTTTTGTCCTTTTTAGTTTCTTATACCTGTCTTTGCGGAGGTGGTCAGAATTGAAGTAGAGTGAGGGGGGAGAGGAGGAAGTAGAGTTAGGAGGGTTACCTGTTAGTTTGGAGCTTCTGGTGTTTTCTTCTTTTCTTCTTCTTTTCTTCTTCTTTTCGACGTAACCGTGCCTTGCCCATTGGGTGTTTTTTTTTTTTTGATAAAGAGGAGAGTTTTGTGGGGGGTTGATAATATAAACTTTTTTTTTTTTTTTTTTCTCTCCTGCGAAATCATCAATTTTTCTCGAGTTAAGCGCGGCAACTTAAGCGCACAACAGAAACTGACCCCCTTAGGCCTAGCTTAAAAGTGAACTTTGTTCGTTTCAAAACCTTCTCCGCTGATTTATTCATGAAATGGCCCACCTCGCTAGGCATCCTTTCAGAGTATACGATCACTCAGGTATGTGTTGGTCCAGCTTTCCCCTTACCTTCTCTTCTGTTCTGCTCTTTGATTGACATGTTGTGCAGGAGAGTCTTTGTCACGACTGGTTGCTTGCCGAAGTCTCGGTAACGTCTGCACCAAACCATATCCGCAATTTGCGTAGCATTCATCTCTCTGGCCACGGATTCTCTGTCGAAGACGAGGCGAGGTCGTTGGAAGTGTCTAAGCAGATCCTCTCCTCGAAGATACAGAGAGTTTTCTATAGCGGTTCTCGTGCCGGTGGGCCCATAGAGAAATTTACCACAGAAGAGCTGACGTCCATTGGTAGTTTGAACCGGGCGGTCATGTATGAACTGGGGCTTTGGATTAGGGAGAATGTCCGGAAGCATGTTGTGAAGGGTGCACCGTAAGTTTTTATCGAGTCTCAGGATGCTTGGGCATAGGCTGACGGTGGGATTGATTAGTGTTGGTCGAGATAACTGGAGAGATCTTTCGGTTGAAGTTGGTATCACTGCCATCAGAGCTTAGGAGTTTTGTCATGATCCGGCAGTTGCTCGAGATTTTTAAGGATTTCCCGATTTTGGCTGAGGTTTGTTTCTCCCCCCCCCAAGCACTTGTGCCTAATAGTGTGGTTAGGTTGTGAAGATGGTTACCAGCTCCGAAACTCAGTTACTCTTTCATCTGCTGCTGATACCGTGAGCTACAATATTGAAGTCTTTAGCTCCCTGGGCGCTGTAAAAGACAACTTGCAGCCGCTTTACAATAGGGTGGGTATTTTGACACCAAAAAGTCTTTGATATTCTAACTTTGCTAACATGCACGGACCGAACAGTATAAAAAGCTACAGATGCGCCGAACCTTTGAGAAGTACGTGCTAGTATCGTTGGTCGATTTAGCATCATTTCCGAGAGCACAAGCAGACATTCGTCATGGACTGGAAACCGAGCTGGCAAACTACGACAAACGCTTTCCTCGGGCATCAGTAACACATTCCCCAGTATCGAAGAATATGGGCGACATGTTTGAACATGGAGCAGCCGATACCAATGAGGAGATTGACCGACTTTTGCGGAACGGAGCTACCATCCACAAACACAACTTATCAAGGCTTTTCGAGACCAGAATTTCAAGGATGGAGATTTCTTTTGATGACATGGAGAGTGTGGGAGCGTTGTCTTCCTCCGCTGCGTACTTAATTAAGCTAAGACAGTTTCATCCTCTAGTTTTTGACGAGTTGATGTGTGCATGGGCGACGAGGCTATTGCAGTCTGCTAGTAGGCCGCCGTTACTACAGACTCTATCTATTTTTGTGGCTGGGTCTTGCTTACAGCTCGATGTGATTGCTCAGGCAACATTGTCAGTCCTGAGGCCCCAGGCGAAGGTAAAGCCCAATTCTCTAGGGATAGAAGTTTATTGTCTGACAAGGGGCAGAGTTCGAGTCCGGCAACTAGAGAGATTGCTGCTCAGACACTGGATATCCTTGTCAATCCTGGTACTAATAGGTTAAGTCTTTCGCTATTGGAACTGTATAGCTTGAAGCGGAAGCGCAAGCTCTTTGCGTTGAAGTTTGTAGACAAGTCTGTCCAGTTGATACGTCAGTCGATTCAAAATCTGCGCAGTGCCATCCAATCCGGATACCAAGAACAGCTTACGAGGGTTGATTCTATCACCACCAGTTTTTGAGTTTCTCCATAGCATCGCAACGGCACAACCCGACATCCTCGTTTCCGACATTTTGGAGCCCCTATCTAAAACTGGAGAAACGTCACTGTTACAATGGCTTCGTGTGTTTCGTGTGTTGACAGACCATTTATTGGACGATCAGGAGAATGGTGGTTTGTGCCAACTCTTTTTACCCTTCGAGTCTTTGGTAATGGTAGCTTATATCGGCCTAGATAATACAGACCTAGATCCCGAGGTTCAGGTAGCACATCTTATTCAGTATGCCAATGATTTCTCAATCGGATTATGTCAGTTGAAGATGCGGATTATATTTGACGCGGAGAACAAAAACCCTTCTTCCTTTCGGCCAAGCGGCGACTATACCGGGGGTAGTGAAAACCCACTCATGAAGCTGTTCTTTCAGGGCATTGCCTCTACATTCAAGGATCGGGTTACTATATGGACTGACCTGGTCTCAGTGTTGAATCAAGAGTGTGCTTACCAGGTATTCCTCACATATCTTAAGTGATTTAATCTTTGCGCGCTAACTTACTGGTGTAGATTCGCGGGTATGCTGAAGAGTTGGTACTAAACTCTCCCACCTTTCCGCCTGTTCGGTTATGTCTAGGCCCGCTGGAACCGTCCCTCGCAGAGGGCCGTGAGAGCGGGGAGACGCTTGCCCGAGCTTTGCTTTCTGTGATTGAAGCCACTGCGTATAGTATTCCCAAGCAAGGAATTCCCTCAATCGCTAAACTGCTGGTGGACAGGCTCAATATGATTATCCAGTCTATCGCCCTATGGGAAGATGAATTGGAGAAGGCAGAGCATGCTACTGTACCTGGTGTTTTGGAATGACTCGCTTATAGAAGCTAGGGGCTGGTATGTTTATTTCTATTAAGTAAAGTTGATGGATGATGGGGATAATTGCCCGGGTATTTCAATGGGCTCCTGTTATTCCTTCGTATGATTGTGCTGCATCGTGCTGCGTTCACCAGCTCGAAATCTGGAGCTTCAGATCAGGGTAGATTGGGCGTTGGATTGTGCACTTTACTACAGGTATTCGCCCCTGATTGCTACCGTTGTTACCAGAGCCCTCGCTAATGGCAATATTCCTTAGCACGAATTTATTCAACAGGACGAAGACTTGTTCAATTTCGTCATTGATGTGACTGGTAGCTTTATCGACGGTACTTCATCCCACTTCTCTCTAGCTACAATAGCCCATTAACAAATCCTCGATAGACCTAACGGAAGACACCCACCTCCGAGTGCGCCGCTTCGCAAAAGGCAAGCGCCCAACCGCGGGAATGAAGCACCTGATTGGCGGAAGAGAAGCTTCAGGCTCCATTCTGAAGGCCCCTCAGCGCGGGAAATCAGATAGCGAACATAACCTCCAACTTCCAGTAAATACAGCCACAGCGAACCTCCCCTAAATACAACACTGTCATATAGAGCTCTAGCTAGCTAAAAATATTGAAATTAAGCAAAGACTAAATTTATCCGCAACAATACTGTAGTATGGGTATTGTAAGGTGAAGCATCATGATATTGTTTTCATGCCTTAGCTCAGAGCAGATATAAGGCACTATCCTATTCTATATCCAAGGAAGCTCCCAAGGGCCAGCGGGGAATGAGCCAAGCTAGATATATTCACTGATCCGTCCTTGGTGACCGATATATCAAGACTATTTTTTTTAGTGAAACCCCCAGACAGCAGCAGTGACAATATCTTGGGTTGAAATTAAGACAAGATGGTCCAAGTTCGCTTAGTCAATTTGGTGGAAGCTGTCTCGCTGCATACATGGACCTGTAGCTGCGAGTGAAATGCACAACCTCTCCCACCAAAAGGCAAGCCTCCAAAGCAAAAGATTAAGGTTTAACACAAAGCTAGAGTGATGTTCTATTTGAGTCATGGATCGATAATGGCAAAATGAAATGGCTGAACTCCAAGAGTTTTCATACAAAACAAGATCAGAGAAAATCAGTTAATTTAATCACGGCCTTCACAACTAGCAATCTTGACCACAAATGTCGTTATCAATTGCCCTTTTTGCACCGACAACATATCTACCTGAATTGAGCATTCGAGAGATCACGCTACTGCAGGAATATTTCAATTTATGTATACAGGAATTTTAATCAAATCAGATACAGATTGTATTGTTCTTGGGCTTGCAAAAATCACAATTTTCAAATTATATTTAAGTATCATGTTATGTAGTCATTCATGCAAATTCCCAGGTTTGGGATGAACAATTGGACAACTTGCTCTTTACTTATCTATAGAACAGCCAATTCACAATTAGTTACCACTAAATCGAGTTAGACTCAATCTCTCAGATTCTAGCAAAATACAAATGAAACATGCTAATTATTGATATTGAGGATTTTGTTGTGCTGCTGGCTTCCCTAAGGGTAGAGTTCAATTATTTTGCTGTGTTTTAAGAGGTACTTCACCCAACTGACGATAACCTATATCCAAGAGGTATACCAATGACAATAACTCCCCATGTATCAATGAGCTATTACTGTATCTACATCCTGCCCGCTGTTCGCCTAGGGTATTTATGACCTGAAGTGGGGTGCTAGGGATTGTTAAACACCGGCACTTCCTTCAGCCACATTACCTTTTCTACCCCGCACATTTAGAATATCCTAGAAGTATACCGGTGGCTTCACCAATGTGTTTGGTATTCGGTGAACGGTGCGAGAAGATGGGTAGATGCAGTGAAGAGAAGAGGGGTAGTTGCGGTGAGAAGATGCGGGGAAAGAGGGGTAAGAGGATGGTGTGATTGGGGATAAGAATTGCGTGATTGTATGGGAACTATTGTGGGGTCAGATGTTCATGTTGTTTGTACCTAAGTGTCTTGTTCATGCACGATTGTAGAAGTGTAACGACCCTACGATAGGTAGCTACAATCACTATCACCTTAGCCCAAATGGTATACCAAGAGGTAACCAGAGGTGGTATGGTCTTGTATACTTAATACAAATAGCTGGTAAACCGAGGATAAGGCCTAGGGAATAGTTGAGTAGCCTTGAGGTACTCTACTAGGCAGGGTAACCTTTCGGGAGCAGATTCGCATAAGGTCAAGAGAATTATGGGAATGTTACACGGACCTCCGAGGCGACTTCTGTGGTCGTCCGGAGGACTTCCTGAGCGGTTAAAAGCATAAGAGGGCAAAGTTACCCTACCTTGGGAATTTGGTCATTATGCCCCTGGGTCCCAGTTACCCTACTGAGGAACCCAAGTTACCCTACCTTCACCGGCAAAGTCATCCTAGAACTTTTAGGTCGATTGCCTCACATTCTATGGGCTCTTAGATGTTCTTGGGCGCACACGCATCTGCGCGGGGAAGCCCCACGCCTGCATAAGGGTGGCCCAAACATGCTATTGAACTTGGGCGGGTTTTGCTAA
>Ga0307509_10002742_pt1 | contig 28076 bp, 22 predicted proteins | sample 10_EM_MG_FD_202245 | JGI IMG/M metagenome (GOLD analysis project Ga0307509, IMG submission 202245) | Populus trichocarpa ectomycorrhiza microbial communities from riparian zone in the Pacific Northwest, United States - 10_EM | ecosystem: Host-associated > Plants > Roots > Unclassified | place... | reverse complement strand
TTCGCACTTTTAGAACAAAGCTGGAGTTTGTTAGCAGGTACTTAGTTAGTATAAGAACTAGATGTAGCCCGCGACCACCCAGACGCGGCATATAAATATCGAGGCGCCTCCCGAGCTATTTGAACAGTATCAAGCAACGGAGAAGAGATCTTATCAATATAAGTTTTTACGCTAGAAAAATCTTTATCACTGTACCAACTTCTGTCCTTGAATCATTGAGCCTTCCTAGACAATCTCCGTCTACGATTAAGATTATCGGCCTGAGTTATCTCGCAAGACTTTGAGATAGGCTCCCGCCTAACAATGGCTTTGTGCATCTTGCATCTGGCGTGTGATTTCCTCAAGTATGTATTGTTCAACAAGATCTTTTGTGAAATCAGCGAAAGTCATCTTCCGTTGTCTATTCTGGTGTATTCTCCGTCCTACTGATGGGTCATGAGGGAAACTTTGGAGGAAGGCAGAAGGGTCTTCAATCTCCATCTCTCTGACCGTACGAGGTATTTCCTCCTCAAAGGTAGGGTCATTGTCTATGTCATATGTCAGGAGCTGCTGGATTGGCCGCCAACCTAATCTCTTCAGGTCTGCTCTTGCAGTGGCTCGAGATATTTCTCGCTCAATACCAGTCGTGCGCTCCGGACGAGAATGAGAGCGCGACACAGCCATAGTTGAAGACATTGTTCTTTCCACCCGATCCTTCTTGTACCAGACAAGCGACTCGTAATCAAACAATGTCCAAACTGTAGGCTAAAACAACAATGCTCAGAAGAGAGTTAAGCGAGTGCGCTTAACTAGATACTGTAACGGGGGCACCCTATAGAGAGGTGAACTCTAAGGTTACAACCGCACCAAACACTCAAAGTAGAAGATAAAGATGAGGTAAAATAATTCAGAAGAATCAAGAGTAAAACTTAATATAGTTAAGCTCGAAGCTTCACTCAATTTAGTTCTGTTGAGGAAAAGTTGGTTGTCGAAGTAGAATGCCAAACACTTAAACTTAAGTAGATATCAGATTTAAGCCTTTGACATTCACCACTACTCCGACCAGCTGCGAGAACCCTGTCCTGCGCAGGGTTTGTCCGAGGGCTCCCCACAATCAGGATTTATCCTGCAGGAAGTGTCGGACCAACTCGGGTACACTTAACTCCGTCAATATGATATGAGTTGCTGCTATGCATCTCCAATACAACCGCAGGAGGAAAAACTCTTCCTATCGAAGGCATACCTGTGGCTGACTGTTATCACAACAACCGGAATCAATACCTAGGTGGTGGACTCACTGGCCCAGTGGTAATATCGTGTATACAAGCTATGCAGTCAATCATTTAATCTACCCGACTATTCAATATGATAAATTGAGATGCAAGCTCCCCCGGTTTGCTGTAGCCGATGGTTGGCTCAGTGGGCGCTACCCATAGCCAGCCTCTCGGGACATACTCTCCTGTGATAAGACTCATACCGCTAGAGTCCAATAACAATCCATAGTAATGCGACAAATCCAGGGGAGAAGGTCCGGGCTGGGTACTGAGGTATTTGTCTCGAAAGCACCCTGGCCTTCTGAGACTACCTGAGCACCACTAGAAAGACTACCCTACAACCCGTAGGCTAGAATAGACTCCTAGATGCCAGAGAGACCATATATGAGCAACCTCCATTGTGGCGGTTACCCATACTCCCCTTATATATCCTGCGAACGACATTCAGTCGAACGGACAGCGACGACTTATATGGTGTTACAGCAGCTGCTCCAATGACCTCTTTTAACTAGCAAACGAGCAACTACACAGCCGTCTGCCTATGACCCCCCGTCCCAGCGCTGGGGCCAGAGGGGGGTGTTAGCAAAACCCGCCCAAGTTCAATAGCATGTTCGGGCCACCCTTAAGTAGGCGTGGGGCCTCCCTCCGCAGATGCGTGTGCGCCCATGAACATCTCAGAGCCCATAGAATGTGAGGCAATCGACCTCTAAGTTCTAGGATAACTTGGCCGGTGAAGGTAGGGTAACTTGGACACCTCAGTAGGGTAACCGGGGTCCATGGGCATAATGACCAAATTCTCAAGGTAGGGTAACTTTGCCTTCTTAAGCCTTTAACCGCTCAGGAAGTCCTCCAGGCGACCACAGAAGTCGTCTCGGAGGTCTGTGTAACATTCCCATAATCCTCTTGACCTTATGCGAATGTCCTCCCGAAAGGTTACCCTGCCTAGTAGAGTACCTCAAGGCTACTCCACAGTTGCCTAAGCCTTATCCTAGGTTTACCAGCTATTTGTATGCAGTATACGAGATCATACCACCCCTGGTTACTTCTTGGGATACCATTTGGGCTAAGGTGACAGTGATTGTAGCTAACTATCGTTGGGTCGTTACACCAAGCTATGCAGTCCATCATTTAATCTATGCGCCAACTCCATGTGATATTTCTTTTTTTTCTTTTTTTTTAAATCCTATGTTCATTGTTTCTACGGTACAAGAAATAACATGCAACTTTAACTATAGGGCCAAAACAAAACCGAAAAACAAACTAACAATCAACAAAAGAAAGAAACATAACGGGTTCCCCCAACGCGACCAATAATCATCGCAAAGCAGCCGTAGCTAAACAGAGGAAAGTACAAACCAGCTACTAGTCCTGAGGACCAGGGGCGGGTGGGGCGGTAGATGGAAACAGCCGGTTAGGGGGAGTGTGAAGGGAGTGAGCAAGCGGAAGCATTCCGGGAGGGAAACCACTGGCGGTGGTGCGAATGATGTCAGCCAGGGCAATAAGCTGCTGCTGGTCGGACCAAGGAGGGGGGTCGGGGCCCAGTTCCGAGACCCCTTGAAGGCTGCGAGATCACGGACGGGCGGACTAGGGGCAGCACAGGATGGCATGTGCGAAGTTTTGCGGAGCCTCGGAGCACAGTGGACAGGATGTGTAAGCGTCAGGGGCGTCCCATGAGGGGTGAGCGGGGAGGTAACCTTTTCCAGGGCGCATCTGGTAGATTATTCACACAACGAACTTGCCCAAACCCATGAAGGGATGGAGGCGTGTTGAGGGGGGACAGGGGTAGTATGGCGGGGCTGGGGTGGCAGACAGTTCGGAGAGGAGGAGTTGTTTGGCCCGTAGTTTGAGGTGGGCCTACGATGGGACAAGCCCAGGCACAGGGTGAAGGTAGTCCATCAGGTGGATGAACATGGATGGCAAAGTGACTACATCGTGGATGAGAGGGGCGGCTGTGTGAGCCAAAGCTGTGATGACATTATGCCAGTACCTCGAATTCTTGGCCTTGTAGGCAGCGGAACACCCATCGAGGTTGAACAAGAGATAAGGTTGGCAGGTAATCTTCCCATGCGCTACCAGGGGGGCCCGGTGGGGTGAGAAGGTGGGGACGGACTTAGGGAGGTGTGCCAAGGGAGGGTTTATTTCCGTAGGGAAGCAAATAAGCCACAGGCCGGCCAGGCGGCCCTGGTGGCGTATAAGAGTGGTCCGTGGGGTGAGACAGCATTCTCTATGCAAACAGGTTGTGTTGGTGGTGGAAAAACAGTTCGTGATCCACCTAGGGACCCGATGCCAAAAGACGGACATTGGGTTCATGATAGCTTGGGGGGGGCTCCAAACGGCAGACCCGTACAGGAGACTCGGGGCAAGGAGCGATTGTGCCAGCGAGAGACAGAGGTGTGGAGGAAGGCCCATTCCCGGAGTGGAGAGGCAGCGGATAGTGGCTAGTGCGGCATTGACCAGGGCGTACCTTGTGGAGAAGTAGAACCTCGGGGCAAAGGAGGGGGAGAAGATGAAGCCCAGCCACTTCAGGCGGGTCTGTGGATAGAAGAGCTGTTCCTCAAGCGGCACCAGGAGGGAACGTGGCAGCTCATTGGTCCAGGCAGTTCTCTTGTGGAACAGTTCGGTTTTTGGAACGGAGAAGGAAATATTAATCAGGGAGGCCTTTCTCTTGAGCGATAAGAAAGATTTCTGGATGGAACTGGGGCACCCTATAGAGAGGTGAACTCTAAGGTTGCGACCACACCAAAACTCAAAGTAGAAGATAAAGATAGAGTAAATAATTCACGAAGAATGAAAACGGTTAAAGTTAATATTGTTAAGCTGAAGGCTTCACTCAATAAGTTCTCTCGAGGAAAAGTTGGTTATCGAAGTAGAATGCCAAACGCTTAAACTTAAGTAGATATCAGATTTAAGCCTTTGACATTCACCACTACTCCGACCATGTGCAAGCACCCTGTCCTGCTCAGGGCTTGTCCGAGGTCTACCCTCCATCAGGAACTATCCTGCTGGAAGTGTCGGACCAACCCAGGTACACTTAACTCCGTCAATGGGATATGCGTTTCTGCAATGCATCTCCAATACAACCGCAGGTGGAAAAACTCTTCCTATCGAATTCATACCAGTGGCTAACTGTTATGACAACAACCGGAGTCAATACCTAGGTGGTGGACTCACTGGCCCAGTGGTAGTGTCGTCTATACAAGCTATGCAGTCCATCATTTAATCTACGCCACTATCCAATGTGATAATTTGATATTCCAGCTCCCCCAGTGAGATGTAGCCGATGGTGGGCCAAGTGGGCGCTCCCCATAGCCAACCTCTCGGGAGATACTCTACCGTGGTAAGACTGATACCCCTAGAGTCCAATAACAACATATAGTAATGCTACAAATCAAGGGTAGTGTTAGGCGTGAGCCTATCTCAAAGTCTTGCGAGATAACTCAGGCCGATAATCTTAATCGTAGACGGAGATTGTCTAGGAAGGCTCAATGATTCAAATAGGGGTAGACAAAGTGATTATAGATTTTTCTGGCGTAAAAACTTATATTGATAAGATCTCTTCTCCGGTGCTTGATAATGTTCAAATAGCTCGGGAGGCACCTCGATATTTACATGCCGCGTCTGGGTGGTTGCGGGCTACATCTAGTTCTCATACTATCTAAGTACCTGCTAACAAACTCCAGCTTTGTTCCAAAAGTGCGAAAACCTTTTGACCCTGACAATTCTGTTATCTCACTTCGACTTCTGAATCACAACACCATGAAATTACCTGATGGTGCTCCCACATATCAGTCCATTGGTTACGATCCATCTTCGTCGGCATGGAGTCTTGCTTACCATTTGCATACGGAGAATGGTCTCCATGATCGAACCAACAAAGGGGCCAGCTTTGTTATCGAACCTCTCAGGATTGCAGACATATTCTGCAACCGACATCTGCGAGGCATAAGATAGACTTGTCAGGAATAATCGCTCCAATAGCCATTCTCGCTTCATAGTCAGATCGTTATCATATGGTTCCGTCAGTATCCGTAAGATACTATTGACCTGCGTGAGTGTGAGGATGCCTGATTGCTCCGAATACCTCATCCAACAACACCATTCACTTCTGCGACTTTCATCGCGGGAGCGTGGAGTATAGAATGTGTTGCTTAACCATTGTCCGTAAAAACGTCCTGTTACTTGGTGACCACCTTCGCGACTCTCATCTTTAGTGTTCAGTAACTTTATGCGACATCGACCGATTTGACTCGAACCACTTGCATAAGCTCGCCAAAGGCCTTCTTCCCTCATATATCGTGCGAACGGGATCCGGTCGGAAGGACGGCCGCGACTTATACAGGGTTACGCCGAGGGCTCCAATGCCTATGTCTTTGGTGAGGGGATGCAACTAAGGTGGCATCTGCCGATGTAGCGCCGTCCCAACGCTGGTGCGGGAGGGGGGTCTTGGCTTGACCTTTTGAACTCAGAATTCTAAGGTAGGGTAACTATAGGTCTTTATTCACTAAAGGAAGGCTAAGCCTTCCGGTATGCCTAACAGGTAGAAGGTCCGGGCTGGATACTGAGTTATTTGTCTCGAAAGCACCATGGCCTTCTGAGACTACCTAAGTACCACTAGGAAGAATACCCTACAACAGGTAGGCTAGAATAGACTCCTAGATGCCCGGGAGACCATATATGAGTAACCCCCATTTTGGCGGTTGCCCATACTCCCCTTATATATCCTGCGAACGACATTGGGTCGGACGGACGGCGACGACTTATACTGTGTTACGGCAGCTGCTCCAATAACCACTTTTAACTAGCAAACGAGCAACTACAGGGCCGTCTGCCTATGACGCGCCGTCCCAACGCTGAGGCCAGAGGGGGGTGCTAGCAAAACCCGCCCAAGTTCAATAGTATGTTCGGGCCACTCTTGCACAGGCGTGGGGCCTCCCAGCGCCGATGCGTGTGTGCCCAAGAACATCTAGGAGCCCATAGAATGTGAGACAATCGACCTCTAAGTTCTAGGATGACTTTGCCGGTGAAGGTAGGGTAACTTGGGTTCCTCAGTAGGGTAACTCGGACCCATGCGCATAATGACGAAATTCCCAAGGTAGGGTAACTCTGCTCTCTTATGCCTTTAACCCCTCAGGAAGTCCTCCAGTCAACCACAGAAGTCGTCTCGGATGTCCGTGTAACATTCCCCTAAATCACTTGACTTTATGCGAATGTTTTCCCGAGAGGTTACCCTGCCTAGTAGAGTACCTCACGGCTACTCAACTACTCCCTAGGCCTTATCCTAGGATGACCAGCCATGTGTATAATATATAGTAGACCATACTACCTCTGGATACCACTTGGTATACCATTTGGGCTAAGGTGATAGTGATTGTAGCTACTTATCGTAGGGTCGTTACACCAATTTTCGTACAAAGGTACAAAAGGAGCCTAATTCTTTGAGACGTGTAAAGAGCGACAACCAGCATATATGTGAGAAAAAGCGACAGAGGAAGGAGAAAAAGGCCCCAGGCCCACGGCAGCAGAAGCACCGCAACCGAGCGCGAGGGTTTTCAAAACTCGCAGAAACGGAGCTTTCGAAGATGCACCGGAATGTGCCTCAGACAATAAATGACAAGTGCAAACGGCTAAATCAATGTTCACGTTGTGGACATGACGGTGACTATTGGGCAAACAGTGCATCCGCAGCCCCAATTGTCGTGTCCTCACACATTATGCGAAAACGATGTGCTGGTGAGGCTGGACATGAGGCCACCCAAGTCCCAAAGTCGAGAAGCAGGGAAGCGGCTCCTTAACCTGCTCTGAACAAAGTTGTCGCCAAGCTCCGTGGATCACCCCCCCCAGATTTGGATATCTTGGAGGTTGATACCGACATGGATGACTAGGTAAGATTTCTCCTATGATAAGATCATGGATAGAAAGTTGCTAAAGCTTTACGCTAGGCCGAATGAAGGGTACACTAGGTGAAGATGAAAGATATGGGTTCTATGTTCCTGTAACGGGGGCACCCTATCAAGAGGTGAACTCTAAGGTTACGACCAGACCAAACACTCAAAGTAGAAGATAAAGATGAGGTAAAATAATTCAGAAGAATCAACGGTAAAACTTAATATTGTTAAGCTCAATGCTTCACTCAATTTAGTTCTCTCGAGGAAAGTTGGTTGTCGAAGTAGAATGCCAAACGCTTAAACTGAAGTAGATATCAGATTTAAGCCTTTGTGATTCACCACTACTTGCGACCTTGTGCGAGCACCCTGTCCTCTACAGGGTCTGTCGGAAGTCTACGCTCCATCAGGATTCATCCTGGCAGAAGTGTCGGACCAACTCGGGTACACTTAACTCTGTCAATAGGATATGAGTTTCTGCAATGCATCTCCAATACAACCGCAGGTGAAAAACTCTTCCTATCGAAGTCATACCAGTGGCTAACTGTTATGACAACAACCGGAATCAATACCTAGGTGGTGGACTCACTGGCCCAGTGGCAGTTTCGTCTATACAAGCTATGCCGTCCATCCTTTAATCTACGCGACTATTCAATGTGATAAATTGACATGCAAGCTCCCCCGGTGAGATGTAGCCGATGGTTGGTTAAATGGGCGCTAGCCATAGGCAGCCTCTCGGGACCTAATCTTCCGTGATAAGACTCATACCTCTAGAGTCCAATAACAACCCATAGTAATGCTACAAATCAAGGGGAGAAGGTCCTGGCTGGTGACTGAGGTATATTTGTCGAAAGCACCCTAGCCTTCTGAGACTACTTGAGCACCACTAGGAAGACTACTCTACAGCCCGTAGGCTAGAATAGACTCCTAGATGCCCAAGAGATCATATATGAGCGACCCCCATTGGGGCAGTTACCCATACTCCCCTTATATATCCAGCGAATGACATTCAGTTGGACGGATGGCGACGACCTATACCGTGTTACGGCAGCTGCTCCAATGATCTCTGTTAACTAGCAAACGAGCCACTACACAGCCGCTAGCCTATGATGGGCCGTCCCAATGCCGGGGCCTAGCGGGGGTGTTAGCTAAACCCGTCCAAGTTCAATAGTATTTTCAGGCCACCCGTATACAGGCGTAGGGCTTCCCCGCCCAGATGCGTTTGTGCCCAAGAACATATAAGAGCAGATAAAATGTGAGTCAATCGACCTCTAAGTTCTAGGATGACTTTGCCGGTGAAGGTAGGGTAACTTGGGTTCCTTAGTAGGGTAACTGGAACCCATGGGCTTAATGACCAAATTCCCAAGGTAGGGTAACTTTGCCCTCTTGTGCCTTTAACCCCTCAGGAAGCCCTCCAGGCGACCACAGAAGTGGTCTCGGAGGTCCGTGTAACATTCCCATAATTCTCTTGACCTTATGCGAATGTTTTCCCGAATGGTTACCCTGCCTAGTAGAGTACCTCATGGCTCCTCAACCATTCCCTAGGCCTTATCCTAGGTGTACGAGCTATTTATATAAAGTATACGAGACCATACCACCTCTGGTTAACTCTTGGTATACCATTTGGGCTAAGGTGATAGTGATTGTAGCTACCTATTGTAGGGTCATTACACTACTCCCCTCTTCTCTGGGTCTGTCATCAGAGCGTCAACGTCGTCTCTTAGTTCCACTGTTTGGATTGTCTATAACCCTATGGTCTTTAGGTTTAGATAGATACGTCTCATGGAACTGTTGCAATGCATGCATTGCGGTATCTTCTAACATCTGAAATGGTTCCCAAGAATTCTCTTCTGGACCGTACACTTCCCCAGCAACCATATATTTCACAAAGCGCTGTGGAAATTTTGACTTAGGATTCCCATACCATCTGCAATGAACCACTTCCGCAACAACATAGCTAGGCTCATTGTCTACTATGTCAGGTGTTGGTATTACCCTTTGAGCCCTGCCTACAGGATCCTGACGATAGGGTTCCAACAGACTAACATGGAATACAGGATGGATGTCTCATCTCTCTGGCAGCTGAACCTCATAGGCCCTAGACCCCATCTTGCGTTTGACAACAAAGGGTCCAAACATCTTATGGTCTAGTTTTTCCATAGGCCTTGTTGTACGGAGGTTCTTGCGGTTTAGCATAAACCTAACCGCTTTCTTGGCTCTGCCCTGTGAGACATCTTCTAACGTAACATATTCCGGAGCTGGCTGGATCTTTTGATCATGCCATTTCCGTTGGCTTTCCAGTGCCTACTTTATTGTCTCTTGGATCTCCCGCCATGTACCTTCCCAATCCTTCCCAACAAACTGGCTGTCTGTGTGGATTCCTTTGTTATCCCAGACTATCCCTGACCACTGAATCTGTGTGGAGAATCCAGGATTTATTTCAAAGGGACTAGCCTTTGTGGATTCCGAGATTCAAGTATTATACGCATGTTCGGCGAAAGGCAACAGCGATACCCAATCGTCTTGCTAATATCAACACTATCTTCATAAATATTGTTCTAGTGTCTGATTAACCCTTTCAGTTTGCCCATTGCTTTCTGGGTGGAATGCGGTAAAGAGGTTTAGCTTTACATGCAATTGCTGCATCAGGCTTGTCCAAAACTTAGACGTGAATCTGGTATCTCGGTCAGAGACAATTGATTCAGGAAGCCCATGCAGGCGGCAAATTTCTTTCACGAAGGTCAAGGCCAATTCCGTAATGTGTTCCTCCGTCCTTGCCTGTATCAAATGTGCCATCGTGGAGAACCTGTCTACGATGACCCATAGCTTTGTATACCCGTTGGACTTTGGTAAACCGACAATGAAGTCCATGGACATTCCCGTCCATGGCCTCGTGGGAACTACTGAGGGTTCTAGAAGTCCATACATCTTGTGCCGGATGACTTTATTACGTTGACATACATCGCAAGAGCGAAAGTACTCGGTAATGTTTTCCTCCATCTTTGGCCAATAGAAGTTAGCCCTAACTCTACCAGTGGTCTTGTATGTTCCGAAGTGTGCAGTGATCTTTGAATCATGTTCTGCCTGCATGATGGTTCGCCTTGGACCTTGGGCCTTTGAAATGTACCCCCTGTTCTTATACAGGAGCAAGTACTTTTCGATACTAAAATTTGTATCGACCTAACTATCACCTTTGAGGAGTGCCTTTAGCGTTCTAAATAGGTTTGATCACTATCGCTGGCTTTCACAAGAGCCTCATGAAATGTTGTCTGCAACCGAAAACCTTGGCAAGTCTGCAACAGATGTGGTCGCAAGATGACAGGCTCCTCTCCAATATACTGTCCAGGGCGAAAAAATGTAAAGGGTTCAGAATTACTCCCCCCTTCAGGGCGGTAGTCCCTACACCTCCACGGAGCATCACCCTTTGCATTCAGCGTCCTTCTCTATAGTTAACCTTCAAATTGAACCGTTGTAAAAACTCTGCCCAGCGGTGTTGTCTCCGGTTTAGAGTTTTTGTAGTATTAAAGTACTCTAAGTTCTTATGATCGGTATAAACCAATATCTGATCATCAACCGACATCAACATATATGCCCATTCTTTAAAGGCTGCCACTATTGCAGCAATCGCTTTATCATGGACGTCATAATTTATCTCTGCTGGCGAGAACCTTCAATTATGAAAAGCTACAGGCGCCATTTCTCATCTTCACAGAGTTGAGATAATACGGCTCCTAACGCAAAGTCACTAGCGTCGGTTTTCCACTTAGTTAGACAAGTGTCATCAAAGTGTATCAGAATCGGACCTGTGGTAAACATCTCCTTCAATTTGTCAAAAGCATCTTCACATAAGGGAGTTCATGTCCATTTGATACCTTTCTTTGTCAAGTCCATTAATGGTGTGGCTATCTTGCTAAAACCTTTTATGAACCGACGATAGAAATTAGCAAAGCCCATAAGGCATTGCAGCTCGACGTCCTCCTGGGGCGTTGACCAAGCCCAGATCTCTTCAACTTTTGTACTTGTCATAGAGATTCCTCTAGCAGATATATTATACCCAAGGAACTCTACTTCCCATTGAATGAAGCTTGACTTTTGAATGCTAAAGCAAAGGCGTGCCTTTCGCAGCCTTTGCCTGACCCGTCTTACCAGGGCGTGATGTTCTTCAACAGTTTCTGTATAGATTAGAATCTCATCCATATAGGCGATGACTCCGACATCTAGCATGTCACGGAATACATCATTTATCATACTCTGAAACATTGATGGTGCGTTGCATAACCGAAAGGGCATCATGGTGTACTCATAAAGACCGTTTCTGCTTTTAAAAGCGGTCTTCCATTCTTCACCTTTCGCCATGCGGATTAGGTAATAGCCATTCTTAAAATGCAATTTTGTGAAGATAGTGCCTTTATGGAGACTACTCCTCAGCTCGCTCATCAAGGGCAATGGAGACTTATTCTTGATAGTAATCTTGTTTAACCCTCGGTAATCAACACATAACCGAAGCGTTCCATCGGGCTTCGGCACAAATAATCTAGGGGCGCCTATTGTCGAGGAAGATCTCCTAATCTCTCCATGGTCTTCCATTTCCCTAATATAATCCCAAAGTACATCTAGTTCCTGCTTAGACAAGGAATAGATAGGCCCATCTGGTACTTTGGCCTCAGGAATCAAGTCGATATAATGATCGTATTTACTATGCGCAGGTAAAGCATTGATTTTCTCGTGACTGAATATATCTGCATAGTCTCTATATTCAGGGAGAATCTTAATCTTGATGTCCTCACCGTCTTCATCAGTGTAAAGAGCCATGCCCATGACATAGATATTGTCTGTGTCCTCGGCTAAGAGTTCCTCTTCGGTAATGAACTCTAAGCGCCTTTCTTTCCTTAGGCAGTGGACTTTACAATATTATGATCGCCACTGAAGACTGCCCTTCTCCCAGTTGATATCTGGGTTGTGGTCCTGGAGCCACAACATTGGCAGGTAACCATTCACTATGCCTGCCGGCATATCTGCACCTTCAAGTCGCATCTTGTTCATATGGTCACCTATGTACATATCCACTGTAGTGGTATAGTGTAGACCTGAGCCAGGAATGTGGTTTCCACTGGCATCTACAATCGGGGTCGGTTCTTTCCGACGTACTCAAGGTACTTGGGTATTCTTAACCCAATCACTGCTTCACGCAGCCCCAGTAGGGCCACTATCTAACAATAAGAGTGCCTCCCCACTCAGCCTCTCTTGATTGTGGCTCCATTGCAGTCTCACTCTCAGGTGAATGGATCTTGTATGTGGCGGTGGGCCTGCAAGCCTCAACCGCTTATCGGGTCTCTTGTCCCTAAACATTGCGGTTAGTAACTTTCCAGAAGAATTTGGTATGGTTTTACTATAGCTAATCAATGTCTCTTGCCTTTGGACACAAGAGCGGCCACAACAGGTCGTGAATAACTTTTATCACTTGATAAATTTTACGGGGTTTCAATAGCTTGGCTGTTTACTATCACGCCAGCATGATTTCGGGTATTCAACCCTCCTCAGGTAAACTTGCAAAATAACTTCAATTGCTAAGTCAAGTCGAGCCTGACGAAATCAACACAAAACCCAACCAAATTCAATCTAGAATTCCAAACAATATGAGATAAGCAAATAACACTTTTGCAAAATCACATAAGAAATAAAACAAAAGAGTAAAACATAGTATTGCAACCATTCCCAATATAACAAAAGAAACCCAACGAATCTCGCTATCCCTATAGCCAGATATTAGTTTCAATATGTTGTACCTCTGGTGGGGAACATTACTGCTTCGTTTCCGTCATGCATCTCATCAGCCTTTCTAGGCTCTACAGTAGAGTTAGCTTGTGCATTCCTATGGCCTCTTGGGATAGCTCTTACCTAGCCGTCCATATCGGTATCAATCTCCAAGATATCCAAATCCGGAGGTGGTGATCTGCGGACCTCGGCTACAACTTGCTTAACATCAGCTTTCGGAGCAGCTTCAATGCGGCTCGACATTCGGACTTGGCTGGCTTCATCTCCAGCTTCACCGGCGCCTCTTTTTCGATTAATTCGAGAGGACGCAACAACTGGAGTAGCGGAAGGACACTTTGCCCTTTAGTTACCAGCCTGTCCACATTGAGAGCATTGAATCAACCGTTTGTGTTTGTCAATCCGAGTCTGTGGAATATCTCGATGCATTTTCGTGTGCTCTGTCTCTCGAGGTCTTGAAGACTCAGACGCATGGTTGCGGGTTTCTGTTGGCGTAGCCCTGAGCCTTTCTTACCCTTTCGCTGTCTCTTAGCGGCCGATTGCCTATGATCGCTCTTTTCCGCTCGGGAATGATGTTCTTCCTTTGTAACCGTACGGTTAAAGGAAGTAACGTCTTCCAACTGATGTCCGGTTTGACGGAGAAGATTGATATATTCGACGTATGCGTCGGGAAGCGGAGTTTTTAAAGCCCATGCATTGCGCAGGTCTGTAGTTATACCTACGTGGGGTTTGTCCTTGACAAACTTGCCGCTTTATCCCACCTCTAAAGCCAGTCTCATCAGCTCGTCACAAAGGTGATGGATCTTACCGGACTTCATAGTCAAATCATTCCACTCCGTAAGTGCGCAACCCCGGTCGGTGTGTCCACCAAAACCTGACAGCAGCCGTTGCCGAAAACCTTCCCACGTGGGAAGGACATTTTTCGAATCGAAAGGAATACCTTCTCGACGGGCACCCTCTTCACTAACGTCAGGGTGTATACCCTGGTACCATTTTTTGGCAGGTCCTTGGAGATGGGTGATTCCCAAACTGACTTTATCCCAGTCCTTGCGGAGGGATTCCCTAAAGTAGTCGAATTTGATCTCGCAATCCTGTATGAAGCACTGAGTATCGTTAGAGTCACCTTTGAGCCGATCGACACCTAATTTCTCAGGTTTCTTCGGTCGATCTGCTGACTTCTTACCCTTGCGTTCTTTCAGAAGATACTCGACAAGCTCATGACACCCCCTATCATACTTTTGCTTCCTCGCATCATTCCAGTGTGACTTGGGTATTCCTCAGAATTTCCGCGGATCGGGAAGGGAGGAGTCAGAATCGCCTTCTGACGAGGAGTCGAAATCACCCGAATTTGCACCGCCTCCAGCGTTTCCACCACAGGGAGGAAGATTTCCTCCACTGTCGCCAGCATTTCCGCTAGGGCCTCCCCTAGGGGAATCATACCCACTAAAACCATCTTCGCCCGGCACGTCTTCGTCCATTCTCTCAGGTAATGGGTTAGACAGTGGGGGACGAGGTTGCTGACTAGCCGCACGAGTGTTAACCGCATAGTCTCTTAAAAAATCACAGCAGTCACTTTGCCTAGTGTGCCTCACACTCTCACACTACCCACATCAGTTCTGTTTTGACTTTGGCTGAGGAGCGTCGTTCCTAGGGCTTGACCAAATATTGATCGCCTTAAAGTCACTCTTGAGACATGGAAACCTATGTGCATAACGAATATCGCTTCCTTCGGCCACAACTCTAGAGTCAGGTGAACAAACACCCGTAGGCAGTACAGCTTGTGACCTTCTGGTAAAACCGGGAGGTCCAACATTACCCGAAGGCTTTGCTGGTGAGGGTGGTGCTATTGCCGAAACAAAGGCACCTGGGACTTGTGGAGTGGTGGGTAGAGGGGTTTACCCTGCTACCGCAAAGGGCCATTCTCGTTCGATACAAATCGCCGGCATATTTTGTTCTACTGCCTGAGGGGCAGGTACCATCGACGATCGTGGTAAAGGGGACGGCGTTACAGGGACCGCCTCCGGAGGTGGCGGCTGAGGAGAATTCTGTCTTGATGATCTCCCCGACGAAATGGAGCTAGATTTGGTAACCCCTGAGAGGACATGACAATTGCCGTAGGTTTTTGACTGAAGGAGTTGTCCCCCGTGATCGGACAACCTCACTGAAGGCCACTGCAACAGGGGTTCGACGTTCCTCTGTTTCGGCCACCTGCCTTTGCAATTCCGCAAGCTGCTCTTGCTGTGCGATGAATTGTCTACGCACCTCATTCAACCAAGGTTGATATTTCGCATTTATTATGCAGGCTGCGACTTCAGCACCATAATGAGGAGGGAGTTCTATTGCCAAAGGAAGGGCAGGGGCAGCGTTCATTACCACGTCATTCTCAGCGTCAATGGAGTACCCATGAGCCTGAGCTTGCTCCAAGCCTTCTACCCTTTTCCAGATCATCTGATCGGACATTGCTAGTTTGCGGAAGTTCTTTCATTGTTATTCTATCCAACGATTAGGGTTTTCCACAATCTCAGTTCCAAATGGATGCTGATTCTCTTCAGCAAGATTGAGGAGATGGCTTTGTGTATCTTGCATCTGCCGTGTGATTTCCTCAAGTATGTATCCTTCAACGAGATCCTTTGTGAAATCAGCAAAAGTCATCTTCCGTTGGCTATTCGGTGGTATTCTCCTTCCAACTGACGGGTCATGAGTGAAACTTTGGAGGAAGGCACTATGGTCTTCAATCTCCATCTCTCTGACTGTACGAGGTATCTCAATCTCAAAGGTAGCGTCATTCTCAATGTCATATGTCAAGAGCTGCTGGATTGGCAGGCAACCTAATCTCTTCAGGTCTGCTCTTGCAGTGGTTCGAGATATTTCTCGGTGAATACCAGTTATACGCTCAGGACGAGAGTGAGAGCGGGACACCGCCATAGTTGAAGACATTGTTCTTTCCATCCGATGCTTCTTGTACCAGACAAGCAACTCGTAATCAAACAATGTCCAAACTGTAGGCTAAAACAACAATTCTCAGAAGAGAGTTAAGCGAGTGCGTTTGTTGAATTTTCCCAAGAGTTCAATTCTTTTTCGGCTACTCCAAGGGAGAAGCCGGCTGCTCTTATAGACAGTAATGCGCTATTTTACATGACTTCCGATATACGTACTATATTACATCGTTCCCCAACACCATGACCCACTCGTTACCGTATGACCCATCCAATGTGGAAACCGTGTTCAATAGCATTCCCATAATAGGCAGATGTGTCCCTACTAACCCATACGAGGTGATCAGGAAGCCAACAGTTACCATCATACTACAACACTCCCACCCTTCCAGATAACCTCCAGCACAGTAAATGATACAAAGAAATCGGCGACCTCATTAAAAAACCTGCCAAGGACTAGGGCGAGGAAAAAGAGTGTCCCGTACAAAACTCTATCCCTCCTACCTCACTCAATCTCCTTCCTGTAGACCCATTCCCCTGACATGGCGTAGATGTGTGTCTCGTGGTAGCGCTTTCGTGATGATGTCGGCTGGCATGTCCCTCGTTGGTAAATAATCGAGTTGTATAAGTCCTTGAGCCAAGGCATCCTGAACAAAGTGATATTTCACATCAATGTGTTTTGTACGGTTATTGAACCCTGGACTCTTCGCAAGGCAGATGGCTCCTTGACTATCGGAGAGTATTAGTTGGATGGTGTGGTTACTGGGACTTGATTGACCAGAGATAATTTCTTGGTAAAGTCGGCGAAGCCAAATTCCTTCTCGTATTGCTTCCGAACAAGCAATGTACTCGGCCTCTGTGGAGGACAATGACACTAATGATTGCTTTTTAGACTTCCACGATACTGCAGCCCCAGATATCGAAAACACATAACCGGATGTTGATTTACGGTCATCCAGGTCACCAGCAAAATCTGAATCCGTGTAGCCGATTAAATTATCGACGGTACCATAAACTAGCCCGAGTCCAAGAGTTTCCTTGAGGTATCGAAGAACACGCTTGGTGGCCAGAAGGTGAGCGGTCGTAGGCTTTGAGTTAAATTTACTCAAGGTAGAGATACTGAAGGCGAGATCCGGTCGAGTTCCCACTGCTATATACATTAAACTGCCCACTAGGGATTGATACTCACCCGGTTCAATTAGTTTATCATGATCATTCGCCGCAACCAACTTCCTCCCAGCCTCCATCGGAGTATGAACTCCATTACAGTCTTGCATGCTGAAGCGCTGTAAAACCTTGAGCATAAATTGGGTTTGATGTAGTTTGAGGCTTCCATTGGGTAGGCGGTCAATTTCTAAGCCTAGAAACTTTCTTGCGGGGCCGAGATCGCTCATCTGGTAACGGGAACGAAGGAGGGCTTTTGCTTGATCAATTTGTGAACGGTTTCTAGCCGCCAGCAATAAATCATCAACGTAGAGTAGTAAGATAAGCTGGTGATCCAGCGAGAGGTAAACATTCGGATCATTCACAGATTTCCTGAATCCTATTGAGAGTATAAACTCATCAATGTGCTGATACCATAGTCGTGGTGCCTCTTTGAGACCATAGAGAGCTTTATTCAGTCTGCAAACTGTTGAACAAGCAGGTTTGCTAGGGTCAAGCCATTCAATGCCCTCGGGCAGTAACATGTAGATATCATCCTTCACAGGGGGGTTTAAAAATGCTGTCACCACATCCATGTGATCCAGTTCCCACCCATTCGAGGCTGCAAGAGCTATAATCATGCGCAAGCTAACCAGCTTGGCCACAGGAGCATAGGTTTCCCCAATGTCCGTCTGTTGATATCCTTTTATTACCAATCGAGCTTTGAAACGTCGACTTCCATCTGGGTTGCTCTTTAGCACATATACCCACTTACATCCAATCGGATGAGCTCCAACTGGGACAATAGAGCAATAAGTCCAGGTATTATTCTCCACCAGTGAGCGGAATTCTGCACCCATAGCCTCTTTCCAAGCGGCATTGCAGGAATGCTCCAGAGCTTCCCGGTAGCTAAGCGGGTCGCTCTCTGCTTTATCACTCGCCCCAGGCTCAAGCACGGCCTTATGTGCGTGAGCTGAGCCACCATGTCGTGCTGAACGGCGCAACAGTGGTGCTTGAATATTTCTAGATCTTAGGTCACTCACAGCTGTAGTGCCTGCTGTCTTTGGTACTTCTGTAAAGCTACCTGAATTTGTAGGAGTTGTTCCGCTAGGCTCAATAGCTTCCTGCGTAGTAGTACAGTCATTCACCATATTACCCAATGTATTTGGTGCAATAACTCGGATAACATCCTTCATAGGAGTACTACCATCGTCCTCTTCTAGCTTGCCATCCGGAATGCAAGATCTGAGTACCTCTAGGTCTTGTTCTTTATCAACCTCCAGTTCTCCCATTGTTTCACTTTCTGCAAAGCGAACATCGGATGCTTGAATGACCCTTTTGCTCTCTGGGTCCCACAAGCGCCATAGGCTTACTGTGTCATGGACGTACCCAAGGAAGACACATTTCTTGGCCCGTTCTCTAAATTTTCCATCACGCTGAGCTTCAGGAATGAGCTTATAGGCGGTACATCCAAAGCGACGGAGATGGCCAAGCTCAGGCTTGACCCCAAAAAGCTTCTCATAAGGTGTTAGACCACCAACTGTTCGTGATGGTGATCGGGCATGTAAATATACCGCAGTATTTACTGCTTCGGCCCAGAATTCCTCCCCCAGGCAAGAGTCCAAAAGCAATGCGCGTGCTTTGGTAACTATAGTCCGTATCATTCTCTCGCTAACTCCATTTTTGTGCTGTGTGTACGGTGGTGAAGGTTCAAATAATATGCCTGAAAGGCGCAAGATACCACGAAACAAATTATTGTCGTATTCCCCCTTCCCATTATCGCAGCGAAATCTGACAATGGGGTACTTAGGAAAGCGCTTTTCCACCCGAGCCTTAAATTCCTCAAATACCGATGCAATTTCAGTCGCTGTTTTGCTTTGTAGAAAGTAAACCCAGGTCGTGCGGGAGAAATCATCAATATATAAGATGAAGTAACGCGCACCAGAAGCTGACTCGGGAATTATAGGACCGCAGAGATCCGAGTGAAGTAGTTCGAAGGGGCTACTAGCGCGTGGAGCCGGTTTCCTCTCAAACTTCCTTTGGTGTTTCGACTTTACACAGATTTCACATGGTACTGATTCGGTAGGCATACTTCCACTATATGCTGACTGAGGGAGGAGTGTTCTGAGTGTTTTGTGACTAAGATGTGCCAATCGTTGGTGCCATAAGTCGATAGAAGGTAAGAGGGCGGAGTTGGCTTGTACACAGCGTGTCATAGAATTGCCCACTGGTATTTGCTGCTTTTGCGGTACAAAGCGATAAATCCCATCGGCGAGTAATCCTAGCCTACTACCCTCGAGAAAACAGGTAGAGTTTTTGAATGTGATTTCATATGTCTTGGATAACTGGCTAACAGAGAGGAGAGAAGTTTGAAGCCGGGGAACAAACAGTGCTTCAATCGAGATCACCCTCGATAATAGCGGTAGGCAAATAGTACCAGCAGCAATCGCAGGAACTGCAGAACCGTCTCCCAAGTGAACTAGAATTGGCTTCTGGAGATGTTTTATCTTAACAAAATAGCTTCGCTTTCGGCAAAGATGGTGCGACGCTCCAGAGTCAATAATCCACTCTGCCTTTCCTGGGTTTCGACCAATTCCAGCGGCGAGTGCTTGAACCGAGGCATAAGCCGCACCAGCACTCTCCACAATACCGCTTTCTCTCTTTCTACTCCTCCTACCTAATCTATCCTCACGAGCATCTTCCGCCTTCTTCTTTGTGTAGCAATTCTCCTCCTTGTGTCCCTTCTTGGTACAATACCAGCAGAGCAGGTTATTGTTTCTCCTTTCGGTTGACTGCTTTCCACATTTCCCTTTTCCTCGAAAACGACCTCGCGGGGTATAGGCTCGAGCTGTTAAAGCTTTTGGAGCGGTAAGTGTCCTACTCATGTCTGTAGTTCTGTAATCGGCTTGTCGGGTATTTAATGTGTCTTCGGTTTCTTTGATTTTGACTATCAACTCATCCACCGTGCGCTGACCTAGAAGTATATCACTAAAGGTATCAAAGGAAGCTGGAAGTGTCATCAGCACATGAGAAATGAATGCTGAATCAGTGATGGGTTCCTCCGTTCCAGACAATATGTCTCGAAAGTAGAGTAAGGTAGAAATATATTCGGTGATTGGTTTTCCTAGAACTGGTCGTGATCGCGAAAATTGACGGAGGGTAGCCATACGACCAGCTCTTGAAGCAACAGTGTTTAACTTCTTAGCCAGAAGAGTCCACATCTCACCAGGATCAGTGAGTCCATCGAGGTACTGTTGAGCACTTGTAGTACAAGACCCAAATATTAAGGCGATTGCTTTACCTTTGCGACGACGGTATTCGCCAAGCTGTACTCGTTGGTTATCCGGTGGAGCATGTTCATTTCCTATGGTAAGCTCAAACGGATCTTCTGCTCGTAGGATAACCTCCATATGCTTCCTCCACAAGGAGTAGTTCATGTGGTTTAACTTAGGGAATTCACCGTACTTCGATCGATACATCGCTTGACTTTGAATACTCCCGATACTGCTCTGGGCATGAATGGCTGAAGAGCCAGACTGGTCTTGGTTCATCATCTTGGATGAATGAAGGTCGATCAAGCTAATGTTTAGATTGAAAGAGGGGTCGAACGTTCTTTGAATTCCCAGCAAGTCTCCGGGCTCATAACCTGTTGAATTTTCCCAAGAGTTCAATTCTTTTTCGGCTACTCCAAGGGAGAAGCCGGCTGCTCTTATAGACAGTAATGCGCTATTTTACATGACTTCCGATATACGTACTATATTACATCGTTCCCCAACACCATGACCCACTCGTTACCGTATGACCCATCCAATGTGGAAACCGTGTTCAATAGCATTCCCATAATAGGCAGATGTGTCCCTACTAACCCATACGAGGTGATCAGGAAGCCAACAGTTACCATCATACTACAACAGCGTTTAACTATATACTGTAACAGGGGCACCCTATAGAGAGGTGAACTCTAAGGTTGCGACCGCATCAAACACTCAAAGCGGAAGATAAAGATGAGGTAAAATAATTCTGAAGAATCAACGGTAAATCTTAATATAGTTAAGCTCGAGGCTTCACTCAATTTAGTTCTCGCGAGGAAAAGTGGGTGGTTGCAGTAGAATGCCCAACGCTTAAACTTAAGTAGATAACCGATTTAAGCCTTTGACATTCACCACTACTTCCGACCTTTGTGCGAGCACCCTGCCCTGCTCAGGGTTCGTCCGAGGTCTACCCTCCATCAGGATTTATCCTGCCGGAAGTGTCGGACCAACTCGGGTACACTTAACTCTGTCAAGAGGATATGAGTTTCTGCAATGCATCTCCAATACAACCGCAGGTGGAAAAACTCTTCCTATTAAAGTCATACCAGTGGCTAACTGTTATGACAAGAACCAGAGTCAATACCTATGTCCTGGACTCACTGGCCCAGTGGCAGTTTCGTCTATACAAGCTGTGCAGTCTATCATTTAATCTACTCGACTACTCAATATGATAAATTGACATGCAAGCTCCCCCAGCGAGATCTAGGCGATGGTTGGCTAAGTGGGCTCTACCCATAGCCATCCTCTCGGGACATACTCTACCGTGATAAGACTCATACCTCTAGAGTCCAATAACAACCCATAGTAATACTACAAATCAAGGGGAGAAGGTCCGGGCTGGTTACTGAGGTATTTGTCTCGAAAGCACCCTGGCCTTTTGAGACTACCTGAGTACCACTAGGAGGACAACCCTACAACCTGTAGGCTAGAATAGACTCCTAGATGCCCGAGACACCACATATGGATGACCCCCATTTTGGCGGTTACCCTTACTCCCCTGATATATCCTGCGAACGACATGCAGTCGGACGGACCGCGACGACCTATACCTTGTTACGGCAGCTGCTCCAATGACCTCTTTTAACTAGCAAATCAGCAACTACACAGCCGTCTGCCTATGACGCACCGTCCCAACCCTGGGGCCAGAGGGGGATCTTAGCAAAACCCGCCCAAGTTCAATAGCATGCTCGGGCCACCCTTACGTAGGCGTGGGGCCTCCCTGCGCAGATGCGTGTGCCCCGAAGAACATCTAAGAGGCCATAGAATGTGCGGCAATCGACCTCTAAGTTCTAGGATGACTTTGCCGGTGAAGGTAGGGTAACTTGGACACCTCAGTAGGGTAACTGGGGTCCATGGGCATAATGATCAAATTCCCAAGGTAGGGTAACTTTGCCTTCTTATGCCTTTAACTGCTCAGGAACTCCTCCAGTCGACAACAGATGTTTTCTCGGAGGTCCTTGTAACATTCCCATTTTTCTCTCGCCCTTATGCGAATGTTCTCCGGAAAGGTTACCCTGCCTAGTAGAGTACCTCAAGGCTACTCAACAATTCCCTAGGCCTCATCCTCGGTTTACCAGCTATTTGTATAAAGTATACGACACCATACTACCTCTGGTTACCTCATGGTACACCATTTGGGCTAATGTGATAGTGATTGTAGCTACCTATCTTAGGGTCGTTACAGCTGTACATAGCTCGCTTAAGAAACCATAGACCTCTGCTATGAACTCTGAGATCAATATACTAAAGCAGAATAAAATCTTTGACGTTGTTAATAAACCCATAGGACAGAACATTGTTGGTAGTAGGTTAGTATTCATAACTAAAAACAATGCCGGAGGTACATTGGAGAGATTTCAAGCAACAGCAATTGCCCCGCAATTTTCTCAAGCTCCTGCAATCAACTTACAAGACACATTTACTTCCGTTATTTATTATGAATCACTCCGAGTACTACTTCCGATATAGGTCAGACAACAATGGCAATCATGTCAATTTGATGTCAAATTCACTTTCCTTTACTGTAAATTGAAAGAGGAAGTTTCTATCCAACCACCACCAGGGTTAAGTGACGGAGATAAGGTATGGAAACTCAACCGATGCATATATGGACTTAAGCAATCTGCGAACGAATGATATCCTCTCTTCACTAAATTCATCACCTCCAAAGATATCACCTCATCACATCAAGATCCCTGCATGTTTATCCACCATAAGTTCGACAGCTACATTTCACTTTATTTGGACTATATTGCAATATTCACCCAGTACCCCTGACCTAACAACTCTTATCAAAGACCTGAAAATGGTATTTGAGATCTTGGACCATGGAGAAGCCTCATTTCTACTCAGACTACATATCGCGTATACATCCGATGGTATCTCACTTACCCAGGAACTTTGCATCAGTACTATCCTCTCTCGATTTGCAATGGAAAACTCAAATACCGTATTCATCCCCTTAGCAAAAGGCATTACACTTACAAAAGGGAGTACAGAACAACCAAATGATCAAGTTACACTATATCAATCAATGATAGGCTTCCTAATCGACCTTGTCACGGGCACAAGACCCGATCTCACCACTACAATTTCATTTCTCACACAGTTTTCATCTTTCCCTACCAAAGAAGATATAAAGGCGGCTCAACATGTCTTTACCTATGTTAACGGAATGCGAAACCTAGTCCTATTATACCTGTAGACAAGAACAAACATGATTGATGTTTATGTTGACGTGGACTTTGCCCTCTGTCTCGAAACCAGAAGATCTACCTCCGTTTACATTGTTCTATTCAATAACTGTTGTATCTCTTGGCTCTCAAAGAAAGCAGCCTTGGTCGCCAAATCAACTACTGAAGCAGAACTCGTTGCTATGTCATACCATACTCGCCATATCTGATTACTTCTGAAAGGCCTCGCCGCCCTTCACCTTCATGTTCCTATCGCTATGCACACCGACATCACTGGTGGAAATTTCTTAGTAGCTACCCTCAGATCAACGTTGGAACAAAGCATATCTCAGTGGACTTCTTTATCACATGCGAAGCTCTGGAAGACAACTTGTTTGTTCTCCTTAAGGCTGAATCAGTTAACAATCATACTGTCATCTGCACCAAAATCTTAGCGAAACCTCTGCATGAACGAACGATTCGTTTATTGGGCTGTAGATAATGTGGGGAAGTGTTGAAATTTTCTGTATATTTCCTATTATATTTCATAACACTACTGTGTATTTCTTTACTTAGTTTGTATTTTGGCTATGCCTGTCCACCGCTTACATTACTTTACTACAGCTAAGCTCTATATTATAGTGTTTTAATATTTATTTCAGGGTTAAATCTAGGGATTTAACATGTGGTTTCCAATCGGGTATTCAAGATCTATGGTTGTTTATGCCTCTCTTAAGCACCACTCTTGGTCATGATATTTCTAATAATCTCCTCTCACCCTTATAGATTCACGCACATTATTTGGGATTTATTTGGCAGGTTTTCAGGGTCAAACATGTTGGCACTTATGTTTCTTACATTATTTTCCCTATATTTCTATTGCATATATCCGTAAACCCTTTTGTATAAATATAGTTACTACCATCTACCTCGCTTAGAAGAATAAGAACCAGAACTTCGACCAATCTACTCTCCTACATACTCCTCACGTAGCATGCGATGCAACCCCACTCACACTGGGGCTGTATTATCCACCTAGAATAGATTGTGCCTTTCGCATTCACATTTAAACAAGCATGATAGTATAACGACCCCACGATAGGTAGCTACAATAACTGCCACCTTAGCCCAAATGGATACCGAGTGGTAACCAGAGGTGGTATGGTCTCGTATACAAATGGCTGGTTAACCTAGAGCAAAATGTAGGGAATGGTTGAGTAGCCTTGGACACTCTACTAGGCAGGGTAACCTTTCGGGAGAACATTCGCATAAGGTCAAGAGAATTATGGGAATGTTACACGTACCTCGGAGACCACCTTAGTGATCGACTGGAGGACTCAGGGAGCGGTTAATGGCATAAGAGGGCAAAGTGACCCTACCTTGGGAATTTGGTCATTATGCCCAGGGACCCCAGTTACCCAACTGAGGAGTCTAAGTTACCCTACCTTCACTGGCAAAGTCTTCCTAGAACTTAGAGGTCCATTGCCGCACATTCTATAGGCTCTTAGATGTTCATGGGCACACACGCATCTGCGTACGGAGGCCCCACATCTGAGGAAAGGTGGCCCGAACATGCTATTGAACTTGGGCGGGTTTTGGTAACACCCCCCTCTAGCCCCAGGGTTGGGACGGCGCCTCATAGGCAGACGGCTGCATAAATGCTCGTTTGCTAGTAAAAAGAGGTCATTGGAGCGGCTGCCGTCATACCGTATACGCCGTCGCCATCCGTCTAACTAAATGTCCTTCGCAGGATATATAATGGGAGTATTGGTAACCACCCAAATGGGGGTCTCCCATGAGTGTTCTCTCAGGCACCTAGGAGCCTATCTTAGCCTATGGGTAGTAGGGTAGTCTTCATAGTGGTTCTTGGGTAGTCCCTTGAGGCCAGGGCACCTTCGGCACAAATACCTCTATAACCAGCCGGGACCCTCTCCCCTTGATTTGTAGTATTACTATCGGTTGTTATTGGACTCTAGAGGTATGAGTCTTATTACGGTAGAGTATGCCCCGAGAGGCTGGCTATGGGTAGCGCCCATTTAGCCAACCATCGGCTACATCTCACTGGGAAAGCTTGCATGTCAATTTATCACCTTGAATAGTCGCGTAGATTAAATAATGGACTGCATAGCTTGTATAGACGAAACTACCACTGGGCCAGTGAGTCCACCACCTAGGTATTGACTCCGGTTGTTGTCATAACAGTTAGCCACTGATACGACTTCGATAGGAAGAGCTTTTCCACATGCGCTTGTATTGGAGATGCATTGCAGAAGCTGATATGCTATTGACGGAGTTAAGTGTACCCGAGTTGGTCCGACACCTACGGAGGGATAAATCCTGATGGAGGGTAGAACATCGACAAGCCCTGCGCAGCATAGGGTACTTGCACAAGGTCGGAGTAGTGGTGAATGTCCAAGTCTTAAATCTCATATCTACTTAAGTGTAAGAATTTGGCATTCTACCTCTACAACCAACCTTGTCTCAAGAGAACTAAATTTAGCGAAGCTTCGAGCTTAACTCTATTAAGTTTTACCCTTGAGTCTTCTGAATTATTTTACCTCATCTTTATCTTCTTCTTTGAGTGTTTGGTGCGGTCGCACCCTTAGAGTTCACCTCTTTACAGAGTGCCCCCATTACAGATAACTAGAATCAACAATTTCCACACAGCATGTAAGGAGTCTCAGTTTAAGCCCTGGTGACACCTTTCTTCTCTCTCCTCTCGCTATCTCCAACATCCTTTCACTTTTTCATTAACAATACCTTCTATGTCACTAATTCCTGTCTGATCCTCGTGTATGATTATGGCTAGAGAACCCCTCAATTAGAAAGCCTGGGACTTAAGGGATCCTTAAGTTCAAACTCACTGTCAATTCATCAAATATTTATTATAATAATTTGCGTATGAATACTGATCGTGGATTTACATCATCGCCTCAAGAACAAAGAATGGTTTATATAAAGATCAACTATTCCGTAGCTTATTTCTTCAACAATTGTTCGCGATGGAGGCCCTTAAGGTAAAAAGAAGGAACTATTCTTCTGTGACTATTCTTACCATGATTATTAATAAATGTGGATCGACGACGATGGCAATTTGGTGACCACGAAGTGGGGCGAGTGACAAGCTGTGAAACGAAATAAAATGTCAATCAATTAACAAAAAACATCACACAGCCAGGAGCCGGGGAAGTCTCCCTACCAACAATAACCACAATCTCATGCTTTAGAACTGCTGCTTCATCATCAAGTAAGAGATAAAGCAGGAGTATATATGAACCCTCAAATTCTATCCATCAATAATCCACCATCCTGCTCCATTTGAGTCTCTCATTCCCCTATCATTACTCCCTTGCTAACAAAATGCACGCGAAGCTGAGGCCATATTCCTGAATCTTCAGCACATTTCAGAAGTTGAAAACAAAAGAGAGTTTGTAGAAGCTATCCGAACTACAGAGGAACTATTGTAAGAGTATAGTGAGTATCATTTCCAACAATCACACCATTTCCACCATCTCCCATACCATCCTCTTAACCCTCTTTCCACTCTATCCTTCCCCGCCTTTCTTCCCTACTTTATCAGGCTATCTACTGTTGAACTTTTCACCGGTTACAAGACCCAACGGTGAATCATCCGGTATCCTTCCAGCATATTCTAACAAAGAAAGTGAGTATCCAGAGTGTACAATAATATACGGGACTGAAGTCGGAGTGAGCACTGGTGATTAGCAGGGGTATTCACATACCTTTGTCACAAGATTAACATATTTACCACTGTGTACGGACCGCACTCATGGTGTAGAATTCCCCTGCTAGCTGTTATAATTGTATTACTCCTTAGCCTTTTTCTTTTTTTTGGATAGTGAACAGCATTGGGGGATAATGTTTGAAACCCAATCCTGAACCCCCCTGGACCTAGACTAAATCCGCCTTTGCAGAAGTCGGACATTGAGTTCTCCACACCTCTATCAAGCCCCCAGCATATGCCCTGTCAACTCCCCTCTCATCCTTCTAGTCAAATCAATGCTTCCAACCCTTAAATGTCTTCCCGGGAACACTCTTTACATTCTCCTCTATAGCCATACAGTGATGCGAAGTCTATGGATTCAAAACACATGACATGAACTTAATTGAATCTACAATAGTCTTAGTGTTTCTTTTACTAGATCTCGTTCAGGTACTGGGCTGTAACGGGGCACCCTATAGAGAGGTGAACTCTAAGGTTCCGACCGCACCAAAACTCAAAGTAGAAGATAAACATAGAGTAAATAATTCACGAAGAATTAAAACGGTTAAACTTAATATCGTTAAGCTGAAAGCTTCACTCAATAGGTTCTCTTGAGGAAAAGTTGGTTCATCGAAGTAGAATGCCAAACGCTTAAACTTAAGTAGATATCAGATTTAAGCCTTTTGTCATTCACCACTACTCCGACCTTGTTCGTGCACCCTGTCCGGCTCAGGGTTTGTCCGAGGTCTACCCTCCTTCAGGAATTATCCTACTTGAAGTGTCGGACCAACTCGGCTACACTTAACTCCGTCAATAGGATATGAGTTTCTGCAATGCATCTCCAATACAACCGCAGGTGGAAAAACTCTTCCTATCGAAGGC
>Ga0307509_10002741_pt1 | contig 28077 bp, 36 predicted proteins | sample 10_EM_MG_FD_202245 | JGI IMG/M metagenome (GOLD analysis project Ga0307509, IMG submission 202245) | Populus trichocarpa ectomycorrhiza microbial communities from riparian zone in the Pacific Northwest, United States - 10_EM | ecosystem: Host-associated > Plants > Roots > Unclassified | place... | reverse complement strand
TTTTCGCTCATGCAGATGTAGTTGGAGAGACATCACCGGAAGCACTTCCTATTTGTGGAGATAGTTAATATCCGAGCGGTCCGACTGCCTCCGAGTGTTAGCCCACTCTAGGCGGGTGAGTTGGACAGCCCTGAGCTGAGCAGGGTGCTCGCGAAAGGTCAGAATGGTTGACGGGTGTCCTCTGGCTTTACATTATTCTACTTAACTAAAGCGAGAGACACCCTATTCTGATAACCAACGATCCTTGAGAGAACTTATTGAGTAAAGCTTTCAGGCTTAACAATATTAAGTTTTACCGCTTGATTCTACTTTGAATTATCTTTATCTTTATTTGATCCTAACTTCTACTTTGAGTCTTCGGTGCGGTCGCAATCTTAGGATCCGTCTTCCTACAGAGTGCCCCCGTTACACTAACACGGTAGGATTCCGAGCTAACTAGGCCAAGGATATTCGAGGCAACAGATAAATAGTCATATCAGGAAAGAAAAAGGTTACACCCGGACTCACCCGTGCTCCCTGTGTGTCCGGCGGTCCAAGCGCATAAAACGTAAACTCGCGTCCTGAGTCTTCGGTCTTTTGGGGGGTGCTTGTGGTCAGGGGTCCATGCCGCCCGGACGCACCAGATGCAACCAAGGACTCAGAAGGTACAGGACTCAGAAAGGTTCTCCAGACGCAACCGGATAGGATAGCAGAATAGTGGAAGTACTCAGGTATAACTGGCCCTCATCGGATACCTCCTAAGTCAACAACTCTACCTTCAAGGACTTTGCATGAGTTAGTGAAGACTGTGGAGAATATCCAAATTGTCCAGAAAGATCCATCCAGTATCACTCATGTTTACTTATTTGAGTCATTTAGATACTAAAATAGGAATATATATATTAAAGCTAGTCTAGACAATAGTAGCACTCCGTAGCTAACAATTTGAAAGTACATGCCCGGAGAACTAAAGTACAAATGTATGGATAACCCTTAAACCAGCAGTCGGACAGTGTCTGGGAAGCATGCGTTGGATTCCCCTCAGCGAGGAGAATTGCATGGTATAGTTCTTGAAGCGTCCACATAGCTATAAAGGTCAGCAGGGTGAAAAAGGCAGATACCTCAGCGGGCAGATGTCCGCCAGAGTCAGTAAGGGTCTCATTGGAGTCCACTCGCCCAGGGGAATCGAATGGTATAGGCCTCGAAGAGTCCACATGCCTGTAGCACCCTGTAGCCAACAATTTGAAAGTACTTGCCCGGGGAACTAAAGTACAAAAGAATGGATAACAATTCAAGCAGTGGTGGGACAGCGTCAGGACAGAGTGAGTTGAATACCGCTGGGCGAGGGGAATTAAATGGTATAGGTCTCGAAGTGTCTGCATGCCTATAGCTCTCAGTAGCCAACAATTTGAAAGTACTTACCCGGGGAACTCAAGTACAAAGGTTTGGGTAACCTTTCAACCAGCGGTCGGACAGGATCGGGACAGGATGCATTGGAATCCACCGGTCGAGGGGCATCGCATGGTATAGGTTTCGAAGGGCCCGGATGGCTATAGAGGTCAGCAGGATGAAAAGGGCAGATATCTCAGGGGGCAGATGTCCACCAGAGTCGGGAAGGGTCGCATTGGAGTCTGCTTAGCGAGGGGAATCAAATGGTATAGGTCTCGAAGCGCCCGCATGGCTATAGAGGTCAGCATGATGAAAAAGGCAGATACCTCAGCGGGCAGATGCCCGCCAGAGTCCGGAAGGGTCTCATTGGAGTCCGCTCGCGAGGGGAATCGAATGGTAAAGGTTTCGAAGCGTCCGCATGGCTATAGAGGTCAGCAGGATAAAAGAGGCAGATATCGCAGGGCGCACATGGCCGCCAGAGTCGGGGAGGGTCTCATTGGAGTCCGCTCGGCGAGGGGAATCGAATGGTATAGGTCTTGAAGCGTCCCCATGGCTATGGAGGTCAGCAGGAAGAAAAAGGCAGATACCTCACCGGGCACTGGCCGATATCCGCTAGAGTCAGGCCGGGCCTCCTTGGAATCCGCTAGAATCAGGAAGGGCCTCATTGGAATCCGCTTGCTTAGGGGTAATGAATAGTGACAACCTGGATGGAAGAGCATGCCCCTCTCCGAAGGTTGATAATATTCAATACTTCCACTGATTCGATCATGAAGCCTGATACGAGGTGTGCAAGTACTTAGAAACCTTTTGAGAGTAGTGTTAGTAGTGATCAAATAAATGGTATGTTTTGGGTCGTTACCGGGACAATAGATGGTTAGTCATCCTATGTTTGGATTCTTTTTCATCTGAATAGCCTTGACCTGATGATAGAGTAGTCTGTTGGAAGTAGAGGCCATCAGGGGCCGGAAGAGTTCTCGAATGCTGACCCTGATGGGTCACTTACCTTAGTCTTCTTCCAGAGATTAGGGTGTGAAATGGACGATCCAGGTGCAGTGGGCGGACAGGATGCGGCTTGTATTGCACCCAACGGACTAGGATGCAACCATTGTGCTGGGGTCCTCTGAGGGCAGGCTGGGCGGACAGGATGCTCCAGACGGATTTCCTGGGTCCGGACGCAATGCCTATCCGTCCGGAGCCAACACCTTTTTTGCTGATGCAGGAAGGCTCGTAGGTAATAATCCGGTAAAGGTAAAGTAATCAAGGGAGGTCAAATATCAAAGAGTTAAAATATAACTCATTAACTTGTTATATTGTTAAGGTCTCTTCTCCGTTGCTTGATGATTCTTCAACCACCAAGGAAGAGGCCTCTATTTATACTAATGTTCATGCTACTTCGTCTTCAGTAGTTAAGAAGTATCTTCTTAACAATTCAGTTCGTCAGAACAAAGTGCGAACACCGTTTGACCCTGAGAACTTGCCAAGCTCAATTCAGAAAATCTCCCGAACTGCTATTTCATCTGAGGGTGTTCCCACTCCACAAGTAGACAGTCTTCAATATCTTCGTTATGATAGACTATAAACAAATATGCAGCCCAAATGCCTACATACCAATAGTAATATGGAATATGGAGTGATCAGTTCCGATATCCAGCTATCAAAGCATTATGCAGCTAACTCATATGCAACTAGAAAATGAAAGGAGTAGTATCCCCCAAACACCGCCCCAATCACCCAAACAGACCCCGAAATGCGCCCCCATCCGGCATTGTGAGTTGTCTTCCAGATGCCCCCATGAAGCTCATAACTTCGGGACCTTAGGTTCGGATATATGGTCATCCTATGAAGCCACATACCTCACTCTTAAATATTAGGTAAGCTATTCCCACTAGGGTAATAGTTTAACCCTCTATTGGAATTATAACGGAGCTATGTAACTGAAATTTTAGAAAGTTAAAAAACAGAAACCGAAATACAGAGATAGCTAAAGAATTGGAACTCGACGGTGAGACTTGTACTTACTTGAGACAATTGACTTATCCTGTTCAGAGCCATATACGGCTCCAGTTTCGTAATTATTAATAATCCTGTTAGTTTACCTGGCATACTTCCAAATTAATTGATTGGGAATCTGATTCATTGCTTCGGGAACTAGCCTTTTTAAGGAGGGGAAATCGTACTCACAGTTCTCACGTGTATACCTTTTAGCTGCTCCCCAAAAGTATTCTATAAAGTTAAGCTCGCAGTGAAATGGTGGGTAAAATAGCACCAGGTGTCCCACTTTTTCTATAGCTTCTTGAAGTTCACCTTTTTGGGCCTTAAAGTCTGGTTGTAATGCTAAAAGCCCACTGGCACAACAGTTGCTACCTTTTAGACATTTGGAATTGAGCTTTGACTTACCTGAAGATGATTTTATACTACACTGGGTGAGAAACCTAGGACCACCACTGGGCCAAAGATTACGTTCAGTTAATACGGCGCGTAGTCCTTTTAAAGTTCCATCTGCTCTAACTATACTTTGCCACCATCCACGTTCGGGATGTGCATCATCTGCAATAACAGTTGAACGCATTATCTTAGCATTCTTCCCTCCATCTTCCAAGTTCCTTTTTGTTACTCTCAGAGCATCCTCAGCATACTTCATATGACTGGTTGCATTGCCAAACATAAAGAGTCCTTGGCAACCAGGAAATTCTTCTTCAAAGACTGGAATAGCCTTTGTCAATACCTGATCAAGAAGCTTGACTCCGTCCCACCATATATCTCCTCCACACTTTAGAATCTCACATACTCGTCCTCCACCAAGTCGGCCAATTGGTGTTACTCGCTCAGAGACATGAAGTCCTTGGCCTCTTCCCTTTTTTCTAATTGGATTATATTCCTCATCAGTCCAAACAAACCTTGTACCATCATTGGCATTAAAGGTACATTCATCATGTCTAACCATAATCAAGGGCTGAAGCTCGTCACTTAGTACTTGATCTGTTGGATTTGGAAGCAAGTCCTCATTCCACTCCATAAGTCTAGACTCAACAGACTTCAGGAATGGTAGAAACACTTCCTTATGATATGCAACAACATCTTCCCTTTCATGTCCATCATCGTACACCCCTTTTTCTACCTCCTTCTACTTGAATCCAAGCTTTAATAACCAGTGAGATGCTGTCCGAGCTGTAATAGCCTTTTCAATTAGCTCTATACTTCTTCTACTTGCTAATCCAGTAACAAGATCCTCTGTTTCAGCTCAACACTGTCTAATCACTTGAGCCATCCTATAAGAGTCTATATCTTTTGTATATAAGTTAGCTTATTGGTTTTATCAAGAAATTGCTTGCATGTAGACTCTATCTAAAGGCTCTACTATTATCAAGTCCAACTATGATTGAACTTATAAGAGATAAAGAAACTTACTTTGACCAGAAGTGGAAATATATTGCCTAACTGCAAGTATGGTACTTTCATCATCTAGCATACTGCAACCTTTCGATGTTTGCCTTGCCTAATTCTCTTAATTTTACGAAATTGTACTCAAGTGACTTCATCTCGTAATATTCTTCTCCAAATGTGTTGGCCAGGCAGACTCCTGTCGGCCACCAGTTTTGCAAGAGTCTTACAAGATCGTAAAAGTGAGAGATTAGGTCATAATAGGGCTTGCTTTTCCTGAAATGCTTGCAGCTTCAAGAAGCAATGCACATTATAGTGTTGTTGAAATGCTGGTCCTGTAATTGCCTTAGATTTTGAACTCACACAAGGGAAGGTTACCTTTTTGATATCTTGAATAGCTTTACGCAGAATATTCAGTCTCTCATCACAGGCCATTCCTCTTTGCCCATGGTGGTGTGACCATTGCGACATACTTGTTGAAAAGACAGTTGCCTCTTGCCAGTACTTTGCATCGGGCAAGGAAACTAATATACCTAATCGATTAGCACCTTCATTTACACGGGAACCACCTCTGCAATACATTCTTCTATACTACGATCTGCATTAATACCTTCACAGGCTTTTTGAGCACGCTTTTGTTCACGCCATTGATATCAACGTAGTGTACTTGGATTTTCAACCCTTATAGATTGGCTTCTATATATGCATCAGATTATTTAATGAATCAGAAAATCTAAATACAATATATTGGATGTTTACCTTGATCCTGTAGATACACTATTCCTATCAGTCTGCTGATCTATAGTCAGAGCTGCTTGTTTTTGTTGTTCACGATATGCATCAACACGCATTGCAGAATCTGATAGCTGAGCTTGGATACTTGGCCTACCTTGTGTTCATTTTGGTGGCATAATTGGATGATATATTTGAATTTGAGAATGTCGGATTGCTCATTGGTGTGGAAGGGAGTTGCAGATTCATACACAAAATTCATTTTTGAACACCCTTTGACTCTCCTTGATATGCTTGGAAATATCAAAAATAATACTTTTAAAGTTCTGAGAACTAGATTTGAAGATTTTAATTACTATTAGATCTTATACTATAAGATTTCAAGTGTTCTTTTGCATAGTTTTATTCTATTATATATGTGATTTATGGACTGTCAAAATTGTATGTCATGTGGCTTAGACATTATTATGAAACTATTATTTGAACATGAATTGAACTTAGGTACATGATTTTTTATGCCAAGGCGTCCCCCATTACAAACTCTTTGGTGTACACTATAAACGTCTTGAACCTTAGTCCAAAACTTCCTCCTGTGGAAAAGGGGGGGAAAGGCACCAAAAGACACCCCCCCGAGACAAGTAAAAAAGTACAGACCTTACTCGGAGAGGCAAGCCCAACATCTTAGCATATGGTCCAATTATTCGAGTTTTTACGGAATTAAACAGTTATTCTACACGGGAATGCTTACTACTAGAGTATAATGGAGGGTTTAGGGGGTGGACATTAAATGAAAACCCATCCACGGAGTCTCTCGAATTTGCTAATTGTTCAAAATATGGCTATAGTGCACAATCTATACTGCTATGTGGAGAATACTACGCAAGTGCGAGGGGGTTGCATTGCACGCTAGGTGAGGAGGAGTTGTATGGTAGGAGAGCAGATTGGTAGGTATTCTGGTTCTTATTCTTCTAAGCGAGATGGGCGGTAACCTCGGTATTTATACAGGAAGCGCGCTCTCCATATAACAAAGAAACATAAGGGAAAACATAGTAAGAAACACAAGTGCGAACCATGTTTGACCCTGTAAACCTGCCAAGAAAATTCAAATAAAGTATGCGTAAATCCATAGGGGTGTGAGGAAATAATTAGGAATAATCATGCATGATATGACCAAGAAAGATGCATAAAGTAATGCATAAACAACCGTGATATCCCGAACATCAGATAAGGAAACACATAAGAAAACCTCTAATTGTTATCATGAAATATTAATGAAATATACGCAATTATGTCTTAGCTGTAGTAATGTCCGCTGTGTACAGGTAAAGCTGGGAACGCCTACCAAGTAGAGAAATATACGATATTATCAATAGAAATATACATATGAAACGTATTATAAGGAAAAAACAACACTAATGGTATTGCTACAGGTGGGGTGAGCAATGATTCACCAACAACTGTTCCAGGAGAATTAACGTGGAGTAAGCTTTCCCAATACCCTTGCTAGTGACAAAACAAGCCCCTAAACTGAGCATTGATCAGCGTTCTAACCAATTCACACAACTTCCACGACGACACTTGGGGCTAGAATGGCCGGGGGGATAAGTGGGCACATACACTCGCAGACCTCTAGGGTGAAATACTGCCAAGCAGTGCCACCTCCTATTCTGTGACGTTCCCCTTAATGAATAGCAAAAATGTTACCAACAGAATATTTTTCCTGTAGTTTGCGAATCCCTGTTTTCGGAGAATTCTTATCTGGGACAAGTAACCAGAGCTAGGGGAGAAAATATGGGCTACCGCATTTTCTGGTTAACCTCGTTTTCACTCTAAGACGTCAAAAAAAAGTGTGGCGAAATACGAGAGCTTCTTTGGGCAGAGAGTTGCCTTTAGGGGACGGATTTTCATAGATATTTACCATGGGGTGTTAATTTTGAGACTTTTGCTATCTATCTGGGGGAAACAACTAACCTGGAAGGGTTACTTTGTAAAAAATTCTGACTCACACCTTATTCTGACCTCTTAGCGCGAAAACGAGTTTAACCAGGTATTCTCATGTTCATAGTACCCCCCAAAGCCTCTACATGTAACTAATTCATCCTTGTAACCTCGGATTCAGATCCTTGATTGGGCAGGAGAATGACTACCGTACTGTACATCAGAGGCCTGGAGTACAAGGGCCCCCCCAAGAAGCCCGGGACCACCCGAACGAACACCACAGAATTACTCTCAGCATTATTGGAACTCCCCGAATGGGGATCCGCTAAACCCTCGGCGAAATCTACGGAGTTCTGCTCCAGAGCCAAACAATAGCGGACCCCCTTCCTGACTTGTTCCATCGTCTGGGCGGGTGCAAAGACTATACTACGAGTGCGCAGAACTCTACTCAAAGAACCACTACGACGACCTGGCTCTCATCCTCAAGTGCGTCGAAAAGCAAATAATGACATCTGCAGCGTGAATCACGGACAAGCCAGTGTTACAGAGTAAGGGTACATTGTGAATTTGAAACCAGACAGGTTCGACCACACGAAGTCTAAAGAGATGACGTTCCCGTATTATTACTAGTAATACAACTATGCGCTCGGCTATTTTATGTGCGCGGATATGCAGAGGGAATTGGGCTTAGCGCGTGGAGCGCCGCGGTAGATGATGGATTTGTCAGGATGGAAGATAAGTTCACCCTGGCCGGGTTAAATCGCATTCCTACGGAGGTGTCAAGGTTCCCCCAAGCTCTGACGAGTGCTGTATCCAGTTGTATGGATGTGGTTCACCCCTAATGCACACCATGTCACTCGCAAACGGCTCACGAAGTTACGAGCTTGGGGACAGACCCCCCCCCGCAACTGGATCAGCGGGGAAATTTCTAGCCCGGCACTTGATAATCCCCTCAAGGAGCACTTCGTCTCGGCTGGTTACCACAGGCTGTCTATCAGTGGACAACCTCGGTGGTGAAGCATAGGAGGAGAGAAATTTCGGTTTAGTTAGAGGTCGTAATGCCAGGCTAACCATATAGCTTCTCTTCTCCGCATTCCGGAGCGAGGTGCCCTAACAAAGCTAGGGAAAAAAACTAGTGCCAGCATATCAGCCCTTAGTCAGCTTCGAGATTTTGAGCGAATGCCCCAAAGAGGGACATGGCGACCTGAGAAACGAAGCTCCATGGCAACCATAGTGCACCAGGTCCAACCAGAGTGTCTTATCCGGACAAGAGCGAGGTGCGCAAAGACGCAGACACAGGGTCTGATAGCGGGGAGCGCCTTATCCTGGTCTACCCCGGGAGAAACTGGCGAACTTGGCATGCCGGAGTTTGGATAGTGCACCGGGAGTGTCGCCTACTTTGCTGTATGGACAAAGGGAGGATACTAGTACTCTACTAAAGCCGAGTGTTTATCATTACTGTGTGGAGGTATATTCTAGCACGTGCGCTGCAGTCCTGGTTAAGTATTGGTGCTTTGTGAAGCAGGAGTTATTATTGACCCCCTCCCATGTCCTGCATTTGGAGTCCAGAGTAAATGATTTTTAGTTGCTGGATTTGGATTGCTTCCTTTCTTATCACAGGTTTTTTTTTTTTCCTCTTTTTTATTCCCAAAGATCTGCACTACCGGGAGAGGCGTTCAGTCCTGGGGCCGAAAAGCATTAATGCAAGCAAGCATCTAGTGCCCGAAGGACTTTGTGTATTAGTACAGCACCGGCATACAAGGACTTTTTTGCATACAAAATGGGCGGATCTACTCAAAACTTGGCACTGGAAAGGCGCTTTGATGCAGAGGCAGGATGCTTCCATTGTTACCACCTAGCTTTCTGAGGGAGCCCTGAACTTTTCGAAATCGAACATACTCGAGCAGACACGGATGATGGAGCCCGTTTTCGCCCAAACCTCTGACTACTTATGTGTTCGTTCGTTGGTTGGCGATTGTTGATAGAGCTGGTAGTTAACAACTTTAAAATAAATTACTTATCTCCAACCTACCCCCAAGATCCATTCTATCCAATAGAGTCTCACCACGCCCGCAAAAAATTCCTCACCAGCATTTACGGGTGATCCCGTGGCGGGGCCGTACCCGCGATACCTGCCTGATCTGGCCTTGGCGAAACTGACAAGAGAACCCAGATTTCGAACAGAGGACTTCAAAAATGGGTTGCATGGATAAGCATCCACGGCTATCGCGAGGCGGGGCACCACAACATAGATCCACCCCCGTATCAAAAGCTCTCACGGCGACTAGTGCTGTCCCATGAAGTTAGGCAGAGTATGTGGTTACTTCAACCCGTTTTTTTTAAAAAAAAAGGATAGATGGTAGTGGAGCGGGTGAGGTGGTTGAGGTGGCCCGCTATGCTGCCGAAAAAGCCTCCGATTTTTGATCTAAAGGGTTCTCGAGTAGGGTTGGTACGGTTTACGATGTCAAGTGATGTGGAAGCGTTTGATTGATGATGCTATGGCGCTTTGGGCCAATAGTTCTAGAGTGATGGGGAGGCGCTGCTTGAGTATTCCTGCCAGCCTCGATCTTCGCAAGGCAGCGATCGGGGCAGCCCGTGGTTTGGGGTATGGAATAGTGGGTTTTTTACAACGTGGGAGTGGTCGACCGGCTGGTGAGGGTTGGTTATAAGTAGGTGCAGTCCTTCCGGTAGAGAATCTGTCGGCTAGGCTAGGCTGAACACTCTCGTTGAATCTCAGTATACTTCGAACACACCTCACGATGTACTTCACTGCCACAATCTTACTCGCACTCGGAACACTAATTAGCAATGCCCAAGCGGTCGTCGAAGCCCAAGCTGTCGTCAAAGCTCAAGCCGTCGTCAAAGCCCTCGACCTCTCCTCCCCGCAAGGGACCAGCGCATGGTTCTGCATGCAGTTACAATCCTTCCATAAAGGTGTACCCCGATTATACAAAGAAGACTGCGGTGTATAGTTCCCCCTCCCTCTTCTCCTCCTCCCTTAGCTCAAATCTAATGAGTCCTCAGCTCGGCGGCCGCATAGACCCAGATTTCATAACAAGCTACAATGAAATCCGGGACTCAGGCATCACAAACATTGACGGCTACTTCTTCCCATGCACGGGCTACACGCACAACTGCAAGTCTCCTCAGACGCAAGTAAACGAGATAGTAACCTTCCTCAAAGCAAACAAAATCTTGGTGAAACGTTTATGGCTGGACCTAGAACCTCCAAATCCAGGTTCCCGATGCAAAGGGTGGGATTACGGCGCCAAGAATAATACTGTGCTCGCTAAGGAGTTTGTCGCCGCTATTAAGGCTACGGGTTTGAAATGGGGGGTCGTACGTTGCCTTCTGCTTTCTCCGTTTTCTTCCTGCCTGCTTTCTGTGGCATGGGCGGGGCTGATATTTTATGTATATGAATAGTATGCGAATGGTAATCAATGGGAGACCATGTTTGGCTCCAGGAGTGTGGATATCGCGAGCGATTTGCCTCTTTGGGCCGTGCAGTGGGATGGGGTTCCAACCCTTGGGAGTGTTAAGACCTTCATGGGTGGGTGGACTACGGCGTTTGCGAAGCAGTATGGGGAAAGCACTAGCTGGTGCGCGCCGGACCACGCATTTGATATGAACGTTTTTACAGAGTAAGAAGTGAGGTGATGGGGTGAGTGAGTTTTTGTGATCAGAACAAGAAGTGGTAGAAACGGTACAGCACTCCAGATAGTACAACTAGGATAACGATACAAGTATATGATATTAAGGAAAAGTGACCCCGAGCTCCCTCCCTACCCGAGACTTGTCAAGTTACTTGTCCTAGATAGATCAACTTACCGAGGGTTATATCTTCTCTTCATGTATGATGAGATTTTTTCCGGCCGTTCATGCATCGTGATATCACACCGTATCTCCCTTGTCATACCGTAAAAACTCAAATAGAAGAGAAATGTGCTAGGACGTTGGAGTTGCCTCTCCTAGTAAGGCGCCTCGTATATTCCTTTTGTTATGTCTCAACGGGGGGCTGAGTCTGCGGTGTTTTCCCCTCGCGTAGCTGAGAAGGGAAATTCCAACGTCCTAGCACATTTCTCTTTGAATTTTTACGGTATTCTTTTCGCCCCACCGTATCTACTCTCAGCAGTCAGAGACAAAACACCCCAAGAGAGAATAGTGCTTTCTGGACACGGTACTCGAGTACAGCTTGGGAGAGCTGAACTTGGTGCTATCATTACCTGCTATTCGCAGTTCTGTTAACGTGCTCTGCTAAGCCCATTGCGGTATAATTTTGTGATTCGACTTGAGTATGCCCCCCCGATAGTGGATCTAGCGAGTAAATACGGTAGATTGACAGAGCTTCCTAATTTTTCCTGGCGGAGGGATCAATATAGAATGACCAGCCCGAACATGCATCTTTTGTTTTGCTAAATCCTTCAACTGTTCAAGGGTGCGATGCAACTCTCAGTTGGACCCAAGATAGTCTTTCGGGGAGGTTGTGCTTCAGCTCCTTGACCAAAGGAGGTAAGTGGACTCTGTTCTTTTAATAGTGTAAAGGCACAAAAGTACTAGACAGGAACTAGCTGCCCTACAAAGGTCAAAACACTGTTCCTCAGAGGCAGTGGCGGAGGACAAGGACATCATGCAGTGGTTCGCCAAGAAATTGTACCAACCTAAAAATAGACTTTGCTGGTATAGACAATGTCATCGCTACAGCTGCCGGTATCTGGGCTGGAAACAGTGCTGATGTAATATGTAAGGTAGTATTAGCGATAATTACCTTCTAGTTTGAGATATAGTTTTTGACGTCAGGCCTGGTTGTACTACAGTACTCGTAGAGATTCCGTTGGCAGGGGTAGTATCCTACCGTTTTCTCGAACACGCCAAGTCCTAAGGAGCGAGTGGTACAATATCTCAGAGAGGACTTGTGTCAAACTACTCGTCCCAGGCGAGAACTATCCGGAAGCAGGGATTAAAAAATAGATGGTAAAACACGTGCGATTGTCTGAGCGCCCATACAAACTCAAAACTCGAATATCCGAATACTTCTTCCCTAGGACGAGAACAGTACCAGCAAGTCATGGTGCAACTGGTTTCAGATTTTGGTGTATTCTCTCGGTGATCAGTGCCATAACTTAATTTGTGCATACATAGCCCCAGGCTCCCATGCATAATAGCCATCGGCCCAAGTCGGCACTCATCACTTTCTCAAAGCTTTTCTTATTTTAACCTTCCAGGTCCTTGTTTATTATCAACAGGATTTTTATCATTCTAACATCCCACCGGCAGCTTTGAAGCTACCTGGCTTCGCCGATTTGTCCACAGGCCATCCAAATGCCTAATTTCGATTGCTGTAGGGGGGAATCAAATAGTCACAGCCAGCCACTGTCAACATGTTGGCCCTCACTTTCTATAAAAGAAATAGCTAGCGAATTATGAGACTATAACTAGAGAGGGAATTACAAACCCTTTAAGAGCGTGGATACGAACACACACATCTTCCGAGAGACTGGCGAGGATATACAAATGTAGCCGGAGGCCCTGGGAGGGTCGCCCCTGTGGAACGGTGGGGCTAGCACTAAACATCGACCCTCCTTAAGTGCTCGCTACAGGCAAGAAGTACCCTTGGCTGGGAGGAGTGTCTCATGCCGTATAGCGACACGGACTTAGGTCTGTGGATTGTACTCGTACTTAGGAAGAATGGAAATTAGTTTACAAGTACCCGAAAACAGGGATCCAGAAAATATGTGGCAGAGAGCCCGTATTTGAGAGCCCATACAAATTCAAAACACCCCCTTCCGAATACTTCTTCCCTGGGGCGAGTAACTATCCGCGACAGCGGCTCAGAGGCATATATTCAACGCCGGAGCAGTACACTAGCGCAGGGTAGCATACTAGTGCGCATAACACTCTGTTCCCTACAAGCGCAAGCGCTCTCACATTCGGACTCGAGGGCTCCGGGGTCGGCAACGGCTGCGGTCAGATGCAAATATGAACATAATTACGGAGCCCACTTGATGTTAATAGTGTTGCAAAGAAGGCCTTCGATAATAGAACCCGGGGGGCTGGAATGGGAGTTTGAATTGGGGTTTCTGAAAATGGGGATTGAAGGGGGCTCTTTACTGTCTTAGTAAGCGATAGCAGGAACTCTACTTCCCAGCTGTGTGAGTATTTATTCATTTGCCCAGAAACAGGGGAAGTGGGGTGAGTGCTAGATTACTTGCCTCTTCATTTTACTTCCTTTTCCTATCATTTCATCTGTTTCTTTGCTTCCGACCACCTTCAAATATCATTGTTTACCGTTTTGTTAGATGGGGTTCTATCTTATAACCCCCCGGTTCGAAAAAAGTGCATTCCCAGTCCTTCGATCATTTTTGATCGGATCCCCTCATTCGTTGCAACATTGCTTGGTGTCCGCCCTTTCCAGGAACTCATTAGGATGGTTGTCTGACCGACCTTGGCTACAAAGCTGATACCGTGCGATGCTGAGCCACAGCCACCAGGGAGTATCCTGAGACAGAGCAGAAGGTTAACTTTATCGGGAAGCGGTCGGTCTCGTGGATCGACCCTTGAGGCGGGCCGCTGCCGTTAAGGTACCGTAAACCCTTTTGAAACCCACCACGTGTATCAGCTTACCAATGTGTCAATCCAGGATAGGTTTGGTTTGATAGGCTAAAAAAGTTGCGAAAATGACGAGTTCCAACACCATCAGCAGGCCGGCCCTACACCGCACCAGGAAAATGGTAATCTTTCTCAGGAGCTTCGTATCACAGAATCTTGAGATTGCAGGGCTGAAAGGGATGCTCGGGGAGGGGGAGGAGTACCGTACCCACTCGTACCGATATTGGGGTTTACAAGGGATTTTGTATGGAAGTAGACTGGTGGCGGGATCACCCAAACCAGGTGGTGGTGCTGGTGCGGGTTTGATGCTATCTTGCCCGCGGTTTGCTGCACTGGGCGTGGGTCTTGAGTACAAGTACCGGTGGCGGAGGATCCCGTGGTGGCTTTTGGGAGGGAAGTCCGGACTACATGAGAGGGTAATTATGTGGGGAGAGTGGCATCGGCACTGCACTTTTACTCAAGTATATGGCTATCCTTCAAGGCCTATTTTTATACTGCTGTACTACGGTCCGGTACGGCACTGTGCGGCACCCATTTCTCTTCTCCGCTCAAAGACAGAATAGCGATCTCGAACTCTTTTGTCCCGGCTGGCCTTGCTATCATACTGTACCAATTGTTAGGGGTCATTTTTTTACCGACAGTGGAACCACCCTCCAGAACCGCCTCAACGACAAACGCATCGTCTCCAACTGGCTTGCCCGTGCATTTCGCCCCTCCGCAAAAGCAACAAGTGCGCACTGCCGAGCCGTTGCTCGCTTCATGAGCCCCCCCCCCGGCCGCCAGAACCACGCCCCAACGTGAGGAGACGAGGAATCACTCACTCTACCAGTACTGTACCCTAATCTAGGGAGAATTCAGAACCATGGACACGGCCACAAAATTATTTGTAATAATTGTGCCTCTACGATACGGCACCATCTTTCATTGGACCAGAGCCCCGCCCAGAACTGCAACACTCAATGTATCCTACTGTCCTAGGGACGCTCCGCAGCGTGATGCAGTGTCCTTGAGTTTCCCAGTGGTGCACTTATCCGCGGATCCTTCTTTTCTGCTTTGATTTCCCACCACCTCTTTTATCATCTCTTAACTTCCCCTCCGCCCCTCCACACCATTCGACTTCTCGTCAACTCTTTTGTTTTGCTGCTTAGAAAACTGGCGATATGACACTTGTACAAGGTTCGTGTCCAAGTGGGTATAGCTGGTACACGTGTGCAACGCCCGCGTACAAGGGCTGTTGTTCAGTGGACGCCTGCTCGTCATTGGGTTGCCCGTCGGGCTCAGAGTACTTGGGCAGTTCTGGCTCGTCTACTAGACCCGTCCCCTCAGTCACAGGCACTTTCACATTCACTCCCCCCCTCGCATCTCCAGAGTCGACGTCGAAGACTACCACTACGCTACAAACCCCTACAGCCATCCCCACGCAGCAAAGTCCCACAACCTCCCATACGCAAGGAAGTGCTGCAGCCTCCCCTACGCAATCAAGCCCTCCGGGTCCCAGCCCGAAATCTAGCCCCCTATTGCTCATTACCGCGATATCAATCGGTGGGGTACTTATTATCGTAATAATAGTCCTAGCTATAATCCTCTACCGCCGCCGTCGTCGCCGCCGAAAGATGAATAATTCCGCTGAGGGCCTCGCAGCACATGGCAGCGTTCCCGAACCCTCCCCCGATGATGGCCCTGCTAGAGGTATCTCAAACCCGATCCCAAATTCAGCGTTGGTCCCCCACTAACAAAAAGCCGGGCGTGCAGGTTTCATCGCCCTCTTCAAACGCACCCGCCCAATCTCCGCCGCCGAAACCACAGCCACGCTGACTAACTCCCTCTCAACGACATGCGAGCTCCCCTCCCCTAGTTTTCCCAAGCCTCCCCAACATAGCGTCATACCCGGCATCGCAGAACTCCCTTCGCCGCCAATGTCCTCTGTGTCGGAGTTGTCGTCTGGGGACCGGGGAATATACGATAGTACGAACGTGTCTACTGTTTCTACTGGCGCGGTGGTGTCGCCTACGCCGCACGAGGCATTGCGAGGCGGAGGCAGGCCGGTTATGATGCCGAATATGGGGTCGCGCGTGAGGGAGGGGAGGGGGCATGCACTCTCTTTCCAGAGCGTGCCTGAGGATGGGTACTGACTTGGTCGTATGTGGGTTTTTGCTTTATTTGCGTTCTTGTGGGCGATGTATTCCTCTTCTACCCTAATGAGACGCTGGGAGTAGTAATTGGGGTTCGATGTAATGGGCTGGCGTTTTATAAGGGTATGTTTTTAGGGTTTAACGAGTAATGTGGGACTAAATTAAGGCGCCAGAGTACTATGCTTTTGAGAATTCCTTTTTGGCTACAAATATCATTGCTTTCACTATCTAAACGGTGGTGTCACAGTAAATACTCGCCTCCCTCCTAACTACTTCTTCCTACAACCTTTGCGCATGCACGAGCCAATTGATAACTGCCTTCCGTTCACCCCCCATGCTTGCTCTTTATAGTGCACCTAGTTTTTGTTTGGAATCGTCCTCCCCACCATTACAGCCGATCTATCCTACTCGAGTATAAGGTTTGAGCCACCAAGCAACCGGCAGCCAATGCTCTCTTGGTCAGGATTTCTTGACACCTGGTGGTGGTATTTCACCGTCTATTTAATGCATCTCTTCCCACCTTTTTAGTGCTAGCACTATCGCCTCTGGCAACTAGGACCCCGTCCACTATCCGCGCCCACCAACCCAGTCAACCGCCTATCCCTTTATGTATCCAGAGCGATCACCTACCGGTAGACCACTAACATGGTTAAAAACCACCGGGTATAGCGGCCCCCTCTGCGCGCCCTGTGCTCGGTGTTGCCACAGGCTAGACTACCAATCGAATGTGCTCGCAAAGTATCCCCTCCTCCTTCTCAGAGCCCGAAGCGTACACAATGTCGACCCTTGAGACTCAAGAAAAGATTCAGGCTCCTGTCGGCTTTTTCAACAAGTCGATTCGGCGGAAGAGAAATGAGATTATTAAGAAGTGGGCTGGTATGAGTATGTTCATCCTGTCCGCGTGCACTGGAATTCCCGATAAACGGGAAGGGGGGGGGGGGGGGGGGGGAAGGAGGCAAACAAGGAAGGCTGATGGGGGATGACGGTAGCGTTATTAATTGGAGTATTTATGCTGGCCTTCCTATCTCTCTGTATGATCCCGCCCCATCATCACCAAGCAGGTCGCGTAAGCTGACAGCAAATACAATGCGGCATCCAAGTCTGGGGCGTCCTATCACACACCTACGAAAACCTCTCCGTCTTGACTGTTATAGTGGTGGACTTTGACTCTCCAACCCACGAAGCCGCGCTCATCGGTCCAGCGGTCCTCCGCGCCGCCGAAAGCCGGAACCTGCTTCGGGAGCCACGTTTAGGGTACATCGTCAAGTCCCCGGATGAATACCCCGACGGGGAATTGCAAATTCGTAGAGTGGTGTACGAGCAAGAGCACTGGGCCGCCATATCCATCGCTCGCAATGCGACGGGCAAGTTGGAAGATGCGCTGAGGAGTGGGGATAAAAGTTTCGACCCGGACTCCCTTGCGGAGATTGTATTTGTAGAGGCGAGGGATGAGAGCGTTATTAGAAATTGTCCGCCCCCCCTTCTTTATTATGATTTTCTTTTTCTTTTTCCCCAATCCTTCTGCTTCTAAAGATGGGAGGAGGCTGACGAGTATAACGTGGTAGACGTGCTCCCCTATTTGGACGACCTCAAGGGTGAAGTCGTGCGCGGGTTTTCGCAAGTCTGGATACCAAGGGTTGTGCGCGACGAAGGGTTGAGGCGGAATATGGTCACAGTGCCCTTGGCGGTGAATCCCGGGTTTGGATTTCGTATGACGAATTTGAGGCCATTTGACGTGCCAGCTGCCATTCCGGCGGTTAGTGTTGGGTTGTTATGTACTCTCCCCTCCTCCGCCCCGCGCCCTTGCCTTCTCCGACGGCATATTGAAGTGGGGGGGTAGCGCTAATAATGGTGTCATATGAACAGACTTAATTATATTTTCCTTCTTTTCCTTCTCTTTCTACCTACCCATTCACCAAGCTTTCATAATCCCCAGAGACGGTAATAACTCCCGCCCACCTCTTCACAGGCAATCACTCACCAAATGAAAAAGACATTCCCCCCCTCTCCCTCCCCCAATGGCTTGTCTGGCGCCTTGCAGCAACTTTAACAACCTACTTTTTCCTCTCCCTCGCCTACTCTCTCGTTCCCCTCTCCTTCCAAATCCCCTTCTCCCGCCCCTCCCTCCCGCAAACAACCCCGGGCGGGGCAAGCAACTACAACTTCCCAGTCTACTGGATGCTAAACTGGGTCGGCATGGCCGCCCTCGGCCTCCCCTCCGAGAACATGTCCATGGTCCTAGGCCCACCCTGGTTCGCCCTGTGGCTGATATTCTGGGCCATTACGAACGTCGCCACGTCCTTCTACCCGCTCGTCCTCGCGCCCGGGATCTACAGGTTTGGATATGCATGGCCGTTGCATAACATTGTGGAGGCCGCTCGGAGCATTGTGTTTGATGTCAAGAGTGAAATTGGAAGGGACTTTGGGGTGCTGTTTGCTTGGGTTTGCGTTAGTGTTTTGTTGTTCCCGGTTTGTTCCCTGGTTGCTAGGAGGAGGGCTGAGCGGGGAAGGAGCTGAGGAAGGGAAGTTGAGCGCCTAGGTAGATTTGGCACGCTACTTTTCGGTCAACATTTGGTTGTGTCTGTTATACAACTTGGAGGATTGCAGGTTTAAGGACGCATGTGGAATAGCTTTCTGCTGCAAATACAACTGGTGAAGGAGGGGATGCTATTATACCCCGACACTGGAACGTTAGCTAAAGCAAAAAAAAAGCCTAAGCAGCGAATATCAAAAAAAAAACCCCCCCCAGCAGGGCAGAAGTAGCGAAGCATTGCCTACAGTCACTAGCAACCTCTGCCCCCTCCCAGGATCCGAGTGATAACTTTTGACTCCAAGCACTCCATATAACCACCATATTCTCATAGCAATCCCACCGCCCCTTAGCCTTATACCGCCCATCAAGTCAAGATCAAAAACACTAAAACCAAGATCCTAGGTTTCAATTCTCCAGCCCAACTTCCCAATTTACCCGAAACCGCCTATATACTTGACAAATATCGAGCCGGCGGTGCAAATCATATTATCCAGCCGGCACTTATGCCATACCGGTAGTTCCAATAAAGGTAACCAATCCCGCAAGTCGAATCGCCAACCTGCAGCCACGGAATGATTCCCACCCCCATGGATCGGAGTCAAGGAACCTGTTTTTACTAGGAACCCACTGTCAGAATTAAGGATCTGCTCCGAGATGTTGCTAGACGGCACCCAACAAGTAACTTGGGCCCCATCTCGGAATGTGACTTTTCTTCGGTATAGCATGGCTCGGTGTCGCTTCGACTTAACGTCCCTCAATGTCTCCCACCCGTTTGGCCGGTTTTGTTATCGAACTTTCCCTTCCGCCGTGAGAGTCTGTTGGTCTAGTATTGCTTTTTACGGTTATTAGGTTAGTTGTGATTCCCTCTGCGCAGAGGAGGAACATCTCACCACCCCGACAAGAGGGCCGGGCTCTCCGGCCCACCCTCTCCCTGGGTTGCGGTCACGTCTCTAACAGAACGAAAAACAGTGCCCAGTTCGGGTGGCCAGATAGCGTATTCCATAGCATAGTGAGCACCCGTCATAGATAGCTACTCGAGTACACACCACACACCAGCACCACTATCACAGTTTTGACTGCAGTTCAACCTATTGTACTACTCAAACCTGCATGTACATACAGTACAATAAATTATTATGCTGAAATTCCACACGCGAAAAAATTACAAATCCTCATGTTCTAAAATTGAAAAGATCTAGGTCGGCAATGCCATACCGGTATGTCCCCCTCCCTCTCATCTATAAAAAGCACACTCCCGTTTCTTCCCGAAATATGTGTATCCCACCCGGTAAAAATAGAAAGGATGGAAAACGCTGGCAGAGAGAAAGCCCAAATCCCGTGATATAGGGAGAAAAGCAGTATGGAAATTTGAGAAGACGACGCAAAAAGCCAACATGGTGTGGTGCGACCCTCCCACGCTCTCGATCCATATTCTATGGCTTCTAGTCCATTCCTAGCGATAGCAATATTATGGTAGGGCCGTCGCCCATTCATCCGTTTTAGACAACGATTCCCCTAGCTCTCCATCCACTCGGGGCTCGCCATGCGATAGTCCATCCTACCAACGCACAAGCCACACTCACTGCCATGATCATGAATGAACCACTGTAACATTCCTTGCCCCAGCATATGCCGTGGTTGTTGGCATAATGTTCGTATCCCCAGGCAAATATCGAGCCAAATACCGTTGCACCAGCAGCAGGAGTCATGGTAACGATCCCCCAGTTTGTGCCAAAGTTTTCAGTTCCCCAAACTACGCTGACGACGGTAGGGGCAAGGCAGAATACCGCGCCGTAGCCCGCACCGATGGACGAAGAGACAATCCAAAAGTTCTCCCCATGCTCCTGAACATAACCGAGAGAAACATAGAGATTACCAAGCAACATAAGGAATGCAAATGAGAATAGTAGATACATCCTCGAGCATCGTGGGAATTTTCGAGGGGGAGGAAGACAGGCGTCGGATGTAGGAACAGGGGGGGCAAGATAGTCTGAAAGAATTCCTGCCACGACACGTGCAATAGTAGAGGTGGCTGCAACGATTGAGACGTGAGTTGCAGAATCAACGGGGTTTCTGATCTGGGAAGCCGTGGATGGCGGAGGATATAACGTTGTAATCAGGGTCCCCATCTGATCGCTGTTAGTGGTCGGGCCGACAAAAGGAAGAGAAAAAACATGCATTATTGATAAACGCTTCACCAGGTCCGGTCACCAGAAACACACCAGCCGCAAAAAACCACATTGTGTTGTCACCCAGAAACTCCCGTGTTGCCGTATTGATAAGCGGCCGTTTCCCCGACACTTCCTCGCCCGCAGTTTCTTGGCCGATTGCGCCATAGCTCGGGCCGCCAGAGTTTTGTCCTCCCTCCAAGAGGTTTTCCCACTCTCCGGTCCTAGAAATTTCTTGGTCATTCTTAATAACCTTCAATCCTAGCGCACCAATAATACCGATAACCACCAGGAACGCAGAGTAAGCCCGGAAGATTGCGGCGACAGCCAGCTCCCCCGTAGTCTCATCAGTGAACACTCGACTAACAAGCTGCGATTGCCACAAACTGCTCAACCCGAACGCTGCGATGGGCAAACTTAGAGCCAGACCTCTATTGCCGGTGAAGTTTTTGGCAGAAGTTGTTACACCAGCAAAATACATGCTACTAGTGCCCATGCCAACAAACACAAACGCCAAAACCATGACCGGGTATGGCAGCTGGTTCGCGAAAGCATGCGATGCAAGGAGGTAAGCTGGGCAGAAAAAGGTAGAGGAGAGCAAGCTGAGTTTGGCGGGCCCGTAGGCATCACAAATGTAGCCGAAAACAGGAACACTGCAACCAATTGGTCAGTAAAAAACGCCAGGCCCGCTGGAGTAATGGTGAAGCACTCACGGTAGATACATCCCGAGCTCGCCGGCGACAGAAATGGCGTTTACTTGCATCTGCGAATACCCGAGTTTCTGCTGGAAGGCAGGGGCCCAGAGGGAGAACAGTAATATGCTTCCGGCGCATAAACTAGCCCATTCCACTCCACGCGTCAACTCAGCTCAGTAGCTAGGATAAGGAGAGATATTCCGGGTCTACAGACCAGTTCACAATAGCGCAGGCGAAGGATGTCCATTTTATCAACACATATTTCCATTCGAGAGAGTTGTTCGTACATCCAAGATCAAGCGATGCGGCGGAAGAAGTGTGGCGTTTGAAGCCCGGATCGGGGGTCGGCGAAGGAGAGGGCGGAGGTAGAGAACGATCGATCATGATTGAAGTGATATGGGGAGGGTGGAGGGAAGAATAGGTCGGAGAAGGCGAGGGGATGCGAAAGGGTGGAAGAGGAGGAAGGGAGCAAGATTGAGTCAGGTACGCACGTACCAATGTCGAGAAATGCCATGAAAATCCACTATCTGTACCCCTGTAATTTCCGGATTTAGAGACAACGCTCCCGAGAAGTGGTTAATGGTTCCCCAACAAGGCAAAAGATCAGCCCCCTTGAAGGGGCTGGATTTCACCAACCCGCCACAGCGGAGAAAACCTATTCCAGGCCGGCCAATCCCTTGCCCATGCAGAAGACCGATAGGATAGATTCACAAAATGCGGCCCCTGCTGGCGGAAATAAAAAGGATGCGACCACAGAGGAACAAGAATTTAGTAAATTCACATATCTTACCAGGCCGTCATCAGACTGCGTTCCTCCTCCAGCCGTGAGTCCCTTCGGAGGGTTTTCGGAGCGGCTTGTTAGCTTAATTCAATTAACGTAGGCCACGTTGGGCCGAAACACACGGTGACGCGAAACAGCCTAAGTAAAAAGTACCCTTAGTAAGCAAAAGCTAGCTTAGTTGCCACTCGTTTCGTGTCACTGTGTGTTTCGGCTCACTGTGGGGTGCTGTACTTGGGTGTGGGGGTAAGTGATCGGAAAAGAGGAGTTGCACCAACCATATTTTTTCCGATCACTTTTTGCTCCAGGCTAGTACGAGTAGCTCTTGGACTGGAAAAACGGTGGGAAAATTTTATGTCAACTCCGCGGAGTGTCTGAGACGCAGATAAGAGCCATGCAGCCCCGGGGTTGAAAAACGGGTAACGGTACGAGTACGGTACCGTATAATCTGGCAAAAGTCGGATTGACGCCACTGAGGATTTTCTTGAACCTGTCCAACACCGTGGTCTATATGTTTAAACTGTTGCGAATTCGCCTTCTTCGCGCCCTCCTGTTGGCTCGGTTGCCTTGGTTTCTCTTTAGCTCCAGTCCGACTTTTGCCAGATTATACGGTACTCGAGTACTCTATGCAGATTTTTCGGGTGTAACGCCTTTTCGCATAAGTTAGTCTATCATACAAAACTGACAGATCAACTAGAAACCTGGCACTCGAAAAACGCTCTTTCAGGTTTCAACCCTGCGGCTGAATGCCTCTCTGCAAATTTGCAAGTGCGCAAACACCAGACCATAGCTAATATTGGCAATATGATTGTATTTACGCACACCATCACCGAAGAATACTGGGAGAGCACCTTGGTAGTCTCTGTCTCAGTCGCTGAGAGGGGTGGCATAAAATTTTCCACCCTTTCACCAGCCCAAGAGATATGATACCGTAGCTTGCTGTTGCGGCAACAAGTCCAGTTAGGGGTTAGGGTTGCGGCCTCATTTAAGAGGTATCATACCGTATGATATTATGATACTGTACATGATGCTTAGTCAAACATGAACATCCGAATTTGTCAACCCCCATAACCAGTCATCATCTGCATCATCTTTCCCTTAAACACCCCTTCTCTCAAGGCGATTTCTACATAAAGAAAGTCAGCACCTTTCCTATGCCTGTCTTGCTCGGTCCTTATCATCCAAAAAATAATAACAATACAAAGCTTGAAGCAATAATTAGGTATCATGTCTGGCGAGCTGTGATTTTGTCATGGACACAACGTGATCACTTTTTCTCATACACTAGCTTGCTCATTAAGCCCAGTTACTTGTACTTGTACTAGCTAATCTTACCCTAGGGCTCCAATCCCTCTCTTACCTTCATGCTTACCGGATCTTGTTGCCACCTGGCCCAAGATCCCAACTCATTTTTTCCGAAATCCCTCCACTCGTAGTATGCCGGTATGGCAAACCGAGAGCGCGTACCTGAGGACTCATGCAAATTCACAACTCCTGATATCAGGTACTTTTTGCCTGCTGCGAGTACTAACGACGAGACCCGCCGGGCGACGAACAGGGGTCGGTTACAAGCGATCTCCGTAACCCTAACCTTGAAGATTTTCTTTTTTGCCCGCCATTACCGTACGATATGATATTTGCCAATAATTGCCCTCTAACATTAAAGGGAATGGCGAAATTGGGAGAGCCCCTGATATTCTCAGAGTATTTGTGTGTTTTTATACTGCTCGCAATGACGGGCAAATGGTTATCCTTGTTGGGCTAGGAGGCCCCCCCCGCCCCAAGGACCCCACCTCACCCATGCTATTATATGATCCAGAATTTGTTAGGCCTTCGGCTACTGGCATGGCAAAAATGCAGACATTGGGGAATAGAGCTTACTAACAGATCAAAAATGGTTTCTGTGTGATAGACGCCATCGTGCACTCGCCGGAGCTGTGCCTGGCACCTGTAACTCTGTAGCGCAGACAGATTATGAGGCTGGCTGTGGTCACGTCTAACACGCTCAAGAACGACATTGCGGCTTCCTACTGGACACAAGATAAAGGACGAGAGTTGAATTGTTCTAGATACAGATGTTGAAAATCTTGGTTGCGGAGGTAATGATTTGCGGTGGGGATTTTACGCAGTGGACTGAAACCGCTTAGGTGGAGATGAGAATCATGATTGATTGAGGACAACTTGGTGGAAGGCAAGACTTGAGGAAAGTTGTGTACAGGAAGGAAGGTGTGTTGCGTGGAGAAGGTGAGAAGGTAAGAAAAACAAGTGGGGTGAAAACATTTTGAGAGCTTGCGCGTCCTTTGGCTAGTGCGTACGTATGCCCCTGCGGCCACAGAGAGCGGGCACATCCCGCACCAAGTGCGGCCATCAGCTGCTATTTCCAACAACAGAGACGAGGTCATAAACGAGTGATATCCTGTGATTTCTCTCGGGGTTATTGCGGTTGATAAGATTTAACAGGGTGTTTGGTCAGGCGGATTTTTGGGGTGACCGTCATGTGTTTTCTGCGATGTTCATATTATGGTGTATTTCGATACTTCCTGGCGGTGTGAAGGATCTGGCGATGTCAGGGGTAGCTGAAGAATTGTGGACTGCGCCCATAGGGTGGCCGGTTTCTGGGGAAATAGGTTGCTTGAGGAAGCGAAGAGAAGGAGGTCGAGTACATTTCTGATCTACACTTTCTGACGTATACGCCAGGAGGAGCTTGTCATGGCGGTTGCTGGGGAGTATTTTTGACTGAGGGGGGGAGGGGTGAGCAAGGCCGAGAGGAGGGTGGAGAGAGTCGATGTTATGGATGGTGGGTGTTTATTTCTTGGATCAATGCTTTGGGTATGATATGATCTGATATGCGGGATTGGGTGGTGGGGGTTTGGTATATTTATTTCTGAGATTACTCCCATAATGTGGTTATTTGGTGCTCACTCTATCGCACTCCACTTAGATCGTTAGATGGGGCCCTAGTTTCTGACTCTGTTCTCCCCTCGAGGGATAACGTTCAACGTTTTTCTATACACGTTTTAGCGATTCTGGCAGATTAAACTGGCTCATTGTCAACAGCGAGAGAGGCAGATAGCGCAAAATCCAGAGACATTTTCCACGCCCTAGTGAACATGACGATCTCGCACACCACAAGGCGACCAAACACCAGGATACCCGAACCGTACTAGAGAACAACTCCCAGGCACGCATCGGAGCGACACCATACCAACCCCGAACTCCAGTCAAAGGAACAACTTCATTCGACCGTTGCCGATAATCACCCAAAAACTTTGATAACATGAAAATTAAAAGCCAATTATGCGCACAAGCTAAGATCCACCCCATCCTCCCAAGTCCCGGACCAGGCAAGCAGGAGCACTTTACAACTCCTGCCCAGTCCTGCAATTCCTTGGGCTCCCCTTCCCACCATACCACCCGCCCATTCTCAACCGCCTCTCTACGTCCCGCCAGTACACCGCTCGCCCACCCTCCCCACCCTTAAGATCAAGATCGCCAACTTTCGCGTCGATCTTCGCTTCCATGCCTCTCCCCCGACGCTTGCGCACCCACACTTTCAAGAAGAGGCTACAGTCGCGGAGCGTCATCGCAGTCCAGATGTCGTCTTCATCTGAGAGGGTCGGTTCGTACTTCTCACCGGTGGCTAGGCAAGCTCTACGAATCTCGTCTTCCGACGGGAGGATGTCTTTTTCGCCCATTAGTGTTAACGTGGCGGACGTGAATACGCCGCGGGAGCCGAAGCGGGATTGCAGGGTTGTGAGGAGGGGGATGATTGGGGATGTTCTGAAGAAGTTTGTCAAGAGCGTGACGAGGGAGTTTTCAAGAGACTTGGCGAGTTTCTGGTTTAGGGTTGGCGGGGCTGGGGTGTCGATGTCGCCTTCATCGTCGGATGGGGGCGTTGGATCGGCGATCATGACCGAATTCTCCATGTTCAGAATTGCAAAAGTGGCTTTCTCGATACGTGCCGGGTCGCCGGAGGATAAATCTAGTGGACAAAAGTCTAGTGCTTCCTCTTCCAAATCGTCGGCTTCCTCTCCCGGTACACAGAGTAAGCCTTTGGTCTGTTTCTTGGCAGACTGCATATGTCTCACGGCACATGTCCGACAGAGTACCCAGTCCACCGGGGCATTTGGTGACTGCGCGAGCCATTTCGGCTTAAACTCAATCATAGCCATGTCCTTCCACTCATCGCTTCCGTCATCGCTTCCGTCATCCATCTCTTCATCCTCATCCTCCTGCATGGCCTCTGGTTGCATCTCCATCTCATTATAAAGGTAGTTCCCGCAGCTCATATCTTCCACAACCAATCCCCACGACTCAGTATCATCCAGCAACCGCCGTTTCTTCAGTGGTTTGATCGGACGGCCTGACCAATCCGTTGCCTCCTCCGCATCGCTCATGGCGAGCATGCTGTTTAGGTCGGGGATTATGTTGATCCCCAGCTTGACGATCTCTGCCCTTAAAAGGTAGTTGGCTAGTAGCGGACCCCAGCGGGAGTGTAGGTAAGCGTGTAATTGCTGGGTCGTGGGTGCGCCGGGGAGACGTTTTCGTAAACGGAGGAGATACGGTCCCTATCGTTATCTTTATTAACTGTGTTTTCCACGGCGTAAGGGAGTTGTAGGATGTATACGAACGAAAAACGGATCAGCTCCAGCGTACCGGTATAGCACGTTTGCGGCTCCCTCTCCAAAGTACTCCCATTCCTCCGCATCGTCAAGGACGTATCCCTCCAACGGCGGCGGGATAAGCGAAGGGTCCATGATACTATGGGAATATTATCTAGAGCCCTAAGGGAAGTTGTAGCGGGAGTGCACAAGAGGGGGCCAAAATTCGTTGGTGGGGAAGTGAAAAGTTTGGCCGGCGACCCAGTCTTGGCGGGGTTTTCCTAGGATGCTCCGGGTATTTAAGCTCGAGTTGGCGTACCGTAGATGCGGTATTATATCGGTGACGATGGTGGTGTAATATAATAGCTTCATGGAAGTGGCCAAGTCCGGTTGATTTCCAACAGAGCGCCCTTGAACGACAGGACACAGGGCCTGGTGAGCTTTTTAAGTTTAATACCGGCTCGTTCCATTCCTACCAATGCCCGGCCCACCGGCTTGCCTTGCCAACTCTCTCGTACGACGTGGAAGGACCATACAGAGTGGAAAAACGGATGGGGGGAGAGAGAAAAATAGAATAGGTCGCGCGCGGTGTTTGTCAAAAGATGGGGATCGAGATAAAGAGGGGGGGGGGTGTGAGGTGGTGGGGGGCTGGTGGTGTAACGATTATTTTCCCCACAGTGCAATGACGGCGCCCCCATGCGTAAACCAAGGCCAGAAGTCAGAAGTCCGGAGTTTGGCAGCCATACAGGCGACGCAGAAGAAAAGCAAGGAATGGGCAATGACACAAATTTCTTGCTGCGAGAAGAGTGTTCTTCTTCTCTACTGTAGGCTCTGACTTTTAACATTTACTTCTAGATGGGCCACCGTCGCTCTTATAACCAAAACTTAATTTTGCATTTTATCTGTGCTGGTACTCTATCTCCACACTGAGTTTGATTCTGCTAGCGTCACTAGAGTAGTGGCTCTAAAAGTGCCCTATAGTACTAATATGAATGCTTGTTTTATTCATCAGTGTGATGATAGAATTAACGTGATTCCCGGGGAAGTGGCTCACGACAGGGATCCGGCTCACCCATAGCAACCATGGGAAAATCTAATTCACATTTAATTATCTCAACAAATAATTGAGAAACCACCTTGAGAAT
>Ga0307509_10002740_pt1 | contig 28080 bp, 30 predicted proteins | sample 10_EM_MG_FD_202245 | JGI IMG/M metagenome (GOLD analysis project Ga0307509, IMG submission 202245) | Populus trichocarpa ectomycorrhiza microbial communities from riparian zone in the Pacific Northwest, United States - 10_EM | ecosystem: Host-associated > Plants > Roots > Unclassified | place... | reverse complement strand
GTCTCCCTAACCTTGCATTCTTTATCTTAGTACTAGGGTCGTGGTTGCTTTTCCCCTCCATTATGGTATTTTGGCTAGTGACTAAACTTGAATACCTACATGCGTAAACTCATATTATATCCTTCAAAAACTAAGAAGCGGATAATTTCCGTATCATTGAGTCCCATGTCGTAAAACAAAACCCAAAGTGGCTGAACAAGTTGTTCATCCTCAAGGCCAATTCGCTCATTTTTGCGAAATTTCCAGCCGTGGAGAGCTCTTTCCAGTGACCGCAGGCTTGGTAAATCCAATTGGTCGGACACTGAACCTACAGGAAGTTAATAACGGTTCATTTCGTGATTAGAATCATAATCATGCATGCGCAGAAGACTTTTACCTTGCTGTATATGCCGACTACTATCCCGTTCAAGCTTGGTACCTAAAGCATCATATGTGTCTTGCAGTGTACGATTCTCAAAAATATACCAGTACCAGATTAGCTCCTTGTAAGAATCTATAGCGACCAGAAAAGCAAAGTCTGTAAGCAAACTAGCCTGTCCGAGTGCTTTGGTAATTATTGAATCTAGACAAGACACGGTAAGATATTGAATATATTTTATGGACTCTTACCAACTTCTTATAGTAGACTGCTATCGCTGTGGCAAAGTGTTGTGATATCAACTTTCAAATCCCAGCCTACCTCCACATACCAAATTGACCTTGCTGTATTTGGCGTACACTTCTCATCTTGATCCATATTGTCCTGAGAGTGTATTCTTTAAACTTATAATATTTACACTTACAAGTATGAACACCACTCAGTCTCAAGGTTCCAACTCGCGCAAGTCGGTCTCTCCACCAGCGGATATTAGTAATGTATTGCCACATGGACCACAATCCTCTACAAGATGGGAATGTCCAGCACGCTATGAAACTAACCACAAACATCAAGATGGACCGCCTCTGTGTCGTTATTGTGAATGCTGGAACCCAGCCCCATTTCCAGATGGCACAATGCCTATACATCCCACAAGACCTGTGCACAAAGTTCTCCCCACGGCTAGTATCTCAGATGAACAGTCAGTGCATCTTGGATCGCATCTTTTGAAACCATCATTCCCTCCGGACGAGGAAGTGCTTATAGCATATAGTGGCTACAACCTTCCACCAGCTCCAGAGTCTGGAGCTTTGAATTTGGTTTGTACTATCAATTACTATAATTAGTTTTTACCAGAATTCAGGACCGAGCAACTAATTTAAACCTTTTACTACAGCGATCATTTGCTTCTGCCTTATCTACTGGCAAGCTCTCTCAACTTACCTCACAATTTCCAACATTGAGAAGTAATGCCACCATAGTGGAACAATCGTGATTACCATTAAAGCCACACTCCAAAGTCCGCCCTCAACTTCCAATCCGCAACTTCTCACCCAATATCGCTCCCAGCACAGCCCCTACAGGTACCTCCTCCAGCTCTAAACGTAAGCCCAAGCCCCTATCTGGAGGTGTTCCTACAACCCTGGTACCGCAATGGCAGTTGCAGGTAATTTGTGGCCCAGGCCACGATCATAACAATTTTGAATCTCAGCGCGCTGGAACAAAGTTCAAGCTATTTGAACTTATTGGTGAACAGATTTGGCGCCCAACCCCCCTTATTCTAGATGAAGTTGTACAATGCCCCAAGTCAACTACGAGTCTTGACTGGCCAGACTTTTTGCGCTTTCGTGTTTTAGATAAGACTACTCCATGGGAACAGTGGTCCAATCTCTACATCAAGGAACACTATGGACATAAGCCCCTGATGCCTGATTGCTACCTTACTCATGGTTGGAACAAGCTGACAAAATCTCCAATCTGGCTTTCACGAGAGGTTCGGAATTTAGGATCTTTGCGGTCAATTCTACTTCAATGGTTCTCATTACCAAAAGACAAAGTTACTATTGTTTTTGAATATATTGACAAGGATTCTGTTCGGGCTGATACTCAGGTATGGGAAAGACTTAGTCATCTAAGTCTTGAATTTTCTGATCAAGAAGTCATAGGAACTATCTCTTCCGATTCCCCTTCACCAATACCTACTCTTCAATCCTCGTCTTCCTATCAGCTCCCTTCCTCTCCCCCGCATCAAACTACTATGACACTCTCTCCTCAGGAGTCCGGGTTGAATGCTGCTGGTTCCTATAGGGTAATACCACCACTAACTCCCCTGCATGAGCTAGAGCCTCCCAATTATCCATTGTCAGACTCACTTCCAAAAGCAATTTCAGAGTTTGAGTTTCCTACCGTCCAACAACTTATTGCCACCAGTTCGGGTTTGGCTCAGGATCCTAGTGGCATTTTAACCTCGATCACCTTACGCCCCATGGCCCCCGACTCCTCCTCCTCGGCACTGTCAACTATTCCGGATTCTCCACAACTGCTACTGTCTTCCTTAGTTGTAGTTAATACTTCCCAAAACCCTCTTCACTCCACATCCAAGCTTAGTAAGATTGATTTTCTCTTTATAATCATAATTTGTGTATTAGAAGATAGGTTCTAATTTTCTTTATAGCGTAGTCGGCTTCAGCTACCAAGTTCATCACTACCGCAAGAGTCTATTATACCACACTCACACTCTGAGGCTCTAAGTTCCCGAGTTCTCCGTCCACGAGAGGGTAGAGAGCAGGCACCTAAGCGGGTTCGCTCTGCCTCCTCCTTGAACCAGCCCTAGTACATTTCCTACAACTATTTTTTCCTATTTCTGTTTCTATAAGAACTTTCTTGAAAGGCTGAAGATGCGATGGAACGGTTTCTCCTCTTTACTGGTTATGTAACTGCCTATGTGCTTTAAGCTGTCTCACATTTTTTCAACATCACTGATCATCTTTTTTTTTTTTTCTTCCCCATTTCTTCTGCATGTTCTTTATCTATCCCCTATGATACCCATGATGACGCTTGAGTTAACTGCTTACAAAAGTCTGATGGTTGAGGGATTTGTTTGTTTTTCAATTTAATTTTTTATTTTGAAATTTGAAGATTTGTGCGTTGTGGCGGTTTTGTCGCTATAGACCGCCGTAAGAACTAGATCTTCCACCCTCGGATAGCTTCAGTTCAAAATGAACTCACAGTCTCCTTCTCTGACTCCCACACCGCATCCATTCTTAAAAAAAAAATACTTCCAAGGTAGCAGCTGGCACTAGCAGCTACCATTCCGCAACCACTCAATAGCCCGCTTTCTATCCTCTGCCATAAAAATGGCCTTCAGATTGCTCATCAGGCAATACCAATTTTCTCTGTTTGCCACTGTCATCTAGAGTGTTGGACTGACGCTAATCGCAACACAGTTGACAAATGGGGGGCAGTGCGACTCATGAGGGCTGCACAGAACGGGAAGGAGAGAGTAGTCGGGATGATGCTGGAACTGAGCGACGTTAATCCAACGGAACTGGCCTTGATGGGCGATCACCGCTCTCCTGGGTTGAGAAGTGCGGGCATCAAGGAGCCGTCAAGATGCTGCTAGAACAGAGTGACGTTAACCCCAACAGAGGACGGTTGGAGGTGATAGAGGACAGCGGGGGTTATGGTGGATGTCCAGGGACATAGAGAGTGGCGAAAAAGAGTGGAGAATACCAGTATGTTGGCTATCTCCATTAGAGCTAAACAATGGACATCATTGGATGCCCCCCAACCATTTTAGAGGTGTTGGAAAATGGCTTTTAGAAACAACTGAGTTTCAGGAGGGGAGAAATAGTGAAGAGAGAGCCGACTCGGATAAACTATCTGGTTTGGCTCTGGGTATCTTGGCGTGGGGAAAATATGCCAGTGTGTTGGAAAAACATATCTGAGGCAGGTGGGAGGATTGGTTTAAGGAAGGCATATCGCTAATCGCTAAATATACTAGTTCCCTAATGATCGATTGGCTGTGTGATCAGGCAATGAATGAAGATATTGCCGTTGCATGCTTATACTGCAACAATATTTCTCAGCAAGACTAGACAACCACCAATATGATTGGAGCAATTTTGAAGTAGTTGCTCGGCAGAAGATGGTGCAGAATGGCTGACCATGGTAGAATCCCCAGCAAGAACTGTTCATAATGGGCCGTTTCCGATGCAGACGAAATTTTCCAAAATGTGCTGCTTCATCAGTTCAGTTATTATATATCATACCCGGGCAAGTTACATACCAGGGTGGCGGACGGTAGCCTGGAGAGGTGGAGAACAGCCAGAAATGGCAGAGAATGGTCAGGAGGGGGTAGAGAACGGTCACGGGTGGTGGAGAATGGCTGGGGACAGTAGGGAACCGCCAGAGATGAAGGGAAATGGCTGGGGGTAGTGGGAAATCGCCGGGGGTGGAAAATGGCTGAGAACTGTCACGGGGGTAGAGAATGGTTGTGGATCATGGAAAATGGCCAGGGACAGGAGAGAACGGCCGGAGGTGAAGGGAAATAACTGGGGGTAGTGGGGAATCGTCCGGGGTCACGGTGGGAAATGGCTGAGAATAGTGGGGACGGCAGGCAATAGCAAAAAATAACGAAAGACCTTACAGGACAAAGGATGCGAGTAGTGTAGTTAATACTTGGTGAAAAGACCATTCGCATCTATCACAGCCTGACACCGTGCCTGCATGCTCTCGATAAGGTCCCGGAACTCATGCTCTCCCACACTTTCCCAAGCGGTCTTCACAGTCGCCCTCAACCTATCATAAGTCATATTCTCCGGATAATTATCCTGAAGAAAATTCTTCATAATATGCCACACCTTCTCGATAGGATTTAAGTCTGGTGAAAAGGCAGGCCAGTGAATAACCTGAATTCCCCTTTCCCTAAGCTCTGTTGAAGTATCTCCTGCTGCATGTCCCGGTGCTCCGTCCTGCATGAGCATCAAATGTATTCCATTTCGACGACACAGCTCAATATACTCATAAATAACAGGTACTGTATATGCACAGTAGCTTTCAGAATTGATTGGGCCCCAATCCTTTTCCCAAAATATGCCTGGACCTTGCATATCACCATGAAAGCAGCCCCAGAACATTCATCCTTTCCATCTCTGATGTTTTTCTACTATGCAAGTAGGATCCCACTCTTCTCCAGCCCCCAAGTACGAGTATGTCTCCCTCCAGTAATCCATCTTTCATTAGTCCAGAGAATTGAATTCTACTGCTCCTGAGTCCAGTTAACATGCTCCTGCGCCCATTGGAGTCTGATTACTCGGTTTCTTCCAGAGATTGGTGGTTTTCTCATAGCTAGACACCGGTGAAACCCCTTCTTGACCAAAGCAGCTCTTATTGCTTTTCTTCCCACTCCCAGATCCAACTCATCAGCGAGCTGTTGAAAAGAAAGTCGCCTATTCCTGGCAGACATCCATACATATCCAATAAGATCTTCAATTTGGGCTTGGGTAAGGGAGGGAGGGCGACCCGGTCTCTTGGTTGGTATAGGCGGTGATGTGCATGCATACTGAATTTGGTGTTGGGAAAATCTGATCTTTTCCTGAATTTGCCTATACCTCCAACCTATAGAGCGCAGGAGCTGGCAGTCGCGTCTTTGGTCTTGAGTTAAGTGCGGCATATTGGTTGATGATTGAGAAGCGCAAACCGTTGCAAAAAAACTTTCACATCTTTAATCTACCGTCACGCTAGTACTTCGTTTACTTAGTTTACTGCTATTATCCCTGCTAGTAGACCACCCCCTGCTAGTGGAATATTCAAAACTTAGGCGCTGTACCTTCGTAGGAAAGCTATAGCCCGCGGAGGTATAGCGCCTCAGATGTGCAGATTTTGCTAGGTAGGGGGAGCCATCATACCGTACTCAATTCCCTACTTACCGAACACCCTTGCTAGAAAAATCGAGCAAGCCCTTTGAATACCATGCGCTTGGCGGTCAACCCTTTCGGATACCATCGACCGAGAAATACCATCGGAAAAGCGAAACCTTCACACGGGCAACCCGCATTAGAGGCATTCAGCCCCGGATTTGAAAAATGGGTATGCAGGCTTTTCGAGTCGAAAAACTTTAGTGTGTGTAACGCTTTTTCGCAGACAAAACTGACAGATCAACTAGAAACTTGGCATTCGAAAAACGCTCTTTCAATCCAGGGGCTGAATGCCTCTAATATTGCAACGAACAAAATATTTATACACCTTGGCATATCTTTTGTCCCTCAAACAATGCAAAGAAATTGAAAAAAGTTACAGAAAAAATAATGAATTACTTTAACCCTGCTGGTGTTTTTATAGAATTTTCCTACAATTTTTTAGTGATTTTCCAGGGATTCTTGGCGTGGGGGGGCCACTATGAACCTACCACTCCCTGAAGAGTAGACCAGCACACAGGAAGCCATTCTGAGGGTGGAAAAATAAATATACGGTAATTGACTGCATTTAGTGATCCTTGCACTTTATTTTTTAATTCCTCTTTACTATTTTATGGTGGCCGAAGAGAGTTATGGTTCCATGCAAAGGTTTCGCTTTTTCGATGGTATCTCTCGGTCGATGGTAAGTTATCCGAATGGGTTGACCGCTAAGCGCATGGTGTTCTAAAGGGTTTCTCATCCGTAAACTGTTCAAAGGTTGGCAACAAAATTTGCTGCTGGCATTGGCGGGGGGCACAGTTGGTGGGTGGGGAAAGCTAAATTAATTGGTGGTGAACCGTCTTGGGATACAAGTTAACATGCATTATGGAGCAAAGTGGGTGTCGCCCGTGCTCATATTTAAGGCTTCCCACCGCACATGGTGATGAGCACAGCCTGACGTGCCTCCACTGATAACATGATTGGTTGGCAAACGGAGAGACACAGCATCCTTAATTGGTCTTAGGTTTTTGGGTACGATACAAATTGAACCTTGCGTTGAGCTGTTACTCGAGTAGTTGGGTTGAGCCGTGAGGCACTCTCTTGGGAGTGCCCCAGGTTGCGAGCAAGCGAGCAATCGGGGGTTGTGGCGGAGCCACAACCTTGGCACGGTTAATGTGAGAAGATGGTGGGAAGGCACCTGTATCATTCTTTATTCAGACCGCCCAAGGAACCTACCGGTACTAACACACCTTTTGACGCGATTAACACTTGCCGCTCCAGCGCTGGGAAAGCACAAAAAGGCGACGATTAAGTGGGTCTAATGGCAGATAATGAAGTGTTTGTCCCCTCATCCTTGATAAGATGCTCCTTCTAATATGATACTCATGATGATCTAGCAAGGTGTTACCTCTCGAGACAGGCGAGACAAGAGCTGCCTTCTCATCCCCGGTATTTCAGATAAATGCAGGGGGGGGCACGGGAACCTTTTACGTCCACGGCGATATTCTCTCCCAAAATTCTCAGCCATTCAAAAACATAGTGGATGGCAACTGGAAGGAGTCAGTAAAACAGGAGATCAACCTGGAAGAGTGGGATGCAGACACGGTCGGTCGTATGATCGATTATCTCTATTCTAAGGATTATACCTGGCAGAAGAATGGGAAATTTAAGTCCGTTCCTCTAGCGGTTCCAGAGAAATCGCCTAGTGTGGAGCACTTTCGTGAACCGCGTCCTTTGACCCCGCCCACTGAGCTCATGGAGCACAGGAGAACTTCGCATTTGCCTTATAATGACTGGGTGTTGGACCATGCCATTCAAGAGGAGGGATCCAGCGAATTACTTCTGATGCACGCAAAGGTTTATGTACTGGCAAATTACTGGGCGATTGAGGAATTGCTGCGCCTGGCACTTGATCGTCTATTGCATACTCTGGAGGCATTTCAAGTTACTAAGTGTGTTCCTCAGCAAACCGGATATATTGTCGAACTGGTATCATACATCTATGAGAACACATGCTCGCGTTTCGGAAGCCAAGAACAGGAGCCAATGCGCCGAACGGTAACGAGGTTCATAGCGTTAGAATTTGCAAAGTTGAACTCTGAGGGGGAAATCTCTGAACTGATGGGCACTTGTGGGGACTTCGCACGTGACCTATCATCTGACCTTACTAGGAGAATAAAGCTTGCTGAAGTTGGGCCTGGGATAGAGCATAAGTACTTGGCTGGCCTTGAGGTTAGTCAACTCAATGTTAACGAAGAGGATGGTTTCATATTTTGTCAAGCCCCTAATATTAGAGCTAATGATAATAAATAAAAGGTCCGCACAGGGGCCTCGCAGCCACCAAACTGTGTACAAGCATATCAGTGGGCAAGTCCGAACCTTAATTCCGGGACGGGGGCCGAGTGAGTACACACTAGAATTGCCTTATAATAGTGCTAGTCCAAGTGCTAACATTCGAAAAAATGGCTAGGCCAGTATGGCTGGTACCCTATTATACAGAAGACATCAATAAAGCCTGCACCTCATTTAAGGTGATCCAACATGGACAAAAGGGATATGACCCCCAGTTTAAAATCCCTGTGGGCCTCGAATCTCAAGGGTATCCGTGCTTGATATCTATCTGTGATCAAGGTATTCAGAGCAAGGTTTCTCATGTCCTGTTAGTGCCCCCAGGCATGGAGGTGATAAGCATACATGACCGGTATATGGCTACAAGTTTTATAGCTTGTGTCCATAGTCCTGCGAGTGGTTACTTCTACCTGATGTGGAAATAGCTTGGTATTTTTCCCCATACGTGACGGCTTTTGCAACCAGAGCAGGAAGATAGTTAGGTTATTGTTGGGAGTTGGGGTGGGGTTCTGAATTGATTGCGAGGCGAGACAGGTTTCTTGGTTTATGTACTGTATTCCCAAATTACTTTTACGATACAACTGCCACATTGGAAATCTTGATCCCTTATTGCCTCAATCAGCGGCTTGTGCTACGGGGTATATGCTATCATGGAATTTTATGCCCTAGAGAGTGTAACACCTGAACACCGGAGACTCAGATGGGATGACACATGGTCCTATGTTTATAACAAAAACCCATGTTTCCCTACCTCCTGGCCAACATTCCCAACACCAACTATTTTTCACAAAGACCGTGAATAGATTATATATTCACCGTATTGGGACTTACCTATATGGGTGGGCACCGGGGTATGACTGCTGGGACATACATAATATCGGGTAGAAATGGGAAATGGTATTTCAATATCCCAAGAACCTTTAACATAATTTTCGAAGACATACAATGAAATGAACTTGGCACGGAGTATATAACTGTCCCCCTTGGGAGAGGAAAGAATGGATATATCCCACATCCTACTCGAACCAAGTAGCCCAGTAAATCCCGAGATAACTTGGTGCTAGGGCAGGGTATGAAATAGGAATAATACCCAGCAAGGGAAAGGTATCAACCTGCTAGATAGCATTCTAGCCACTCTGGTAACCATAGTTTTTATATAATAATTGTTGGTAGTCTTCAATATTCGATGTAATATACTCGCGTAATGGAGGATTAATAGGAAAAAAAAGGGACATGGATGTAGTGGTAAACAGCTGCTGGGTGTATCGGTGGTGCTAGAGATTTCTTTCGTACAAGTACAAGACAGGTATTATTTGGTTCGCTAATTATTCCTGTCTTGTAGGATATAAGAACACCTCTGTAGTGTTTGAACAGTATCGTGTGGTGTGGGAGGCTTCCGACCGGAGCACCCTCCAACCCTAAGAATGCCCGATTTTGAGCTGTTGAGTCTCCTCAACAACATTTATTTATATTTTCGATAGACAAAATGCTGGAGATTGGGAGGTCGGGATTTTTAATATATTAACTTCTGGGCAGGCGATGATAGCCTAAGAGGTTTAAAGGTCGGCAACCGGACCGGATTTGCTGTTGGGATTGCCAGGGGGCACAGTTGGTACGTGCGGAAAGCTAAGGACCCGTTTACCTATAGACGGCCGTCTAGCAACCGGAGACGCCGACCGTTAAGGAAGGCTAGACGGTGGGAGGTATAGGGTGAATGGATGGGTGTGTGTTTACCTAAATATATAAGTACCGTCTAATAGTTTGGTGTGAAAAATTCGAAGGATGTCAGTTGAGACGCCACCGTCTAGTTTCACCACCAAAATGTCAGAACTAAACGGTTAGGTAAACGGGCCCTAAATTAATTAGTGATTAACTACAAGTAGATTAGGATATAAGTTACCTGTAACATGCGACATGGAGCAAACAGAATTTCGCCTGTCCTATGGTTTAAGGCTTCCGCCTTATGTGGCTAGGAGTGCAGCCTGATGTGCCTCCATAGGCGATACGATTGGCTGGCAAAGGGAGAAAGATGCAGCATCCTTGCGCAATGGGTCTTAGGGTTTTCAGCGGACCGTTGGATATTGCAATCCGGGAAGATGAAGAGAAGGTGCCTGTATGATTATTTAGGCCCCCCAAGGCGCCTATCGACGCACCGTTTGACTTGACTAACGCTTACCGCTCAGGTGCTAGGAAACACAAGATCAAGTGGGCCTAATGGCAGATGATGGAGTGTTTGTTCCCTCATCTTGATAATATGCTCTTTCCAATATGATACTCATGATGATCTAGCAAGGTGTTATCGTTCGAGACCGGCGAGACAAGAGCTGCGTTCTCATCCGCCGTATTTCAGATAAATGCAGAGAAGGGCACGAGAACCTTTTACGTCCACGGGGATGTCCTCTCCCAAAATTCTCAGCCATTTAAAAGCATAGTGGATGGCAATTGGGAAGAGTCAGCAAAACGCGAAATCAACGTGGAAGGGTGGGATGCAGACACGGTCGGTCGTATGATCGATTATCTCTATTCTAAGGATTATACCTGGCAGATGAATGGGAAATTTAAGCCCGCTCCTCTAGCGGTGCCAAAGAAATCGCCTAGTGTGAAGCACTTTCGTGCACCGCGTCCTTTAACCCCGCCCACTGGGCTCATGGAGCACAGGGGAACTTCGTATTTGCCTTATAACGAGTGGGTGTTGGATCACGTCAATAAAGAGGAGGGATCCGGCGAATTACTTCTGATGCACGCAAAGGTTTATGCATTGGCGAATTACTGGGCGATTGAGGGATTATCGGACCTGGCACTTGATCGTCTACTGCGGACTCTGGAGGCATTTCAAGTTACTAAGTGTGTTCCTCAGCAAACCGGATATATTGTCGAACTGGTATCGTACATCTATGAGAACACATGCTCGCGGTTCGGGAATCAAGAACAGGAACCAATGCGCCGGACGGTAACGAGGTTCATAGCATTAGAATTTACAAAGTTGAACTCTGAGGGGGAAATCTCTGAACTGATGGGCACATGTGGGGATTTCGCTCGCGATCTATCATCTGACTTAACTAGGAGAATAAAGTGTACTGAAGTTGGGTCTGGGATAGAGCATAAGTACTTGGCTGGCCTTGAGGTTAGTCAACTCAATGTCAACGAAGATGATGGTTTGACATTTTGTTGAACTTTTAATATTGGAGTTAATGCTAATGAATAAAAGGCCCACACAGGGGCCTCGCAGCCACCGAACTGCGTACAAGCGTATCAGTGGGCAAGTCCGAACCTTAATTTCGGGACGGGAGTTGAGTGAGGACACACTAGGATTGCCTTATAATGGTGCTAGTCCAAGTGCTAACATTCGAAAAAATGGCTAGGCCAGTATGGCTGGTACCCTATTATACAGAAGACATCGATAAAGCCTGCACCTCATTTAAGGTCATCCCATATGGACAAAAGGGATATGACCCCCAGTTCAAAATACCCGTAGGTCTTGAATCTCGAAGGTATCCGTGCTTGATATCTATCTGTGATCAAGATGTTCGGAGCAAGGTTTCTCATGTCCAGCTGGTACAAGTGACCATAGGTGGGATGGGGTTAGGGGGGGGCATGCATGTCAGTGTGGGAAACATACGGGAGACGTGTAAGGCTACAGGTGTTACAGATTGTCTTCTTAGTTCTGCAGGAGGTGGTTATCTCTATCTGATGTGGAAATAGCTTGGTATTTTCCCCTATGCGTGATGGCTTTTGCAGCCAGAGCAGGAAGATGGTTGGGTTGTTGTGGGTTGAGGTAGGGTTCTGAATTGATTGCCAGATGGGACAATTTCTTGGTTTATGTACTGTATTCCCGAATTGCTTTTACGATACTATTGCTACATTGGAAATCTTGATCCCTTATTGCCTCAATAGTGACTTGTCCTATAAGATATATGCTGCCATGGAAATTTATGCCTAGAAAGTGGTAGCGCCTGAGCGCCAGAGACCCGAAGGAGATGACACAGTCCAATATTTACAACAAAGACTCATGTTCCCCTACTTCCTGGCCAAAATTCCCAACACCAACTATATTTCATAAAGACCGCGAATAGATTATATATTCATCATATTGGAACTGACCTACATGGGTGGGCACCGGGGTATGACCGCTGGGACATACATAATATCGGGTAGAAATGGGAATTGGTATTTCAATATCCTAAGAACCCTTAACATAATTTTTGGAAGACACACAATAAACTGAACTTGGTGCGGAGTATATAACTGTCCCCCTCGGGAGAGGAGGGAATGGATATATGCCACATCCTACTCGAACTAAGTAGCACAGTAAATCCCGAGATAACTTGGTGCTGGGGCAGGGTATGAAATAGGAATAATACCCAGCAAGGGAAAGGTATCAACCTGCTAGATATGATAGCATTCTAGCCACTCTAGTAACCATAGTTTTTATATAATAATTGTTGATAATCTTCAATATTCGGCGCAATATACTCGAGTAATGGTATCGGTGGTACCAGTGGAGATTTCTTTCGTACAAGTACAAGACAGGGATTATTTGGTTGGCTAATTATTCCTGTCTTGTAGGATATAAGAACACCTCCGTAGTGTTTGAATAGTATTGTGTGGTGTGGGGGAAACCTCTGACCGGAGCACCCCTAGCCCCTAACCCTAAGAATACTCAATTTTAAGCTGCTAAGTCTCCTCAAAAACATTTATTTTGGCTTTCAGTATATTTTCGATTGACAACATGCTGGAGATTGGGGAGATCAGGATTTTTAATATATTAACTTCTGGGCAAGCGGTGATAGCCTGAGGGGTCTACATATTGGAAGCTAGATTTGCTGCTGGGATTGCCGGGAGGCACAGTTGGTGCGTGCGGAAGCTAAATTAATTGGTGGTTAACTGGATTAGGATGTAAATTAACATGCAACATGGAGCAAACAGAATCCCGCCCGTCCTGTGGTTTAAGGCTTCCACCGTACGTGGCCCGGAGCATAGCCTGATATGCCTCCATAGGTGATAGACTACGATTGGCTGGCAAAGGGAGAAAGATGCAGCACCCTTGCACAATAGGTCTTAGGGCTTTCAGCCGACTGCCCGATATTGCAACCCAGGAAGATGAAAAGAAGGTGCGTGTATGATGATTTAGGCCCCCCAAGGCACCCATCGACGCGCCGTTTGACTTGACTAACGCTTACGGCTCAGGTGCTAGGAAACACAAGATCAAGTGGGCCTAATGGCAGATATTGAAGTGTTTGTTCCCTTGTCATTGATAAGGTGCCCATTCTAATATGGTAGTGCTTATTTAGCGAGGGTTTGACTGGGAGAGAAGCGGCTTTCTCATCCCCGGTATTTCAGATAAATGCAGAGAGGGGCACAAGAACTTTTTACGTCCACGGCGATATTCTCTCCCAAAATTCTCAGCCATTCAAAAGCATAGTGGATGGTAACTGGGAGGAGTCAGTAAAGCGCGAGATCAACCTGGAAGAGTGGGATGCAGACACGGTTGGTCGTATGATCGATTATCTCTATACTAGGGATTACGCCTGGCAGAAGAATGGAGATTTTAAGCCCACTCCTGCTGCGGTTCCAGAGGAATTGCGCAGTGCTGAGTACTCTCCTGACGCAGTGCGTCCCCTGACCCCCCTTAGCGGACTCATGGGACACAGGAGAAAACCAGGGCGGTCTTGCCGGTGTAATGACCAGAAGTTGGGCCATATCGAGAAAGAGGAGGCATCGGGGGAATTGTTTTTGGTGCATGCGAAGGTTTATGCTTTGGCGAATTACCGGGCAATTGAAAAATTATCGGAACTGGCACTCGATCGTCTACTGCACTTACTGTCGGCATTTCAAGCTACTGAATATAATCCTCAGCAAATTGGGTATATTGTGGAACTGGTATCATACGTCTATGAGAATACATGCTGGCGTTTTGGAAAACCAGAGCCAATACGCCAGGCGGTAACGAGGTTCATAGCATTAGAACTTACAAGGGCGAATTCTAAGGGAGAAATCACTAGACTGATGGGCGCTTATGGAGACTTCGCTTGCGATCTGCTTTCCGACCTGACTAGGAGAACAAAGCTTGCTGAAGCTGAGAGCGAGACAGGGCATAAGTACTTAGCTGGCCTTAAGGTTAGTTAATCTGACTATAACAAAGGAGATATTTCACTTTTTGTCACACTTAGTATTGGATCTAATACTAATGAACAAAAGGTACACACAGGAGCCTTGCAGTCATTCAATTGTGTACAAGAGTCACAGTGGAGAAGTTCGAATATCAATTTTGGGACAGGGGCTGCTGAGTGAGAGCACACTAGGATTGTCTTAGAATGATGCTGGTCCAAGTACTAACATTCGAAATTTTTTTGGCTAGGCCGGCATGGCTTATACCCTATTACACAAATGACATCGACAAAGCCTGCACCTCATTTAAGGTCATCTCATATGGACAAGATGGATATGATCACCGGTTCAAAATCCCCCTGAATCTCCAATTCGAATTCCATCCGTGCTTGATATCTATCTGTGATCGAGATATTCGGAAGAAGGTTTCTCATGTCCAGTTGGTACGGGTGGACTCCCTCGCCCAGAAGAATGACATACAGAAGCGATACAAGGCTGCCGGTGTTACGGCTGAAATTCTTGGTACTTCACATAGTGATCATCTTTATCTGATGTGGAAATAGCTTGGTGTTTTTTGCCATGCATGATGGCTTCTGTCGCCGGAGCAGGAAGATGGTATCAGGCCGTCAGTCTCGCAGGGCGTGTTATGAATAAGGGCCGTTCCTTGTTGAGATATCGCTGTGAGTTGGGTTGCGTTCTGTATTGATTGCGAGAGTGGACTGGGTGCTTTGTTTATTTACTATATTCTCGAATTACTTCTACGATATGATTGCTGCATTGAAAATCTTAAACCGCCTTTGCTTCCATAATAGCGGCTTATGCCATAAAGTGCATGCTATAATGGAATTTTATACCTCACGGAGAGGTGACACCGGGATGTTGGTGATTTGGTGGGGATGATACAAGGGCTAATGTTTACAACAAAAACTCATGTCCCCCCCAGCCCGGGCTGACATCTACAATATCAACTCTGTTTTATAAAGACTTAGGTTATAGATTTATCATAATGGAGGTTACCTAGGTGGACGGACATCAGAACGGGAGAAGGCTCCCATGATTTGCGAACCGGGGCACGACCACTGGGGCATATACAATGTCCCGGGTGGGAATGGGGATAGATATTTCAATACCCTAGGGACCCTTAGCATAATTTTAGAAGACACAATAAACTGGGCTTTGTGCGGGGTACTGTACCCCTCTGGGAGAGGAGAAGATGGACGCACCCTACCGGAACCAAGTAGCGCAGTGAATCCCGGGACAACATGACACTAAGGCAGGGTATGAAATAGGAATAACGCTCCGCAAGGGAAAGGCATCAACCCAGTGGACAGCATGTACCTACTATGGCCAGTAAAGTTTTTATGTAATAGTCTTTGGTAGTCTTTGTTCCATGGGAAATAATGGATAATTAATAGGGAAGATTGCGGATTATTGAGCAGTTGCATTGTGCAAGAGAGATACCATAGTAGCCCTACTCATAAACAGATAGGAGGGTTTTGGCCTTGGCTGAGGGGGGGGGGGATAATATTCTTCACAATCAATGTCTGAAGGTGCATGTCTTTTATTCTGCGCATACCAGTATTACCCAGTGTTCCGAACCGTCCTGCCCGTCCGTCTTGGAAGTAGGGCTGGACGGGCCACTAGTGGTAGTCAGTCTTTCTTCGAGTCCATGGATAGGCTAGGGCGGATGAAAGTAGGGCCGGACGTCCTGTGGTGTTTTTTTGTTACATCTCTTTGGCTGGTATGCTCAGAAAATTCAAGCTCATGATTTGATCTCCCTGATAGTTTATGATCAGGCAAGCCATGTCCCATGTGCGTAAACTAATAAGCAAGGAAGAATACATCTTTATGAAATAAAAAAAAGCCAAAAGTGTTTGCTAAATTAGAACCCAAAAACCACGGGCATGAATCTGCAATGCAGCAAGCATATCCTCGCTGGAGAGGGCACTAACACTGTCGCCGTCGGAAAGTTCTGATGCTGGTTGCAGATGTCCGGATCCGAGAGGGTCAATTGGGTTTCCCGGCAACTCTTCTGGAAAATCCCAGGCATTGTGTTGCTCGTCAGCTTTGGTTCCATCAGTTCTTTGGCTTTGCTGCGACATCAATCACCACCTGACTATTCCCCCGCGCAATCCCGGTCTCCCCCGCCGTCCGCCTAAGGAGCCGCTTTCCCGTATATCTCACTATACTAATAAAGGCCTAGCGTCTAGGGCCCGGCGGTCCCAGCCTAGCCCGGCAGTCACCCGAGTAATTTGCCCTACACCAGACCATGGCTAGGGGCCCCGTCCCGTCTTCTTGGAATTATCCCCGCCGTCCCTGTGGGCCCCCTGGGCGGTTCGGAACACTAGTATTACCTCGAGAGAGCAGAAATATTGATGTGAGCCCCTAAACTACCTTACTAGTTGTACTCTAACCTTCTGGCCAGTCTGTGAAGAGTATCTGGATATCTTCTGTAAATTCCCTTCCTTAATATAAGCAAATATTTTTGGGTATAAGTAGTTGAAACGGACTCAATGCCCGAGAGAAGAGCAGCAGTGGAATCACTAGGATACCTGTATCGAGTAAGTTCTTTATTCAAAAACAGTGAGAAGAGTAGAAGAGCTTGCCCTGCATATTCGGTAGGGTGGATGTTGAATGGCGGGTTGATCACTGTCCGTAGCGATAAGGAATTATCCCTTTCTACTCTTAGATGGCATAGTTAGGCTGCAATGGTAATAACATCCTTCTGCTCCGCCCTCATCCCCTCCTCCCCCTCCCCAGCTTCTCTATATCGAAATAGTAACAGGAAACACTAGTTGCACACACTCCCGAGTCAGTAGCGGGCACAAGTGACCAAATACGCACAATATCCGGTGGGTGGTTTAGTCGACATCCAGCCCGTTACCTGCGACTTGAGCGTCAAGTTCCCCAATAGCCTTTCAGTGGCCAGGTCAAACTCTAGCAGGTAGGCATCAACGCTAACATAGAAATCGTGCCTACTTTTCCCTCATAGAGGTACATCTTGAAGGCTGCGGGCATCTCCATTTCTCCTTCCCCCTAGATCTTAGGCGATGTAGCCCCTAGAATATATTTCCGTTCATGACACCCCCGGGGAAAAGAAAACTGGCTTAAGATCCCGAATGATATCCTATGAAGCTCAACACATAGGCCTTGTTGCACCCCTCGCTGCCTGTTAGAGGCATAACTTAAACTACGAAAACATTCCACTTCCTTCGCCCTTGCTGTGGAGCATTCCTATCGCCGGTACCTTGGTGGATGCTGATACGGGCGGAAGGCCCCCGCCGACTATTAACCTCCCCACCGAAAGCAAAAACAGGGAGAAGAAGCTATCTGGCTACCTACCTGGAGAAGAGGCTTCACATATTTTAGCTTTTATTGCGTCCTTCTTCTAGTCTACATTCCTCCCAGTGTGACCGCTCTCGTCCGGAAAGTTATTACAGCTAGGTTGGGCGATTTTCCCTAACAATGTTTCCTATTATACCTTCCAGACAAATTCATTTATCCCACCGTTGGAGCGAGAAACTACTTTAAATGCCGAAAGCTGCCATACTTGTGCCACTATTCTTGAGTTGGTTCCCAGGTTATGTTAAGAAATATGTTAAAGATAAAGTGTGTATAATGGAGAAAGAGAGAATGAATTTGGACTTGCTCTTGCTACTATCACTTCCTAATACAGTAGAACTACTCTTAATATCATAATGGTACGTCTCATAGAGTTCACCTCGAACACCAAGAATTGGGCCCGACACGAACCCACTATTACCACCCCGACGCTATCGTGGATTACTTACTGCACTAAAAGGAGCCTGGTGAAGAGATACTGCGATAATCTTCACAAGACATCTGGAGGAAGAGCCCTTTTATTTTTCCCCCTTTTTAATGAGGCTAGTTAGCTCTATGACAAGCCCTCGAATCTCTTTCTTTCGTGTTCGGGTTCCCCTGAGGGGAGCTTAGGGTATACAGGTTGCTCCCGCATTGAGTGCTATATAGTCTACTACGGTATTGTTGGTCCAGGGCGTTATATTTTGTGCGTACGCAAGAAGGGGTATATTAAATCTCTTTCTATGACCCCCGAGTGACGATTTGTGATGCCGATATGGGGCTATTTCTTGGGACCCATTATGCCAGGGGGTCACACTCGAATAGGAGAAATCTGCAAGATCTGCCAGTGAGGCGAATTACGGCCCAGTTTATCAATGTATTTATTGAAACAGGTATCATACGTGGGATGTTGGGTCCTGGGGAAGGGAGTGGGCGGGCTTTAGTCGAAGCGGGGATACCGACATATTTACATATCCGGGAGTTGTCAGTTAGCTTATTCCTGTCTGGGAGAGGCAGTGTTGTTGTTCGAAGACTTGAGCGCAGGTTCTGCCATTCTGATAATATTATGCATAACGTTAGGGTTTGTTCGGTTAGGTTTGTGTGCTTGTCTCCTCCGAGTTGCCTCTATTCCGGTAAATTGGCTCACGAGATGGCTCAGGGCTTCGCGTCTTATGGTTGCAACTTGGAGTTACTTTAGAAATCTACTATCAGGGTAAGATAGTGATTGTTGTCACAGGAACCGAGCAATTAAGCTCCAACTCTCCCTGACCGGGCACACTCGGCTGAGTTTTATACAGTATGATAATATTATCATTCTAACGAAAATCATTATTTGCGTGAAAGCCACTCTAAAGCCCCTTGTCCTCCTTTCTCTTTCCCACCATACTCTCCCCCTAATTGCACTCCCCCGGTACCCCCATTCCCTCAGGCTTCAGGGCCTTAACAGCAAAGCACCACTTCGCCAACCTCTCAGGAGTTACGTCCCCTGCACCAATGCAAACCCCAACATACTCCTTAAATGCCTCAAAACCACCCTTAGCCAACTCCATCACCATCGAAGACTGGCACTTATTTCTCAGATACCACGCCGCCGCTGCATAAGTGTACTTCTCCGGCAAGACCAGCGCACGAATAGCTTTCTGATCCTCAACAGGGATTTTATCCATGTTGCTAAAAGTCACGTTTAGGGCCGTGCCGTTGCCTATTCTCAGGACTTCTGGCTTCAGGTATGGTTGTGAGAATGCGTAATCATAGATGTGTGGAAACATTAGCATTGCTTTTGCTGTTGCTAGTTAGCCGTGTTTCTGCTAAGCAGACAGGGAGGGTGTTATCGCACTTCCTTGCCCAGGGCGCCCGGGGAAGTGGTTGACGTTGTAAGTGAAGTCTCCGCTCTCTAATGTCATTAGCCCTAATAGGGCTGCTTTCTGGCCGAGTGTTGTAAGGTAATACTTCGCGAAAGCGGCGTTGATTTCTTTGATTGCGTCTGGCGCTGGGTGGCATTCTTCTGTTACTGTTGGGCAGATTTTGGGTGCTGCTGCGAGGAGTTGTTGTGTTGTTATATCGGGGATGGTATTGCTTGGGTTGAAGTCATAGGGAGCTGGGGCTCCGAGGGCGGATGAGAGGATGATGGCTAGAAGGAGAAGAGAGGAGATGCTTGGTACCGGTAGCATTTTCTTGCTTTGTCTCTGGGGCGTGGGGCACTTCGGGGGTGGTTGTGCCGTATGTAAGTGGTTATCGGCTGGTGGGCTAGTGAGATATCTTAAAGAATGAGTGAGGGATAGAGGGGGTGGAATGAGTGAACGGAGCTTCTTTAAAGAGGAAATGCAAGGTATCATACTACAGTCTACCTAGCTCAAGCACTCTACCCTTCCCCGCTCGTGGTATAGGATTTTCCAAAATAAAAAGTAAAAACCCGAAAAAGCAAACAGGGTCCAATTCGAATTGACCATCGTCCGCCCGCTAGGTTGCCACCATAAGACCCTAGAGAATGGGAGAGAAGATAATATCCTGTTTGCAGATGAGGCCCTACACACTTTGTAGACCACCTCTAACAGTTGTAATAGTCACAGTAGTGCACAGTAATTGGTCCCCATTCCCCTACAGTCGTGAAGCACAAGTTTCTGTATTAAGAAAGTGATGTACCCCCTTATGCTGTAAGCACTTAAATGCAGCCCCCGCACAGCCAGTTAAATGGTGAGGCGGATCGTGAGGAATTCGAGTCAGCACCTGCTTACCGTGCATGCATTCATTTTTTTTTCGTTTTTCTCACTTGTCGTTCGTTTATTGGTAACGGTACTAGACTTTACGACGTGCCAGGTCCCCCGGATTAGAGCAGGAATGTTTGGTCCCGGACACTTGTGCTCATACAGCACTCTCCCGAACACCACGTTTCGGAATCCGTAGAAGCACATATCCCAGCAGACTCATCTACCCCTTACTGCTGTTCGCGGTAGTCCGTGACTGCAAGGCACTGGACTCTCATTCCAGATTCCTATTTACTAGAGCGCAAACTAAATATTCAGAAGGCGTGAGAACTAATAGCTGCCCGCCACCAGCAAGACTTTTTCATAGAAACAATGGTGATGTCAGCTTTGGTGATCTGAAATCATCGTGAAACCCAATTCCATCAGCCATCCGCTCCCTTTAAATACTTCTTTCTGAAACTCTGCTCGTCTGAATGATTGTTGTTCACAGGAGGGGCAAATTTTGTTTCACGCACAATTGTAAACGTTGGGCTGGATTGAATAGTACAAGTAGCTCATGATACCGGTATGGTGGTTGACATCAGGAGGGTTGCTACAAAAAGTGTTGCCGCTCGCCAGCCACTATTGGTTGTAACTCTTTCCTCATCTTTAATTTGTCTCAGAGGATGCTTTAGTGGGGAATTGACGTCTAGCGTGCCCTACAGATTTCACCAAGCCACTGGGCCCAAACCAACTCCCGCTTGGCTGCTCATGCGTCCAATTATACCGCATCACCTGGTTTTTTTCGCCCGCTGGTAAGGTGGGGGTCGCCTACAAGTACAATGTAGACCAACGGTGTTGCACAATGTGATGCCTTATATAATCAGGATCAGGTGTGTTTCATTACTACCCTTACTCCATCTTTAGAGTTTAATCTATAGGTTATAGTCTATGAAAACTGTGACAATTTGTATGATATGATGTATGATACGTTGAAATAAGAGTTTTCTTTGTAATCTGTCTCAAATTCGCAATAAAACGCATTCGCTTAACCCTTTATGGCTAAAACCGGCTCATTTCGGCCTCCTCATGACTGTGTTGAACGTTTTGCTTCAGCCGCTACTTTATTTCAACGTACTGTCGGGCATGTCGATGGCCTATGAGTACTCGAGTATATGGCGGCCAGTTATAGGTACGTTGATGACTTTCATGACGCGGCTAATAGATCTCATTCCTGTATTTAAGACCCTTCTATACGATAGCAATCAACAAGGAAGGACACTCCCCTCAACACCTTACCCGAGAGGCCTCCCACAGTACCGTACCGGTACTAGCAGCCTCCGAATAAAACCAGGTACAAGTGCCATGGGGGATGTTTTCCAACAAGACTTATCTTGCAGGGATGTATAGGACATGAAATTCCTTGTGTAGAAGAACATCGATAGGATAACTAAAGGAAAGAATAAGTGATAATGATACGGTGAGAGAGCGGAGAAAAATATGAAAAAAAATGAAAAAAAATGAAAAAAGTATAATAATACAAGCAATTACCGAAAGAAAGGTGAAAAGAATGAAAAAAAGGTAATGAAATCCTCCTTAATAGCTGGAATAGCCACCCGAGCGAGCCGATTTCCTCTACAATGTGCCAGAATGTCTGTGCTGCATGGTCATGCAAGCCCCATACCTTTGAGCACAGTGAACCAGTAATTAGAGTCCTTTCTGGGGTAATACTCCTGGAGACTGGTTGGAGAATGGGAGTAGGTGAAGAGTCTTTGAACTAATTGGACTGATAGAGGAGCAAGAATGTGCTGCCTGAAGACGGTTGTACGGTGGATGGGTTGGAGCCATAGTGGTATTCTACTTTTTTTTATAAAAAAAAGAAAAGCCTGTCCTATTTTACAACAACTTCAGTTCTTTTATCTCTCTTTCCCAGGAGGGGCTCTGGTATTATTTCTTTGAAAAACAGGATTTTACCAATGAGGCGTTTCGCCGGTATTCCCAAGGCCACGATACACTATGTCTTGGTGTTCGGTATTTCGATTTCTCGACCCATCATCCTACTAATTACTTCGCAACCCTCATACGAAAACATCACCCATTGCACTTGTACAAGTATGATACCCGGGGATATGCTTTCGTACGCTACAGGGATAGTTAACGGGCAGAATAATCCTTGTCTTGTACGGGAACATATTCGTGGGTACTTGTAATGCGGTACCGGTAGTTAGCCTGAAGCGCTAGTGTGCCTGCTGGAGTAATAACCGTACACATTGGGCATTCCTGATACTAACGCAGGGTCGGTCGTAACTCGCTAATTAGGGTGGTTGGGAGGAAAAGAGTTATTAGTCAATTGTCTGCAGCCCCTGGAAATTGGTAATCAGAATATGATAGAACGGTTAAGGCCATCGACGGGGAACAAGGGAAAACAGGCTAATATGGAAGTCTTGGAATCTTGGAAGTCTTGCGTGTTACAGCACGAGTGATATTTATCGGATAAGGTTTTTGTAGGGAGTGAAGAATAGCACTGCTGAGCACGGGGTTATCGTTTTTGTAGAAGGTTTTAGAGTGGTAAGGCAGAAAGTAGCCCCTTATCTGTGGGCTTTGGGGCAATTTTAAGCATAAGCACTTGGATGCCGGGGTTATTCTATGAAGATTTCCAATGAACCGGTTTTTAAGGTACGGCTGGCCTGCTTGTTGTGGAAGAGAAGAAATTCCGTGAAGGGACAAAGCCCACTCACCATTGCCATATTTGATTTCCCTGGAATCTCCTTGCCATGTCCGGATCTGACTTTACTCCACTACGGGTCATTGCCCAAGAAACCCAATCGAATAAACTTCACTCAAAGCCCCCTGCAACCTCCCGGTCTATTCGGACGTAATAGAATGGGTTGGTTTGGTTTGGGTTGTAGTTTGTACAAACGTTCCGCTTGTTACTCGGGGATTATAATCACTCCGGGATAAGCACCTACTGTATAGTCCAATGCACATTCTACGGATTTGTGTTGGTGCTCGGGCACCACTTGATAGAAATCGAATGTTGGGGGGGAGATTGTGGTGTGGTAATGGGTTGATTTAAAGTATAAATTCTCCATGCCCACCTTACTAGCAGGCCCGGGTGTGGTGCTAGTGGTGATTAGGGTGAATTATTGGTTAACACCGGCGCGGTGCTGGAGCTGTAGGCCCTGAGGGGTACAGTAATATGGGGATGGGGTGCAGGAAGGTGTTGGCATGACGGGCGCATAGAATTTGGTTCCGGGGCTGCGGCTATAGCTGAGTTAGCACAGACAGGTTGAGGGGAGAGTAGTTGCTACTCTGGAGAAATCAGGACTATATCTACGCTTTCTCTTCGCGGATGTACTGTCAATGGTCAACGAGTGATCATCTACTACCCGCGACACATACGAGTAGACCAAAGTATGTTCCCTGCCCGCACCCTCCCTCTCCTCTTATCCCCCGCCTAGGCCAAATCTAACCCAACAATCAACCACCCTCCACCATCCATATGTATGTGCGTCCTTAGATCCCCTAAAGCTCGCACCTATGCCAGGACGCCCAAACGACTGAGGCGCGGGCGGAATGCTCCTGCAGGTCAATTGTGGTCTTAATTTCAGCATAGCATCGCCTGCGTCGGACCTTGGTTGTTTGTTTTTTACAACCAGTACGGATCTCAAGACTTGTTTTCGGCGTCAGCATATCAGAAGAGGTGTGAAATAGGTTCCTCCCCGGTCCTCAATCGCGCCAGGGTATTGGCGGCTTTGCCTGCGCGTCCGCGGAGCAGGAGCACGCAGCTACCGCCACCCAGTCGTACTGTTCAGGAGGATGGGAACGCATATAAGGGGTTGGAGATCACATTAATGGGACCTCGTTTCGGCCACCCCGGTGAAACAAACCCCAAATAGAGAGAAAATGATCGTCTTTATTGCTAAGCACTGCAAAAAATATAGACCAAAGGAAAGAAAGTCAACGTCCTTCCCGTGGTCTCCAGTCACTACCGGGGTTTCTGTTATATAACCCATAAGCTTCAAGCCAGAAAAAAAGGAAATTATATGTGGAGAGCGTTCTCCATGGTTCCCTTAACACACAAACCTTCAATAGCACACCTGTGAGTGATCCAGACACCCCCCGTTGGCACTACGAGTGTGTCCAAGCACCCATTGAACACTAGTAATTTTCCCGGCTAGTGAAGCCATGATATCAATTCAAGGCCCCTGACGCTTAATGTGACACGTGTCGTCAGTCACTGAAACAAATTCCCTAGGGAGATGAGTCGAAAGAGGATGGAAGGAGAAAAATGGAAAGAACAGAGTAACGGAGGGAAAATCCCAAAAGCAACGGGTATTCCGACTCCGGGCATTGAGAAGAGAGAGCACGAAACTGCTTACTACATGACAGAGTACAAACATGCAACTTCAGTACAACATAACAGAATATTCATATCCGAACCTCAGTAGCCGTGTTTGCAGCATCTGGCTACTGATCTCGGACCGAGCACGATATGCAGCCCCCTACGAAGAACCCGCAGGCGCAGAATGAAGGCGCGGCGCCCTCCGAACCTCCAACTTCTCTCCTTCTAGCTCCTCAATCATTTCTGGGATCGCAGGTTCAATCTCAACTTGACATACCGGAACTGGATAGACCGGTCTCGGCCTCTCCACCACCACAGCTCGTATTACAGGCACCTCTCCAGTGGGCCCCCTCCAATGCGGACATGTCTTCCCATGCCCTTCATTCCCCACCGCCCGAATAACCGCATAACTCGCTCGGCATAGCCAACACCATTCACTCTTACACCTGCACGTCATATGATCGCACCCATCCACCTTTTCAACCCGCGCACCACAGCCAGGACACACCTTCGTCATCCTTTCCAGAAGTTCCTCGTTCGCCCGGTCCTCATTCTTCACCTCTGCGCATGTTCGCGATGCATGCCAAGGGATACGGCATGTGAAGCATGACTTTTCAGAGCACAGAGGACAGGTTACTATCGGTTGCTCGCTCTTGCTAGAATGCAGTTGACCACCGGGGCAGGAGGATTTCAAGCAGGGCCGATATTCCGGTATCGAGAGGAGGTAAGTTCGTAGGAGGTAGTCAGAGTATGCGGATGCGAGGGCGGGGAACTCCTTTTGGACGTATTCGAAGGTGATTTCACTAGGACACTCGGGGCATTTTGGCGGCGGAGAGGAGGCGGTGGTGGTTTTGGAGGGGAGGGCAGCCTCAATGCAGATTTGGAGACAGGGCTTGCAGACGTTAGATCGATGAGAGCAAGACCGCGAGATTGTAGGACTAGCAGAGGAGGTTGGTTTGGATTCAATGCATATTATGCAAGCGAAGCGGGGGAAGGCTTGAGAAGCCATTTCTGTCTACTGTAAACGCGCCGGAGGAGGGAGATGGGTGCCCTCGGATTCCTGGTGTTTGAAGACACATTTGTCGAGGTGGGTGAGCCTGGGTCTATTAATACGAGGCGGGGTTATCGGGAATCCCCACGTTCGCCGGTGGCGTGCACCAAATGAAGCTTAGGCTGCCGATGGAAGGCCTGAGAGTTGTGAACGAGTTCGAGTCTGGCAATACTGATTGGTTGGGATGCAAGTTCCTTATCACACTCAGACTGCCAATTAGGAGCTCCAGTATCTGTTATAGTACCAAAATTACTGTTGGGAGTGAATCATCAACAGCCTGAATTATCATTCCCTGTCAACCCCCGGAGTGAAACCAGGTGCGTGAGCCATAATGGAGTCTATCTCTATCGCATGTCACAGACAATCTGATGGATGGAAAGCATAAATATGTGACGATAATCTCTCAAAGCGCAGTATAGACCAGGCCTACAGCAAATACAATCACTATTATACACAGTCTTCTCAGCCTTGTACCCCGGACAAAAACTAACCAAAGTAAAGCTAACCATTCCCCATCTCCCTATTAAGGGAATCAATTTGCTCCCCAATAATCCTCTCAAACAATCCCGGCTTGTCGCCGCCCTCATTTTCTCCCCCATCTCCCCCATCTCTCCCATCTCTCCCATCTCCCCCATCTCCCCCATCTCTCCCATCTCCACCTCCACCTCCATCCCCGCCCCTCCCCATAGCCGCGATGATCAACAAAGTGCTGACGAACGCCTCCTTAAGGTAGGCAAATGAAAAGCCTGACGTCCACTCGGCAATCCTCTCGACGAGCCCATCGCCAAACTCAATCTCGTCATTTCCCTTAAGCTTCGCCTGCCAGTAGCGGCAGTACATCTTCCTCTCCTCCACATTGGGCATGGGGAAGAAATACTTCCTGTCGAACCTGCTCGGCCGGTTAACGATTCCTGGGTCGAGTGTTTCCAAGTGGTTCGTCGTGCCGAGGACCAAGATGCCGTCATTCTCGGCTATTCCGTCCAACTCGTTGAGGAAGAAGGAGCGGTTCGTCGGATCGATCAGGCTGTCCAGATCCTCGAGGATGAGTACGCAGGGTGCGAAAGCACGGGCTTTGTCAAATGCTGAGGCCATTCCGTACTCGTCGCCCATGTAGGATTTGAAGGATTTTACGTAGAGGGAGGGGTAGGATATTGATTTCATCAGCGCTTTGATGGAGATTGTTTTCCCATTTCCGGGGGGTCCGTGGAAGATTATACCACGCTTCCAGGGGACGCCGAGATGTTTGTATATATCTCTGCTATTGAAGAAGTTTTCTACATCAGATCGTAAGCGGTGTTTCATCGTTGTATCCAGGATTACGTCTTTCCAGTCTGCCTTTTGCACGCTTTTCCATAGCACGTGGTCCTTGCTCCAGACGCCATTATTGAACACGAGGATTTCCTGGTGTAGTTCCATGGTGTAGGCACATGCTTGCAGGACTATGTCTTCGACGTCCGTCTTCTCTTTTTCGGAATGGAGGAAGTAGTGTGCACGGATGACGCTATACCCCTCCGGCCAGGTAGCGAAGTAGTAAACATACCCCTTCCCATCCTTGCAGAGCATGAACTTTGCAAAGTCGATAGAGTGCTCAATGCTTCCGGGCCCATTTGCGCGGTGGGGGGATGGTTGGAAGGTAAGCTTTGAAAGAATGGGGTCAGACTTAGAAATTGAGGGGGTTAGCGTAATCTTGCCGGTGCCGGAAGCGTAGCCGAATATGTCGCAGTTGTGGTCCCGACAGACGGTGAGTTTTTGGTGCGGGTGTTGGGCTTCGATGGCAGCGCGGAGGACTAGGTCAGTAGAGACGGTTTGTGCCGAAAAGTGCCTTGTGTAGGAATGGGCGGGGGGGTCGGACTTGTCGCGGCGATGTTTGTCCGATTTGGACTCTTCGACGAGGAGGTAATCGTCCATGTGGGAGTCGGCCAGTGGTGGGGGGCTGCCAGACCTAGCGGAGTATGAGGTACCGGTAAATGTGGGGAAAGTGTATGGGGGAGATGAGGAGGGCTCGGCGGTGGCGGGAGCCAGCTGTTGCTCGCGGGAGAAGATAAAGCGGTGCATTATGCCTATTTAATGCAATCTATAATATCACCGAGACAGTAAGCCTACTTACAAATGACAATGAAGCGGATTTCTACTACACCGCTTCAATGGAGAATATGAGGGAAGAGAACAAAGGTGCCTGTGAGGCGGGGGGAGGAAAGAGTGTGGGGGCAGAAGGGGGGGATTGCCAGAAGTATTATATCGTTGGGAAGGCTGCTAACGTCAACTACCGGGAAGTGTCACAGCACCTAGAAGTGTCACACATGGCAACCATGACAACCACAACTAAAAAATGTAACAACTGAACCAATTCTTAACCAAATTGGACCAAACAAGGTGATATCAATTGAGAAAAGAGAGGAGAGTTAATTTAGGCTTGAAAATTAAAAAAAGAAAATTCCTCAGTAAGAGATACCAGAAAAAAGAGAGAA